>Ga0210086_1001687_pt1 | contig 11085 bp, 6 predicted proteins | sample China_Galinas_PW_3_FD_184867 | JGI IMG/M metagenome (GOLD analysis project Ga0210086, IMG submission 184867) | Wetland microbial communities from San Francisco Bay, California, USA, that impact long-term carbon sequestration - China_Galinas_PWB_D2... | ecosystem: Environmental > Aquatic > Marine... | reverse complement strand
CGAGCCGCTTCGGATCGAATAAGGCCATCTGCACGCGATCATTCCAGCGCGACATGCTCCACAGCACCTTTTGCACCGTTTCTTCATCGCTGATATTACAGCCGGAGAGCAAGCTGAGAGCACCGACGCCGAGGGCACCCTTCAACAATAGACGGCGCTCGAGAAACTTAATCTCCTCACCGGAATATTCAAGCGAATTGGCTTCGATGTCGCGTCTGTATCGCATGCAAGATTCCTAGCGGGACTTGCGGGTGCGGCCGGTCCACATGGGGATAAAGGTGCGCGGCACCAACATCACCATCATCACATGGATCACCACGAATAATACTATCGCCGCCATGCACACGAAATGCACCAGCCGCGCTCCCGGATAATCGCCCATTAGTACACCCAGCGCCTGAAACTGCGTCGGCTTCCACATCACGATGCCCGACAGCACAACGAGCACGATCAGCGCAATAATCCCCAGGTAGGCCGCACGTTGCGCGGGATTATATTCACCGACAGCATGGGACAAACGGCCATGCGCCGCATCGGCGAACGCCCGCAATAAGGATGACAAGGAGATCGGCAGCAAGTTGCGCCGGTAATGACCGGAGAAAACACCGTAACCCACATAGATCAAACCGTTGATGACCAGCAACCACATGGCGGCGAAATGCCATTGCAGCGCGCCGGCCAACCAGCCGCCCAGGGTAATCTCCGGGGGAAATCTGAAATTGAATAATGGCGAAGCATCGTAGATGCGCCACCCGCTGGTCACCATCATGAGTATCGCGGCGACATTGATCCAGTGCGTGACCCTCACTGGCAAGGGGTGCACTTTCACTACAGTGCTAGATGATGAATTCTCGGCAACACCGCGTGCCATCTCGCACTCCTTGGCAAGCTAGACCATCGGTCTGCTCCAGCATTACCCCTTATGCGGCGACTGTCAAGCCGATTGACGCCTTTACCTTTACCGCAAAAAGTATGCCTCGCGTCCTGGGCAAAGGACGACATATTCCATTCACCCACTCCTTCCAACCCTTCCCCATCCAGGGAAAGGTTTGGGGAGAATGTCGCCGCTATATGAGCAACGGCACGATCAACCCACCGCCATCCCCCGGACATCAAGGACAAGCAGGAATTGACGTCACCAAGCCCTGTCAAACTAACGTCCGACCCGACCTTGAACATATCCACACCGCAGTTGGCGGGATCCACCGCATAGGCGAAACGGCCGCCCACGCTCATATCGACATCCAGAGGAGCGGCATCGGCGGCGACGCTCATGTTCTCTTCTCCTCTTATTTATCGATAGTTTAATAGAATCAATTCGGATCATGAATATTTCCATGCGCTGCCGTTTTCCTTGATTACCCCGACTCATCCCATCATACGCTTACGAAGGCATTATTTCGCCGGACACCGTGCCTTTGGACTACGGTGCCAAGTTCACCACAATCTCTTTTAGAAACGACAACATATTTACAGGAAGTGTGAACAGGAACATCACGAAAAGATCAAATTTTTGTAACAGATGAAGGATTGGCCAGACGGCGACAAACCTGTTGTTGCCCGCTGGACTCGGGATTCATATAGCGCTTATAAATAAATTTCTGACATGTTAACGACTGCGCGATTGGATAATAACCCAGTGCGGCACTAATTCCTGGCCAGCACCTGACGGCCCGATCTTTTCGCAGTACGACGTGCCAGCAGCATTCCCCACAAGCCAAAGACGCTGGTGGAATCCATTCTGCCTCCGTCACGACCCCATACCAGCCACCCAGCGATTGCTGACCGAAGTCTTACCGTCCCCGGTGCATCACTTTAACAACTACCGCAACCATTTGATTGAATCTGACCGCTCCGCGAACAAGCCCAATTCTCCTGGAATACGTCGCCTCCTGCACCGCACAATGAAGATACTACCCCTCGGCCCCATTAAATTCGGCGGCAAACATATGGATAGATAATTGTATTAAGTGTTAAAATTGCACATTTACTCGCCCAGCGTTCAAGCCACGTGTTGACCATGCAGGATAAAGATGCAGAACAGCTACTTGCCCTAAAGCGGCAAGGGCTGGCCTTGATGCAGGACAATCGCCTCGCGGAAGCGCAGACCTTGTTCCAAGAAATCTGTGCCGCCGATATGGAAGACGCAGATGCCTGGCACATCCTGAGCAGCATCCATGGCATGCAGGGCAACCTGGATGAAGCCGGCAATTGCTGTCGTCGCGTCATTGCCTTACGACCCGACCATGCCGAGGCCCATCTCAACCTGGGTAATGTTCTCTACCTTCAAGGAGATCTGGATGCGGCGGTAAAGGAATATCAACATGCATTGCGCATAAATCCCAATGATGCCGCCGCGCACAATAACCTCGGCAATATCCTCAACACTCTCGGCCGCATCGACGAGGCTGCAGTCAGTCTCCGGGAATCTATACGGCTGAACCCCAATAATGCTGAAACGCACAGCAATCTGGGCAATATCTTCCTCTATTATAAAGGGCAACTGAACGACGCCTTAGCGTGCTATCGGGAAGCCTTACGGCTTAACCCCAATCTGGTCCAGGGGCACATTAACCTGGGAAACGTCTATACTCTGCAAGGCAAGCTCGATGAGGCCCTGGCCAGCTACCAGGAGGCCTTGCGCCATGACCCGCACAACGCCCTGGCTCATAGCAATCTGCTATTCCTGATGAGCTATCGCTCGGATAGCGACCCGGAGAAACTGTTTGCCGAGCATGAGCGATGGGGCATGATTCACGGCCGGGATCCGTCGAGCATCGCACCTCATGACAATGTTCCCGACCCAGCTAGACGCCTGCGCATCGGCTATGTCTCGGCCGATTTCCGCAACCACCCCGTCGGTATATTTATCGAGCAAGTCCTCACCCACCATGACAAGTCCCGCTTTGAGATATTCTGCTACAGCAATCACGGCATAAATGACGACCTGACGGCGCGTCTGCGCCGCTACGCCGACCACTGGCGTAACGTGCTGGCCCAGCCTGACGAAGCGCTGGCCCAGCAGATTCGCCGCGACGGCATAGACATCCTGGTGGACCTCGCCGGGCACACCGCAGGGAATCGCCTCTTGACCTTCGCCCTGAAACCCGCCCCCATCCAGGTCACCTGGATGAGCTACATCGCCACTACCGGCCTCAAGGCCATCGATTACATAATAGGCAATCGCTATATTATTCCGCCGCAGGACGAACGCTATTATGTTGAGAAAGTGGTACGCTTGCCGCACAGCTTTTTGTGTTTCTCACCACCCCAGGCATCCATAGAGGTATCTCCGCTACCCGCTCAATCCAGCGGATGGGTTACCTTCGGCTGTTTCAACAATACGGCTAAATTGACCCCGGCGGTGATCGCTACCTGGTCGAAGTTACTATTGGCCCTGCCCCGCTCGCGTTTATTTCTCAAGTCCGGCGGATTCAATGATGAAGATATCAGGACACATTTTCAAAACCTGTTCGCAAAACACGGGGTGCGGCATGAGCAGCTCCAGTTTGCCGGGCGTTCGCCGCGCAATGAATACCTCGCCGCGTATCAGGAGGTGGATATAGGCCTGGATCCCTTTCCTTACAATGGCGGCACAACCACAGTCGAAGCCCTATGGATGGGGATACCGGTAGTGACGCTGCGCGGTAATCGTTTTGTCGGCCGCATGGGAGAAAGCATCATGATGAATCTCGGCCTCGAGGAATGCGTGACCGACAGCGAGGAGGCATACATCGCCCAGGCAGTTTCTCTGGCATCCGATCTGCCGCGACTCGCCGCGCTGCGCAGCGGTTTGCGCAACCGCCTGCTGAATTCCCCCCTGTGCGACGGCCCGGGCTTTACCCGCGATCTCGAAGCAGCCTATCGTCGCATGTGGGAAAGCTGGTGCCGAACTCACTAATGGCCCGGCCGAGGATAATAATGAATACAGAGCAACTCCACGCCATTAAACAACAAGCCCTGAGCTTGATGCGCGGCAATCACCTCGCGGAGGCACAGGCCTTACTCTCTCAAATCTGCGCACAAAATACCGATGATGTGGACGCCTGGTATCTCCTCAGCTCCATCCATGGCATGCAAGGCAATCTGGATGAGGCCGGCCGCTGCTGCCGCCGCGTCATCGCCTTGCAACCCGAGCATAGCGAAGCCCACGTCAATCTGGGCAATGTACTCCTTTTTCAAGGCAAGCTCGACGAAGCCGTGGCGCATTATCAAACGGCGGTCCGCATCAATCCCAATAATCCCGGGGCGCTGTGCAGTCTCGGCAATGCCCTATCTACCATGGGCCAGCATAACGAGGCGACAAGCAATTACCAGGCGGCGCTGCGGCTCAACCCCAATTTAATCGAGGCCCACTACAATCTGGGAAACTCGCAGATGGCACTACAGAAATACGACGATGCCATAAACAGTTTTCAGCGCGCCATACATCTCAACCCCAATTACGCCGCGGCCTACAACAATCTCGGCAATGCGCATAAGGAACGCGGCGATATCGCCGCCGCCACAGACAATTACCGCACCGCTATTCGCTTACAACCGGATTTTCCCCGGGCCTACAACAACCTAGCCATCGTCCTCAAGGATCAGGGCTTGCTCGAAGAAGCGTATGACGCCGCACAGCAAGCGATCCGCATCAAGCCCGATTTTGCCGACGCCTATATAAGCCTAGGCAATATCAGCATCGCGCAGGGTCTTCCGAATACCGCAATCGAACACTTCCGGCATCTTTTGAATATCCAGCCGAATCATCTAGAGGCACATACCTGCCTATTCACAATGATGCACTATCGTCCCGAGTTTTCAGCAGAACGCCTGTTTACGGAGGCGCAAGAATGGGGTATCCGCCATACTCCACGAACCCCGATGTTACCCACGCCCGGAAACTCTCCCGATCCACAGCGATGCCTACGTATCGGTTACGTATCCGGTGATTTTTATAATCATCCTGTCGGCTATTTTATAGAATCGGTCCTTGTTCATCATGACAACTCACGTTATGAAACGTTCTGCTATTACAACCATGACAGACATGACGAACTCACGACTCGCCTGCAACGAGCGGCGCATCACTGGCGCAACATTGCCGGGCACAGCAACGAGGCGGTAATTCGGCAGATACGGGAGGATCGTATAGATATTTTGCTCGATTTGTCGGGTCATACCAACCGAAATCGATTGCTGGTATTCGCCCACAAACCCGCGCCGCTCCAAGCAACATGGTTAGGATATTTCGATACCACCGGCCTAAGCGCAATAGACTACATAATCGGCGACCGTTACCTGATTCCACCCGAAGAGGAGCTTCATTATACGGAGCGGGTGGTACGTCTGCCCGATGTTTATCTATGCTATTCACCGCCCGCCGAGGAGATCGAACCCGGTCCCTTGCCGGCCCTGGCTACAGGACGAGTCACCTTCGGCTGCTTTAATAACACCGCCAAGCTAACAGAGACGGTAATCGCCTGTTGGTCGAAGTTGTTGCATACCCTTCCCCAGGCACAACTCTATTTGAAGTACAAACCACTGGGTAACGACGGCGTACGGCGTCACTATCAGGCACTCTTCGCCAAGCAAGGCATCGATATCGGCCGAATACGCATGGTGGGCGCATCGCCATGGCGGGAATACCTGGCCGCCTATCGGGAAGTGGACATCGCATTGGATCCTTTCCCCTTCAATGGCTGCACCACCACAATGGAGTCGCTATGGATGGGGGTGCCGGTAGTGACCCTGCGTGGAGATCGCTATGTCGGCCACATGGGTGAAACGATTTTAAAACAATTCGGCTTTGGCGAATTAGTGACGGAGAGCGAAGAAGCTTACATCGCGAAGGCGGTCGCACTTAGTGCCGACTTGTCCGCCCTGGCAGAAATGCGTAACCATTTACGAATGAAATTGCTAAATTCGAAGTTATGCGACGGCCCCGGCTTCACACGATCGTTGGAGGTCGTGTACCGTAATATATGGGCGGATTGGTGCCGACAACAAAGTGATTTAGATGAGCTGAAATAACATTAACGCATTGATCTTTGTAAACAATGTCAGCGACTTAACTTGTACCGCTTGCGGTTACCATGTATCCGCATCCTTTTTTGATGAAGGCAGGTAAGCACTCACGATCATAGCCTGACCTACCGACGGTAATTGCGTGCAGAGCTTTCCTAAGCTTCCACTGGTTTTTGTTTGTTGCGTTGGTTGTGAGCGCGCTTACAACGCCTCTTTCGATTACGGCAAAATTCCCTACTCGGAAATGCCGAACTTGATGTTCAATCAGGGCATAAAATGATCTCTGCCACGCCATGAAGTTTTAGAGCCTTGAACTGGCTGATGATGTGTAAGTTCACCACCAACCCCATTTGATATTCTGCAATGTAAGGAAAGATACTCCCGCGCGATATTTTTACATAGGTGTAAATAATGAGTGCGGTCTCGAACGCGACCGATTCAAGCGGATGGCGGCGAGAAGGCGCGCCTCTCGGTCCAAGTACTCAACTGGCAGATCGACGGTTTTGATTATTGGCGCAGCAAACAGCATCAAGCGCTGCAATTTGAGTCTGCCTCTATCAATCATGCCCCAAGGCCTCCTTTAGTGGACCTAGATAAGCCTCGTAGTTCTTCCATCGATTTATCGATCGCTGGTATATCGGTCGCCTTACTTGATCATGGCTGGCAGTTCCCACCACGCGTTTCGTATCATAAAATCGCAAACATCGATCATCCCATTTCAGCCCACAAAACTCTATTATCTTCCGACTTTTTCTTTCCTGATCGGCGACAAGATCCTCATAATTTACCTCCATCATATGTATATCAAGCACGGCCGCCCAGTGATTCATTAAACGTTCGTACTGCCGATAATAGCCGCCCAACATCCCAAGCTCCTGACTATATGGATGCCTCAGCTCAAAATTCTGAAAGTAACAGGACAAACAGGTATCAAGTGAATCCCGTTTGCAATGAATAACACGAGCCTCGGGAAATAGTAAATTGATTAAGCCCAAATGCAAGAAATTTTCCGGCATTTTGTCGGTTACCCGCTCAGCAGTTGGAGAAAGGACAAAAAGGTGTTCTAGGTAATGCTGAGCCATTTGATCAATATCCGTTTGACCCATTGCAACCATGCAGGATGGATATGATAGTCGGCTACCAAGCTTGGCAGGTAGGTCATATACGATGAGACTCATCATATCCAACTCACCACCGCCAAAAACATCAGGATGACTTGCTAGAATCTGCTCGACTAGGCTGGTACCGGAGCGAGGCATTCCGACGATAAACACCGGACGCCTCGAGGCTAACCTTGCCCGGGGCGCCTGGGCAATGAAACCGGAATTATAGGTGCGGATAATATCTTCGATATGTTGGGCATGCTTTTGTGCATTAAAATCCCGGCCCCGACCCAACATCTCATTTCCATGTTTACAATGCCGGAAAGCGGCATCGAAATCGCTTCTGGAATCGTAGAGGCGGCCTAACTCAAAATGCAAATTGGCCCGTTTCTCGTTAACCAGAGACGCATCATCCCGTTCTAACAATTTCTCCATCAGTGCAATTGCTTCATCGCAACGCCCAAGCGGACGACATAGTGCAGCGAATACCAACCCTGCGAAATAATCGGGATCGTGCATTGTCAGGAAAGGCTGCAAGAGTATGTATGCCTGTTTAAAATCGCCCTGCTTCTCCAGAACCGAGGCCTCACCTATGTTTGCCAACTTGCATGTAGGATCGAGATTCTGTGCGATACGATAACACTCCAACGCCTTCTCCCACGGACCAAAGCTTGCGTATAAACCAGCCAAGTTAATCCACGCGCTGAGATAATCGGGGTCTAGACGTACCGCCTCCGAGTAGGCATCCATAGCATTCGGATACCAGCCTAATTTCGCAAGGGCGACCCCCAGATTATAGTAAGTTATGGCGGAATTTGGTTTAAGGCGCAGCGACTCGCGATGAGCCTTAGCTGCCTCATTAAAGCGCTGGAGTTCGCGCAGAACGACACCTAAATTGTCATACGCCTCAGCAAATTTTGGATTGACTCGCAGCGCCTCTCGATAAGCGGTCTCCGCTTCGATCAGGCTTCCCTTCTCTTTCAAGAGGTTCCCCAAATTGAAGTAGACCTCGTGCGACGCTGATCCCAATCGCGCCACCTCGCCAAACTCTGCCAAGGCCTCTTCAAGCCTTCCCTGATTCTGCAATAAGAGGCCCAAGTTAACACGGGCGGCAACTAAATCGGGCTTAAGTTGTAAGGACTCACGGTAAGCTGATTCCGCTTCGATCAGGCTTCCCTTTTCTTTCAAGAGATTCCCCAAGTTGAAGTGGACCTCGGGCGACGCTGGCGCTAAACGCACCACCTCGCCAAACTCTATCAGGGCCTCTTCAATCCTTCCCTGATTCTGCAATAAGGTACTCAAGTTAGCATGGGCTACAACCATATCCGGCTTAAGATTTAAGGCATCACGATAGGCAGTCTCAGCCTCCGCGATTTTTTCTCTTTGCTTCATAACATTACCCAGATTGAAATGAATCTCGGGGCGTTGGGGTTGGAGGCTGCTCGCCTGTCGTAAGCACGCTTCTGCTTCGTCAAGAGCTCCGAGTTGTCCATTGATTATGCCTAAGAAATACCATGCCTCTGCATCTGCAGGATCGAGCGTGCATACCTGCGCATACAGGGCCTTCGCATCCTGAAATTGCTTGTCTTGGAAAAAAGAAAACGCCTGTTGTTTTATTGTGCTGGCAGGTATATTTGTAGTCATATTAGCTGTAGTTATCTAGTGCGTTAACCATATAAAACATTACAAATGTTGCCCAATTTTCCGCAGAATTGACAGTGGCATAGCGATCCATACGAAGGAGCTGGAATGTGCGTAATTGTGGACGACGTATGAATCGACGCGTTCAATCATTTCCCACATCATTTTAAATGAGCTCCATCGAATCACCTGCGAGGTGCAGGGAGAACTTCCATCAGTAGTTGGGCGCGGGGCGTCACAAATCGCCTTTTGCTACTTGCACAATCTCTGACCATCCCCGGAAAATTTATTGCTTCTGAAGTAGTGCGAAACCCAGAAGGCGTGTATTGCCGGTTTGATAAAAGACCAAAATTTTCCCTTCTGCGCCGATGATGGCCGACGCGTAGGGAGTGGTGAGGTTCGTCGAGTTATATAATTTTAAAACATCCATAGTAATATTATCTGGACCTAGTCCAGTAGACCGTTTAGTTGGCATCCTATCCGCTACCACCTGGTAGCTATATGTGTCCGTGCTGGCCGTTACCTCGCCCTCGGAATTCTTGGTCTGGACCAGAGTCGCGCTCCCACCACCATCGAAAGTAACGCTTCCCGACAGGGAAAAATACTTGTCTCTTGAGGCCGCCGACTGGTAATCATCTCCTATACCGGCAATAAAGTAGGTGCCTTTGATATCCTTGGTCTTATACGTATCCGGCGCCAATTGGCGCAATCCGACACCTATGCCCCCGACCGTTTGACAGTCATTGGCATCAACGTCGGTTATATCATTTACAATAATCAAGGATTGAGAGTCTCGCGATACCGCTCCGGCCAATCCAAACTTCGCATTCTCAAAAAAACCGCCAGCATGCAGTGCAGTAGTGGCTGATACATTTCCAGTGAGCTGGAAGCCCAAACTGTCGCGTGGCGGGTTTATCAAAGGGGCCTCGTAGTCCCCCATAGGGTTAAAGGCAACTACTGACGATATATCCGTAAAGAGCGTTTGGAACTGCATCGGTTCCGTATAGAGATAACCGACGTCCAAAAAATATTTGAATGTATCCCTTGTAGGCGGATCCAGAAATCTACTGATATTTTGAAAATCATTATTATAATTGGCATAAGCATAATAAACCGGGTCGCCGGTAGCGGTGCCGTCCGCGCTGGGATATGGCACACCGGTACCCGTGGATTTCAAGCCATACATGACATACATTTCATCTCCATCATAGGAAACGCCGGCGAAGCTTTCACCGTCGGGCGAGAAGGCGCCGTTGAATATGCCTCGATTATCCTGGGTAAAGGCATAAAAGCCGTTATCGGCGGTCACGCCAAAAATCGCATTCTTGCTATTAAGGTCAGGCTGATCACAGCCCGGCTCCATTAGCTGGCGCTGAAATTGCTTTATGGCGGCGTCACGCTGGATAGTAAACTTGGGCCCGCCGCTTGCCTGCGCATTAAAGCTGGCTACTTCGCGTTGTGCGTGGATAACCGGTATCTTGCTGCCAAAACCATTGATGCCCTGGTGCAGATCGACGCCGAACGTAACGACATTGTAGTTGCCGCTAAGTGGCGAATTGGCCGTCGCGCCGTCAATGCTGACGGCGGGAGTGATTTGAGGGGGCTCGACCATCACCGCCTCCCCGCCACTGTGCGCCACCAACAGCTCCCCGCCGCTGAGCTGTATACCGATCGGTTGATTTAGACCCGTACCGATCCCAGCGATGCTGCGAGTGGGCGTTACGGATACGTTACTAATATTGGGATCTTGGATGGACGTTTGCAGTACGGCAAGATCAAATACGGAGATGGAATTATTGCCCTTGTTCGCTACATATATTTCCTGATTGGCGCTATCGACGTCGATACCGCAAGGATCGGCAAGTCCGGCGGCACTGGAGATTTTTAGCAGGGGAGGAATATTTATATGCGGACTGGTCACAACGCCACCTGTATTGGGATCAACCACGTTGCGACTACCATCAAGGTCGTAGAGGTCATACACCGTAATCGTATTGCTGTTACTGTTGGTGACAAACACCTCGTGATTTTGCTTGTCTACGCCAATTCCGCAGGAACCATCCAATTCCGTTAACGATCCCTGCAGCGTGCGTAAAGGAAAAGTATCACCATTCCCCACCCTGGTGTACGAAGTGATGCTGTTATTACCGTTATTGGCCACCAATATTTCATCTTTGGATGGATCTCCATCTCCGAGCGGATCCAAATTAAGCACCAACCCGGTGGGTTTGCTTAAGCCGGTGAACAGCCCCCAAATCGTCCTGAGTGGCAATGCATTGGCAGCGTCAGTCACCGCAAAGGTGACCAGACTGTTATTCTTATAGTTGAGCAC
>Ga0210086_1001685_pt1 | contig 11099 bp, 8 predicted proteins | sample China_Galinas_PW_3_FD_184867 | JGI IMG/M metagenome (GOLD analysis project Ga0210086, IMG submission 184867) | Wetland microbial communities from San Francisco Bay, California, USA, that impact long-term carbon sequestration - China_Galinas_PWB_D2... | ecosystem: Environmental > Aquatic > Marine... | reverse complement strand
AACGACCGCTATCGCGCGGCTCTCGGCTCCCGACCAGTGCGGGACCACGGCCTCACAGCCAACTGCCGTCTTGACCGCTCCTCGCCTCAGGCTGTCCCGTTGTCCGCTACTCGCCCGACGCCCCCTCTCGTTGGGGAGCGTTGGGGGAGGGGGGCGGTTGTATCGACTCGTCGCGAAACTTGACTCATCTGTCAACATGTTGGTCGTTCAAGTGCTCTAGGGAAGCGGGAAGCCGCTGGCCAGCTCCGCGACACGCGACGCCGCGCCTTGGACCTCGCCCTCGCCGCCGCTCAACAGTCGGTCGAGGCAGTCGGCCAGAATGTCCATTTCCGCCTCACCCATGCCCCGCGTCGTCACGGCAGGAGTCCCGAGCCGTAGTCCGCTCGTCTCCTGCGCGGGCCTCGGGTCGTCGGGAATCAGGTTCTTGTTGACGACGAGGTGGGCCATCAAGCACCGGTCCTCGGCTTCCTTGCCCGAAATCCCTTTCGGCCGGAGATCGACGAGCACGAGGTGCGTGTCGGTGCCACCGGTCACCAGCTCGAACCCGCGCTCGACGAGCTGCTCGCCGAGTCGCCGGCAGTTGGCCATCACCTGGCGCTGGTAGTCCTTGAACTCGTCGCGCAGCGCCTCGCCGAACGCGACCGCCTTGGCCGCGATCGCATGGAGGAACGGTCCGCCCTGGCCGCCCGGGAACACGGATGAATTGACGGCCTTGCGCAGCTCCTTGCGACTCAGGATCATGCCGCCGCGGGGACCGCGCAGCGTCTTGTGCGTCGTCATCGTCACGAGATCCGCGATGCCTACGGGCGACGGGATCAGACCGGCGGCGATCAGTCCGGCCGGATGGGCGATGTCGGTCAGGAGCCTGGCGCCGACCTCGTCGGCGATCTCGCGCATGCGCTGCCAGTCGATCAGCCGCGGATACGCGGACGCTCCGCAGATGACGAGCTTCGGGCGATGCTCGCGCGCCAGCGCGGCGACCGCGTCGTAGTCGATCAGCCCGGTGCTCGGATCGACGCCATAGCTGCGCGCGTCGAACAACCGACCGGAGTGGCTGCGCTCGAACCCGTGCGACAAGTGCCCACCCGACGCCAACGCCATGCCGATGATCGGGTCTTTGGGCTCGAGGACGGAGAGATAGGCGGTGAGATTGGCCTGCGTGCCCGAGTGCGGCTGCACGTTGACCGCCTCGGCTCCGAACAGCTCCTTGGCACGCGCGCGCGCGAGCCGCTCGACCTCGTCGGCGACCTCGCAGCCGCCGTAGTATCGGCGTCCGGGATAGCCTTCGGCGTACTTGTCGGTCAGCCGCGCGGCCATCGCGGCGCGCACGGGCGCCCGGCAGTGGTTCTCGGACGCAATCAACGTCAGGTAGCGGCTCTGACGCTCGTCCTCGGCCGCAATCAGCCTGGCGAGCTCGGGATCGGAACGCTCGAGAATGGGGTCGCTCACGGGAACTCCACGGGATGGCTGGGAAGGGATGCCTGGAAAGGCCTCGGTTTACCATCTTGGCGGCTTCCGAGCCAAAGAATCGCTGTCGCGGTGGCCGACAAAGAGACCATGGACCGACGCACCGGTGTCGAACGCCGACGCAACACTCCTAGATTCTTGAACAGCGGCAAGGGCGCGCTGTTGTGTGTGACGTGGATCACGGTGATCACGATCGCGATCGCACTGTTCGCGTCCGACCCGGTGACCGAGAACCTGCTGCGTCCGCTGTACTTCGCCGGCCTTCTGATCTTCTTCGTCGGCCTCGGGCAACGCGCGCCGAGCCTCCGGTCTCCGCCCTACCGGATGATCGAGATGGGACTTCTGTGTCTGTTCGCGGGCCAGACGCTGGCCGCGGTCCTTCGCTACAGGAGCTTCGACATCTGGGACGCCGAGATGCAGGCCGAGCTGTCGTTCGTGCTCGACCGAGGGATCGGGTTCCTGCTCGGCTTCTCTCTGATCGCGTACGGCATCGTGCTGTGGGTCCCCGAGCTCCTCGAGTCGCAGCGCGTCCTGCAAGAGCACCTCGACAGCGAACGCCAGCGCCGCCTCGACGCTCACGATGTGATCGCCCGCCAGGAAGCCCTGGTCACCGTCGGCGAGCTCGCCGCCGGCGTCGCGCACGAGCTTCGCAATCCGCTCGCGATCATGCGCACGGCGCTCCAGACCCTGCGCGAGGACAAGCTCGACGCGGCCGAGACCTCGAAGTACCTCGAAGTCATGGACCGTGCGGTCCAGAAGGCGAACCGCCGAATCACGGGGCTCTTGGACCTGGGCAAGGCGCACCCGTTCGCGCCCGATGCGTGTTCCGTGGACGACCTGTTGCACGAGGCCCTCGACCTCGTGCGGCCCGAGGCTCGCCAGATCTCGGTCGAGGTGGAGCTCGGCGACGTCGACGAGTCCGGCGAGATCTACGTCGACCGCCAGCTGCTGCTGCAGGTCCTCGTCAACCTGCTGCGCAATGCGCTGCAGGCAGGCCCGCACGGAGGGCCGATCCGCGTCGGCTACACGCCGCTCGGCAACCCGCCCGGCGCCTGCCGGATCAGCGTCGAAGACCACGGCCGCGGCGTTCCCGAGGAGATCCTCGGACACCTGTTCACGCCGTTCTTCACGACCAAGCCCGACGGCACAGGTCTGGGCCTCAATGTCAGCGCGCAGCTGATCGAAAAGCACGGCGGCAAGCTGTGGCTCGAGTCGCGCTCCTCGGGTGGCACGCGCGCGTGCATCGAGCTGCCGGGACGCCTGACGGAGTTGTTCGAACCGACCGAGCAACACGAGGAGGCACGCGTCGGATGACCCATACCGAAGTCGACACGATCCTGCTCGTCGACGACGAGGAAGACCTGCGCTGGGTGATCGCGAGCTTTCTCCGCCGGCGTGGATACGAAGTACGCGAGGCGGGAAGCGCGGACGAGGCGCGTGAGCTGTTCGCGGACAACCCGAGCGACGTCGTGATCAGCGATGTCCGAATGCCGGGCGACAACGGGCTCGTGCTGATGGGCGATCTCCACCGGGTCGATCCGTCGCTGCCGGTGCTGATGATCTCCGCGCTCGAAGACGTCTCGACGGCGGTCGAAGCGATGAAGCGCGGCGCGTACGACTACGTGACGAAGCCGTTCGACAACGAGCGGCTCTTGAACCTCGTCGAGCGGGCGCTCGAGACCCGCCGGCTGCGACGCGAGGTCGAGGCCCTGCGCTCGGGTCGCGGGCGCGGGCCGACGACGTTCGGCGTGTCCAAGGCCGCGGCCGAGCTGTATCAGAAGGTGTGCCTGATCGCCGCGACGCCGAGCCTGTCGATCCTCGTCCAGGGCGAGTCGGGCACCGGCAAGGAAGTCCTCGCACGAACGATCCACGAGCTGAGCCCGCGGTGCAACGAACCGTTCGTCGCGATCGATTGCGGCGCTCTGCCCGAGCCCTTGATGGAGAGCATGTTGTTCGGACACAAGCGGGGCTCGTTCACGGGGGCCGACCGCGACCGCGACGGCCTGTTCGTCAAGGCCAACGGCGGAACCCTGTTCCTCGACGAGCTCGGCAACCTGCCGCAGGGGCTGCAGTCGAAGCTTCTGCGCAGCCTGCAAGAGCGCGAAGTCCTGCCGCTCGGCAGCGAGAAGCCCGTGAGCTTCGACGTCCGACTGATCTCGGCGACCAACTCCCGGCTCGAGGACCTCGTCGAGCGGGACGAGTTCCGGCTCGATCTCTACCACCGCATCGTCGAGTTCCAGATCCGGATCCCGCCGTTGCGCGAGCGCCCCGAGGACGTCGAGCACTTCGCGAACCTGTTCCTGAGCCAGGTCGGCGACGAGCTGCAGCGGATCCCGGCGCTGAGCGAAGCCGCCATCGCGGCGCTAAAGGCCCACCAGTGGCGCGGCAACCTCCGCGAGCTGCGCAATTGCATGCGGCGCGCCGCGCTGCTCGCCCAGGGCCACCAGCTCGAGGCCGCCGACTTCGAGTTCGAGAGCCCGGAGGAGTGCCGAGCCCGGCTCAGCGCCGAGGTCCAGGGCTTCCAGGAGGGCGCGCCGCTGACCGAGCAGGTCCAGGTCGCCGCCGCGGCGATCGAGAAGAACTGGATCGACGAAGCCCTCGCGGCCGCGGGCGGCAACAAGGCCGAGGCGGCCAGGAAGCTCGGCATCGACTACTCGACGCTTCACCGGAAGCTCAAGAAGTACGGGATCGAGTAGCGGCTCTATGTCTATGGCTCGCGCACTATTGCAGGCGTGCAATAGTCGCCGTGCAGCAGCGCCCACCCGATCGCGATCCCGGCGGTCGTCGGTCCTCGCCCAGCGCAAACCCGACGTGCCAAGGCCGTTTCCGGACATCGGCGAAAATCCCGCCGGCCGCCGGCAAATGGCAAGCCGCTTGCTCCTCTCGCAGCAAAAGACCTGATTCCAGCCAAGAGGGGGCCTGTGTGCGGGGCCCCCTTTTCCTTGTACCCCCGACACCCGGCCGGAAGTGCCCGGCAGGCAGGTACCCTAGCCCTGCGGCAGGGCTATAACAGAGGTCCCGCGGCTCGCACCGCCTGTTTCCCGGAGGAAGCCTCAGGTTGTTCCGACGTACGATCCCCGTAATCGTCCTGCTCGCCCTGATCGGGCTCACTGCCATCTACTGCGTGAGCATCGTGTCGGGCAAGCGCACGCCTGTCGAAGACGACAACGGCTGGATCCGCCTGCTCGGCAGCGGCTATGAGGACTTCGGTCACATCTGGCACGGCGAGCGCCCGACACACGCGTTCCGGGTGCGCAACGTGTCCGACCAGGCGATCGACGTCACGGCGCTCAAGGTCGACTGCTCGTGCGCCTACCCGAAGCTCACGATCGAAGACCCGAGCGGCAAGCAGGTCGAACGCAAGATCTTCAAGCTGCCGGTCCTGCAAGACGACGGGGCCAAGCGGCTGACGTGGTTCGGGCCCGGCGAAGAGCTGGTCATCACGATGCGGGTCAACACCGACGAACGGCTGCCGCTCAAGCGCGAGATCCGCGGACAGGCGCTGATCGTGTTCGCCGCGCGCCAATCGGGACCTCCGCCGCAACCTGCGCCGGGTAAGAAGCCACGGGCCAAGGAGCCCGGCCATGTCCTGGTCGGGTTTCGCGCGCAGGTCGAGCCCCGCCTCGTGATCCTGCCGAGCCCGGAGCTCGCGATCCCGAGCATCGCTCGGGGTCAGGTCGCGTGCACGATCGTCGAGTTTCGGGCACTGCCGAAGCGTCCGTTCAAGATCACGCGGTTCGAGCCCGACAACCCGGACACGAAGGTCCAGAAGATCGACACGCCGGGCGACAAGCTCCGCTACTTCATCAACGTCGGCCCGATTCCCAAGCCGGGGAAGTTCGTCCGAACGATCACGTTCCACACGGACATGGACAACGGCTACTCGTTTCCGGTCGAAGTCATCGGTGTCGCAGCCGACAGTCTGGAGCTCTCGAACTTCGGGCTGATCAACTTCGGCCGCTTCGACTTCGCGAAGCCGTGCGAGACGACGATCGATGCGACCTACAACGTGCCCGACGGCAAGCTCGAGTGGACCGTCGCGAGCCTGCGCGTCCACGACGTCGGCGGAAGCGACGTCAGCGATCTGTTCCACGCCGAGGTCACCGAGCGCGCGCCGCGGGAGTTCGAGATCACCGTGCGCTACAAGGGCGGCCTGAAGAGCAGCGAGTTCGGCGGCAAGCTGCAACTGTCGACCAGCGACCCCGACCACAAGCAGGTCGAGCTGCGGATCCTCGGCTATCGCCGGAATCAATAGCGTCAGAGCAGACGCTCGAGGCTCGCGACGTAGTTGACCGGGGCGTGATCCGCAAGAAACGGCGCGGGCCTGAACCACCGCCGCAAGTCGGTAGCGGCGCGAATCGCGGTCAGCCCCGGCGTCTCGCTCGCGTGTTGCACGTCCTCGGCGCCGTCGATGCGACGGAGGTCGCCGGCGTGCCGGAAGCCGAGCAGGTCGACCGCGGGCGGCAGCGTCGGAACGACGTCGTGCCGGTTGACGACGCGATGGATCGGGACGCCGGCGACGGATTCCACGAACGCGGAGTCACCGACCCGCGGGCCTCCGAACGTGTAGACTGCGTCCGGCGGATGCTCGGACGCGAGCAGCGTCGCGAGCGCACCCCCGAGGCTGTGGCCGGTATAGAACATCGGGCCGTCGAGGCCCGCGAGCTCTTCCTGGAGCAGGTCCCAGACGTTGTCGAACGCACGCCGGAAGCCTCCGTGGACCTTGCCGCCACGCCGCCAGTCCTCGGGTGTGATGCGAGCGTTCATGAGCCAGTCGCGGATTTCGTTGGTCCCGCGGAACGCGACGATCGAGAACTCGCCGGCGCGGCTGTCGAGCACGGCGCACTGTGTTCCCCCGCGGTCGAAGAAGCACAGCTCCTCGAGGCCGACGCGCGTCCAGAACCGTTCGCGATCTCGGTCGCGATACACGAGTCGCGAGATCTCGGCCAACCACCACGCGTCGACCGGCGAGAAGCCGCCGGCCCCGGCCACGAACTCCGGCAGCGGAACGACCGTGAAGAACTCGTCGGCTCGACCGGGTTCGAGCAACGCTTCCCAGCTGTTGTCGTGCTCCACCATAGTCTGCTCTCTCGGAAGGAACCGCTCTCGCCCGGGTCGGCATGTCGCCCACGGCAAGGGTAGCTCGGTGCGGCCGGGGAAAGCCACCGCACCGGGCGAGAACTCCGCCCTGACGCCCGCGTCTGCGCGTATCTTGGACTCGACCGCGGAGGTGCTCATGGATCGGATTCGGCTCGTTGCCATCGCCACATTGACCACGGCCGGCGCAGTGGCGGCGCAGGCCAACGTCTACAGGGACGTCATCTCGCGCACGGCCGCGATGGTCAGAAACCCGGAAGCTCGCCGCCTCGCCGCGCAGCACGGCCTGCGGATCTTGAACCTGACCTGGGAGGACACCGGGCGGTTCAAGAACTCGACCGTCGGCCCGAACATCAGCGACATGACGATCCAGGTCCAGCGGATGGACCCGCGCAGCGAACGGTGCTTCCTGACCTGCATGCCGGTCATCCGGTTTCCGAACTTCTCGGACAAGACCGGCGACGTTCCGATCGACCGGTTCTTCGTGCTCGTCGGCAACGAGCGCGACCGCCCGCTGCGCCGGGTCTCTCTGAGCACGCTGCTCGGCGACCTGCGCAGCTACCTGACCCGTCCCGACTCGTGGAAGGGACGGCGCACGTCGCTGCTCGCCAAGCGCGACACCCACGTGCTCGTCAGCGCCCAGGCCTGCTTCCTGCCGATCGCGGCCGACGGGACCGCGCAGTTCAATCCCGTGCTGTTCAACTACCAGTCGTCGACCGGCAACCCGGCGGTCCTCACGATCCTCGCGACCCGTGAAGGAACGAGCATCACGGTCATCGACAACAAGCGCGACGCGTTCCGCGCGGGTCGGACCTGGGGCCAGCGATTGTTCTTCAACACTTGCGGGCGCAGGGCCAGCCTGACCGGACGTCGCCTGAGCGACTTCATCGGCCGTCGCGAGCCCATCGAGCCCGGCGTCAAGCGGGCGGCGTCTCTGTCGATGGTGCTGCTGATCCAGGTCCCGCTCGTGCACCGTCCAAGGCCCCGCCCATTGACCACCGATCCGTTCGACAAGCTACTGGCCGGCGCCCCGGAATCGAAGGCCGCGCGCGACCGAAGCGACGTCGAGTCGGCGGTCATCGGGCACGGCCGGGTCGAGGGCCCCTTTGTCGAGCTCGCCGGACTCCCGATCAAGCGCGACACGCGCTTCCCGATCCGCGTGACGGTCCAGTTCTACAAGGCGACGAGCAACGGCATCGTCTCCGAGGCGGACATGGCCGCGATCGCCGCGCAGATCCGCCGCGTGTATCGCGACGCCGATTGGGTCGGAAGCCTCGTGACCGAAGGCGAAACCGGAAGACCGACCGAGCACAGCGGCCCGAAGATCGAACCGCCGAACTGGTGGCCCGAGTTCTGGGCCGACAACCAGGCCAACACGGGTCTGACGCAGCAGCAGGCGCTGCGGCTGTTGCGCCGACTGCTCGGCGAGAAGTGGTACGAGAAGCCGTGGGCCGAGCTCGCGAAAGCGCTGAAGGACCACTGAGCGGCCGGGTCTGGCGCGTCTCGACGATCTCCGGCTCGAACGAGCCTGTCGCTGTCTCGCGGAACGTCGATCTCAGGCAGGGTATGACCGAATGTTGTTGATGACGGGGTGAAGACGCGGCGTACCCTGGTGAATGTAACAGTTCACCACGAAGCCCCCGAGGGGGAGGTGCTGCGGGAAGGAGCGCGGCGGATGTTGGCAGCAGCAGTCGACGCCGATGCGGATCTGCAGGGCCCGAAGGCCAACGGCGCTCCTTCCGTTCGCAGCTCGGCGGCAACCGAGCCCTAATTCGAGCTTGCTGTTATCCCGGTCACCATGCCGTCTCCGATAAGGAAGTCGATCCGATATCGTTGGACTCGGTACACTACTCTTTCGATCCGGCCACCTTCGGAGACGATGTGATCGGGACAACCGAGGGTGGTCACGAGTTCGCCCGTGCGTCGTAGCAGCCATTCCCTGGGAGGCGGAGCCTTGCCTCGCCGATTGGCTACCACTGCATTGTAGATCGGTCGCAACGCGCTGAGGCGAGGTTCTGTCTGTGTAGCCCGCTTCAGGTCCGCGGCGCTACCCCCCATGTACGTGCTCATGGCAGCGATCTGCTGCTTCACGTCTTGAATGTCGGCGGCGACTTGTTCCAGGGTTGGGCCGTCGATGCGCTCGCGTACGGGCCGGCTGCCATCGCTCGATGAAGCGGCTCGCTCGCCCATAGCCGCGACACGATCGTGGATCCAGCGCACATCCTCGACCAGGGATTCGATAAGCGGACTGCTCGCGTCGACAGTATATGATGCCTCCGGTGCGCTCGATCGAAGCATGAGTCCTGCCGTCAGGCCGGCAGCACCGGAGAGCGCAACTATTCCAGCGACAGCCAAGGCGTTTGTACACATGGTGGCCACACTCAGAGTCGATCATCTAGCCTGGAGCCGGAACTAAACACCTTCCGGTCCCTATCAGTGTACCCGGTCTCGGTCTTCCAGCGAGCCCCAGCGCGCTTCATGCGGACGCCGACCAAGGTCTTGCACCCAGGTGTTCGGTCATCGCGCCTTCGAGGGCACGGCGGAGCAGCGTGCTGTCAGCTCGTCGAGGATGCCTTCCTTCCCGGCGAGGTCTTCGGGCATCTCGTAACAGGAGAGCAGCTGAGAGGATCGGCGGCCTTGCAGCATGCTCCCGAGCACGACTCTCGAGTCGTCTAATGGGAATGGGACGACCAGCTTGTCGTCGCACGAACTCTGAGCGAGCCACGGACGAAAGAGCAGCTGAGACTCACGTCGTCACAAGGGGTGTGTTTAAGAAAAAGGCGGCGCGAAGGTCGGACCTTCGCGCCGCAGGGGTTGTTGCTCGGGCTATGGAGTTGAGCGTTGAGTCAAGCAACTCGGGTAGGTGTGGTGCGGAACTGCTCGGTCTCGGTCGAGCCGCCCATCGCGGTCGTCGAGGAGGTTCCGCCGGAGACTGCGTTGGCGACGAGGTCGAAGTAGCCGGTGCCGACTTCGCGCTGGTGGCGCGTCGCCGTATAGCCGTAGGCCTCGGACGCGAACTCGGCTTGCTGCAGCTCGGAGTAGGCTGCCATGCCGTGGTCGCGATACTTGCGCGAGAGCTCGAACATGCCGTGGTTCAGGTTGTGGAACCCGGCCAGCGTGATGAACTGGAACTTGTAGCCCATCGCGCCGAGCTCGCGCTGGAACTTGGCGATCGTCGGGCCATCGAGCTTGCCGGCCCAGTTGAACGACGGCGAGCAGTTGTAGGCCAACAGCTTGCCGGGGTAGACCGCGTGGATGGCTTCGGCGTACTGCCGGGCCTCGGGGAGGCTCGGCTGGGACGTCTCGCACCAGATCAGGTCACAGTACGGCGCGTAGGCGAGTCCGCGGGCGATGGCCTGGTCGAGGCCGGCGCGGACCTTGTAGAAGCCTTCGGGCGTCCGTTCACCGGTCATGAACTCGCGGTCGCGCTCGTCGATGTCGCTCGTCAACAGTCCCGCGGCATTGGCATCGGTGCGCGCGACCAAGAGCGTCGGGACATCCATGACATCGGCCGCGAGCCGGGCCGCGTTGAGTGTGCGGATGAACGTCCGCGTCGGCACGAGGACCTTGCCCCCGAGGTGGCCGCACTTCTTCTCGGACGACAGCTGGTCCTCGAAGTGCACGCCGGCCGCGCCGGCTTCGATCATCGCCTTCATGAGCTCGAACGCGTTGAGCGAACCGCCGAAGCCAGCTTCGGCGTCGGCCACGATCGGCGCGAACCAGTCGATGCTGTCATCGCCCTCGGCGTGATGGATCTGGTCGGCGCGCATGAGCGTCTGGTTGATTCGCTTGACGACGGCCGGGACGCTCGTCGCCGGATACAGGCTCTGGTCGGGATACATGTGACCCGCGAGGTTGGCGTCGGCCGCGACCTGCCAGCCGCTCAGGTAGATCGCCCTGAGCCCGGCTTTGACCATCTGCATGGCCTGGTTGCCCGTGAGCGCGCCCATCGCGTGGACGTAGCCATCCCCGTTGACGAGCCGCCACAGCTTCTCGGCGCCTAGCTCGGCGAGCGTGTGGCGGATCGTGATGCTGCCGCGCAGCTGCTCGACGTCCTCGAAGTCGTAGTCGCGTACGACACCCTCGAATCGGTCCGCAGGACCCTGAGTCGTCCAGCCGGTTGTGCCGAAATCACGCGTCGGAACATGCGCGCCGTTTCCATTCGTGCCGTTCACGGCCGGATCGCTCATGCCTGGTCTCCTTGCTCTCTGTTGGTCAAAGTCAGAATGTGCTCGTATGCCGGAAGGGTGAGGAAGTCCTCGAACTCGTCCGCGGTCGCGAGGCTCTCGAAGATCGCGGCCGCAAGCTCGAACCTGCCGGTCTTGAACCGTTCGCTGCCGACGAGGTCCTCGATCGCACCCAGCTCCTCGCTGATGACGATCTCGACGAGGTCCTTGTCGATCGCCCGCCCGTCCGACAACGACGCGCCGAACCGCAGCCACTGCCAGACCTGCGTCCGTGAGATCTCGGCCGTCGCCGCGTCCTCCATCAGGTTGTAGAGCGGGACACACCCGTTGCCCGAAAGCCACGCCTCG
>Ga0210086_1001684_pt1 | contig 11102 bp, 6 predicted proteins | sample China_Galinas_PW_3_FD_184867 | JGI IMG/M metagenome (GOLD analysis project Ga0210086, IMG submission 184867) | Wetland microbial communities from San Francisco Bay, California, USA, that impact long-term carbon sequestration - China_Galinas_PWB_D2... | ecosystem: Environmental > Aquatic > Marine... | reverse complement strand
CGGGAAAGCGAACAGCTTTTGCGTCCCATGCTCCAGGAAAAGCAGCGCTGCAATAATGCGCAGCACGCTTAGCATGTACGGCGTCCATTTCGCGAGTCGGTCCGGAACCATGGCTGCCTCCCTGATTTTCGGCGGACTCTCAGCCTAACGACCGGCCCCGGCATAGTCTATGCAGCCCATCCCCAAGCCCCACGGTTGCCCCGCGATTCGCCACGGTGGCTCCAGAAGGCCCCGGCGTGTTCGTCCGGGGACTGGCGGTGCTGCAGGGGCTTTCTTTTCGGTTGGTTTGCCGGGCCGCGCGAAGTTAACAAACCGGTTCCGAGACGGTCTTCACTCGTCTGTTTTTATGGGATGTTTTGGTGAGCCCGGCAGGACTCGAACCTGCGACCCGCTGATTAAAAGTCAGCTGCTCTACCACCTGAGCTACGGGCTCTCGCGGAATGGCGCGCCGGGCCTCCGCCCGGGGCGCCGGGAAAATAGGCGGCGGCCGCGACGGGGTCAAGCGACCGGGTCAAGCGCCCGGGTCGAGCCGACCGGGTCAAGCGACGCGGGCCCCCTCACCCCTCGCCGTTCTCGGCGAAGCGTTCCTTGAGCTTCTCGGCCACGCGCGGGCTGACGAAGCCGGACACGTCGCCGCCGAGGCGCGCGATCTCCTTGACCAGGCGGGAAGCAATGAACTGCTGGCGCTCCGAGGCCGTCAGGAAGACCGTCTCGATCCCGGAGTCGAGGCGCGCGTTCATCGTCGCCATCTGGAATTCGTACTCGAAATCCGAGACCGCCCGCAGGCCGCGCACCAGGACGCGCGCGCCCACGTCGCGCGCGAAGTGGATCAGCAGGTTGCCGAAGGGGCGCACCTCGACGTCCTGGCCCTCGGCCCGCAGATCGGCGAGCTCCGCGTCGACCAGCGCGACCCGCTCATCGACGGTGAACAGCGGGTCCTTTCCCGCGTTCTTGGCGACGCCGACGACCAGCTTGTCGACCACGGCCGCGGCGCGCCGGATGATATCCAAATGCCCGCGCGTAATCGGGTCGAAGGTCCCCGGATAGACTCCGATCCGCGGGGCGTTCCCCGGTGTCTTCTTCCGTCCGCTTCCGGCGTCGCTCATGCTTCATCCTCATCAGGCTGCGGCACGTCGCCGTTGTCGTCCTCTTCCGTCGCCTCCCCGGTCAGGCGCGCCGCCGATACGATGCGCTCGCCGTCGGCCACGTCGAACAGCCGCACCCCGCGCGTCGCCCGCCCGGCGATGCGGATGCCCTTGACCCGGCAGCGAATCAGCTTGCCGGCGTTGGTCACCAGCACGAGCTGGTCGGACGGCTGCACCCAGAAGGCGCCGACCACGCGCGACTCGCCGCCGCCCGAGCGGCTCAGCTCCATGCTGCTGATTCCCTGCCCGCCGCGACCGGCGACCCGGTATTCATAGGCCGAGGTGCGCTTGCCAAGGCCATCCTCGGCAACGCAGAGGATGAACTGCTCGCCGGCCTCCAGTTCTTCGATACGCTCCTGCGACAGGGTCCGCTCGGCGCCGTTCGGCGCACATGGCGCCTCGCCGTTCTCGCCGCCCTCGGCGCGCCGCTTGGCCAGGGCATAGCGCAGGTAGGCGTCGCGCTCCTCGAGGTCCAGCTCCGCGTGGCGCAGAACGGTCATGGCGATGACCTCGTCATTCTTTGCCAGGCGAATGCCGCGCACGCCGGTCGAGGTGCGCCCCGAAAAGACCCGCACGTCGGTCACCGGGAAGCGGATGCACTTGCCCCGCGCGGTCGAGAGGAGCACGTCGTCGTCCGGGCCGCAGGTGCGCACGCTCACCAGGCGCCCGTCCTCCATCTCGTCCAGCTTCATGGCGATCTTGCCGTTGGCCAGCACGTGGGTGAAGTCCGACAGGCGGTTGCGGCGGACCGTGCCCCGCGAGGTCGCGAACATCACGTCCATATCGGCCCAGGTCGACTCGTCCTCCGGCAGCGGCATGGCGGTCGTGATGGTCTCGCCCTCGGCCAGCGGCAGCAGGTTGATGAGCGCCTTGCCGCGGGCCTGCGGCGAGCCGGCCGGCAGGCGGTAGACCTTCAGCTTGTAGACCATGCCGCGCGACGAGAAGAACAGCATCGGCGTATGGGTGTTGCAGACGAAGACCTTGCTGACGAAGTCCTCTTCGCGGGTCGCCATGCCCGAGCGGCCCTTGCCGCCGCGGCGCTGGGCCCGGTAGGTGCTGAGCGGCACGCGCTTGATATAGCCGGCGTGACTGAGCGTCACGACCATGTCCTCGCGCTGGATGAGGTCCTCGTCCTCCTGCTCGAAGCCGGCGTCCTCGATCTCGGTGCGGCGCGGCGTGCCGAAGCGCTCCTTCATCTCGACGAGCTCGCCGCGCAGGATATCGAGCAGCCGCGTATGCGAATCGAGGATCTCGAGGTAATCCTTGATCTGCGCCGCGATCTCTTGCAGCTCGCCGGCGATCTTGTCGCGCTCCAGCCCGGTCAGGCGCTGCAGGCGCAGCTCCAGGATCGCCCGCGCCTGGGTCTCGGACAGACGATAGGTGCCGTCCTCCGCGACGGCACGGCCGGGCTCGGCGATCAGCTCGACCAGCGCCGCCACCTCGCTCGCCGGCCAGGACCGCTCCATCAGGCGTTCGCGCGCCACGACCGGGTCCGGCGCCGCGCGGATCAGGGCGATCACCGGGTCGATATTGGCGACGGCGATGGCCAGGCCGACCAGAACATGCGCCCGGTCCCGCGCCTTGCCGAGCTCGAAGATGGTGCGCCGGGTGATGACCTCTTCGCGGAACGCGACGAAGGCGGAGACGATCTGCTTGAGGTCGAGCGTCTCCGGGCGGCCGCCGTTTATGGCCACCATGTTGATGCCGAACGAGGTCTGCAGCGGCGTAAAGCGATAGAGCTGGTTGAGCACGACCTCGGGCTCGACGTCGCGACGCAGCTCCACCACCACGCGCAGGCCGTGACGGTCGCTCTCGTCGCGCAGGTCGCTCACGCCCTCAACGGTCTTCTCGCGCACGACCTCGGCGATGCGCTCGATCATGCGCGCCTTGTTGACCAGGTAGGGCACCTCGGTAATGACGATCGCGTGGCGGTCCTTGCGCAGTTCCTCGATCTGCGCCCGCCCGCGCACGCGCAGCGACCCGCGCCCCGTGTGATAACCGTCGCGGATGCCGCCGCGCCCGAGAATCACGCCGCCGGTCGGGAAGTCCGGCCCGGGAACCAAGGCCATCATGTCGTCGACGCTGATCGCCGGTTCGTCGATGTAGGCGCAGCAGGCGTCGATCACCTCGCCCAGGTTGTGCGGCGGGATGTTCGTCGCCATGCCGACGGCGATGCCGCCGGCGCCGTTGACCAGGATGTTGGGAAACCGCGCCGGGAGGACCACGGGCTCCTTCGTGGTCTCGTCGTAGTTGTCCTGGAAATCGACCGTATCGCGGTCGATGTCCTCCAGCAGCGCCTCGCTGGCCACCCGGTTGAGCCGCGCCTCGGTGTAGCGCATGGCCGCCGGCGGATCGCCGTCCATGGAGCCGTAGTTGCCCTGCCCGTCGATCAGCGGCAGGCGCATGGAGAAGGTCTGCGCCATGCGCACCATGGCGTCGTAGATCGCTTGGTCGCCGTGCGGGTGATAGATGCCCATGACGTCGCCGACGACGCGGGCCGACTTGCGATACGGCCGGTTCCAGTCGTAGCCGGCCTCCTTCATCGCGTAGAGGATGCGGCGGTGAACCGGCTTCAGGCCGTCGCGCACGTCGGGCAGCGCGCGCGACACGATCACGCTCATGGCGTAATCGAGGTAGGAGCGCTGCATCTCCTCTTCGATCGTGACGGGCGTGATGTCGTGCGTCGGGGGCGGGCTGTCGGCGGTCAAGTCCGGGTCCTGTCGCAGGCGTCCGAAGGCCGGGACGGCCCCCGGATCGGGCAGGTCGAATGGGTGCGATCAGACCGCCGGCCGGGCGCCCCGGAGGGCTCCCGAATCGGTGGCACGCGATCTATGCCCTAGGTAGCAAATTTTGCCGATGCGAACAAGGAAATGCGGCCCAATTTCCGATCGAGCAGTTATTTGTAATCTATTGTTATAACGATATTTTTTCTTGTCCGGAGCGGGCGCCTGGCGGACCCGCCGAGATCGTCGTCGCTGGAGCGTTCCCGCCGCCCCCTATTGGCCCATCCCGTCCATCATACCGTCATGATTTTCGTCGTCGTGGTCCTCGTCTTCGTCCGCCCCCTCGTGGTGGTGCTCGTGCATCATGTGCCGGGCCTCCGGCGTCAGGTCGTCCTCGGTGAATCTCATCTGCTCCTCGGGGTCGTGCACGAAGGCGACGATGTCGGACAGTTCATCCCCGGTGAACAGGATCTGGTGGCCGAGCTCGTCCTCCTGCGCCGCAATCATGGCCGGCGCCATGCGCCACATCTTCGCCGCCAAATCGAAGGGGTTCATCATGGGCTGCATGGTCTTGGCGTCGAGCGCCGCGGCGTCGTGTCCCCCGATACCGTGGATCGAATGGCAGGCGACGCAGCCCTTGGTGACGAAGAGCTTGCGGCCTTTCGCCGCATTCATTTCCGGCATCCGCATGTTGGGCATCCCGGGCATCGGCTGCACCATGCCCTGGCCCTGCATGCCCTGGCCCTGCATACCTTCATCCGACGGCGTCGCGGCCTGCGCTTCGGGCGCCTGCTCGCTTTCCGCCTGATGGGCGGCCGTCAGCGGTGAAAACAGCAGACCGCCGGCGGCGAGCAACGCCGCCGCAACCGTGGTCCGCACGAGAATAGCCGAGGTCATGTCCCCTCCTTTGCTGCGTCGCTTTGTGCTTGATTGATCTAGGATAATATCAGAATCGCGCAGATTGAGACCCGATCGCATTGCGATGGATCAAGTTTCCCTGTCTACCCCGTCGACTGACGGGCTGGCGCGGCCCTGTGGACAAAACCCCACGAATCCCGTCAACTGATGTCGGGGAAGGCGCGTTGTCCGCAGCGGTAGCGGCCGAGCCGAAGAAACGGGGGCAGCATGACCAGGCCCGCAGCCGGGGCCGCCTTATTGATCGCCGGCCTCGCCGTGACCGGCGGCGCGGCCGTGGTGGCCGATGTCGCCCTGGCGCCGCTCATGGACGGCGGCCTGTTCTATCTGCTGCCGGTCCTGCTGGCGCCTTGGCTGCGCCGACCCCTGGAGGTTCTCGCGCTGACGGCCGGGGCAGTGCTGCTGGCGCTCGCCGGCCACTGGCTGGCGCCGGGACCTCTGCTGGGCCGCGCGCTGGCGGCCCTCGCCATCGCAGCCGTCGGCGGCGCGCTGGCGCTGCTGAAACAGCGGGAGATCCGGCAGCGCGCCGAACGCGACGCCTTGGCGGCGCGGCTGCACGAGACGGAGGCGGCCCTGACGGCGACCCGCACCCACGCGGCGCTGGCCGGCCGCTCGGCCAAGGATTTCCTGTCGGGGATGAGCCACGAGCTGCGCACCCCGCTCAACGCCATCATCGGCTTCTCAGAGATCATCAAGAACGAGATCTTCGGGCCGGTGGGCAGCGCCCGCTACCGCAGCTACATGAAGGACATCAACGAATCGGGCCAGCACCTGCTCGACCTGGTCAACGACCTGCTCGACGTCGCCCGCATCGAGGCCGGCGAGGTCCGAGTCGACGAAGACTCGGTGGCCGTGCCCGCGCTGGTCCGGGCCTGCGTTGCGGAGATCGCGCCGCGGGCCAGGGCGAGCGCCGTACGGCTCGACATCGACATGGACGACGACCTGCCGCCGCTGCGGGTCGATCCGGCGAAGCTGCGCCAGGTGCTCGACCATCTGCTGAGCAACGCGGTGAAGTTCACGCCCGGCGGCGGCCGGGTGCGCGTCGCGGCCTGGGCGCGCCCGGAGGCCGGCTACGTGATCCAGGTGTCCGATAACGGCATCGGCATCGCCCTCAAGGACATCGCCGTCGCCCTGGCGCCCTTCGGCCAGATCGACAACCCCTTGCGTCGGCCCTTCGAGGGGACCGGCCTGGGCCTGCCGCTGGCCAAGGCGCTGGTCGAGATGCACGCCGGCTCGATCGACCTGCAGAGCGAGCCCAACGCCGGGACGACCGTGACCCTGCGCTTCCCGGCCGAGCGGATCGAGCGGCTCACGCGGGTCGCGTAAGCGACCGGGCCGCCCCTAGAACGGAATCTCGTCGTCGAGGTCGCCGCCCCCGCCGCCGCCTGACCCGCCGCCGTAGTCGCCGCCGCCGGAGCCACCGCCGGAACTGCCCCCGGAACCGCCATAGTCGCCCCCGCCTTCGCCACCGCCGCGACTGTCGAGCATGGTCAGCTCGCCGCGGAAGCGCTGCAGCACGACCTCCGTGCTGTAGCGGTCCTGGCCGTTCTGGTCGGTCCACTTCCGGGTCTGAAGCTGGCCCTCGACATAGATCTTGGAGCCCTTGCGCAGGTACTTCTCGGCGATCTCCGCCAGGCGCTCGTTGAAGATCACCACGCGGTGCCACTCGGTGCGCTCGCGCCGCTCGCCGGTATTGCGGTCGCGCCAGGACTCCGAGGTCGCTAGCGACAGATTGGCCACCTTGGTGCCGTCCTGGGTGCTGCGGACCTCCGGGTCCCGTCCCAGGTTGCCGACCAGAATGACCTTGTTGACGCTCCCCGCCATAGCGCTATCCCTTCCGCTTTGTGGTCTCGGCCCGCCGCCCGGGGAAGGTGGTTCCCGGCCGGCCTCGTTCGGCGGGCGACTTTAACGGCTGTCCTCCGCAGCCGCCACCGCAATTCCGCCCTTTTTCCGGCCCGGCTTGGGGATAGAAATTGCCGCAGACGGTCGATTTTCCGGTCGGGATGGCCCATATTGGGAAGGCGTGTCACGCTGAAAGACCCCTGATCTTCGTCGAAAGCCATGAAAACCGCCCGCTCCGGCCGCAAGACCGCCGGCAAGAAGACTAATGCCCCGGCCGCGCAGCCCGCGCCGCCGGCCTTTCCCGCGGTCGAGGGGCCGAAGATCGCCGTCCGGGGGGCGCGCGAGCACAACCTGAAGAACGTCGACATCGACCTGCCGCGCGACCGGCTCGTGGTGATCACCGGCCTGTCGGGCTCCGGCAAGTCGTCGCTCGCCTTCGACACCATCTACGCCGAGGGCCAGCGCCGCTACGTCGAGTCGCTCTCGGCCTATGCCCGGCAGTTCCTCGAGCTGATGCAGAAGCCCGAGGTCGAATCGATCGAGGGCCTGTCGCCGGCCATCTCCATCGAACAGAAGACGACCTCCAAGAACCCGCGCTCGACCGTCGGCACGGTGACCGAGATCTACGACTATCTGCGCCTGCTGTACGCCCGCGTCGGGGTGCCCTACTCGCCGGCGACGGGCCTGCCGATCGAAAGCCAGACGGTCAGCCAGATGGTCGACCGCGTCATGGCCATGCCCGAGGGCACGCGGCTCTACCTGCTCGCCCCCATCGTGCGCGGGCGCAAGGGCGAGTACCGCAAGGAGCTGCAGGACCTGCAGAAGCGCGGGTTCCAGCGGGTCAAGATCGACGGCACGATCCACGAGATCGACGCCGCGCCGGAGCTCGACAAGAAGCGCAAGCACGACATCGAGGTCGTCGTCGACCGCCTGGTGGTGCGCCCGGGGATCGAGAGCCGCCTGGCCGATAGCTTCGAGACCGCCCTGCACCTGGCCGACGGCCTGGCCTTCACCGAGCAGCCGGCGGGCCAGGCGAGCGCCGGCAAGACCGATCCCAAGTCGCGCACCACCTTCTCGGCCCGCTTCGCCTGCCCGGTGTCCGGCTTCACCATCGACGAGATCGAGCCGCGGCTGTTCTCCTTCAACAACCCCTTCGGCGCCTGCCCCGCCTGCGACGGGCTGGGCACGACCTACTACTTCGACCCCGACCTCGTCGTGCCGGACCCGAAGCGTTCGCTCTACGACGGCGCCGTGGCCCCCTGGGCCAAGGCGACCACGCCCTACTACCGGCAGACCCTGGAAAGCCTGGCGCGGCACTACAAGGTCTCGATGCACACCGCCTGGAGCGAGCTGCCCAAGAAGGTGCGGCGTGCGATCCTCGAGGGGTCCGCCGGCACGGCCATCACCATGCGCTACGACGACGGCATCCGCGCCTACGAGACCAAGAAGGCCTTCGAGGGCGTCCTGCCCAACATGGAGCGGCGCTGGCGCGAGACCGAGAGCGACTGGATCCGCGACGAGCTGGGCCGCTATCAGGCGACGCGGCCCTGCGGCGCCTGCAACGGCTACCGCCTCAAGCCCGAGGCGCTGGCGGTCAAGATCGCCGGCCGGCACGTCGGCGAGGTCGCCGAGATGTCGGTCGCCCAGGCGGCCGAATGGTTCGGCGGGGTGAACGAGCAGCTGACGCAGACGCGCCGCGAGATCGCCGCCCGGGTGCTCAAGGAGATCAACGAGCGCCTGCGCTTCCTGGTCGACGTCGGGCTGGAATACCTGACGCTGTCGCGCGCCTCGGCGACTCTGTCGGGCGGCGAGAGCCAGCGCATCCGCCTCGCCTCGCAGATCGGATCGGGACTGACCGGCGTGCTCTATGTCCTGGACGAGCCTTCGATCGGGCTGCACCAGCGCGACAACGCGCGCCTCCTGGAGACGCTGAAGCGGCTGCGCGACCTGGGCAACACGGTCATCGTCGTGGAGCACGACGAGGACGCGATCCGCAGCGCCGACTACCTGGTCGACATGGGCCCCCGGGCCGGCTTGCACGGCGGCGAGGTCGTCGCCGCGGGACTGCCCGACGCGGTCATGCAGAACCAGGCGAGCCTGACCGCGCAGTACCTGACCGGGTTTCGCCAGATCCCGGTTCCGGAGCGCCGCCGCCGCGGCCACAGGGGCCAGAAGGTCCGCATCCTCGGCGCGCGCGAACACAACCTGCGCGACGTCGAGGCCGCCATTCCGCTCGGCACCTTCACCTGCATCACCGGGGTCTCCGGCAGCGGCAAGTCGACCCTGATCATCGAGACGCTGTACAAGGCCCTGGCGCGCCGCCTGCACAACGCCCGCGACCTGCCGGGCAAGCACGATGCCATCGAGGGCCTCGAGTTCCTCGACAAGGTGATCGACATCGACCAGTCGCCGATCGGCCGCACGCCGCGCTCCAACCCGGCGACCTACACCGGGGCCTTCACGCCGATCCGCGACTGGTTCGCCGGCCTGCCGGAGGCCAACGCGCGCGGCTACAAGCCGGGCCGCTTCTCCTTCAACGTCAAGGGCGGGCGCTGCGAGGCCTGCGAGGGCGACGGCGTCATCAAGATCGAGATGCACTTCCTGCCCGACGTCTACGTGCAGTGCGACGTCTGCAAGGGAAAGCGCTACAACCGCGAGACCCTGGAAGTCACCTTCAAGGGCAAATCGATCGCCGACGTGCTCGACATGACGGTCGAGGAGGCCGCCGGGTTCTTCAAGGCGGTCCCGGCGATCCGCAGCAAGATGGAGACCCTGCAGCGCGTCGGCCTCGGCTACATCCATGTCGGCCAGCCGGCGACCACGCTGTCCGGCGGCGAGGCGCAGCGCGTCAAGCTGGCCAAGGAGCTGTCGCGCCGGGCAACCGGGCGCACGCTCTATATCCTCGACGAGCCGACCACGGGCCTGCATTTCGAGGACGTGCGCAAGCTGCTCGAGGTGCTGCACGCCCTTGTCGAACAGGGCAACACCGTGGTCGTCATCGAGCACAACCTGGAGGTCATCAAGACCGCCGACTGGATTATCGACCTCGGCCCCGAGGGCGGCGACAAAGGGGGCCGCGTCGTTGCCGCCGGGCCGCCGGAGGAGATCGCCGGCGCGAAGGCGAGCTATACCGGCCGGTTCCTCGCGTCGCACCTGCGCCACGCCCTGCCCGCACGCAAGAAGCGCGCCTGACGCTCAGAGCGGGCCAAGGCCCGCCCCGTCCCAGAAGTCGGGCAGCCAATAGTGCATCTCGGTGTCGTTGAAGTCGCTGTGCGCCGTCGGGTCGCCGGGGTCGCGGCGCGCCGGATCGGCCGGGCGGAAGCCGAACACGCGGAAATGGAGCCGGTCGCGCAGGTGGGCCGGAAAGGCGTAGGCGGCCGCCTCGACGTTGACCCACTTGCCGAGTGTGCGGTCGAGCATGGTGGGCGGCCCTCCGTACATCTCGTCGACCCATTCCAGCAGGCTGCCGCTCGGCGTCAGCCCCTGGCCGGTCACTTCGCGCCCGTCGGCCACCGGGTGCAGCATCAGGTCGTAGAATTCCAGGGTGAGTTGAGCGTCCATGACCGGCGCGACCGTTTCGAGGAACTGCCGGACGCTGCAGGCCGCGCCCATGTAGACGACGTTGCGGTACGCTATCTCATCGTAATAGCGGATCAGGTCGTTGACGATGACAGCGCCCATGGAATGCGCGATCAGCGAGATCTCGGCATCCGAGAAAACGTCGTCGCTCGGGGCGAGGCATTCGGGATCGCGGCGTACGCAGCGTTCGATCTCGGCAAAGAACTTGGAGAACCCGCCGGTCCCCTTGGGATAGCGCGCCATCTCCGCCAGGTCGCGGTTCTCCGGCTCGAACTCGCGCGGGCGCCGCAGGGTGTTTCGGGTCCGCCGCAGCATGTTCTCCCACGCGGTCTTGCCGAAAGCATCGACGAAAGGCGTGGTCACGAGCTTGACCGGCGCGGTCAGCGCGAAGAGCGCGGCGTTGCCGGCGAAGCGCCCGGCGGACTGTTCCGGGCCGTCGTAATGGACCAGAAGCGGCGTCGAGTCGGAGATGCGTTCCGCGCCGTCGCCTTCGAAGAGCGAATCGAGCGATTCCTCCGTCGTCTCCAGGAAGCCGCCCATCATGTTGAGATAGGTCGCCGGCGCGCGGGCGATTCCCTGACCGAGGTCGGCGAGGAAATAGATCGGCGTCGTCGGACGCGGCGTGTCATAGCGCCGTCCATGGCGCACACGGCTGATCTGTTCCCAATAGGTGTCGGTGAACGCCGAGTTCCAGATCAGGAACACGGGAAAATATCCGGCACGCCGCATGCAGGGCGTCTGCTCGACCGCACGGCGCAATGCCGTGCCGTTGCCGTTGAGACCGCCGTTGACGTAGAACAGCAGCTTGGCCGGCTTGCCTGCCCGCCGGCGCTCCGCGCGGTACGCGGCGTAGGCGGTGAAGATGTCGCGGACATAGGCGGGGAAATCCACCGCGTTG
>Ga0210086_1001681_pt1 | contig 11107 bp, 9 predicted proteins | sample China_Galinas_PW_3_FD_184867 | JGI IMG/M metagenome (GOLD analysis project Ga0210086, IMG submission 184867) | Wetland microbial communities from San Francisco Bay, California, USA, that impact long-term carbon sequestration - China_Galinas_PWB_D2... | ecosystem: Environmental > Aquatic > Marine... | reverse complement strand
CCCGCCCCATCCGCCGATTCCGGCATGACGAAGCTGCGGTGAAAACTGCCGGCCGGACGCTCACAGCGTGCTAAGGCCTTATCTTCCAAGGCGGTTTGGGGCGTGCGCTTTCCGCGCAGACTGAGAACGCCTTTTTCCATGGTCACCTCAATCTCCTTGGGATCCACGCCCGGCAGATCGGCAGTGATGACGTATTGAGCGGTTTCTTCGCGGATATCGACCGCAGGGACCCACTCGGCCTTGGCCGCCGTGCTTGGCGCGGCGCGGCGCCCGGCCACACGCGTAGCGAATAAGCGATTCACTTCATTTTGCAGCTGATTCATCAAGACAAAAGGTTCATAAGCGGCTACGGCCATGATGGTTCTCCATTCGACACTTTAAAATACCTAGGTATTAAATGAGGGCCGAAATTCCGATTTCAAGCGTCAGGGCTTGCGGCCAGGCGCGCTAGCTGGATGAAAAAGTAAATACCTCTACAAGGCCTGGAAGAGTTCGGCGCGGTAGTAGAACAGCAGCAGCGCACCGAAGATGATGCGGTACCAGGCGAAGGCCACGAAGGTATGGCCGGCAACGAATCTGATCAGGGCCTTCACCGCGAAAAAGGCGCTGATAAAGGCGGTGATAAAGCCCACCGCGAACACCCCCAATTCCTGGGCATTCATCAAATCCCAGTGTTTGAGCAGATCATAGAAAGATGCGGCGAACATCACCGGGATTGCCAGAAAGAATGAAAATTCGGTTGCCGCCTGACGGGACAAACCGAAGATCATTCCCCCCATGATCGTCGCCCCGGAGCGCGAGGTCCCTGGTATCAGCGACAACACCTGCGCCAAGCCGATCTTCAAGGCATCCGGCCAACGGAGATCGTCGACGCTGTGAATGCGCGGCGCATAACGATGCCGCTTTTCCACCCAGAAGATGATCAAGCCGCCGACGATGAAAGCGATGGCCACGGTAAAGGGCTGGAACAAGTGCGCCTTGATGGTCTTGATGAACAACAGACCGATGATCGCCGCTGGCAAAAAAGCGATAAACAAGTTTACGACAAAGCGCCGCGCCGTCTCATCCCGGCCAAGCCCGCCCACGACGTGCAGGAGCCTGCTGCGGTACTCCCAACAGATGGCCAGGATCGCCCCCAACTGAATGACAACCTCAAAGGCCTTGCCGATTTCATCGTTGAAGTTCAGCAAGTCGCCGACGATGATCAAATGTCCGGTACTGGATACCGGCAGGAATTCGGTCAAGCCCTCAACCAAACCGAGTATGAGGGCCTTGATTAGCAGCAACATATCCATAGCGACACCGTTGATTTAGGGGTTTGGCCAGCGCAGGCCAAAAGGCCGCCTATTATCCTTGTAGTGCAAGGCAATCGGCAAGCTTAGCAACACGCGAGTGACAATTTGATGTACGCCGCCGTCCATGCCCGCGGCAGGAAGGCGAGACGCGCAAGGTCAAGTACAGAGGAAAAAACCTATTCAGTATCGGAAATAATAGGGCAAGGCGAGCAGCACGATGCCGACAATGACGATTATATAGCTATTGCTTACGAAATACGGGAACAGCATCAAGCCTATGCCGGAGGCGAACGGCACTCCGCGCTTTTGCTTCTTCCCGTAAAGAAAATAACTAAACCCGATGGAACCGAATATCAATCCCCAGATCAGCGTCGCCGTATTGTCCATGTCTATTCCTTACAGGGATGCCTGTCATAGCATAATCGGCAGGCAGGACCAGTCGCTCAAGACACCTCCCGGACCATGGACTTGCCTGGCGGATCACTTCGCCGGCCGCCAGCCCGCCTGACTCACCATGTTCAAGGCCTTGGTCTTGACCACCGATTTTTTATCGCTGGTCAGGATAGTAAATGTGCATACCACCCCGCCGGTAGCGATCGCGCCCTGGGTCATGTATTTAAATTCACCGGGTTTGGGCGCTCTGTCGGTCGCATCGAAATAATAGCCGGGACCCCGCCCACCGCCCATGGTCACGATGCCGAGCTTGCCTTCCACCGACTCCGGCTCTGCGGCATGCGCCGCCTTGGCCACGATCGCGCGGATGGATTTGGGAGTACCGAAGTCACTCGCGGCATGGGGATCGGGCCAACGCGGGGTAACAAACACCACGAACGGCGATCCGTCGAAACCGCTGATAAATATGGTCGGCGGGAAATCTCCGGGATGTTGGCGCACCTCGTCGTTCCAACCCGTCGGCAGATGTAACCGTAATTGACCGTGACCGGGCAGCTTATAGCTCCTGTCTACGCCGTCATCGGCGGCCTGCACCGCATTGCCGAAAAAAACAGCTATACCGGTCAATAGAATAATTCGAAAAAATTTCACATGAACCCCCGTGCGGCAAATGAGTGCCACATTTGCGATGAAACCAGGGATGGGCGTAGCGACAGCGGAGTGAACAACCTTTCATCCCTGGCAACAAATAAAAAGGGGCTGACGCCCCTTCTCATATTCACCCTAACAAGTCATCCGGCTATTCGCCATCCTCCACCGCCTTGATGCTGAGGCGGACGCGGCCTTGCTTGTCGACTTCCAGGACCTTCACCTTGACCATATCGCCCTCGGAAAGCTTGTCGCCGACGTTCTGCACCCGCTCTTCGGAGATTTGCGAGATGTGCACCAGGCCGTCCTTGCCGGGCAGGATGCTGACGAAGGCCCCGAAGTCCATGATCTTGGCGACCCGGCCTTCGTAGATCTTGCCCACTTCCACGTCGGCGGTGATCTCTTCGATGCGGCGTTGCGCCTCCAGACCCGCCGCCTTATCCACGGAAGCGATCTTGACTGTACCGTCGTCGGTGATATCGATCTCGGCGCCGGTCGCCTCGGTGATCGACCGGATGGTGGCGCCGCCCTTGCCGATGACGTCGCGGATGCGCTCGGGGTTGATCTTCATGGTGATATAGCGCGGCGCATACTCGGAGAGCTCTTCGCGGGGCGCGGTGATGGCCTTGGCCATCTCCCCCAGAATATGCAGTCGCCCTTCCTTGGCCTGTTCGAGGGCCGCGGCCATGATCTCGCGGGTGATACCGGTGATCTTGATGTCCATTTGCAGGGCACTGACGCCCTTGGTGGTCCCGGCCACCTTGAAGTCCATGTCCCCGAGGTGATCTTCGTCACCCAGGATGTCGCTCAGCACCACGAAGCTGTCCTTCTCCTTGACCAGGCCCATGGCGATACCCGCCACCGGGGCCGTCACCGGCACGGCGGCGTCCATCAGCGCCAGGCTGGCGCCGCACACGCTGGCCATGGAACTGGAACCGTTGGATTCGGTGATCTCCGACACCACCCGCACGGAATAGGGATACTCTTCCATGGAGGGCATCACGGCGGCCACGCCGCGCTTGGCCAGGCGCCCGTGGCCGATCTCGCGGCGCTTGGGGCTGCCCACCATACCGGTTTCGCCGGTACAGGACGGCGGGAAGTTGTAATGGAACATGAACGGTTCGCGGTACTCGCCGTCGAGGGCATCGATGATTTGCGAATCGCGCTGCGTGCCCAGGGTAGCCACCACCAAGGCCTGGGTTTCGCCACGGGTAAACAAGGCGGAACCATGGGTACGCGGCAATACGCCGACGCGCACGCCGATGGGACGTACCGACTTGGTATCGCGGCCGTCGATGCGATTCTCACCGGCGATGATACGGCTGCGCACCACCCCCTTCTCCAAGGCGTCAATGGCCTGTTTCAGTTCTTCGCCCGTCCAATCCCGGGCGCTTTCCTCGCTGGGCGCCAATTTGGCGACCAGGTCCTGACGGATTTCCGCAAGCCGCTGGGAGCGCTGCTGCTTCTCGGCGATGCGGTAGGCATCGTTGATGGCGGCTTCGCCCGCCTCGCGCACCGCCTCTTCCAGGGCCTGATTTTTTTGCGCCGCCTGCCAATCCCAGCGCGGCTTGCCGGCGCTCGTCGCCAGTTCGTTAATGGCGTTGATTGCAACCTGCATCTGTTCGTGACCGAACATCACCGCATCCAGCATCACGTTCTCGGGCAGTTCTTTGGCTTCGGATTCCACCATCAACACCGCATCTTGGGTACCGGCCACCACCAGATCCAGCGCGGAGGTCTTGAGATCGGTCTTGGAGGGATTCAACAGATACTTGCCGTCACGGTAACCCACCCGCGCCGCACCGATGGGTCCCTGGAAAGGCAACCCGGAAATCGCCAGGGCCGCCGAGGCGCCGATCATGGCGGGAATATCGGGGTCGATTTCCTTGTCGAGGGAGACCACGGTGGCGATGATCTGAACTTCGTTCTTGAAGCCCTTGGGAAACAAGGGGCGAACCGGACGATCGATGAGGCGACAGGTCAAAGTCTCTTTTTCGCTGGGACGACCTTCACGCTTGAAAAATCCGCCGGGGATCTTGCCGGCCGCATAGGTGCGTTCCTGGTAATTGACGGTCAGGGGAAAGAAGTCTTTTCCCGGCACGGCTTCTTTGATACCGACGGCGGTCACCATCACCACGGTATCTCCCATACTGATCATGACGGCACCACTGGCTTGCCGTGCAACTTCATTGGTTTCGATGGTGACCGTACGATCACCGTATTGGAATACTGTCTTTATAGGCGTCACAAGCGCTTCCTTACAAACTGGATTTGAGTGTCATGATTGACCGCTGGAAATGCAAAAAACCGCACCACTGGCCGTCCGGTGGTGCAGCCGTGCTCGCGAAGAGCAGAACATCATGTCACCGACGCAGGCCGAGGCGCGACACCAGAGTGCGATAGCGCTCGGTGTCATGGCGCTTCAGATAGTCCAAGAGATTGCGTCGCGCGCTGACCATCCGCAGCAAACCTTGCCGGGAGTGATGATCCTTGGCGTGCCCCTTGAAATGCTCGGCCAATTGATTGATACGGGCAGACAGCAATGCAACTTGCACTTCAGGTGATCCGGTATCGCCAGCACCGCGCTGATAGTCCTTGATGATCTGCTGAGTGGCTTCGTTATTCAGTGACATTAACAGCTCCAAATAATTAAACGTTCTAAAAAGAAGCGGTATTTTACCCATTAACCTTGTAATCACACAAGGTTATCTCGTTCCCAATGCCCGGCTATGCGCCCCGGGCGTGACCGGTGTGCATCCTACGCCGGTCCATTCAACCGCTCAAACCGCTGATTAACCTTTTGGGGGCGACCCGGCCATCATCCAAAACCCGCCCCATCCCCAGGAAACCCTGGTCGGCCGTACGCAGCCTTACCCAGCCCTGGGTGGGCGCCCGCGGCACGAATACCGCCTGGCCCTGCCGCAGGTAAAAGGCCAGATCGTCGCTCAGGCATACCTCCGGCCACTGTTCCAGGGCGGCCTCCATGGGCAATAGCAGCCCATCCAGAGCGGCAAAGCCCTCTGCGGCGGCGGCATGCAATTGCTCCGCGCTCACCATTTGCCCGCTAACGAATGGTCCGGTTGCGATTCTGCGCAGCACGGTCACATGGGCACCGACGCCCAGGGCCTCACCGATATCCTCCGCCAAGGTCCGGATATAGGTACCCTTGGAACACCCTACTTCGATGTCCAGCTTATCCCCGTCGGCGCCCTGCAGGCGCAGCTCATGGATCATCACCGCTCGCGCCTGGCGTTCCACCTCGATACCCTTGCGCGCCAGTTTGTACAAGGGTTGACCCTGGTGCTTGATGGCGGAGTGCATGGGCGGGATCTGTTCGATGGACCCGGTGAAGCGACGCAGCACCGCCTGCAATCTATCGGCATCGATGCCGTCCACGGCGCGGCTGGCGACAATATCACCCTCTGCATCACCGGTGGTGGTCTTGACACCCAGCTTGACCGTCACCCGATAGCGCTTGTCCGCTTCCAGGAGAAACGCGGAGACCTTGGTGGCATCGCCGAAACACAGCGGCAACAGACCGCTGGCTAGGGGATCCAGACTACCGGTATGCCCGGCCTTTTTGGCGTGATATAGACGCTTGACCGCCTGCAGCGCCGCATTGGAGGTCATGCCCAGCGGTTTGTCCAGCAACACGATCCCGTTGACATTCCGCAGACCGCTACGACGCATCTTGGCTTCTTTCATTCTTCGTGATCTTCACGTTCCGCCGCCACCGAATCCAGCAGGGCGGAGATGCGCATGCCTTCGTCCAATGAGCTGTCATAGACAAAATGCAACTCCGGCAACACCCTCAGCAGGATCCTTTTGCCCAGGGCATGACGCAAAAAACCGGACGCGTGCTTTAATACCTTGAGCGTCGCCGCCACGTCCTGATCGGGATTCATGAGAGTGATAAACACCTTGGCATGAGCCATGTCTTTCGTCACTTCCACCGCCGAGATGGTCACCAGACCCAGGCGCGGATCGCGCAGTTCCTGTTGAATGATCTGCGCCAAATCCCGCTGTATCTCGCCGGCTACCCGTTGCGTACGGCTGAATTCCTGCACCATGAGCTTGCCCGCCGTTGTACTTTCAGAGAACCACTGCTATCTTGCACCGCGCTCATTCGTCCGCCGCGATGCGTCATCCCGGCATGCCGACTAAATTTGGCGGGCCACCTCGATACGCTCGTAGACCTCGATCTGATCACCGGGCTTCACGTCGTTGTAATCCTTCACTCCGATACCGCACTCCGTACCGGCGCGCACCTCATTCACGTCATCCTTGAAGCGCCGCAAGGATTCGAGCTTGCCTTCATATATCACCACGTTATCGCGCAGCACGCGGATGGGATTGTTGCGTTTGACCGAGCCTTCCACCACCAGACAACCCGCGATCGCACCGATCTTCGGCGAACGGAACACGTCACGCACTTCGGCAAGACCGACGATCTGTTCCTTGATCTCCGGCGACAACATGCCGGACAAGGCCTGCTTCACATCGTCGATCACATCGTAAATTACGCTGTAATAACGGATCTCGACGCCGCGCTCCTCGGCCCCGCGCCGCGCGGCGGCATCCGCGCGCACATTGAAACCGAACACCACCGCGCCGGAGGCGATGGCCAGATTGACGTCGGATTCGTTGATTCCGCCGACACCGCTGGTCACCAGTTTGACCTGCACCTCATCGGTGGACAGCTTGGTGAGGGATTCGCGCAAGGCCTCCATGGAACCTTGCACATCCGCCTTCACCACCAGATTCAGCACATTGGCCTCACCCTGGGCCATTTGCGTGAACATGTTCTCAAGCTTGGCGCCTTGCTGCCGCGCCAGTTCCACATCGCGGTACTTGCCTTGACGGTGCAAGGCGATCTCTCTGGCCTTGCGCTCCTCGGCCACCACCACGGCGGAATCACCGGCATTGGGCGTACCCGACAGACCCAGCACCACCACCGGCATGGAGGGACCGGCCGCGTCGATGGGCTTACCATTCTCGTCCAGCATGGCGCGTACCCGGCCGTACTCATGGCCGGCGAGCAACACCTCGCCTTTATGCAAGGTGCCGTTCTGCACCAGGACCGTCGCCACCGGACCGCGGCCCTTGTCCAAGGTCGACTCCACCACCACACCCGTGGCTGGCGCATTTTTCACCGCGCGCAACTCCATCACCTCGGCCTGCAGCAGAATGGCATCCAATAAACCATCGACGCCATCGCCGGTCTTGGCGGACACATGCTTGAACATCACATCACCGCCCCATTCCTCGGGCACGACTTCATGGCCGACCAGTTCCTGCTTGACCCGATCCGGTTCCGCATCGGGTTTATCAATCTTATTCACCGCCACCACGATGGGCACACCCGCCGCCTTGGCATGTTGCACGGCCTCGACGGTCTGCGGCATCACGCCGTCGTCCGCCGCCACCACCAGCACCACGATGTCCGTCACCTTGGCACCGCGGGCACGCATGGCGGTGAACGCCTCATGACCCGGGGTATCGAGAAAAGTGATCATGCCCTTGTCGGTCTTCACATGATAGGCGCCGACGTGCTGGGTAATACCGCCCGCCTCACCGGACGCCACCTTGGTCCTGCGCACATAATCCAGCAAAGAGGTCTTGCCGTGGTCCACATGGCCCATGATGGTCACCACCGGGGCACGCGGCTCGGACTCGCCGTTCACCTCGGCAGTCTGAACCAGGGCCTCTTCCAATGCGTTTTCCTGCAAGGGTTTGGGAATATGTCCCATTTCTTCGACCACCAAGGTCGCGGTGGTCTGATCGAGCACCTGATTGATAGTAACCATGCTGCCGAGTTTCATCATGAACTTGATCAAATCGGTGGCCTTAACCGACATCTTCTGCGCCAATTCCGTCACGGTTATGGTCTCGGGGATACTCACCTCGCGCACCACGGGCGCGGTGGGCTTTTCGAAACCATGTTTGGCGGAACCGCTAACCGACAGATCCTTCTCGCGCGAGCCCTTGGCCTTCTTGCGCTTACCCACCTTTTCCGAGGCGAGATGCAATTCCTTCCGGCCATACTTGCTGGAGCGATCCTCAAGCCCCTTATCCTTTCCGTGGCGTTTTTTCTCCTTCTTCTCCGGCGCCGGTGCCACAACGGGAGCAGCCTGCTCCGGTTTGGCCGCTTCCGTTGCACCCAAGCGGGCTTCTTCTTCGGCGCGCCGCCGCGCCTCTTCTTCCTCGGCCAGGCGCCGACGCTCTTCTTCAAGACGCGCCTCTTCCGCGACACGGCGCTGATCCTCCTCTGCACGGCGCTGCGCTTCTTCCTGTAATCTCGCCTGCTCTTCCGCTTCCTGACGGGCGCGCTCCGCCATCTGCGACTCGAGGCGTGCGACCTCATCGGCGTTGGCGATACTGCGCTTGACGTAGGTGCGACGCTTGCGCACCTCCACATTCACCGTCTTACTTTTACCCTGCGGACCCGATTGCCTGAGTTCGCTGACGGTGCGCCGTTTGAGCGTGACCTTCTTGGGTTCGGCGATCGCGGGGATATCCTCCGCTCCGTGGGTCCGGCGCAGGTAATTGAGCAGCTCGACCTTTTCCTTATCGCTGATGGCCTGATCCATGGATTTTATTGATGATCCCGCCTCTTCAAGCTGGGTCATCAAACGATCCACCGGAATCCCGACGTTTTCCGCGAATTGCTTTACAGTTACATCCGACATGCCTGACTTCTCGCTCCGTTACGCCTGCTGTTCACTGGCGAACCAGGGTTCGCGCGCCGTCATAATCAACTCACTGGCACGTTGCTCATCCATGCCTTCCACATCCAATAACTCGTCCACTGACTGTTCGGCCAGGTCTTCCCGGGTGACGACACCGTGTTCCGCCAGGCGATAGGCCAGGGCCCGATCCATACCCTTCATCTCCAGCAGATCTTCGGCCGGCTCAGCCTGGGTCTCTTCCTGGGCGATGGCGCGGGTCAAGAGCACATCCCGGGCGCGACGCCGCAACTCTTCCACGATGTCCTCATCGAACTCCTCGATGGCGACCAGTTCCTGCACGGGGACATAGGCAATCTCTTCGACGCTGGAGAATCCTTCCTGCACCAGGATATTCGCCACCTCTTCATCCACATCCAATTGTTCCATGAAACCGGCCTTGAGAGACTCGGTCTCCGATTCACTCTTGGCCTCGGCCTGGCTCTCGCTCATGACATTGAGCTCCCAACCGCTCAGCTGGCTGGCGAGACGCACGTTCTGTCCGCCGCGACCGATGGCCTGGGACAGACTCTCTTCCGCCACGGCGATGTCCATGCTGTGGGTATCTTCATCCACCACGATGGACTTCACTTCCGCCGGCGACATGGCATTGATCACGAACTGGGCGGAATTGTCGTCCCACAAAATGATGTCGATGCGCTCGCCGGACAATTCGTTGGACACCGCCTGCACGCGGGAACCACGCATACCGACACAGGCGCCGATGGGATCGATACGTGGATCGTTGGTCTTGACGGCGATCTTGGCGCGTGAACCCGGATCGCGCGCCGCGCTGATAATTTCGATAAGCCCTTCACCCGCCTCGGGGACTTCCAACTTAAACAGCGCGATCAACAATTCGGGGGAGGTCCGCGACACAAACAATTGCGGGCCGCGCGCCTCGGAGCGCACATCACGCAAATAGCCGCGCAGGCGATCACCGTTGCGCACGTTTTCCCTGGGGATCATATCATCACGACTGATCAAGGCCTCGGCATTGCCACCCAGATCGAGGATGACATTGCCGCGCTCAACGCGCTTTACCACGCCGGTCACCAGTTCACCGACACGATCCTTATAGGCGTCTACCACCTGGGCGCGTTCCGCTTCACGCACCTTCTGCACGATAACCTGTTTGGCGGTCTGGGCGGCGATACGGCCGAAAGCGACGGATTCCAGCGGCTCTTCGATATAGGCGTCGATTTCGATCTGCGGTATCTTCTTCACCGCCTCGCTGTAATGAATCTGGTGTTCGGGGAATTCCAATGCATCTTCATCGGCAATGACCTGCCAACGACGAAAGGTCGCGTATTCGCCGGTCTCACGGTCTATGTTCACCCGCGCCTCGATATCGCCTTCGTAGCGTTTCTTGGTCGCGGTGGCCAATGCGGCCTCTAACGCTTCGAAGATGATGTCCTTGTTGACACCTTTCTCATTGGATACCGCGTCTACCACTAATAGAATTTCTTTGCTCATGCCTCGCGCCTCTGCTTAATCCTCAGCCGTGCTGCGGCCTTAGAACCCATGCGTATCCCTATAAGCCCGGGACCAGCCTCGCCTGCTCTATATGCTGCAATGGGACCTCCACCTCCTCATCGTCTTGGAGGACCACCACGGCATCATCGCGAATCCCCACCAGGACGCCTGAAAAGTTGCGCCTGCCGTCCAGCGGTGGACTGACCCGCAGCTTGACGCGGTTTCCCGAAAACCGCTGAAAATGCTCCGCCGTAAACAAGGGCCGGTCCAGCCCCGGCGAAGAAACTTCCAGCATATATTGGCCCGGGATAGGATCATCCACATCCAAGGCACTGCTGATCTGGCGGCTGGCGCGTTCACAGTCATCCACATTCACACCGTCGGGCGTATCGATATAGACTCGCAGCAAGGAACCCCGTCCCTGAGGATGGTATTCAATCCCCACCAGTTCATATCCCAGGCCTTGCACCGCTGCCTCAATCGGCCTATGCAGTTTCTCCGGTGCTTGACGCCCCACGCCAGTCTCCCCAAACAAAAAATGGGCCTGCGGCCCACTTCCTGCGTATCTTT
>Ga0210086_1001680_pt1 | contig 11117 bp, 13 predicted proteins | sample China_Galinas_PW_3_FD_184867 | JGI IMG/M metagenome (GOLD analysis project Ga0210086, IMG submission 184867) | Wetland microbial communities from San Francisco Bay, California, USA, that impact long-term carbon sequestration - China_Galinas_PWB_D2... | ecosystem: Environmental > Aquatic > Marine... | reverse complement strand
AGGGTGTGAGCTCCGGATCCTCGAACACGCTCTCGACGGTCACGGCCTCGGCGCCGACGCGGATACCTGGTGTGAGATCGGGAAGGGGACCGGCCGGGCGGTACCCGCCCCAACAGGCTCCGATCACCAGGGGGATCGCCGTGGCCAGGAGTGCCGCATACGGCTTGAGCATGAGGTCATCCTCCCAGGGGAGGAGAGGGTTCACCTTCAGGACAGGAGCCCCCGGGACAAGCTCCTCACAGAGAAGGACGAACGCCGAGCAGTAGATCCCTCAATCGTGCCAGGTCCCGCGCCTCCTCGAAGACCTCGGAGGCCGGCACGGCCCCGATCTCGCCTCCCTGGTACGCCGCGAGTCGGCGCTCGATCTCCGCGTTCCAGGCCTCTGCGACCTCCCGGGGCCGCCCGGTGGTCTCCGCGTCGAGGCTCTCGAGGTCCGTCAGGTGCATCGTGCAGAGGAATCGTGTGGAGCGCCGCGTCAGCGCCCGAAGATCTCTCCCACCTGGAGGCGGAAGCCCGGGACGGCAGGGCTGGCGTCGACGGTCTCGGCGGCGGTGTACGTCCTGGGTGCCTCGCCGCGTCCGTGGACGGTCAGCGTCCGCTCTCCGGGATCGACGACCCAGACGGCGCAGGAGCCGGCCGCCAGGAAGTCGCGGACCTTGTCGTCGATCGCCGTCGGGTGATTCCCCGGGGAGAGGACCTCGACCGCCAGGTCCGGCGCGCCTTCGAAGTAGAGGCCCACGGCACGCTGCGCTCGCGAGCTGTTCCGTGGCCACGAACGCCACGTCCGGGGCGCGCACGGTGTCCGGGTCCCTGGCGAGGACGAAGCCGGTCTCCGCCGCGTAGACCTCTCCCAGCCGACGCTCCCGGGCGAACGACCAGAGGAGCCCGAAAACGTTGCCGGCGACACGGCCGTGCGCTTGGCCCGGCGGCGGCTCGCAAACGACGCTGCCAGCCACCAGCTCGGACAACCCCTCCTCGGGTGCGGCGTAGGGAAGATCCTCGGCGTGAAAGTGGCTCTTGAGCGACGGGTCGATCATGGTTGGCCTTCGGTCCTTCGAAGAGAACGGTAGCACGAAAAGAGAGACTGCTATCTCCTGTCGATAACTTACGTCTGAATGGGTGGGGCGAGCGGAGCCCGCGGAAACCAGCGGCCGGGGCAGGGGTGGCCCGCGCAGACCGCGCCGCGGTCCGGGCTCACGTCGATCGCTTCCACGTCCCACGGACCGCTCCAGCGCTCACCGCGGCCGAAACGCCCTCCTGCGCGAGGAATCGAGCGCCGTGGCCAGCTACGGCACTCCGGAGGATAGAACCCGTCAAGAACGACATTTGGTATATTTATCCGCCAGAGGAGAGCAATGGACGTTTCTTCGCCGATCCGCAGACTGACCGCCGAGGACCTTCCCCACGAAGCGCCGGAGGAGGGTCTTTCCGAGCTGGTGCACGGGGAAATCCTCCGGGAGCCGTCGCCGGGCGAGGAGCATGGCTGGGTGGGAGCCAACCTCTTGATCCCCCTGGGTCGATTCATCCAGGAGCACCGGCTCGGGCGGGTCTACCTCGCGGAGACCGGCTTCGTCCTCGCCCGCGATCCGGACACCGTGCGCGCTCCGGACATCGCGTTCGTTTCGCAGGAGCGCCTCGACGCAGAGGTGCGCCGCGGCCCGTACTTCGAGGGTGCCCCCGACCTGGCGGTCGAGGTGCTCTCGCCGGGGAATTCGCCGCGGGAGATCGGAGCGAAGGTCCGGGACTTCCTGGCTGCCGGCTCGCGCGCGGTGTGGGTGGTCGATCCGTCGTCCCGGACGGTGACGGTTCACCAGCGTGACTGCATCCCAGAGACCCTCCTCGAGACCGATGTCCTCGACGGCGGTTCCGCTGTCCCTGGCTTTCGCCTGCCGGTGCGGGCGATCTTCGAAAAGTAGGGATGGACGGCGGGACGCAGTGCCTACCAGAAGAGCCTTCCACGCATGTCGTCCCACCGCAATAGAGAAGACGTTTCGTTCCGGTAAGAGCACTTACCAGCCGGTAAGCTCTCTTTCCACGCTCGCCCTGGCTGCTGCTCCGGTTTGCCAGCGTCCCAGCCGTTGGGCGATCTCGCTCAGGTCACCAGGTCGTCCGACTCCACCCAAGCGGCGGCCAGGCCAGGGACCGACTCCCCCTGCTCGATCGCGGAGGTGAGTGCATCGCCAACGGACGGCGCCTCGCGGATGAAATCGGCGTAGCCGACGCGATCGACCTCGCCCAGCGTCGCTTCATCACATCCCGCCAGGCCACATGGTCGAGGTCACCAACCGGACCTTCCAGAAGCGCTACCTGCTGCTTCCCACGCGCAAGCTGCGCCGGATCGTGCGCGGCGTCCTGGGCCGCGTCCAGCGGAAGCTTTCGATGCCGATCCACGGCTTCACCTTCGCCTCGAACCACTTCCACCTCCTGGTGACGCCGAGGGACGCCGACCACCTGGCCCGGTTTGTGCTCCGCGTCGAACAGAAGCTCTCCGTCCAGGTCCGCCATCTCTACGACTGGGAAGACTCCCTGTGGCAGGACCGCTACCATGCGACTCCGATCGAGAACGACGAGCGCGTCCAGGTCGGCAGGCTGCGGTACATCCTGAGCCACGGAGCCAAGGAGGGACTTGTGGGTCAGTGCGCCCAGTGGCCAAGAGGCCACTACGTGACCGCTCTGACCGCGGGCGGGCGCTGCCATCACCTAGTCCCAAGTGCAGGTGGACATGGAAAGGTGAAGCGCAAGGTGAGGCCGGCTCAGCGGCCTGCTCGTCCTCGCGGACGGTTTACTCCTCTCGGAGGATCGTGGCAGGGTCCATCCGGGTTCCGAGGTGGGCAGGGACGCCCGTGGCGATGGCGATCAGAGTCGCAACGGACCCCACCACGAGAGCGAACACGAGGGGATCGTAGGGAGCGACGCCGTAGAGGAAGCTCCCAAGTCCCCGAGCCAGGGCGAACGCCCCGGCCATGCCACAGATCATGCCGATTCCTGCCGAGGCTAGACCCCTTTTCAGAAACAGCCACGTGAGATCGGTTCGGCTCGCACCCATGGACAGCCGAATGCCGATTTCTCGCAATCTCGCTCGGGTGGTCCGGTACACCACTCCGCCGATCCCGACGAGACTCAACAGCAAACCGATCAGGGCCGTAATCCCTACGGACTCTACGGCGAGCCGAGGTCGGCCGAGCACCTTCTCGAGTTGCTTCGCCATGAGACCCTCCTCGAACAGCGGCAGGTGTGGATCGAGGTCTCGAATCCTCTGCTCCACCTGCTCCAGAACATTGGATGGCGGGAGGGTCGAACGGACGTGGAGCGTGACTACCGGCTTGTAGGACTGAAAGATCGGAAGATAGAAATACGGTTCGGCCGGGCCTGTGAGTGTCTCCGTCTTGGTGTCTGCCACGAGTCCGATGACTCGAACCTCCTCGTCTCCCACGAGCATCCACTGTTCCACGGGGTCGAGCTTTGGCCAGAGCCGGTCGGCGAGGGTCTCGTTCACCATCGCGACGGCGGGAGAGTCCAGGTCGTCGTGGTCCGAGAATTCGCGACCTCGGATCAGGCGAATCCCGAGGGTTTTCAGGTAGTCGGGCGCTACGAAGTTGTAGCTCACCCACGAGTCGATCTGGCCGGCGAGAGGACCGGTGCCGGGTGAAACCTGCCCTACGGCCCTCTCTCCGCTCCCGATGAGCGGAACGGAAGCCGCGAGGGTCGCAGTCTGGACGCCGGGGATGGACGCCGCGGCACCGAGGGCACGCTTGATGAAATCACGTCCCGTTCCCGTGGAATAGCCCTGCCGCTCGAGATCGAAGCGCAGGTTCAGGACATGCTCGGCGTCGAATCCCAGCGGGACATTCCGGTAGTTGAGGAAGCTCCGAGCGAGCAGTCCCGTACCGACCAGGAGGACGATCGATGCCCCGACTTGAGCCGTTACCAGAAGGTACTGGAGCCGGTCCCCATGGGCTCCGCCGGAGGGGGCGGTCTTGAGGCTCGCCATCACATCGACCCGGGAAGACCGAAGGGCTGGTGCCAATCCGAACACGAACGTGCAGCCGACTCCCACGATCAGGGCGAAGGACAGAACCCTCAGATCGACGGTGATGCGCTCAGCGTGCGGGAGGAAGCCTGCGAAGTCCACCCGAGAAAGGAAGCGGGTCGCCCCAAAGGCCAGCAAGGCTCCCATGGCCGCTGCTCCCAGGGCGAGGAGGAGGCTCTCCGCCATGTGCTCCCGGACGAGGCGGCGCCGCCGAGCTCCGAGAGCGAGCCGCACGCTCGAGTCCTTGCCGCGCTGGGGGACGCGGCTCAGAAGGAGAATCGCCGTATTGAGGCACGCGATCAGAAGGAGGAAGAACACGACCGTCGTCAAGATGGTGAGCGCATCCTTCGCCGAGGATTCCTCTCCGGGGCGCAACCCGATGCCCGGATCGAGCGCGAGCCCGGCCGCCTGCTCGTCGCTGGCTCCCTCGTCCTCGAGCCCCGCCGTGATGGCGTCCAGTCGGTCTCGAGCCGTTGCCACCGCGACCCCCGGTCGGAGTCTTCCGACGAGCCACAACAACCATCCCCGCTCCGGATCTCGCACTCGGGCGGCGTCCATCCCGGGCAGGACTCGAGGAGCCGCTGCGATCGGGATCCAGAACCCAGGATTCGCCGCCACGCGCGTGCCGTGGAAGCCAGGGGAGGCGACACCGATCACCGTGAAGGGAGCATCGTCGAGCAGGATGACTGAGCCGACCAGGTCGGGGTCCCCTCCCCAGGCTTTCCAGAGCTGGTGACTCACCACCACGACGTCAGGCCGACCCTCGGGCCGCTCGGCAACGGGTGACAGGAGGTGGCCGATAGCGGCCTTCGCCTGGAGGATGGTGAAGTAGTTGGGGGAGACGACCTCCCCTTCCAGCCGCTGGACGTGCTCTCCCCGTGCAGCATGAACGACGACCGGTTGATGAGCGGCCAGTTCCACCGTCTCGTCCGCGCCTTGCGCATACGCGCGGAATGTCGGGTAGGAGAGCGGTACGCGGAACGAGCTCCCCAGCAGCCCCGGGATCTGCACTGGGCGGGGAGTGACGCGGACGAGCTCTCCCGGCGCGCCGATTCCAGGAAGCGGCCGGAGGAACAACGCGTCGACGAGACTGAAGACGGTGGTCGCAGCCCCGATCCCAAGGCTCAAGCTGAATACGAGGAGAAGCGTGAAGCCAAGGTCCTTCCTGAGTCTTCGGAAGGCGACGTGCCAGGAGTGCGCGGTGTAGGTCATCGTCTGGGCTCGGAGGAGGGAGCTGCCTGCGCGGCGATACCGTGATTAAGAATATAGTAGGATCGACTCCCATGGCAATAGCGAGGACTGCAGCGAACGGAATGGTCAGTCGGAGTCTGGTCTGGGCCCTCAGTCTCTTCTCGGCGTTGGCAGCGGCGGCCGAGGCTCCACAACCGGAGGTTCTGATCAGTGCCCAAGAGCTCTCCAGGCGCCTGGCGGAACCAGGACTCGAAGTGGTCGACGTGCGTGGCGAGAAGAGATATTCCGCAGGGCACTTGCCGACGGCTGTGCGTCTGCCGAGCCCGTCGAGCCTCATGGCCCTGGGGCGGCCCGAAGTCGAGGAGCGAATGGGGGAGCTCGGCCTCGATGGCTCGGAAACGGTCGTCCTATATGGGCAGGCAGCGAACGAAGCGGACGTGGGTGCGGCCTTCTTGGTTCTCGAATCCGCGGGAGTGGACGAGGTCCGGGTCCTGGACGGCGGCCTCACGGCCTGGACAGCTCTCGGAAGAGACTTGGAAAGGGGGGTCGAGCACCTTCCTCCAAAGGTCTTTGCGCCATCCCGGATTCGACGGACGACGGTGGGAGCCGATGCGATTCTCTCACAGCTCGGCGCGGCCGATACGGCCATTGTCGATGTGCGGGCGGGCCGGGGGTGGCAGTTGTATCAACCGACTCCCGAGTTCAGGGCGGGGCATGTTCCGACTGCCCTCCTGTACGACTTTTCCATCCTGTGGGGCGGGGACGGTGCGGGCCCTGGCCTCCACCAGGACGCAAAGGACGAGCTCGCTCGCCTGGGCCCTCGGGCCGGCACGGGAGTGGCCCTCAATGGTCGGTTCATCGTCTATGGTGCGGACGCGGGCGATCCGCGCTCCGCCCTCGGGTACATGACACTTCGCGCGCTGGGCTTGAATGCGCAGGTGTATCGCCCGGGCTGGGCAGGATGGACTTCCGGCAGCGCCCGTCCCGTAGTGAAGATCGTGGGGCCCCAGGAGCTGAAAGCTCTCGAGAGAACTCGAGAGGTCACTCACGGCACACCTTTTTTTGAGCGTCTACCGATTTTCGACCTGCGAGAGATGCGAGATTGGGAGGTCGGCCATGTCCCGGGAGCCTACCCACTCACTCCAGGCGAGTTCCCGCGGTTCTTCCAGATGGTGCTCCATCGGTACTGGCCCGCCGCCGACCCCAGCCGAGATCCCCTGGTCGTCTACTGCTACGGTCCCGACTGCACCCGGAGTCGCCAAGGAATCGCGGTCGCCGCGGGCGACGGCTGGCACACGATCTACTGGTTCCGGGGCGGCATCGCCAGTTGGTTCGAGGCCGGGTATCCGCTCGAGCGCCTAGCGCCGGAAGAGACGCCCTGGAGGCAAGAGACAGGCGGGTGAGCGAGAACCAGTCGTCTTACCGCTGCGGGCCGACTAGTTTGCGGGTTCGACCCGCACGTTGAGCCTCTTGTCGACCACTGGTTCGTTGTGACCGTTGATCGTCACCAGGTCGGAGACGCTGAGCTCGCCGTCCTGATCGACGTCCTGCCATGCGGCCTGATGAAGGCTGCCCAGGTTCGGACGGATCTCGAGGAGCCCGAGCGTACCTTGAGAGTCGTTTCCAGTGGCTTGGAGGACTTTCCCGGAGGCTGTGTAATAGGCTGCGCCGATCCAGTCGATGACGTACGACTTCCCGTTGAGGACGATCTCCTGGCCGACATCCGTGGACTTCTTGATCTTCTCGACGTGGTAGTTGGTGCACGTGCTGCCGCCGGTTTCGGCATGGAGGGTGTCACACGCGGCGAGCACGAAGATCCGGGTGTTCGTGATCTTCTCCAGGTTCATCTGCTGGGCGGACCCCGCATTGGGCAGGAGAACGAGGGCCAAGATCGCGGTGAGTGCGATAGCGTAGAGCTTCTTCATGAGTTTCTCCCTTTCTGGGACTTCTGCGTGAAGAGAACGAGACTGGCTCGCTCACCCGCTCAGTCTCTCTACTTTGTTTATCATTATACTCGAAACTAGGAGAATGCGCAAGAACAACAAGGCGAATGGACCGGAGCGTGCTCGGGATCGTGGGCCGCGTTCAGCGCAAGCTCGAGATGCCGATCCACGGCTTCACCTTCGCCTCGAACCACTTCCACCTCCTGGTGACGCCGAAGGACGCCGACCACCTGGGCCAGTTCATGCGCCGGGTCGAACAGAAGCTCTCGGTGGAGATTCGCCACCTCTACGACTGGGAAGGTTCCCTCTGGCAGGACCGCGACCACGCCATCCCAATCGAAAATGACGAACGCGCCCAGGTCGGCAGGCCGCGGTACATCCTGAGCCACGGAGTCAAAGAGGGCCTTGTCGGACGGTGCGCGGAGTGGCCTGGAGCCCACTGCGTGACGGCTCTGACCGAGGGCGAGCGGCTCGTCGGCACCTGGTACGACCGGACCGCCCAGTATCGGGCGAACCGATGGAGTGGAGAGAAGGTCGACCAAGAGCAGTTTGCCGAGGAAGAGGAAGTCATCTTGACCCCGCTGCCCTGCTGGGCACACCACAGCGAAGAGGAGCGCCGCGACTTCGTTCGGGAGATGATCGCCGAGATCGAGGCCGAGGCCGAGGCCGAGCACCGTGCGCAGGGCACCAGCGACCTCCAACCCCTTGGCACTTGTTCACAGCTCAGGGCCCTCGAGTTGGAGCGCGGAGAGGCGCAGGGAGTTGAGCCGGACACAAGTGGTACTCTGAACCCGTGGAACGCCGCGGACAGGCCGCCGATCGACACGGCAAGACATGGACCGCCGCCGTCGTCTCCAAGGACGAGGCGGAGGCCGAAGACTTCCGGTTCTGGTACGAGGAGCTCTCGCCAGAGGAGCGCGTAGCGGCGGTCGCCGACTGCCTCCTCAGCAGTCTCAAGACCCAAGGCATCCATGAGATCCCGCGACTACGAAGAGTTTCTCGAATCGTTCAACGACCACGGCGTTAGATACCTCGTCATCGGCGCTCACGCCGTGGCCTTCCACGCTCGGCCGCGTGCAACCAAAGACCTCGACCTCCTGATCGAGCCCACCGCCGAGAACGCCCGACGGGCACTCGCGGCGATCCGGCACTTCTTCGGCGGAAGCGACCTCGGCCTGACGGTCGATGACCTGACGGAGCCCGACTCGATCATCCAACTCGGCGTCGCGCCCTCGCGGATCGATCTGCTGTCGAGCCTTGCTGCCGTTTTCGACTTCGACTCCCTCTGGAAGGCTCGCGCCCAGGGCCGATTTTCGGATGTGGAGACGCAATACCTCTCGCTGGAGGATCTCATCCTCGAAAAGGAAACGAGTGCTCGCGATCAGGATAGAGCCGACGTCAAGATCCTCCGCCGGGCGCAGAATCCACCTGGGTGACGAGCACGGCCTCCGGGGATCAGCCGGCATCAGCCGGTAAGCCAGATGTAGACGGAGTCCCATGCTCCATTCCCCTGGCACCGCCGAGTTGGGCCGCTGGGCCGCGGGTTCTGGTGGATCGATGACGACGCTCGGACCTCCAACAGCCTGGCACACCGAGGCGGCTGGCGCTCGACCGCGAACGCGCCGCCCTACCCGACGAGCCGGCTCACCGGCAGGGAGAAGCCGGGGAGGACGTCGCCGCCGTCCAGCGACTCGTCCGGGCCGAGGATCGAGGCGTCGGCCCCTGGGCGGTGGACGGTGACGGTCCGCCGCCGGGGGTCGATCACCCACACCAGGCGGGTTCCGGCGGCGAGGTAGTCCGCCACCTTCTCCGCCACCTCCCGCTGGAGATCCCCTGGGGACCTCACCTCCACCGCCAGGTCGGGAGGGCCCTCGAAGAACCGCTCCTGGTCGGCGAGCCGTCCGGCCCGCTCGGCGGAGACGAAGGCGGCGTCCGGCGCCCGCACCGTGTCGGGGTTGCGAGACAGCACGAAGCCGGTCTCGGCACCGCAAACGACGCCGGCGGGGTGGCCCTCGAGGAACCGCCGGAGGTGGTAGGCGACCTCGGAAGCCCGGACGCCGTGCCCGAACCCCGCCGGCGGCTCGCAGACGAGGTCGCCGCGCACCAGCTCGACGCGGACGTCGTCCAGGGGCAAGTCGTAGAGCTCTTCGGCGGAATGCCGGCGGTAGTGCGGTTCAGCCATGGCTTACCCAGGCTACCATGCGAGGGTCCCAGGACGACCTCGGTCGTCGGCCAGATCGAGATGCTGCGCCGGCTCGGCGACGTAGAAGGCGGCGTAGGCCCAGCGCCCCTGGATTCGGGGGTGCCTGGATTGGATTGGGATTCGGGGGTGCCAGGATGTTGGTGGCGGTGGCTGCTCGATGGCGGAGGTGACTGCTTCACCCGAGAGGGCTGCCGGAGTCGATTTGCTAGTATGCACGTATGAGGCGCACAACCGTCAGTCTACCCGACGATCTCACGGAGCTCCTGCGCGACGAGGCGCGGCGACGGAGCACCTCCGTGTCGGAGGTGGTCCGCAGGATCATCGCCCAATCGCTCTTGGGGTCGGAGACGAAGCCCCGGGAGATCCCGTTTGCCGGGATCATCGATGATCCGGAGATGGTCCAGAGCGACCAGATCGAGGACTTCCTCGAGGAGACCTGGACCGATGCCATCGATCGCGGTCGTCGATAGCGGTCCGTTGATTGCTGCGGCGAACCGGGCGGACAAGTACCACGTCGCCGCGCTTTCGGCATTGCGCTCCCCGGAGCTTCGGCTCGTCATTCCGGCTCTGTGCGTCGCCGAGGTGAGCCACGTTCTCCAGCAAAGTGCCGGCCCACGGGTCGAGGCGACCTTCCTCCGGTCACTGGAGGAATTCGACGTTCGGCTGCCGATGCCGGAGGACTGGAACCGGATTGCTGATCTGGTCGAGCAATACTCCGATTTCCCGCTGGGCGGGACCGACGCGACCGTCGTCGCTCTGGCCGAACGGCTCAAGACCGATCTGCTTCTGACCACCGACCACCGGCATTTCCGAGCGGTTCGGCCGCTTCACTGCGAGAGCTTCCAGTTGCTGATCGACGAGCGATAGCGGCGACCCATCTGAGAGAGAGGCCGTGGCGACGCTACGCAAGGTGATCTCCGGGGGCCAGACCGGCGTCGATCGGGCGGCGCTCGCGGCGGCGCGGGCGGAGGGGCTCTCGATCGGCGGTTGGTGCCCGCCCGGGCGCGCGAGCGAGGCCGGCCCGATCCCTCCCGACCTGCCGCTCACCGAGACGCCCGCGGAGCGCAGCGCGGATGCGCCCGACGTGCCCCGCTTGCAGCGCACCGAGTGGAACGTGAGCGACGCGGACGCCACGCTGGTCCTCTCCCCGGCGGCCGGCTCCTCCGGCTCCCCCGGCTCCCTGACAGCCGGCCCGGACGACCCAGGCACGGCCTGGGCGGTGCGTTGCGCCGAGCGCTACGGCCGGCCGCTTCTGGTGGTCTCGCCGGACGCGCCGTCTGGGGTGCGGAAGATCGTCCGCTGGCTCGCCGACCAAGAGATCGCCACCCTGAACGTGGCCGGCCCCAGCGAGGGAACCTGCCCGGGGAGCGGCGAGCGCGCCTTCGCGCTGCTCTCCGCGGTGTTCGAGGACGCCGCGCCGACCGGCAACCGACCACTGCGAGGAGAACGCAACAGTGACGGCGGAGGCGGCTGCCATGAGCTGTACGTTCGGCGGCTGAGATGATCGTTTGAGGCTGTCAACCGTTCATCCGGCGCATGACGGGGTGGACCGAGCGCCAAGTGCGGCGCCGGGTTGGCGCGAGTTGCCGGGGGTATCTGCTGCTGTAGGCGCCGACTCTCCACGTGCCACTCATTAGAGGACGTTTGTCAAGGGCATAGACGTCTCCGGAGCCGACCGGGAGGGGGTGGTCGGGCGCAAGGGGATGACCGGAGCTACGTCGAGTCGAGCGGGCCTACGCATCCGTGAGCT
>Ga0210086_1001678_pt1 | contig 11120 bp, 15 predicted proteins | sample China_Galinas_PW_3_FD_184867 | JGI IMG/M metagenome (GOLD analysis project Ga0210086, IMG submission 184867) | Wetland microbial communities from San Francisco Bay, California, USA, that impact long-term carbon sequestration - China_Galinas_PWB_D2... | ecosystem: Environmental > Aquatic > Marine... | reverse complement strand
GAGGCAGGATTGGGTCGCGGCGACCTGAGCGAAGCGGAGTGGCCGCTCCTCAAGCGCTCTTTTGTCTCTTCCGAGAGCGGACGGGGCGAGCGGTCGCGTGCACCGACGTGTTCAGCGCCACGGCGGCGCGAATGAGCGCCTTCAACGCCTTTTCATCGATCCTGTCGCCCTCATGGAAATCGATGGCGCGCCTGGTGTTGCCTTCGAGGCTGGAGTTGAAGAGCCCTGAAGGGTCCTCCAACGCGGCGCCGTTGGCGAAGGTCAGCTTCACCTTGTCCTTGTACGTCTCGCCGGTGCAGATGATGCCGGCGTGCTCCCACACCGGAACCCCCAACGGGTTCGACGGCTTTCTCCATTTCACCGCCTCGACCACTTGCGCGTCGGCCTCTTTGATGAGAGCCCGCACCCGGGCGAGCGTCTCGCCCCGCCAATCACCCAGCGCCGCGATTCGCGCATCGATCAGCTGAGAAGGAGAGGCGTCGCCTTCTTCCGTCGAGGGGCTCTTCGCGTTCGTCCTGGTCGTCGCTTTGTTCATAGCTGTGGTCGCTCGCTTCGTACAAGAGACATACGCCACTGTGACCAGTCGTCAGCTACACCATCATCAGGGACACGATCCAGTGGGCCGAACGACTCCTCGGGGAAATGTGAGAGAGGCGTGCATTGATGGCCCCGATCTCTCCATCCGGCGGAACAGATGCTAGCGCCGCGCAAGCGGATGCTAGCGAAACACAAGCACGTGCTATCACGGTCGCCTGCTTCGCCGATTCCCGTCAAACCCAAGGCTCGAACGAGGAACGGCGGTCCCGAAGCGCCCGAATTAGGTGACGGGCGGCACGTGGGCAGGGTCGCGATACCCGCTTCGGGTACAGGCCGTTTTGTTCCCAACTGAGTTACAGGATTATCAAAAGGAACCTGAAAGTCCGCTTAACAGTGCATTCAGCGCACAGCCAGCCCCCCCTTTATGGCCTTGCCGCGCGGGCGGGCAGCGAAGCCTTTAGGGAGATTTCAGACCCTAGCCGGCGGGCCGCGGGCTACCTCAACAAGCGCGGCCGGCCTTACAACGCGAAGTCCACTGCCTCGATGCTGGCCCGATGAGGTGGTCGGATGGCGGGAGCCGCAGGGAGGGCCTCCCCATGCTGAAGCGGATTCTTGTCACGGGAGGAGGCATCACCGCGCTGTTTTTGCTCGCCACAATAACGGCCACCCCCGCATCGGCCAGGTGTGGTCTTTTCAATCTTCAATTTAGAGACGACGCGTATTGCCAATCGCTCGGTGCGCAGCCGGGAACGGACCCGTATATCCAGCGTCGAATGTACCTGATGGAGAGTCGCCGTCAGGGTATTCAATCCTGAAGCATCAGGCGTCACTCGCGGTTCGGCCCGGCGTCATATGAACTGGCATCGGCTCCCGGAGTTGCTAAAGGCTGCCGGTGGGGGCAAAAATGGACGCAATGCGAACGGTCACGCGGTGGCATGTCGGTTTCATCAGGGCGACGAACGCCGATGACTTCGTAATCACTGGCAGCGGGAGAGGAGGACTAGCATGGACATCAGAACCATGATCGGCGCGGCCATCGCTGCAACCGCTTGGTGCCAGCCCGGACTGGCTCAGGATACCGGCCAGCCGCAATGCGGCGCGTTCGTCGTCACATGGGTTTCCGAGGAACGAGACTTCGTCGACAATGCACCGCCGGGCTTGAGCGCCGGAGACGTCCGGCTGAATGAGATGGCTCTCATGATCGACGGCAAGCAGGTCGGCACGAGCTACCGGGTGGGGACGGTGGTTCCGCTGACGAAGGGCGACCTCATGATGGGCCAGATCGTGGACGAGTTTGACAACGGCGAGGTGATGTCGATGGCGATGCCGCATGCGAGCAATCCCGCGGACACGACCAAGCCCGTTGTTGAGGGCACCATCGACTTCGTCGTCCTTGGCGGCACCGGCGCCTTCGAGGGCGCCAGAGGGAAGATCACCAGTTCGGTTGGGGCGGACGGAACGCGGCAGGCCACTTACGATCTCCACTGCGATTGAGCGCGGTTCTCAAGGGAATGGAACTGCCGGCCTCGAAATTCTCGACCTTGCTCACGCCGAACGCGAGGCGCAAAGGGGGGGCGACGGCCAGCATTTTCCTTGCCTTGTGCTTCCCATGCGCTTCCCAATCGAGATTCTGGGAAGCACGGCGCCATTCTCGGTCCTTCGATCAACTCGAAAAAGTCTTTTGAAACAATTTGTTAGGTTGGTGCCGGCAGCAGGATTCGAACCCGCGACCCCCTGATTACAAATCAGGTGCTCTACCGACTGAGCTATGCCGGCTCCCTTTCAGCCGTAGCAGCGCAGATAATACGCCGCAAGCGGCGACGCCATCACCCGCTGCCATCCAGGTGCCGGCGGGCGACGTAGAGGGCGACGGCGGCGGCGTTGGAAACGTTCAGGCTGGCGAGGGCGCCGCCGGTCGGCAGCCGGGCGAGCCGGTCGCACTTGTCGCGGGTGAGACGGCGCATCCCACGGCCTTCCGCGCCCATCACGAGGGCGATTCGGTCGCCGTCCATGGCCATTTCGATGGCTTCTTCGCACGTCTCGTCGAGGCCGATGCGGGTGAAGCCGTACGCGGCCAGCTGGTCGAGAGCGCGGGCGAGATTGGGCACGAAGACCAGCGGAATCAGATCGAGGGCGCCCGAAGCCGCTTTGGCGAGCACCCCGCTCTCGCTCGGCGCATGGCGCGCGGTCGACAACAGCGCGTCGGCGCCGAATGCCGCGGCGGATCTGAGCATCGCCCCGACATTGTGCGGGTCGCTGACCTGGTCGAGGCAGACGACCAGCCGCTTGCCGGAAAGCGTCTCGATGCCCGGCGGCTCGAGCGGTGCCACCTCCAGCGCCACCCCCTGATGTACCGCTTCGCCGCCGAGCAGGCGGTCGAGATCGCGCGGGCTGGCCTCCTCCGGCTCGACGGGGAGACGGGCGCCGGCCGCCTTGAGGCGGGCAAGCGCATTCGGCGTCGCCATCACCCGCTTCACCGCGCGCCGGGGGTTGGCGAGAGCGGCGAGAACCGGATGAATGCCGTAGATGAAGAAGGCATCCGGCCGCCGTTCGACGGGCGTGCGCGGTCCGTACGGCGGGCGGCGGCCGGAGGCGGGGCGAGGGCGGTTGCGGCTGGCCATTCGCCTCGCTTATAGGCGCGGGTGGCGATCGGCTCAATTGCCGTCGGCACTGGCGTGGCCGCCACCGCATGCCCATCTTGGGCGTCGTTGACAGGCTATGGCGTGATCGCCATAACACGCGGCGGCGGGAACCCCGTCGGCGACCCGGCTTCGGCCGTTTCTCCGCGTGGACAGGCCCGGTTTCGGATGGGGGAGTGTCCCGAGCGGCAAAGGGGGCGGACTGTAAATCCGCTGGCGTACGCCTTCGTAGGTTCGAGTCCTACCTCCCCCACCATCCGGGCCGCGAGTAGAATCGGGGAAGCCGCGACGAGGCTCTTGGTTTTGTTCCCCGGCCGCAATGCGGGTGTAGCTCAATGGTAGAGCAACAGCCTTCCAAGCTGATGACGAGGGTTCGATTCCCTTCACCCGCTCCACGCCCGAAACCGCTTGAAACGGAATGGTTGCTTCGGGCGCGGGCGACCTGATATTTGATGCCCGATTGCCTTGGAGGGGTATAGCTCAGTTGGTAGAGCGACGGTCTCCAAAACCGTAGGCCGGGGGTTCGAGTCCCTCTGCCCCTGCCATCTCAGCCTCGCCGAAAAGCGTTGAGTGGTTTCGGCAGGTTGTGTTTCTCTGCGCTTGCGGGCAGAACGAGGATCACGATGCCATGGACCGAAACCCCGCGACGTGGGAGCCGGGTGGGCAGATGAACTGAGACGCCCGCAGCCGACACTCGGCTGCCTCGGCGTTATCCGCGACGCTGACTCCCGGCACCACCCCCTTCGCGAAGCTCGAGGTCGAGTCGTTCCCGTGCTCCATCATCGGCCGTCAAAACGGCTCGGACAGCGGACTGCCGTAGCGCTCATCGCTCTGGCGATGGCGCCTGGTGTCGCAGTGCCTTCATGGGCAGCGGGCGATGACGCGCACATCACCGGAACGGCAAGCATCATCGACGGAAATACGATCGCCGTCGGCCCGGTTCGAATCCGACTGCACGGCATTGATGCTCCCGAAGCCGGCCAACGCTGCAGTGACGCTGACGGCGGCAGCTGGCCCTGCGGAGACATGGCGATCGGACGGCTTGCCGAGCTCGTCGAGGGCAAGCAAGTCGAGTGCATCGCCGACGATCGCGACGACTACGGCCGGATCATCGCGGTCTGCTATGCGGACGGCGTCGACGTCAATGCGACGCTCGTTCGTGAAGGGCTGGCCTGGGCGTTCCTCCGCTTCAGCGACGACTATGCGAGCCTGGAGGCCGAAGCCAGGGCGGCAGCCCGCGGGGTGTGGCAGGGAGAAGCTGAGACCCCATGGGACTACCGCGCCGACAAATGGGCCCACGCCGCCGAGGCTTCCCCGCGGCCCGGATGCCCGATCAAGGGCGATATCAGCCCGAACGGTGAGCACCTCTACGTCATGCCGTGGTCACCGGGGTACGATCAGATCGTCATCGATGAAGCCGCAGGCGAGCGCTGGTTTTGTGACGAGGCCGAGGCTCAGGTCGCTGGCTGGCGATCGCCGAAATGGCGGTAGGGGCGCAGTCATCTCCGGGCCATCGACGACGTCATCGGATGTTGTGACCTCGGAGCCACACCGGGTGGTTAATCTGCCGAGCGGCGGGCCCTGAGCCCGGTGAGCGCCCCGGCAATGTAGTATGTTGCGGGCAGCGTATGGCCGGGTAGCATCAAGGGGGCGACCATGATTTATCGGCGAGGGCATGCCCGTAGTCGGCTCGGACTATGGATTTGCGGTGCTGTGTTTCTCGCAGTGGCGGCGCAGGGCGAGGCGGCCCGATCGCAGCCCGCCGGCGTGAGCGATCCCTTTTTCAATGGCTTTTCGTCGGGTGTGGTCGGGCGAACTGCCGTCACGCCGCTCGACTCCGGTGGCGGCTACGAGATGGGCTTGCTGCTCACCAACCTCGACCCGACCCTCACCGGCGGCGGCTACAATACCGGGCATCTGACCAGCCACTTCCAGCCGATCAAATGGGGCGACGGCCGTGGCGATTTCTCCGTGTACGGCCAGCTCAACAACGGCTGGCTGAAAGTCGACAACGGCAATCCGACCGAGGACAACAGCTATTTCGCCTCCAACGGTGCGAGCCCGAATGTCCTCGGTGTATCGGCAAAGTACGACCTGATGGGGGATTTGACCCTGGGCGGGCGATTCGCGATCACCGCGGCTTGGCACAACTCCAAGCTGCAGAACGACTTCACCAATGACGCCGGCTGCGATTCCCGTGATCTTGACCAGACCTTCTGCCTCTACGACGCCAGCGTCTATCTGAAGAGCGCCACCTACGGAAAGATCTCGCTGGGGCTTGGCGAGACCGCCTCGAACGGGATCGGATCGATCAATCTCGCCGGCATCACCTTCGTCACCAACAACGATCCGGCTGTGAAGGTCGGCGAGCACGAGGTCTGGGGAACCGGCTGGCAGTTCGCCAACATCGCCCCCGATGTCACCGGGGTCACGCGCGGCAATCTCATCCGCTACGACTCTCCCACCATCGCCGGCTTTGCGGTGAGCGCATCGTGGGGCGAGCCGAACTACACCGGGGCGCCCGCCGATGCCGATGGCCAGTTCTGGGACGCGGCGGTCCGCTACGCCGGTGCGTTCGGCGGCTTTCGCGTTGCCGGCGGCCTCGGCTACCAGAACTATGACCGTGAAGGCCACGACCTCAGCCAGGGCAACCTGACGGTCGGCATGTCGATCCAGCATGTCCCGACCGGCCTCTACTATTCGGGGAGTGTCACAGGGATCAACCGGGATGCGCCCTTCAAGCCCGGCCCGGGCGAGACCGACTCGGCTTCCGCCTACTACCTCCAGGGCGGCATCAGCCAGAACTTCTTCGGCATCGGCAAGACCACGGTCTACGGCGAGTACAGCCGCACCAGCAGCGGCGCCAATGCCGGGGCGTATTTCGTCGACAAGAGCAACACCGACAACTGGGGCGTGGGCCTCGTCCAGAACATCGATGCCGCGGCGACCTCGCTCTACCTGACCTACAATCAGGTCGGGGCCAAGGTGAACGGCTTCAAGGGCGACGACATCAAGGTCATTTTCGTCGGCGCCCGCGTCAAGTTCTGACGGCGGGGCGGCCGGGCGGCCCGGGCCGGGCTAACGCGACGGGGGGCGCCGCGCGATCGGCGCAGGCGGGGCGGGATCGGCGAGACGCCGCCGCGGGTCAGCCCTCCGGCCTCGCTAACCTGAGTGCCAGCTAAACGCGCGGTTCCGGGGTGGTTCAGCCACCCCCCTCTATCCATCGCGGCAGGGGCACCCCCCAACCGATGGAGAAAACGCCATGACCACTTCCGCACCCGACCGCCTCACCCGCTCGCTGGCTCGGGCGGCCGTCCTTGCCTCGCTCAGCGTTCTCGTTTCCTTCGCCGCGGTGGCTAAGGACAACGGCTCAGGGCCGACGAACGCGCAGATCTACTGCCAGAACCGCGCGGTGAACGACTACTGGGACAACGTCAAGGCCTGCGAGCAGAACCTCAGCGACATCCCCGACCAGCTTGCTCTCTGCAAGTCCGACGCCTACGACGATCTGAAGCGCGCCAAGGCCGCGTGCCTTGCCAAGGCGAAGATCGGTGGCCTGGGTGGCGTGGTCCTTGCCCCGAGCAGCCTGGTGAAGCGGGCCTGGTGACGGCCGCCATGCGAGCGCGGCCGCGGCGCCGCGCTCCCCGGGGAAGGCTTGATATGCCTCAATGCCTTGGCTTGTCTGGCGGATAGGCAAGGGTGATGCTCCGGCGTCCGCGGTCGGAGCAACTCCCGTGCTTCCGGAGGTGCCTTGCCGTGCCGGTTCGAGTCTTGCTTTCTGCCGTCGTCCGCCCGCTGGCCGTAGGATCCTGCGCGGAGCCCATCGTCGCCGCAAGCTCGCTGGCCTCGCGCCCGGCAAGCCGAAGGATTTCTATTACGCCTGGCCCGGCGAGCAGTCGCCGGTCCAGGAGCATGAGACCATCACCGCCGAGATTGTCGAGCCCGAAGGCCTCGCATTCACCGGGGAGGCGTCGTTCGACGTCGGCTTCGAGCCGGCGGTGTGAAACGTCCGGTTCGTCAACGAGGAAAAGAAATGGCGCATCCTGGTCAGCGAGCCCCTCCGCATTCAGGTCGCCGACGCCCTGACCGACGGGCCTGTTTCCGGCATTCCCTGCCGCTCGCACACCTGAAGAAAGCAAAGGCTTGAGTATCGCGCGCCGACGCCTTATGTAGCCTGCCAAGCGCGGCGGGCGAGCCGGAAGGGTTCGCGCGCCGATTAGCTATGTGAGCATTTCATGGCCGAGAGAACCAACCCTTTTACGTTCCTCCAGCAGGTGCGGGCGGAAGCCGCCAAGATCGTGTGGCCGAGCCGCCGCGAAACCGCCATCTCGACGGTGATGGTGCTGGTGATGGCGATTCTGGCGAGCATCTTCTTCCTGGTCGCCGACCAGATCTTCAGTTTCGGCGTCTCGTATCTTCTCGGCATTGGCGGCAGCTGAGGCAGATGGCGATGTCGACAGTCCAGCACGCGGCGAACATGGAAAAGAAGTGGTACATCGTCCACGCCTATTCGAACTTCGAGCGCAAGGTCGCCGATTCGATCAAGGAGAAGGCGCACGCCGCCGGGCTTGACGATCTCTTCGAGGAGATCCTGGTGCCGACGGAGAAGGTCGTCGAGGTCCGCCGCGGCCGCAAGGTGGACGCCGAGCGCAAGTTCTTCCCCGGCTACGTCCTGGTGAAGATGGCGATGACCGACGAGGCCTACCACCTCATCAAGAACACGCCGAAGGTCACCGGCTTCCTCGGCGCCGACAAGAAGCCGATCCCGATTTCCGAGGCGGAGGCGCACCGCATCCTGCAGCAGGTGCAGGAAGGCGTCGAGCGGCCGAAGCCGTCGGTCAGCTTCGAGGTTGGCGAGCAGGTCAGGGTGTCCGACGGGCCGTTCGCCTCGTTCAACGGCCAGATCGAGGAAGTCGACGAGGTCCGCGCGCGGCTCAAGGTCGCCGTGTCGATTTTCGGCCGGGCCACTCCGGTCGAATTGGAGTACGGGCAGGTCGAGAAGATCTGAATCCCGTTGTAGCGGTGTGGGAGGTGAGGGCGCGCGCCAGGCGCCGGAACCGCACCACGCCATTCCTGCCGGCTTCGGCCGGCGTTGAAGGGAACAGACGATGGCAAAGAAAGTCGCAGGTTTTCTGAAATTGCAGGTGCCGGCCGGCGCCGCCAATCCGTCGCCGCCGATCGGGCCGGCGCTCGGTCAGCGCGGCATCAACATCATGGAGTTCTGCAAGGCGTTCAACGCCCAGAGCCAGGAGATGGAAAAGGGGTCGCCGATCCCGGTCGTCATCACCTACTACCAGGACAAGTCCTTCACTTTCCAGATGAAGACGCCGCCGGTCTCCTTCTTCCTCAAGAAGGCGGCAAAGCTGCAGAAGGGGGCGCCGACCCCCGGTCGCGGCATCGTCGGCAGCGTCACCCGCGATCAGGTGCGCGAGATTGCGGAGAAGAAGATGGCCGATCTCAACGCCGTCGACGTCGACGGCGCGATGAAGATGGTCGAAGGCTCGGCCCGCTCCATGGGCCTCCAGGTGGTGGGGTGATCCGATGGCTTTTCACGGAAAACGCATCCGGGCCGCCCGCGAGGGCATCGATCCGACCACGCTTTATCCGCTCGCCGAGGCTGTGAAGATGGTCAAGTCGAAGGCCAGCGCCAAGTTCGACGAAACCGTCGAGGTGGCGATCAATCTCGGTGTCGATCCCCGTCATGCCGACCAGATGGTGCGCGGCGTCTGCCAGTTGCCGAACGGCTCGGGGCGGACCGTGCGCGTCGGCGTGTTCGCCAAGGGCGCCAAGGCGGACGAGGCGAAGCAGGCCGGAGCCGACGTGGTCGGTGCCGAAGATCTGGTCGAGCAGGTGCAAAAGGGCGAGATCAACTTCGACCGCTGCATCGCAACGCCGGACATGATGCCGCTGGTCGGCCGGCTCGGAAAGATCCTCGGGCCCCGCGGCCTGATGCCGAACCCCAAGGTCGGCACCGTGACCCAGGACGTCGCTGCTGCGGTCAAGGCGGCCAAGGGCGGTGCCGTCGAGTTCCGGGTCGAGAAGGCCGGCATCATTCACGCCGGAATCGGCAAGGCGAGCTTCAACGACGCCCAGCTGGTCGAGAACATCAAGGCGTTCGCCGACGCGGTGCAGAAAGCGCGGCCGTCCGGCGCCAAGGGCACCTATCTCCAGCGCATAGCGGTGTCCTCGACCATGGGGCCGGGCGTCCGGGTCGATCCGGCAACCCTCGGCGGGTGAATTCGTGCGGTCCGGCGGGGCTTCCGTCGGTTCGCCCTATTTCATCAAAAAGAGACTTGGCAACGGCCGCCGGAGTCTCTAAATAGCGTTTCTGGGCGCGTCGGCCCTTAGAACGGCGCGCCTTTGTGCGTCCCTCGAAATGACGGTGGTGAGACCCTCTCTTGAAGCTCCTTTGGGATTTCGTCAAGAGAGACAAAAACTTACACAGCGTTTTGTTGAGTGTGCGCAGCCAGTCCGGCAAGTCGTCGGTCTGGCGATCCTGTCCGAGACTGCAGGCGCCGGGTATCCGGCTTAATCGAAGTCAGCCTGCAATAGACGGGAGGGAACCGGAATTTCCGGTTCGAACCTCTTCGCGGCCCAATCGGCGTGGCGACACGCCGGCTGGGGGACAGGTCGGAAGCGTCGCTCTGGCTGAGGCCGGGCGGCAGGTGCAACCGGCGGTCCCCAACCGGGCCGCCAAGTGGAGAGAGGCAAGTGGATAGAGCGGAAAAAAGCCAGCTCGTAGAGACGCTTGCGTCGGTGTTCGAGGATCCCGGCGTACTCGTCGTCGCCCACTACGCCGGCCTTTCGGTCGCGGATATGACGTCCCTCAGGGCGCGGATGCGCGAAGCCGGAGCCAGCGTGCGAGTCGCCAAGAACCGCCTTGTCAAGCTCGCCCTCAAAGGCACGGACGTCGAGCATGTATCGGACCTCTTCCAGGGTCCGACGGTGATCGCCTATTCCAGCGATCCAGTTGTCGCGCCCAAGGTCGCCGTCGACTTTGCCAAGGGGCACGAGAAACTCGTGATCCTCGGCGGGGCGATGGGCCGGACCAATCTCGACCCGGAGGGCGTCAAGGCGCTCGCCGCGTTGCCGTCGCTCGACGAACTCAGGGCCAAGCTGGTGGGGCTGATCTCCTCGCCGGCGACTAAGGTCGCCCAGGTTCTCGCCGCGCCGGCCGGGCAGCTTGCCCGGGTCGTCGGTGCCTATGCGGAAAAGAGCGAGGCGGCGTAAGCCGGTTCTTGTGATCCAGAGGTTCGAACTGAAAAGGAATCAATGAAATGGCCGATCTTTCGAAGATTGTAGATGAACTTTCGACACTGACGGTCCTCGAGGCCGCCGAGCTGTCGAAGATGCTGGAAGAGAAGTGGGGCGTCTCGGCTGCGGCTCCGGTTGCCATGATGGCGGCTGGCGGTGCTGCCGCGGGCGAGGCTGTTGCCGAAGAAAAGACCGAGTTCGACGTGGTTTTGGCCGAAATCGGTCCGAACAAGATCAACGTCATCAAGGAAGTCCGGGCGATCACCAGCCTCGGGCTGAAGGAGGCGAAGGATCTGGTCGAGGCGGCGCCGAAGGCGGTGAAGGAAGCCGTTGCCAAGGACGAAGCCGACAAGATCAAGGCCCAGCTCGAAGGGGCGGGCGCCAAGGTGGAACTGAAGTGATTTGAGGCCCTGGGGCCGAAATCATCCCGGGCTTCGCCCCGGGGACGAAAAAGCGGAGGACGCCGGTCTTCGGCGTCTCCGCGGACGGACAAAAGAGGACCGTTGTCCAGAAGGCCGCCGTCTCGACCTTCCGGACAGCAGTTCATATCGAACGAGGAGTGGACATGACGCAGACGTTCACCGGTCGCAGGCGAGTGCGCAAGTTTTACGGCTCGATTCGCGAGGTGGCGGAGATGCCGAACCTCATCGAGGTTCAAAAGGCATCCTATGACCAGTTTCTGCTTGTAGA
>Ga0210086_1001675_pt1 | contig 11131 bp, 9 predicted proteins | sample China_Galinas_PW_3_FD_184867 | JGI IMG/M metagenome (GOLD analysis project Ga0210086, IMG submission 184867) | Wetland microbial communities from San Francisco Bay, California, USA, that impact long-term carbon sequestration - China_Galinas_PWB_D2... | ecosystem: Environmental > Aquatic > Marine... | reverse complement strand
ACGATGTGGGTCTCGGCGAAGCGCAGCTCGGTACCGCCGAAGAGGTCGCCGGCGCCCAGGACGTGCTCGAGGGTGTAGGGCGTCTCCGACTCCGGCCGGGGCACGGCCAGGGCGTGGCCGCGGAAGGTGACGCAGCGGTAGAGGTAGCGGAGCTGGTCGGCCGTGCCCAGCGGCTCGATGCGGAGGACGGTGGAGAGGGTCCCCACGATCTCTTCGCGGGCGCTGGCGAAGTCGCTGATCCGCCCGTCGAGGGTGGCGCGGTCGAGGTCGGGCTGGAAGAGCGAGCCGAGGAGCGCACGGCGTTCGCTGCCGAGGCCCGGGTGCCAGGTCAGGGTCAGGTACTGGCGGCTCAGGAAGTGGGCGTGGCGCCGCTCGTACGCGCCGCGGCGCTCCGCATCGAGAGCCGCGGTGAAGGGGTCCGGGAAGGCACCCTCCGGCGGGTAGCCGGGAGCGGGATCGCGGTGGAGGTCGAAGTGGAGCAGCCAGCCGTCGCCCAGCGGGCGGAAGGCCTGGACCAGGGTGCGGGAGAGGGCGGCCAGGTCGTCCGCCGTCGAGGACGCCGGGTCGGGTCCGCGGAAGGCGAAGGTCGTGCTGAGCGCGCCGTCGGCGTGGAGCAGCAGCCCTTCACCGACGAAGAGGTCCCACGGGAGCAGGTCCATCAGGGCGGAGGTGCGGGGCATCATCCTCGGCTTCCTAGAGGGTCCGGGCGCGGCGCAGGTGGGGGTGGGTGTGGGGCGGCTGGCCCTGGTAGATGCCGGCGCGGACGACGTGGCTCCGGTAGACCGCGAGGATCCGCGGGTCCCGCTTGGTCGCCCGGCGCAGGGCGGGGAGGACGACCACGAGGGTGAGGAGAGCCAGCGCCGGGGTAATCCAGTTGAGGCGGAAGCCGAAGAGAAGGGCGAGATTGGTCACGGTGAGGAGGCCGGCGGCGCGCCGCTCGATCCCGGCGACGTGGACCGGGCGGACCAGGGACGGGTAGATGCGCGCCTGGCCGCGGGAGAGGGTGGACGACACGGGACGAAGCCTCGCTGGTGCCTACAGGGTGGCGAACGTGATGCCGAAGGCGCCGAGGAACCCGGCGATGCCGGTGACGATCCCGGCCACGACCACGGCCTTGAGGATCCGGACCAGGCCGTTGTGGTTGTCCGACAGCGCCCAGTAGATACCGCCGATGACGATGGCGATGGTGACCAGGGCACGGATGACCGTGCCGGTGGCACTGTCGGCGAGGGTGGACAGGATGTTGTCCCAGGGCATCGAGCCCGTCGTCGAAGCGCTCGCGGGAGCGGCTGCGAGGAGGAGAGCCGGCAGGACGAGGAAGAGGGTGCGGGTGCGGTGCATGGGAAACCTCCGGGAGGTTGGTGGGAAGAGGCGGTCGGCTCGGGCGGGATGCCCGCGGCGGCGAAGGGGAGGGGCGGACGGGACGGTGGGTGTCGGGGCCGGATCGTGGAGTCGGTGGGTCTCCTCTCGTTGCGCTGGGGAAACGGTAGGGAGGAGACCGGTTGAGCTCAATGTTGTGAGTCCACCGGCGTCTGCGGCTCCGGAGGGCCTTGCCGCTGGTAGACCACGGTCTCTTCGAAGGCCCCCGCAGCGTCCGGGCTGGTGAGGCGGAGGACCTGGTCGACCCAGCGCCGGGTGCCCACCCGGCGGAGGTGGACGATCATCCCGACCGCATGGGCCACGCGCGCCCTCGACGGCGGTGCTCCCGCCTCCTCCAGGAGGTCGGTCATGCGGTGGAGGGCGCCGCGGGCGGAGGCTGCGTGGACCGTGGCGAGCGCCGGGTGGCCCGACTGGGCGGCCTTGACGAGCTCGAGGGCCTCGGCCCCGCGAAGCTCGCCGAGGACGATCCGGTCGGGGTTGAGGCGCAGCGAGATCCGCACCAGGTCCCGGACGGTGAGGGCATCGTCCTCCGAGGTCAGGAGACGGCCGACGTTGCTCCGCCGGGGCAGGCGCAGCTCGCGCGCTCCCTCTTCGATGACCACCAGGCGCTCCTCCGGACGGTGCTCCAGGAGGTCGTCGAGGAGGGCGGAGGCGAGGGTCGTCTTGCCGGTGCCGACCGCGCCGGCGATCAAGAGGGTGGTGCCGGCCCGGTGCTCCTCGGTGATCAGGGCTCGGGCGCGGGCGTCGAGGGTGCCGCGGGTCTCCAGGTCGTCGAGCCGCAGCAGGCGCCGAGGTGGGATGCGGAGCGCCAGGACCGGCCCGGTGGTCACCGGCGGTACCAGGGCGGTCACCCGGGCACGGTTGCCGGGGAGCGAGACCTCGAGGACCGGGTGGCGCTGGTCGATGACCCGGCGGTGGATGCCGGCGATCGTCGCGATACACGACATCAAGCGTTCCGCGGGGACCGGCGTCTCCCTTCGCCGGACGCCGTCGTGGCCGAAGGTGTGGAGCGTGCCGTCGGCGTTGACGACGATGTCGGTGAGGTTGGGGTCGTCGAGCAGCTCCCAGAGGCCGAGGGCGCTGAGCTCGTCGCGCAGGGTCGAGGCGTAGGCCGGGGTGTCCAGAGGGTCGGTCATGGAGATCTCCTGTGGGTGGGCGTGGCGCGCCGGGAAGGGCGGTGCCTTCGGATCGGCGCGGTGGTCAGCCGGCGGGGTCGTTTCGGGGGTTTGCCGACAGGTCGGCGACCGCGGCGGCCGGGTCGGGCGGCGGCACCTGGGAGCGCCGAAGCAGCTCCGGGTCACGGAAGTAGGGCCGCAGGTAGGCCCGGATCGGGGGGGAGCCTGCTTTGAAGGCGAGCGCCTGGTCGAGCGGCAGGGTGCCGATCTCGCCCTCGGTGATGAGTGGACGGGCGTTCTCGGTCATGGCGACCGTGCGCTGGCGCCGGCCGAGGGCACCGCCGTGGTGGCCGTGGCTGGTCCGCCGGTAGCGCGCCGTGGCCGCCCCGGCGAGCGTCGAGGCGTGGCGCCGGGTCGCGGGGTTCTGGTTGGCGGTGAGCAGGTGGACGCGGCAGTTGCCGGTGATCGTCTCGCGCAGGCCGTAGAGCCGGTGGAGCTGGGAGAGGTCCTGGAGCAGGAGGAAGCAGCGGGCGTTGTAGCCGCGGAGGAAGGCGAGGAGGTCCTCCATGATCGGCAAGCGGCCGAGCGACGCGAGCTCATCGACGATCACCTCCAACCGGTGGGGGCTCTCGGGTGGCCGCTCGGTGAGCTGGCGGCCGAGCGCGGCGAGCTGAAGCCGCACGAGGGGCGCCAGGCGGCCGAGGTCGTGGAAGGGGATCGAGAGGTAGACGGTGGTGGGCGTGCTGTCGAGGAGCAGCTCGAGGGCGAAGTCGGAGGTCTCCGTGGCGGCACAGATCTGGGGGTCGCCCCACGGGTCGAGGTAGGCCTGGAGGGTGGAGATGATCGAGCCGCGCTCGCGTCCCGGCGTCGCGCGGAAGCGCCGCGCCAGGAGAGCCACCTCGGGATGGGTGCGGGTGCTCTCCCCGGTCCGCGGATCGCGCCAGGAGTAGCGGCCGTTCTCGTCGTGGTTGGCGGACGCCAGCTTGTCGAAGAGCTGGTCGTGATCGGTCTCGGACGAGAGGACGGTCCGCACCGCGGCCATGGTCGAAGGGACGTTCTGGGCATAGCGGACGTGGAGGGCGAGCAGCGCACAGAGGGAGCGGGCCGAGAGGGTCCAGTGGCTGTCCCCGGCGCTGGCCGGGGCGACCACCAGGTTGCGGGCGAGGACGGCCGCCGTCGCCACGTCCCCCGGGCCTTGGGGGATGGTGAGGAGCGGGTTCCAGCGCGGCGTCCCGGCAACGGTCGGAGCGAACCGGATACAGCGGTGGTCCAGGTGGCGCGCCCGCCAGCCGGCCGTCGCCTGCCAGAGCTCGCCCTTGGGGTCGAGGACCCAGGCGGAGGCGCCGTAGCGGAGGAGCGTGGGGACCACCAGGGCGGTGGTCTTGCCGATCCCCGGTGGGGCGAAGGTCAGGATGTGGTGGTCGGAGGGATCGGTGAGCGGGCGGCTCCGCGCGGGATCGAGGTAGCCGAGGTGGATGCCGCGGTGGGGCGGTACGAGAAGTCCGGCGGCGCGGACGTCCGGCGCGGTGGCCCAGCGGGCGGAGCCGTGGGCGACCGCGGCGATCCTGGACCGGCCGCGGCGGCGGCAGAGGGCGGCGGGGACCGCCGCGATGGCGATGGAGACGAGGACGGCGGTGGCCAGGACCGGGAGCAGGTCGGACAGGCGGCCGGCACGGAGGTAGAGCCGGTGGATGCGGAGGCCGGCGAGGGGCGAAACGAACGGCAGCCGGACCGGTGCGCCCGGGAGCTGGGCAAGCGTGAGGCAGGCCAGGAGGCCGAGGAGCGTCGGCAGGGCGAGCGACTTCCACCGGGGCGAGCGTCTCTGGCGCAGCCACCGCGAGAGCGTCCAGATCGCGCCGGCGGCCAGGGGCAGCGCCCGGGTCGAAACACCGGGGGCCGCCGCGAGGACGGCGGGCGGGAGGGAGCGGAGCACCAGGAGGTAGCCGTAGAGGGGAGCCACCAGGGCGAGGGCCGTGCCGGCGAAGACGAGGGTGGCGAGGCGGACGCCGGGGGCCTCCTGAAACTCTCCCCGGGCCGGGTCGCTCATCGGGGGACGTTCCGGGGTTTCGGCCGGGTCGAGGCCGCGGCCGGCACCGGCGGCAGAGAGAGGAGGAGCCGGGCCGGCCCGTCGATCAGAGAGATGGGGAGCGGACCCCAGTAGCGGCCGTCCCAGGAACGGGGAGTGAAGCTGCTCACGGCGAGGAAGGTGCCGGGCGGCATGCGAAACGACCGGAGCCGGGTCTCCGGGACGGAGCGGCCCTGGCTGTCCCGGGTGAGTGGCGCGCTGTTGCGGAGCAGGTGGCCGTTGACCAGGACGCCGGCCGCCGTGATCGCAATCCGGTCGCCGGCGGTGGCGACGACCGGCTTGATCAGCGCCGACGTGCCGCCTGGACAGAGCCCCCGGCCGAGATAGCCGCGGGAGCGGCCGATCCGGGCGAGCGACGGGGGGAGACAGAAGAGTGCGAGGTGGGGTGGCGGCTGCCCCGGCAGTTCGACGCGGAGGAGGTAGAGCCCCCGCGGCATGGAGTCTGAACCCAGGTTGACGAAGAGGAAGCATCGGAGCAGCACGATGCCCACCAGGACAGCCGCCACGAAGAGGTGAGAGGGTGCGAGCGGCCAACGAAGGGCGCGCGGCAAGGGACGCGCAGACGGCTTGCTCGGCGAAGGGGTTGGGGTTCGTCTCCACACGGTGATTGCCTCATCGGGGCGGACTGTAGGGCGCTCCTTTAGCCGCTGACAAATCTGCCCGCGTGCATATGCGCGGATGCTGCGGTCGATGGCTGAGTGGGCCGGAGCCCCAGAGAACGGCGTTCGGTCTCGCGGACAGCCGCCACCGCGGTGCCCGCCGCGCGGCCGCTCAGCGCTCCCGGCCACCCCGTTCGCGCCGGCGGCCGACGCGCCGGACGAGGCGCACCAGGCGGAGCGCCGCGCCGAGGCCGGGCGCTGCCTGGCTCAGGAGCGAGCGGAGCCCGATCCCGCCGACGCGGGCCGCGGTCCTGAGGAGTGCCTCTTGGAGCGGCCGCTGCGACTCCCGCGGGTCGAGGAGCTGGGCGCGGCGCCGGATCTGGGGCAGGCGGCGCGCGGCCGAGCGGGCGACCGGCGTGTCCCGGACGACGTGCTGAACGAGCTGCCGATAGGTGCGGAGGCTCCTCCGGAGGTCCTCGGGGAGGTGCGGGTGGTGGCCCCGCGAGGTTCCGAGGCGCGGCACCAGCCGGGATCGCCTCGCCGTGATCCGGCGCTCCAGGTCGCTCTCGGGGGCGGTCCGGAGCTCGCGGAGCAACCGCGTCACGTCGGCGGGCGTGGTCTTGCGTGGAAGGTAGCCATGGAGCTCTTGGCGGAGCCGGGCCTCGGCCGCCTGGAGCTCGGCCCGGAGGCCCCGGTGGCGCTCGACCCGGAGCTCGATGTTCTGGGCCAGGCCGAGCAGGCGATGAAAGCGCTCGGTGCGTGCCTCGAGCGTGGCGTCGTAGCGGTGGAGGCGCCGGGCGCGCGAAAGGAGCTCCCGGCGCGCTGCCTGCCACGCGGACCAGGAGCCGAAGCGGGCGGCGAGGTGGCGGGCCGACAGGTCGGCGGGGAGAGTCGAGAGCGGCGTCTTGTGGACCCCGTCGGTCAGGACCAGGGGTGCCGAGCCCGGCCGGCGTCCGGTGGCCTCGGTGCCGAGCCACACCCCGTGGAACCGGAGACGCCCTTCGACCTCGGCCCAGGAGCCGGCCCGGCGGAGGGCGGGCGCGAGGCGGCGCTCGAGCAGGGAGCGCCACGCCCGCTCGCCCGCGGCGCGGGTCCTGGCGGCATCGCGTGCCCGGGCACGGGCGGCGGAGACCACCGCTCCGACCGCCGGAGCCAGGGGGCCGGAGAGCCGCGCGGCGGCACGCCAGCCCAGAGAGCGGCCGGCTGCCTGGAGCGCCCGGCGGGCGGCCCGGGTCCTCGGGTGGCTCGGGGGACGGTGGGCGTACCGGCCGTAGACGCCGGCCGCGGCGTCGAACCGCTTCCGGGTGGCGCGCCAGTCGGCGAGGGTCTGGCCGAAGCGCTCCTCGAGGCGGCCTCGCGAATAGGAGCGCCCGATGGAGCTGGCCTTGACGAAGATGTCGCCGTCGGTGACGACGAGGCCCCGTCCCCGCGCCTCCAAACGAATCCCGTTCGCTTGGAGGCGCACGGCGAGGTCGCTCCAGGAGCTGGCCGCTTCGAGGTGGGGCGTGAGGCTCTCCCTCCAGGCCAGGAGCTGGGGCTGGGTCGCCCGGTGGCGGGCCTGCGCCCGGAGCTTCCGGGGCACCGGGGCATGGTCACGGGTTTCGCGCTCGCCGGTGCCCAGACGCCCTTCGACCCGGCGCAGGCCCCAGTCGCGCTCGATGCGGCGCAGGATGGCCTCGAGACGGGTCTTCGAACGCCAGGTGGGCCAGGCGGTGAGGCGCTCCGGATGGATCCGGTTGACGGAGAGGTGGAGGTGCTGCACGTCGGTGTCGCTGTGGTGCACCACCAGGGCCTGGTGCTCGTCGAGGCCGAGGCCGGAGAGCACGCGGTCGGCGAGGGCGCTCCACTGCTCGCGGCTCAGCCGGTCCTCCGGGGCCGGCGAGACGATCACGTGGAGGACCGGTTCGTCGACGCGCTGGTTCTGTTGGGCTGTCACGTGCATCACGCGATACGCGCGGTCGGGATCGGGCACCGCGAGATTCCGGAGCTCGGCCCAGGTGGGCTCGCGGGGCCCGGTCTCCGCCGAGCCGTGGAGGAGGTAGTGGTTGAGACCCCGGAAGGACGAACCGGTGCCGATCTCGCCGATCATCGGAAGGGGGAGCGGCTAGCGGGTGAGCTCGTCGAGGAGCACGTGGAGCTCTTCGAGGACCTCACCCAGGCGCTCCAGGCCGACCGCCGGGGCGCCGCGCTTGCGCGCCGTGTTCATGGCGCGGGCGATCTGGTTGAGGTTGTTGCCGATCCGGGCCAGGTGGTAGAGCCCGTCCTCGTTGAACCGGCCGCGGCGGGCCGGGATCTTCTTGCCGAGGACGAGACGGCGGATGAGCTCGGAGACGGTCAATCCGGCGGCGTGGGCCTTGGCGCGGAACAGAGCATCCTCGCCCCGGGTGAGACGGAGAGTGCGCATGCGGTTGCGGCGGGGAAGCGGGGTGGGAAGGGGGGGCGTTTGAGCCGGCGGCGAAAACGGTGGGAGCCCGGTTGAGCCTGGAAGGCGAAACCGGCGAGCAGGATGGAATCGCGCGAACGCGCGTATTACATCCTCCTGCTCGCTGACTGCGGAAGCGGCCGTTTTGGAGGGTGAGAGCGCTCCGCCAGGAGCGCGCGAGCGGCCGCACTTTCGACTGGAAGGTTCGATCGACGAGGAAGGGTCCACTCGGCGAGGTCGAATCGGTCGGTTGGGTCCCGATCGGGAGGCAGTGGACGGCTCGGGAAGGGCAGCTCCGGACCGCCTGGGAGAGCGAACGGGATTCGCTGGCGGTCCGGAGCCGGGCCGATCGGATCATGGAGTTGCCATTGCGTCCGAACGGGCCGGTGCCACGACCCGGGCGAGCGTGCGGTAGTCCTCGGCGCCGGTGGCCCGCGGGGCGTGCACGGTGATCGGCTGGTGCGCGGCGGCGGCTTCCGAGAGGGTGACGTTCTCTCGGATATCGCAGACCGGAACCTCCGGCAAATGGGCGGCTGCGAAGGCGCGGACCTGGCGGGCGACGGTGGGCCCTTGGCGGGTCCGCCGGTCGAGGCGGCAGACGGCGAGGGCAGCGATCGGTAGGGCTTGGCGGACCCTGCCCAGCCGCTGGACCCGGAAGAAGAACTTGGCCAGGGCCTTGAGGCTGAGGTGGCGCGCCTCGATCGGAATGACCAGGGCACCGGCGGCGAGGAGGGCGGCGTTGGCCAGGAACCCGGGCTGAGGCGGCGTGTCGATGAGGACGATGTCCGGCGCGGAGCCCTCCGCCAGGGCGGTGCGCTCGAAGCGTTCGAGGGCGCCGTGCAGGACCCAGTCACCGCCCGGCTCTCCGGCGAGTGAGCGGGCGGCGTGCCGGAGAGAGTCGTTGGCGGGCAGGAGGTCGATGCCGTGGCGGGTGGTCACGATCGCGTCGGCGAGGGGGACCTGGCCGTCGAGGGCGCGGAAGGGCCGGTCGCCGAAGTCGCGGAGTGGAATGCCTGGTCCGAAGGCGAGCCAGTCTGTGGTCGAGCCCTGGGGATCGAGATCGAGGACGAGCACGCGGTGGCCAGCTTCGGCGAGGGCGCCGGCGAGGCTGACGACGGTCGTGGTCTTGGCGGTGCCACCTTTGCGGTTGGCGACGGTGAGGATCTTCATGGCGAGGTCTCCTGGTGGGTTGGGTCGAGGGCGGTTCGGCGCCCGGCGAGATCGTCCGGGAAGACCGGACCGGGAGCGCCGGGAACGAGCCGGCGGGGCGGAGGACGAGGGGACGCCGGGGAGCGGAGCGCCAACCGGCGGACGGTCAGGCGGTCAGGGGAGGCGAGGCCCCGGTTCAGGCTCGGCCTGCTCGGGGCGCGGCTCCCGAGAGTGAACCCCCAGGTCCTTGGAGATCTGGGCGACGAGCCGTGAGGGGCCGGCGGGTTGGTCGGAACGCGGGGCTCTGGGAGAGACGCTGCAGGTGGCCAGGGCGACCAGAGCCGCGTGGATCCGGCGGAGCGTCGGGTCGGGCAACCGGGCGAGGCGGCGATAGATGTCCACCTCGTCCGGCAGCTTTGCCTTCGGACGGGCGAGCCGGTCGAGCAGCGCTTCGGGCGAGTCGTCCAGGTCGAGGGCTTCGGCGAGGGAGCCGAGAGAGCGCGCGATGCGCGGACCGAGGCGCGGGCGGGAGGCGCCCGAGGGGAGGGCGAAGCGGAGGCCGCAGGTGCCTCTCCGCGCCAGCGCCGCGGTTACCGCCACCCGGAGGGCGGTCTCGGGGCGGGTGGCCAGGGCGTCCTGGAAAGGGCCCAGGCGGCTCGGGGCTGGAACCGCCGGAGCCGGTTCGTCTTCACCAGGTTCCTCGTCGGCGCTCTCCTCCGCGGCGGGCGCCTGGCCGGTGTCTTCGGCAGGCGGGGGCGGCTGCTGGGCTGCCGGGGGCTCACAACGTGCGGGCGTCGCGGTATCCGCTCCCTCCACGCGACGCACGGAGGGAAGCACGTGGACCTCGTCGTAGCCGTTGGCCAGGAGGATCAGGGCGCCCGGCCCGGAGCCGTCATGCACCTCTTGGTACCCCTGCGGAACGCGGGCGCTCTCGACGGTTTCAACCCACTGACCCTTCTGGGCAAGCTCGTTTCGCAGGTTGGCGACGGCGTCGCGCTGGAGGCGCAGGAAAAGCTGCCGGTCGCAGAAGTACTTGCCGGCCTTGCCACCGTCGAAGATCGCTCCGTCGTGCGAAGAGTAGAGGCGCGGATTGAAGAGGGCCCGGGAGAAGGGGATGGCACGGGAGCGCAAGGAGGTCCGCACGGCCTCTGCGTTCTGGTGCTCCGGCGGGGCGGCGCGGTAGGTCTCGAGCGCCAGGTGCTGCTCGTCCGGTGGTGCCCCGGCCAGGACGCGGGCGACGTCGAAGGAGATCTCCCCGGAGCGGAGCGCCGCCTGGACCGGTGGCACCAGGCGAAGGAGCTGGAGCCGGAGCTGCACCGTCCGGCGGGTGAGGCCGAGGGTCTCGGCGATCTCGGCGGTGTCCATCCCGTGGTCTTTGCACAGCAGGGCAAACGCTTCCGCCTCTTCGAGCGGTTCGAGGTTGGAGCGCTGGAGGTTCTCGATCAGGGCGGCAAGGAGCGCCTCGCGGCCGGCGTGGTGGCGGATGATCACGGGCACGGGGCAGTCCGCGTCCATCTCACCCCGTTCGGCGAGCCGGCCGAGAGCCCGATAGCGCCGCTCGCCGGCGGTGACCACGTAGGTACCGGAGCCGTCGCGGGCCGGACGGACGACGATCGGCTGGAGGAGCCCCTGGTCACGGATGGTCGCGGCGAGACGGTCGAGCTCCCGGTTGTCGAACTTCTTGCGGGGGTTGTGGCCCTTGGTGACCCGCAGGCAGCTCCAGGGCAAGGTCCCCGCGCCGCTCTCCGGGTTGGCCGGGCTCTTGGCTCGGCGCGCGGCGCGGCTGTCGAGCTTCTCGATGGAGGCGGCCTCGGCGTCGGCGGCGGCGAGCAGGTGCTCGAGCGCCTCCGGGTCGGCGGCTGGGCTGGATGTCTTCACCAGGTTCCTCCTTGTCTCTGGATCACTCAGTGGGGCGTGAACTTAAGTCACGTGCGAAATTGCACGCGCAGTGTAGCGAAGGGAGCGGAGAGCGGCAAGGGCGGAGAGAGGGTGGGGTCGTTGAACCCGGAGGGACCTGTCCCCGTCGAGGGAAGAGACCGGGCCGTGGTCCCGCCCAGACACGGGACGACTCGCTCGATCGCGCCGGAGCCGCGTGGTGCCTACGGTGGTGGGGAAGTCGGCGAGCCGGCCCCAGCGAACGGGATTCGCTTCGAGCACCAGGAGGAGCCATCCCGTGCCGCGGGGCGGCTCGTCCCCCGACAACTCATGACCGAGGAGAGACGATGCACGCCCGACCGATGACGACGATGATCGCTCTGCTGATGGCGGGGTCCCTCGCCTGGAGCTTCCCCCGACCCGCTCGAGCCGGAGTCCGGGTGACGCCGGAGGCCGCCTGGAAGGGTTCGATGGGTCTCCGGGTCGACGTCCAGGCTGTGGTAGC
>Ga0210086_1001672_pt1 | contig 11138 bp, 12 predicted proteins | sample China_Galinas_PW_3_FD_184867 | JGI IMG/M metagenome (GOLD analysis project Ga0210086, IMG submission 184867) | Wetland microbial communities from San Francisco Bay, California, USA, that impact long-term carbon sequestration - China_Galinas_PWB_D2... | ecosystem: Environmental > Aquatic > Marine... | reverse complement strand
GAATGCTATGCCGGATACCGGGGAGAAGAAACCCCCCGCAGAATCTGGATAGGCAATCGAAAAATCGAGGTTAAAGAAATTCAAGATCGCTGGCTGGCGCCGACCCACCGATATTTTAAAATTCACGGAGACGACAACGCCATTTATATTCTTCGTCACAGCTCTGAATCATGGGAATGGGACATGACCTTCTACGAGCAGATGAAAAATCATTCGGACGTGGCATGAATATTCCCTCTATAACGCCATCTCTCTAACCACATCATCGAATATCGACAGGCACTTATCAATCTCTGCGGTATTCACTGTCAAAGAAGGGCAAAAGCGGATACTGTTTTCACCGCATCCCAAAAGCAGCAATCCTTTCTCAAATGCATGCCTGATAATGTCGTTTCGCCACGTTCTGGCCGGTTCTTTGGTCTCACGATCTTTGACAAATTCCACGGCCACCATCAAGCCTTTTCCGCGGACATCCCCCATGCATTCATAGGATTGTTGAAGGTTTACAAGTCCGTCCATAAGATGCTTTCCCTGAACCCCTGCATTTTTCATGAGTCCTTCTTCTAAGAGTTCAATGGTGGCAAGGGCTGCCATGCATGAAACGGGATTTCCCCCGAATGTTGAGGCATGGGAACCGGCCTCCCAGTCCATGATTTCCGCCCGTGCCGTGAGGGCCCCCAGGGGCATGCCGGAAGCGATGCCTTTGGCAAGGGCGATGATGTCCGGATCCACGCCGAAATGCTCCATGGCAAACATTTTTCCGGTTCGGCCCATTCCGGACTGAACCTCATCGGCCACATAAAGAATGCCATATTTTTTGGCGATCTTATTCATTTCTCTGTGAAATTCAGGCGGGGGGACAATATATCCCCCCTCACCCTGAATGGGTTCCACAAAAATGGTCGCCACCTCTTCCGGAGGGATGGTGGTTCTAAAAAGGGTATCTTCTACCCATTGGACACATCCCAGTTCGCATTCGGGATAACTAAGATTATAAGGGCATCGGTAACAATACGAAAATGGAATGTGCGTGATTCCGGGTACCAGTGGATTGTAATGTTTTTTTTGAATAGTCTTGCTTGCCGTCAGTGAAAGCGCCCCCATGGTCCGCCCATGAAACGCCCCGTAAAACGCCAGGTTTAATTCACGTTTCGTGTGCCATCGCGCCAGTTTAAAGGCCGCCTCCACTGCTTCTGCGCCTGAATTGCCAAAATAGACTTTCTTGGCCCCTTTTCCAGGCATCAGATCGGCAAGTTTTTTGGCCAAGATAATTTGAGGCGTATAATAAAAATCCGTTCCCGACATGTGCAACAGAAGATCGGCCTGTTTTTTGATGGCCTTAATCACTCTGGGATGACAGTGTCCTGTGGCACAAACGGCAATACCTGCTGTGAAATCCAGAAATATGTTGCCGTCCACATCGTGCACCCAAAGCCCTTTGGCTTTTTCAACCACCAGCGGATAATAGCGGGTATATGAGGGAGAAACGTAAGTTCGATCCTGATTAATGAGTTTGCGGGCTTTTGGACCTGGCAGCGGGGTGTGAATCAGGGGCCATTTTTTCATGATTCCTCCAAAGTGAGATGAGCATCAATTTGAGACACGATTTTATTCGGGCAGACATACCGAAAGTACCGGGCAGGGGGTTTGGCGAACCACGCGATCTGTCGTCGATCCAATAAATAACCTCTCCACGAGCCCTTGCCCTCGAACACCCAGAACAATCAAATCCATTTTATTTGTCTTGGCATATCGGATCAGTTCTTCATGAGACGGACCGTTCAAAAGAACGGTTTTTGGTGTACACCAGTTAAAGGCTTCTGTGGGGACCATATTTTTAAGTTTATCTTTTATCTGGGGCTGTATATCCACTTGAAGATCTTCCCCGTACCCAGCAGATAATTTAAACAAGTCCATATATACGAGCGGCTCCATAACATGAACCAGATGCAGTTCTGACTGAAACTCCTGGGCAAGACTGAGCCCGTGTTGAAGTGCCAGGGCGGAATCTTTTGAAAAATCGCAACCCACCAGAATTTTTTTAAATCTTAATCCCTGTTCCGACAGAATGTTCAGATCATGTTTCGGACCACGAACGATCAGCAACGGGCAATGAAGCGTGCGCATGAGGCGTTCGGTGACAGAACCGAGAATCAGTCGTTTGAGCCCGGAGCGCCCGTGGGTGGCAGAAATGGCCAGGTCAGCACCCTTTTCTTTGGCCAGACGGGAAATTTCATCACCGGCATGGCCGATGCTGACCAAGGGCTCCCATTGAACCTCTTTATCTCCCACCAACTGTTTCAGTTGATGGTTGGCATTACCGATGGCCTGGCTCTGCTGATCCACAAAAAATATGGGCCCATCTCCATATGTGATACTGGTCGGAAAATCAACGACATGGCACACATAAAGTTTGGCCCTGAACTCCCGGGCCAGGGCAATTCCCCAGGACACCGCATGGTTGGAAAAGTCTGAAATGTCAGTGGCGCAAAAAATCGTTTTTATTTCCACTCTCATAACCTTCTCCTTCCTTTTTTCAAACCGGTTGACCACACCCGAGGCGGACAATCCATGCCCAAGGCAGGCAAATTTAAACATATTTTAAGATTTTTTTATTCAGCATCCGGACGAATTCAGAAGACAAGTCAGAACAACACAGACTTAGGGAATATAAAGCTGGAACCGTTTGAGCACAGAACAGCGCATTTTCAGATATGATTAATAAAATACCATAGGATAAAACTGCATTCATGTCAAAAGAAACTCGCTGGACTTTTCAACCTTTTTTCTTTCCTTGACACCCATATACCACAGAATTATCATAATAAACAGGCGGCGAGAAAGGAGGGATCATGAAAACAAAAACACGTTCTACAGAGCAAATCGTAGAAGAACAAGTAAGACGATGGCAGATGATCCAAAAAGAAGAAAAAAGAGAAAAAGAGCGTATTTCTGTCATCACCATTTCCAGAGAGCCTGGAAGTGGAGGGAACATACTGGCCAAACGACTCTCCGAGCAGCTTGAATTCGATCTGTTTTACCAGGAATTTATCCACAATATGGCTGAAAGCGCCCAGGTCAGTGTTCGCCTCCTTGAAACGCTGGACGAAAAAGGCGTTTCAGTACTCGAAGAGTGGATATCATCTATTGTGGATAAGCGCCATCTCTGGCCGGACCGGTATCTCCAGCATCTTATGAAAATCATAGGTACTATTGGGAAACATGGCCGGGCGGTGATCGTGGGAAGAGGCGCCAATTTTGTTTTGCCTGCTGAAAAAAGACTCAGCATCCGCATCATTGCCCCTTTGGAAACGCGACTGAAAAATGTATCTCAGGAGTATGATGTGGCTATGGAAGACGCCAAATCCAGGGTTTTAAAAACAGAATCGGACCGAAAGGCATTTATTAAAAAATATTTCAATGATGACATCGCAGCCCCTCTCAATTACGATCTTATTATCAATACCGGATTATTGAATATAGATGACGCCGCCAATGCCGTCAAAGGGGCCCTGAGTGAGTTAAACAGGGCGTAAAAAGGTTCTTCATATAAATCGTATGCACAAATTTAGGTTGTGGCAGATCCGCCATACAGTGATAGAGGTTTGGAATTTAGTTTTTGACTGATCTGTCTCCACTATTGAGTTATCAGTCGATCCAAAATCAGCCCGTGAAAACTTTCTTTTCCGGCAGAGGAGAAAAACCAACCCAGATGGGTAAGGCACACGAAACAAACAGCCACCCGCCAGCTATACCCTGCAAACCAGCTGAATTCATCTGACGGGGGACCCACATGGCCGCAGCCTTTAACGGCGGTAAAACACCCGATTTCAAAAACGATGCCATGCGGATTGGCAAACGTATGCTGGTGGGCCCCCTGGATGCTGATGCGGTCATCAGGACTCGCGAGGATGTTTCGGCATTGACGGCAGCGGATATATTCCTCTTGCTCCAGTGTTTCCTCTTCGGTTTCGTCTTCAACCACACTTACAGGCATCTCATCGTCTTGATTTTCAGGCGGAACACGAAACAGATAAGAGAAGTCCGGATAAGATGGAGTCATTTTTAACCTTCTTTGGATTTGGTTCGCTTTGCCATTTACCGGTATGTCTGGTTCAGATTACAATGTTTCCGGGTATATTTCAACATGGTGTTGTCTTTTCATTCAATTTCATTAGATTTGTTATTCATTATTCCCACTAACTATGGAGCATTCCTATAAAGCCCTTGAAAATACATCAATTCTATATTAATATAAATTTACCTTCAACACGATCTATAAGATTGTGTGTTTTAACGCATAGACAAGGTAGCTTAAAGGGACACTCCCGGAGATGAACACACCGACGATCGTTGTAACGCTATTAGTATTCTGGCTGGTAATGGGATTGGGTTTTCTTTCCAAATATGTTACCGCTCGGAATAAAGGGAAGACCCGGTATGAAGCCTGGACATCTTATGAAGGGTTGTTGTTTATCTCAAGCATCGCTATAGCATTGATCGTGTTGCTGTATAGATCTTTATCGGGATGATTGTCTGACCGAAACGCTCTATTTAGGTGAAATTAAGTCTAATCATTAACCTCTTGTAAATCATCGTCGGGCAATTCCAGAATTTTTGCCGTTGATTCCAGCGGCATTTCCTCCACCGCCCGCAGCCTGCGCTCCATGGCACGGGTCCTTGCACCGGTTTGATCTATGGTGTTCGAAGCGGTATTCAACTGCCTCTTGACCTTGCTTAAAACATCTCCGAATCTCCCAAATTCTGTTTTGACTGCCGCAAGGATTTTCCAGACTTCACTGGACCGCTTTTCTATGGCCAATGTACGAAAACCGATGCGCAAACTGCTCAAAATCGCCGACAGCGATGTGGGCCCGGCGATCACAATTCGATAATCCTGCTGAATTTTTTCTACCTGGCCCGGCTGCCGAAGGACTTCTGCATAAAGCCCCTCTGTCGGCAAAAACATGATGGCAAAGTCGGTGGTTTTCGGCGGGTCGATATACTTATCACGAATCTCTTTTGCAGAACTGTGAACGGAGCGGATGAGAGCGGCCGTGGCCCGCTGAACGGCATCGATGTCGGCAGCATCGGCAGCCTCCACAAGCCTCAGATAATCTTCCTGGGGAAACTTTGAGTCAATGGGCATCCAAACACAGGATTCAAGGGAATCGTCTTTTCCGGGCAACCGGATGGCATATTCAACACTCTCTTGTGATCCGGCTTTAATATTTAGATTTTTATCATATTGATCCGGAGTCAATATTTGTTCTAAAAGTGCGCCGAGTTGGACTTCTCCCCAGGTACCCCGTGCTTTAACGTTTGTGAGAACTCTCTTTAAATCACCCACCCCTGTGGCAAGATTCTGCATCTCTCCCAAGCCATGCTGAACAGCCTCAAGGCGTTCACTGACAAGCTTGAAGGATTCTCCAAGTCGTTTTTCAAGGGTACTTTGAAGTTTTTCATCCACCGTCTGGCGCATTTGATCGAGCTTCTTTTCATTACTTTCCTGCAGATATTTTAGCTGGGTGTCAAGGGTGCTTCGAAGTTTTTCGATGCCTGTTGTATTCGATTCGGTGAGCTCCTGAATACGTTTGGCAACGGATTCAAGTTGATCGTTTTGTGATTTGCCCATTTCACCGATGGTTTTCACCATGGTGTCCACGATATTCTTTTGACTTGCAGATACTTCTTCTCTCAGATCCCTCGCGCTCTTTGTGGATTCTTCGCGACCGAATCGCAGTTCGTCGCGGACCGCCTGTCCAATTTTGGAACCCCCATCTGATCTCGTCCGTATGAGTACGAAAATCAACAGCAGCACACTGACGGCCAGTAAAATGAATCGTGCCCACATGAATATATCCGTTACGATAGAGAATCCTCCATTTCAAAAATTTGAAACGCTCAGTTTAGGTAAAAGATTTCAATTAGCCAATGGGTAGGTTTTGAAACAGGTTCTGATAAAACTAGTACAAAACATTACAATGAAAATCAACCTTGAAACTCGTTCGGCTGAACAATACCGGTAATTTTCGACGAAGCGCCTAAAGAGCGACGGGAGACAATTTCCCATCAGGGATGGAACAAAAGGGAGAGTTTGGGCGGATTGATCGATCCGGTCAAAGGGAAATCGATAAAACACCTTTAATGGGTTTGACTAAATACAAATCGACAAAAGACAGATATCCTCCCAAACCATTTGGCTGGTTGAGAAATAATCAGCTGAACTATTTTGTCTGCTCAAATAGAAAATAAGGTTCTTTATCCTTCTTTTCATTTAACATGTCACGTATTTTTCGTAATGTGTCCGAATCGGTATGACGAATTAATCTTGCAAGTTTATCGCGTTCATCTGACATGTCTTCGGTGACATCTTCTTTACCTTCCCACTCTACCTCTAGAATGTTACACGTCGTTTTAATCAGATTGGTTGTGGAAATCGGTTTATCCAATATAAATTTTGGACGCACATTCGCTGTCAAGGCCATAAATTCCTTAATCTGGTCGGTTCCCATGTCATCACGGGCATGAGCGGTGATGATAATGATGGGCAATTTGGCCCACTTTTTTTGTTTTCTCAGCTCTCGAATAACCTTGATCCCGGGCATTCTCGGCATCACCATATCGAGGGTCATTAAATCAGGAGAAAACGCTTCAATCTTTTCAAGGGCATCTATACCGTCAACAGCTGTTTCGACGATAAAACCGGCATCTTCTAAACAGGCCGCTAAAAAATTACGAACATCCGGTTCATCATCCACGACTAGAATTTTTTTTTCAGATGCTTGTGCCATTTTTTGATCTCCTTTATTTAATATTATTTATTTTTGGCAAATGCCTTCGTGGAAGTCTGATGCTGAACGTTGTTCCTTTTCCGGGCTTGGATTTCAAATCTATCGTTCCACCATGTTCCTGGACAATTTTCTTGGTCATCAACAATCCCAAGCCGGAGCCACCCAAACCCTTTGTGGTAAAAAAGGTTGTAAAAACCTTACGTTTTACCTCATAGTCCATACCGCATCCGTTGTCAGCCACTTCATATATAATCGTACTATACTCCTCAAAAGTTCGAACCGTTACATAACGCGAATTTTCGTCACTCATCTGACAGGCATCTATAGCATTCCCCACAAGGTTGGTCAGGCATTCGTGCATGCTTTCAAAATCAATGGGGGCTGGAGCGATATCACCTATTTTTTCGTATTTAAGCGTTATCCCCAGTTTATCGGCTTTGACGGCATATAAATCGATGACTTCTTTTGCGATGTCAACAGGATCACAAAGTTTGGCATGGATTTCACGGCCTTTTGAGAAGCTTAAAAATGCTTTGACAAATACGGAAACCCGTTCGATGTTCCGTGCCAACATCTCCATGCCTTTTTGAACACGGTCGATATTTCCTTGTGCCAAACCTGTTTTCAGCATATACATACCGCCCTCAAGGGCGGTATTAAGATTCTTAATGCCATGAGCCAGTCCGGCAACCGTTTGCCCCACAGCCGATAGGCGTTCAGCCTCAAGTTTTTCTCTTTCTAGCTGTTTGATTTCTCTTAGATCCTGAACTGAAAAAGCCATACCGATTGATTTGTCGTCAACCATCAGCTTGTTGCCCACCAGACGTACCGGAAAAGGATCGCCGTCAATTGTTTTAACCTCCGCTTCCGGCAGATAAACATGTTTGCGCTGGTCGAACACTTTGGCCAAAAAATCTTTAGGGAGCATGGCGGTAAAATTTTCCCTCGAAACCACTTGGTTATCCTTGATTTTAAAAAATTTTCGAGCCGCCGGATTGAAAACAGTCACTTTTCCCTTTTCATTCACCGCAAAGATGCCGTCCATGGAAGTTGAAATGATGGTATTCAGATACGTATTTACAAATTTCAATCCATCCTGAAGTTTCATCGTTTCCGTAACGTCAACAGCCATTTCCATTACCACATCGAAACTGCCGTCTTTGCGTTTCAGCGGTATGGTAATCACATGTAAATGAAGGGGCTGTTCTTCTTTGGATTTCCAGGCGTGATGCCCGGTGTGTATTTGGCCGTCCTCGAACGTTTGTCTGGCCGTACATTCATTGCATTTGTGTTTCAATCCTTTGAGTGTTTCGAAACAGCGTTTGCCCTCCGGATTGCCGAGGGAATCCCTGAGCCGTTTGTTTGCCTTTACGATGCGAAAATTTCTGTCAATGAGTAAAATGTTACACGGAACCTGGTCAAAGAGAATCTGATGTTCATCTCGAATCTGGGTTGCTTCTGTAATGTTGGTGAAAATATGGACAATGTAAGGAAAGTTACCATCTTCGTCAACGATAGGCGTTGAGTGTTGTAAGTAATTTATATGCCTTCCGTTTTTGTCATATCCCACTTCCTCGTTTACACGGGGAGTGCCGTCTGTAAAGGTTAATGTACTTTCGCAGTAAGCGCACATTTCATTTTCGTTTTTGTAAGCGTTGTAACATTTACGGTTTTTCCAATCGCCGAACAATTGTTCAAAAGTGTGGTTGGCATAAACCAGATTAAACTCCGGATCGATTATGGCGATTCCCAAAGGGATGGTTTCAATCAATTGCAAATTCACCCATCTTTCAAGATCGGATACCGGTGCATTTTTTGTTGTTTTTGTTGTCATTTGACTGGCTGATAAATTTGTTTTTTATCTTCAACGAGCTGTTGCTCAAATGAATTTTTTGAGCGCTTATGGAAACCTTTTTTATTTAGATTCATTTATAACAAAAAAAATTTAAAACACAAGAAATACTTTTAACTGATTGATATTTAGTCATATTTAGATTGCAATGTGATCAACCAAAAAATTTTTGCTTGACAACGTATCTATTTAAACATTATATCATACTAAAATTATATATATTAACCTAATCTATATTTCAACCATTATTTTTAGCCACATGAAGCTTACCAAAAAAACCCGCTATGGAACGCGCTTGCTGCTCGATTTAGCCCAACATCAGCACGAAGGTGCGGTTCAAATGAGGGACATTTCAATTCGACAGAATATTTCCGTTAAATATCTCGAGCAGATCATCCGGCCTCTTAAAAAAGCCGAGTTGGTGAAGAGCTTCCGGGGACCTAAAGGGGGTCACATGCTGGCAAAAAAACCGGAAAAAATTACCTTGGGAGACATTACACGGCTGTTTGAGGATCAACCTGAACTTGTTGACTGTATCAGTGAACCCGAAACTTGCTCAAAGAGTGACGATTGCGTGGTTCGACTGGGTTGGCAAAAAGCCACTATCGCACTTTACAAAGAATTAGACGCCATTTCCATCGCAAATCTGTTGAAAAGGAAAAAGTCGATCACTTAATTCCTTCCGACCGATGTTGTCTGACAACCGCGATGATTTGGGCTTTGATCGAAAAGAAATATCATTTAAGGAGGTTTATATGAAAAAAATTGTTATTTTAGGTTCAGGTGCCGGTGGAACGATGATCGCCACCAAGCTGCGCAAGGAGTTAATTAATGGGGAATGGCAGATTACGGTCATCGACAAGGACCCGCTCCACCATTATCAGCCCGGATGGCTGTTCATCCCTTTTGGGATTTATCGGCCTGAGGATTGTGTCAAGCCTAAAGCTGATTTCATCCCTCCCGACATCAATTTTGTTGTTGACGAGGTTGTCAATGTTGACCACGATAAAAAGCAGGTCAAGACAAAATTGGGGCACTACGATTACGACTGGCTGGTCATTGCAACAGGCTGCAGGACCGTGCCGGAAGAAACCGACGGCTTGATGGATGACTGGAGAGGCGACGTACATGACTATTACTCGCTGGATGGTGCCATAGCACTTTACAAGAGATGGAAATTCTTTAAAAAAGGACGGGTGGTGCTCAACATTGCCGATATGCCCATCAAATGCCCTGTCGCGCCTCTGGAGTTTGTTTATCTTGCAGACTGGTTTTTTAGAGACAATGGCGTTCGTGACAACATTGAAATAGAATTGGTCACGCCGTTGGGTGGCGCTTTCACTAAGCCCGTGGCGTCAAAGGTCCTTGGAGATGTCTGCGGCAAAAAGAACATCAAAATCACGCCCAACTGGGCGATTGACCATGTGAACGCCGGTAAAAAGACCATCGAATCCGTGACGGGCGATGAGATTCCCTATGACCTTCTTATTTCCATCCCGCTTCACTCCGGCGCAAAGGTTATCTCAGACAGCGGTCTCGGCGACCCCATGGGATTTGTCAATACCGATAAAGGCACCTTGAAGGCGGCTGACTTCGACAATATTTACGTGATCGGCGATGCAACCAATGTACCCACCTCCAAGTCCGGCGCGGTAGCGCACTACGAATCCGACATCGTTGTAGAAAACATCCTTCTCGAGATAGAGGGGCAAGAACCAAGACCCGCTTATGACGGGCATTCAACGTGATTTATAGTCTCGAGCCATGGTATGGCTTATCTGATCGATTTCAGTTACGACACGGAGCCCCTTGCCGGAAAGTTTCCCTTCCCCGGTCTCGGGCCCTTTTCTCTTCTAGGTGAAAGTCAATCGAACTATATGGGCAAAATGATGTTCAAGTGGGTATACTGGAACATGATGCTCAAAGGTTTTGAATTGCCGCTTGAACCCCAATTCAACATGGCCGGCAAGTTGCGTCAAAGTTTTTAAAAAAGGAGGCACCATGACAAATGAAGAATTGATTCTTGAGCGACTGGATCGCATTGAAAGCCGGATTGCCCCTTTGTCTGAAAACGCCATGAGGATGACGGAATTTAAAAATGATTTGATGGCAATGGCGCAACCGGTTTCCAAATCGTTAATCAATGATTTGAAAAGTGTAGAGTCCGCTTTTCAGTTGGAAGATCTGGGGGCCCTGACCAAGCGGATGCTCAGAAGTGTCAAACACATTATTTATGCGTTGGATCAACTGGAAAATGTTATCGACTTTGTCACAACCATAGAACCCGTACTTAGGCTGACGGTTCCTCAACTCATCGCGTATCTGAATGGTTTGGAAGAAAGAGGTATTTTCCGCATCATTAAGGCGACGTATGATATTCGGGCCAAGATAGCGACAGCTTATACCGCTGAGGACATCGAGCAAATCGGAGACGGTCTTGTCGCCTTGCTCGGCGTCGCCAAAAAGCTTTCCGATCCCCAGCTCGCAACGTT
>Ga0210086_1001668_pt1 | contig 11166 bp, 9 predicted proteins | sample China_Galinas_PW_3_FD_184867 | JGI IMG/M metagenome (GOLD analysis project Ga0210086, IMG submission 184867) | Wetland microbial communities from San Francisco Bay, California, USA, that impact long-term carbon sequestration - China_Galinas_PWB_D2... | ecosystem: Environmental > Aquatic > Marine... | reverse complement strand
CCGCCGCACCGAGCCTGTCCGGGCACGCCACCGCGGCATCGCCAACGACAGCGTACGCTTTAGTACTAGCAAGATACATCGCTGAGCGCAAGTGTTTGTTTTCTTGGCTTTTTCCATAGCTCAGCTTTTCTAAGCGGCGTATCGTCTATGGACATATGTTGGTTGGTCTGCGTACCCTGCGAACGTCAACCCGCCACGCGCAGACGGGAGCGGCCATGTTCGCCACCGGGGTCGGAATCATCCCGCACATCGCCGTCGCGCGCGCAGGGGACAGAGCTCAACACTCCGCGCCCCGGGTCCTGCCGCGCGCCTACCGGTGCGACCCGTCGCACTCTTAGAAGGGACTTTCCGTGCAGGATTTCGACTACATCGGATACCAGACGATCGACTCGGGACGTATCGGCGTCATCACGCTCGACCGCCCGAAACAGCGCAATGCGCAGAACCGGGGGCTGCTCGTCGAGTTGGGCTCGGCGTTCGAACTCGCCGAAGCCGACGACGCGGTCCGCGTGGTGATCCTGCGGGGCGCGGGCCCGTCCTTCTCCGCGGGGCACGACCTCGGCTCCTCAGATGATGTCCGCGAACGTACGGCGGGGCCGGCCCAGCACCCGACCTACCGGTGCAACGGGGGGACCTTGGGTGGGGTGGAGTCACGGCACCGGCAGGAATGGCACTACTTCTACAAGAACACGAAGCGGTGGCGCAATCTTCGCAAGATCACCATCGCCGAAGTCCACGGGACGGTTCTCTCCGCGGGTCTGATGCTGGCGTGGTGTTGCGATCTCATCGTCGCCGGCGAGGACGCCGTTTTCGCCGATGTCGTGGGCACGCGGCTCGGCATGTGCGGGGTCGAGTACTTCGGCCATCCGTGGGAGTTCGGGCCGCGCAAGGCGAAAGAGCTGCTGCTCACCGGCGACTCGCTCTGCGCCGACGAAGCCCACGCCATCGGGATGGTGAGCAAGGTCTTTCCCAATGCGGAATTATCAACGTGCACTGTCGATTTCGCGCGGCGGATCGCCAAGCTGCCGACGGCTACCGCGCTGCTCGTCAAGGAATCGGTGAACCAGACCGTCGATGCGATGGGCTTCTCAGCGGCGCTTGACGCGTGCTTCTCGATACACCAACTCAATCACGCGTACTGGAGTGAGGTGACCGGCGGAAAACTGTCCTACGGCACGGTTGAAAACGGACTCGACGACTGGCGCATCGCGCCCGAGATCTTGCCCGCGGCCAAGCGGCGGCCCTGACCCGGAGAGGCGGCCCACAGTGGATGTCGACTACCCCGCCGAGGCGGAGGCGTTCCGTGACCGCATCCGCGCCTTTCTGGCCGAGCAGCTCCCACCAGACTGGCCCGGCGCCGGGGCGCTGCCGCCGGATGAGCGTCGGGCGTTCGCGCATCAGTGGCGCCGAACCCTCGCGGCAAGCGGTCTGGTCGCGGTGTCCTGGCCGAAGAAGTACGGCGGTGCGGGTCTCTCCGCGCTCGAGCAGCTGGTACTCGCCGAGGAGTTCGCCCGCGCCGGTGCCCCCGAACGGGCGGAGAACGACCTGCTCGGAATCGATTTGCTGGGCAACACGCTGATCGAGCTGGGGTCCGAAGAGCAGAAGAAGTACTTCCTCCCACGCATGCTGTCCGCCGAGGATCGCTGGTGCCAGGGTTTCTCCGAGCCCGAGGCCGGCTCAGATCTGGCGTCCGTGCGGACCAGGGCGAGGCTCGACGGCGGCGAGTGGGTGGTCAACGGGCAGAAGATCTGGACGTCGGCCGGACCGAGCGCGAACTGGATCTTCGTCTTGGTCCGCACGGATTCGAACCTGCCCAAGCACCGGGGCCTGTCGCTCCTTCTGGTGCCGATGGACCAACCGGGCGTCGAGGTGCGGCCGATCGTCAACGCAGCCGGGCACGCTTCGTTCAGCGAGGTCTTCCTCACCGATGCCCGCACGACCGCCGTCAACGTGGTCGGCGGGGTCGGCAACGGGTGGTCGACGGCGATGACTCTGCTCGGTTTCGAGCGCGGGTCGCAGATCACCACCGCGGCCATCGATTTCGGCCGGGACTTTGAGCGGCTGTGCGAACTTGCCCGGGCGCGGGGACTGCACACCGACCCACGCGTCCGTGATGCGTTGGCGTGGTGCTATTCACGTGTGCAGATCTTGCGCTACCAGGGCTACCGCGGCCTGACCGGGTTGCTGCATGGACGGCGCCCGGCCGCCGACGCCGCGATCAGCAAGGTCATCTGGAGCGAGTATTTCAGGCGCTGCACCGACCTCGCCGCCGAGATCCTCGGGCTGGAGGTGCTCACCCCAAGCGGTGCAGGGAACGGCGCGGCCCTGATCGTCCCAGAGCCGGGTACGCCGAACTCCGCAGCTTGTTGGATGGACGAGCTGCTTTATGCGCGTGCCGCGACGATCTACGCGGGCAGTTCACAGATCCAGCGCAACGTGATCGGCGAGCAGCTGTTGGGGCTCCCCAAGGAACCTCATCCGGACTCCGGCCCCATCGGCGAATTCGCCCTGCGCGGGGAGAGCTGACATGGATTTTCGTTACAGCCTCGAACAGGACGACTTCCGCGCGGTGCTGGGCCGCTTCCTGTGTGAGCAGGCCCCGGTGGCGGGGGTGCGCGAGGCAGCCGCAAGGGACGGCCACGACAGGCGGTTGTGGCGCCGGCTGTGCACCGAGCTGCAGCTTCCCGGATTGCACGCCCCGGAGGAGTACGGCGGAGCGGGCGGCACACTCGTCGAGACCGCAATCGTGTTCGAAGAACTTGGCCGGGCGCTCACCCCTGTTCCGTTGGCGGCCACGACGTTCGCGATCGAGGCGGTGCTCCGCCTGGGCGACGAAGAGCAGCGTGGCAGGTTGCTCCCCGGGCTGCTCTCCGGCCGACAAATTGGAGCACTCGCTGCCGCTCGTGCGGACGACACCGACCCGTGCGCTGCCACCGTGCGGACGGGCCGCGACGATGGTCGGACCGTCCTCACCGGCGAGTACGCTGCTGTGCTGCATGGCCACGTCGCGGACCTGTTCGTCGTGCCGGCCGAAGCCGACGGCGGGGTCACCTTCCACGTGGTGGCCGCGGGCGCTCCGGGGGTCACGGTCGTGCGCCTACCGTCGTTCGACGCCACCCGGCCCGTCGCCAGACTGCATCTGGCGCAGACGCCGGCCGAAGCGCTCAGCGCAGGCTCGCCCGACGACGTCGAGCGGGTGCTGGACGTGGCGCGGGTGCTGCTGGCCGCCGAGATGCTCGGTGGCGCCGAGGCCTGTCTTGCGCTGGCGGTCGAGTACGCCTGCAGCCGAAAGCAATTCAATCGACCGATCGGCTCCTTCCAGGCGGTGAAGCATTCCTGCGCCGAGATGATGATCGAGATCGACGCGACCCGCGCAGCAGTGATGTTCGCCGCGATGAGCGCCGCCGACCCTGGCGAGCTGCAGATCTCCGCGCCCCTGGCGAAGGCGCAGGCGGCGGACACATACGTCATGTGCGCGGGTGCGGCCATCCAGGTGCACGGCGGCATCGCCTTCACCTGGGAGCACGACCTGCACCTGTACTTCCGCCGGGCCAAGACGACCGAGGCGTTATTCGGCGGTAGTGCCCGGCACCGGGCGCTGCTCGCCGATCGTGCCGGCCTGTAGACCCGCAACTGCGAGGAGTATGGATCGATGGTGTCCTATGACGCGGGTCCCGCCAGCACCCCACTCCTCGAGGAGACGATCGGGGCGAACTTCGAGCGCGCCGTGTCAGCGAACCCCAACCGCGAGGCGCTCGTCGACGTCCCCAGTGGCCGGCGCTGGACCTATGCCGAACTGAACACCGAGATCGACTGCGTGGCAAGCGCTTTGATGGCCAGCGACATCAAGCGCGGGGATCGGGTGGGTATCTGGGCACCCAACTGCCCGGAATGGACGATTCTTCAATACGCCACGGCGAAGATCGGTGCCATCCTCGTGCCCATCAATCCTTCCTACCGCACCCACGAGTTGGCCTACGTGCTGCAGCAATCGGACACTCGGCTGCTGGTGTCGGCGCCGGCCTTCAGGTCCTCCGACTATCGCGGCATGGTCGGCGAAGTACGTTCCGCGGTTCCCGATTTGGCCGAGGTCGTGTTCTTGGGGACCGGCGATTGGGAAGGGCTGCGGCACCGCGCCTGTCAAGTGTCCGGCGACGAATTGCGGTCCAGGATGAGCGCCCTGAAACCCGCTGAGCCCATCAACATCCAGTACACCTCGGGCACCACGGGTTCACCCAAGGGCGCCACCTTGTCGCACCGCAACATCCTCAACAACGGCTTCCTCGTCACCGAACTCATCGGGTTCAGCCCTGGGGATCGGCTGTGCATTCCGGTGCCCTTTTACCATTGCTTCGGCATGGTGATGGGCAACCTGGGCTGCACCACCCACGGTGCCACCATGGTGATCCCGTCGGCCGGTTTCGATCCCTCCGCGACATTGAAGGCCATCGAAGAGGAGCGCTGCACCGCCGTGTACGGCGTGCCGACGATGTTCATCGCGATTCTGGGTCATCCCGACCTCGGTGACCGCGATGTGTCGTCACTGCGCACCGGGATCATGGCCGGCGCGACATGCCCGGCGGAGGTCATGAAGCGCTGCATCAACGACCTGCATATGACGCAGGTGGCGATCGCCTACGGCATGACCGAGACTTCGCCGGTGTCCTGCCAGACACTGATGGACGACGACTTGGAACGTCGGACGGCGACGGTCGGACGGGCGCATCCGCACGTCGAGATCAAAGTCATCGACCCCGACACCGGCAAGACCGTGAAACGTGGTCAGACCGGCGAGTTCTGCACTCGCGGCTACTCGGTGATGCTGGGCTACTGGTGCGACGACGATAGAACTCGCGAGGCCATTGACGACGACGGCTGGATGCACACCGGCGATCTGGCGGCGATGCGGGACGACGGTTGCTGCGTGATCGTCGGGCGCATCAAGGACATGGTGATCCGCGGTGGTGAGAATGTGTATCCGCGTGAGATCGAGGAGTTCTTGCACACCCACCCCGATGTCGACGACGTGCAGGTGATCGGCGTGCCCGACATCAGGTACGGCGAGGAGATCTGCGCGTGGATCAAGATGCGGCCGGGCCGTGCGCCGCTGGACGCCGACGCCGTGCGGGCGTTCTGTTGCGAAAAACTCGCTCGCTACAAGATTCCCCGCTATGTCCACATCGTCGATGAGTTCCCGATGACCGTCACCGGAAAGGTCCGCAAAGTCGACATGCGGGCCGAAACCGTCCGGCTGCTGGGGCTGTGACCGCACCTGACGCATCAGGCCCAGGCGAGCTACTACGGGCTGCTAACCCGATACCTGGGTGGGGCCGCCGTGATTACCGGGCGACTTCTGCGGCGGCTGGATCGCCGGTCGAGGCTCGGCCCGCTCAGGAATTCGCTGGGCTGGCGGCAGAGTCCGCTGACCCGTAATAGCCGAGCTTCAGCAGCTCGGTGATCTCGCTGACGAGTGGCATCCGCGGATTGGTCCGGTTGCTCAGGTCCTCGAACGCGTTCATCGCCAGTTCCGGCAGCGCTGCCGTGAACTCCGCCTCGGCGATGCCGTATTCCTTCAGTGAGCGTGGCATCTCGAGCCGACGCAACAACTCGTCCACTTCGGAGAACAGCCGCTCACGGCTGTCCTCCGCATCGTGACCCCCGAAGAGCAGCTGTCCGAGTTGCGCGTACTTCTCGGGGACGACGTACGCCGAATAACCGGGCGCCGGCATGAATTTGCTTGGCAGGCTTGAGTTGTAGCGCAGCACATGCGGCAGGAAAATCGCATTCGCGCGGCCGTGCGCGACCTTGAATCTCGCACCGACGGCGTGGGCCAAGGCGTGGTTGGTGCCCACGAACGCGTTCGAGAACGCCAGCCCCGCGAGCGTCGCGGCATTCGCCATGGCCGTGCGCGCGGACAGGTCGCCGGGGTCTGCGTACGCCCTGGGCAGCGCGTCGAAGATCAAGTGCGCCGCCTGCGCGCACAGCGCGTCGGTGTAGGACGACGCGAAGATCGAGATCGCCGCTTCCAGCGAGTGAGTCAACGCGTCGATTCCGGTGTCGGCGGTCAGGATGGGCGGCATCGACGACGTGAGGATCGGATCGATGATCGCCAGGTCGGGCACCAGGCTGTAGTCGACCAGCGTCTCCTTGCGCCCGTTCACCGTCAGCACCGCAGCCGGCGACACCTCCGATCCGGTGCCGGAAGTCGTTGGGATAGCGACTAATTGAAGCCGATGCCGGTCGGTCGGATACTCGGCGACCCGCTTGCGCGGGTCGAGGAACGGCATAGTCAACTCATCGAGGCCCTTCTCCGGATGTTCGTAGAACAACCGCATCGCCTTGGCCGCGTCGAGCACAGACCCGCCACCGACCGCAATCAGCACGTCCGGCTCGGCTCGCTGCAGCAGCGCGACGCCGCGCCGGATCGTCGCCTCGTCGGGCTCCGGCGTCACCTCGTTGAACACATGCACGTGGCGGGTGCGCAACTTGCCGCGCAGCTGGTCCACCACACCGCGTTCCTCACTGAGCGCATCGGTGATCACCACGACGGTCTCGCAGTCGAGATCGCGCAGGTTGTCCAGAGCACCCTCGTTGAAGTAGGTGTTCGACGGCACCCGGAACCACTGCGGCGGAGTACGCCGGTGGGCCACCGTCTTGATGTTGAGCAGTTGCCGGTAGTTGACGTTCTCAGTGGTGCTCGAGCCGCCCCAGGTGCCGCAGCCCAGCGAGAACGTCGGCGTCAAGTTGTTGTAGATGCCGCCCAGAGCGCCGACTGCGGTGGGTGCGTTGACCAGGATGCGGCCGGTGCGCACCGCGAGGCCGTACGCGTTCACGACGACGTCGTCGTTGGCGTAGATCGCCGAGGTGTGGCCCAGCCCGCCGTGCTCGGTGACCAGTACGGCGGCGTCGATGCCGTGCTGGACGTCGCGGGCACGGACCACCCCCAGCACGGGCATCAGCTTCTCCTCCACCAGCGGGTGCGCTGCCAGCGCGTCGAGGTCGGAGGGCAATGGAGCCAGCAACACCTTCACCGTGGGCGGGACCGTGAAGCCCGCCCGGGCCGCCAGCTCCGACGCCCGCTGGCCGACGGCCTCCATCGAGATCTTGTCGCCGCAGCCGAACGCGAACTCGGCGATCTTGGCGGCTTCGTCGTCGGTGAGTAGTCGCGCACCCATCCGCTCGAATTCGGCGATGACGTCGTCGTAGATCTCGTCGTCGATGATGCACGTCTGCTCAGCCGGGCAAATCACCGACGAGTCGAAGGTTTTCGAGATCAGGATGTCCACTACCGCACCCTTGATGTCGGCGGTCTTGTGGACGTAGATGGGCGCGTTGCCGGGGCCGACGCTCACACCGGGCTTTCCGGACGCGTTGGCCAGCTTGACGATCTTCGGTCCGCCGGTGACCCAGATGAAGTCGACCTTGGGATGCTTGAACAGGTAGTGCGTGACCTCGTGGGCGGCGTCCGGGATGACCTGCAGCGCACCGGGAGGCATTCCGGCCGCTTCGGCGGCTTCACGCAGAATCTCGACACTGCGTTCACAGCAGCGTACGGCGTACGGCGACGGGCGGAACAGCACCGCGTTGCGGGTCTTGGCCGCGACGATCGCCTTGAACAGCACGGTCGAGGTCGGGTTGGTGACCGGCGTGATGGCGAGCACCACCCCGATCGGTTCGGCGACGTAGACGATGTTGTTTTCGACGTCCTCGTCGATGACGCCGACCGACTTCTTGTCCCGCAGGTAGTCGTGCAGGAACTCGGTTGCGACGTAGTCCTTGACCACCTTGTCCTCGAAGACGCCGAAGCCCGTTTCCTCTATCGCGACCCAGGCCAGTTCGGCGGCCGCGCGGATACCCGCGCGGACCATCGCCTCGACGATCGCGTCGACCTGGTCTTGGTCCAGCTTGCGGAATTCCCGGGCCGCGTCCGCCGCCCGGTCCACGAATGCGTCGATGTCGCTGCTGTGTCCAGCGACGTCATTGCTCGTCGTCGCGTCTTCGGTCCGAGCATCGGTACGGGCACTGGTCATGATCGGGTCTCCAATCGACCGCGCCGATGCTACGCCGCCACCCCCGTGCCAACAGCCGCCTGTGGCCGTGAGTCAGCTGGTGGTGTGGACGATCAGGACGTCAGTCTTGGACTTCCGCGAAACGTTGGCCGGCACGGACCCGAGCAGACGACCGGTGATCGTGCTGAGCCCGACGTTGCCAACCACCAGCAGGTCGGCGCCGACCTCTTCGGCCAGTTCCACCAACGCATCGACGGGTGCACCGACGATCGGGCGCTCCTCGACGTCCTTCGCGCCCGCCGCGTTGGCCCGCTCATGTGCTTCCTTCAAGATCGCGTAGATCGGAGCCGCGCCCGTCGTCTTGTATGACTCGTCCTTGAGCACGTCGGCCGCCCGCGCATCCTCTTGCTGGGGAAAGTACGCCGACGCCACGTACACCTTCGCGCCCGATTGGGCGGCAATGGCGCCCGCCCGGTCAACCGCACGCAGCGACGAATCCGAGCCATCGGTCCCGACCACCACGGTTCGATAGGCGCTCATTTACCCTCCCAGTCCTGAAGTTGCTAGGCCAACCCCAGACATTAGCCCCTTGGCCTGCGCTGACGGGAGCGATTGGCGACACAGTTGCGCTTCGCATGTGTCAATATCGAGCTTCTACCGGCCAGAATGGGGCTTCTACGTGCTGCTCGTGACCTTCCCGACACCGGAATCCGGCTTGCGACGCTGCTCACTGAACTGGGTTGAGCTTCACCGCGATTCGGATCGTCAGGCTGCTTCACCCGCGGCGCGTCACGGCTTGGCCCACCGCTGGACACGGGACAGTTGACAGCGTGAGCATTTCGCTGACTCGGCAGCGAGTCACCGGCGTGCCCGAGATGCCTGAGCGGCCGGTTCGGCGCAAACGGTCGTTCGATGCGGCGCTCGTCGCGGTTCTGGCGGTGGGCGTCTCGCTGGCGGGTGCGGCCAGACCGTCGCTGTGGTTCGACGAAGCAGCCACCATTTCAGCGTCGACGCGGTCCCCGACCGAGTTGTGGCAGATGCTCGGCAAGGTCGATGCGGTCCACGGTCTCTACTACCTTCTGATGCACGGCTGGTTCGCGGTCTTTCCAGCCACCGAGTTCTGGTGTCGCGTCCCCAGCGGGCTCGCGGTCGGCGGCGCGGCCGCCGGCGTGGTCGTCCTGACGAAGCAGTTCTCGTCCCGTTCCGTGGCGCTCTGCGCCGGGGTGGTGTTCGCCATCCTGCCCCGCACCACGTGGGCGGGCATCGAGGCCCGCTCCTATGCGTTCTCGGCGCTGGCAGCGGTGTGGCTGACGATTTTGTTCGTCGCGGCCGTGCGACGCTGCAGCGTGAGGCTGTGGTTGCTCTACGGAGCGGGTTTGCTGGTGTCGGTCCTGCTCAACCTGAACCTGCTGTTGCTCGTTCCGGTTCATGCGGCCGTGCTGGCACTGCTGAAACCCTCGAAGCGACAGGTGTTCTGGTGGCTCGCGACGACGGCCGCGGTCACCGGAGCCGTCCTCCCCCTCGTCGTCTTCGCGCACGGGCAGATCCGTCAGGTGGGGTGGATATTCCGGCTCGGGTCAAGAACTTTCGGCGACGTCCTCGTCCAGCAATACTTCGGCGACAGCCTGTCGTTCGCGCTCGCCGCCGCTCTGGTGACTGTTCCGGCGGTCCTGTTCTGGTGTCGCGGTGTCCGGCGCCCGGACCGTGATACGTTGCAGCTGTTGATGATTGCGTTGTCGTGGATGGTAATTTCCACCGCGGTGCCACTCGCCTATTCGGCGCTATTCGAGCCGGTCTACTATCCGCGTTATCTGTACTTCACCGCCCCCGCGGCGGCGATGGTGCTGGCATCGTGTATCAACACGATCGCGGCAAGGCCGGTGCTGATCGGCGGTGTGGTGGTCGCGCTGGCCGCTGCCGGCGCGCCGAATTACCTTTTCGTGCAACGCGGCCCGTACGCGAAAGAAGGGATGGACTACAGCCAGGTCGCCGACGTCATCAACACCGAAGCCACCGACGGTGATTGCCTGGTGCTGGACAACACGACGGCGTGGAAACCCGGACCGATCCGGCCGCTCACCGCGGCGCGACCCGCTGTGTACGAGCGGCTGAACGACCCGGGCCGGGGAGCGACCGCCGTTGCGCGGCATTGGTTGTGGGATGGCCACCTTGGAATCGAGGGCGTCGCGAAGCGACTCGCCGGCTGCCGCGTCATCTGGACGGTGTCCGAGCGCGACAAGTCCCGGCCCGCCCACGAGCGTGGCGACTCAGTGCCGCCCGGCCCGCGGCTCGGCCGCGCACCCGCGTATCAGGTGCCGCGCCTGATGGGCTTCCGCGTCGTCGAGCGGTGGCAGTTCAGCTTCGCTCAAGTGACCAGGTCGACCCGATAGCCTTGACCTTGGGGTGATGCTGATGGCCGTGCCGGGTGCACAGGGCTTCGTGCCGCAATCCTGCGACCTGTATCAAGATGCTGACCAGGCGGTCTTCGGCGCCGGTTTGTCGTGCGCCGAGGTCATGCTCGTCGGCCAGGTGCCCGGTGACCAGGAGGACCGCGCGGGACAGCCGTTCATCGGGCCGGCGGGCAAGCTGCTCGACAAGGCGTTGACCGCCGCCGGCATCGACCGCGACCGCACCTACGTCACCAACGCGGTCAAGCACTTCAAGTTCGCCAGGGCCGGGAAGCGCCGGATTCACAAGACGCCGAGCAGGACCGAAGTGGTGGCTTGCCGCCCGTGGCTGATCGCCGAAATGACCGCAATACGGCCCGAGCTCGTCGTACTTCTCGGCGCGACTGCCGCAAAGTCGCTGCTTGGCAGCGATTTTCGAATCACCGCTCATCGCGGTGAGGCACTGCGCCTGCCGGCCGACGACAACGCGATCCAGCTCGACACCGAACCGCAACTGGTCGCGACTGTGCACCCGTCGTCCGTGTTGCGCGGACCTCCGGAGGATCGCGAGACGGCCTTCGACGCGCTGGTTGCTGATCTTCGATTTGCGGCGGGGTTGTTGACCCGGGGTCGTTGACCTAAGCCTCGATCCACCGACTGATCCGGTGTTTCACCGAGTGTCGAATAAGGAAAGTGCCCTCTGAACTGGGATGATTGGTGTTCCTTACGCATCAATCGAACCGATCCAGAAGGGCACTGTCAGTGCTAGT
>Ga0210086_1001667_pt1 | contig 11172 bp, 10 predicted proteins | sample China_Galinas_PW_3_FD_184867 | JGI IMG/M metagenome (GOLD analysis project Ga0210086, IMG submission 184867) | Wetland microbial communities from San Francisco Bay, California, USA, that impact long-term carbon sequestration - China_Galinas_PWB_D2... | ecosystem: Environmental > Aquatic > Marine... | reverse complement strand
CCGCCTCGCCATCTCTCCGTTGTCGAGTATCGCGGCCGCCCCGGGCTCGATTACGTGCACAAGGAACTTGCCCTCGCTGCTCGCTCCGACCGTCACCGTGCCAGGCGTCAGGGTAATGGAATTGGCAAACGTTACTATGCCCATCTCGGTCTTCAGGTTGGTATTGACGGTGATCATCCGTGGGTCTATGGGCATGCGCGGATGGAGCGTCAGCACCGCGACCCCTATGTTCGCCTTTAGAATCTCGTATATGAGCCAGGGCAGATATTTGAAGAAGCGCAGCACTCTTTTCACGCCGTCCAGGGCGCGAGTTTCGTTTCCGATAAGGAGGTCGTGTGAGAAATATGAGACCAGAAGGCTGCAGACAATGCCCGCCGTGATATGAAAGAGATCGAAGAACCCCGACAGCAGTATCCAGAACCCGAACATGATCGCCGCTGTGATTATAAAGCTCGCCATAACTGCCCTCTTATCTTATTTTTAGACGTAAAACCTTAATATTATACATTAAACATTACTCAAACTAACGAAAGGCCTAACTTGAATTATCCCTCCAAAGATATGATAATTTATGAAGAGATACAAGCCCTTTTTGATAAATGAGGGTACTACATTATTGTCAGGCCATATGGAAGATAACGATAAAAAGAGATCGGGTGACGGCGGCAAAGGGGAATTAGATATACGTCTGATCTCCCAAGCAGTGGTCGAGTTGAACGTTGCGCGCAGGAGCGTCGGCCTCTATCCTACAGGTCACTCTTTCGTAAAAAGCGCCATCGACAGAGCGTACGCTCTTCTGATGGAGCTACTGGCGACCAGGAACACCATCACCATCGGCATCGCCAAAGACTCAATCGTAATCGGGGACCACACCCTCGATAAGCGCATTCCCGCTTTCAAAGAGTGTGCTCTTAATTTTCATGTAAGGGGGATAGCGAGCATAACCTTCACGACCGGCCTGACGAAAGACGAGCTTGTGGGCTTTCTTGAGCTCACCTCCGGAGATGACGGACCCACGGGCGGTGAACTCGCCGAGATGGCGGCCAAGAAAGGCCTGACGCATGTTATGCCAGTGCCGATAAATCTTTCGAGCTTCAAATTCCTCGAAGGTTCTCTACGGGAGGGAGAAGGCTTAGGTTACGGAGAGGCGGCCCTGTGGCGCGACTACGTCACCGGGATAATGGAGGGCAAGGTGCTGAGCGACGTATCTCCCGATATGCTACTGGAAATCCCTCCAGAGGAGGTGGCGGGCATCATAAACGAAGCCATGCCGGAGCATATCGACGCTATAGCCTGCGACAGGATAGTAAACAAGTACCTCCGAAAGAAAGACACCATGAAGCTCAGCCCCGAGGCCATCGGAAAGCTCTACTCACTCATAGACAATCTAAGCGATGGCCTGAAGGAACAGTTCCTCTCAAAGACTTTCGAGAACGTCAACAGGGATGTGGACGAGGTAGAAAGGATGCTTGGCGAGCTTACTCCGGATAGCTTCGACTCCGTGAGTAAGTTCTTTACTAATTTCTCATCGGAAGTCCCAAACACCTTAAAGCAGGTCATAGAGAAGCTCTCGCTCACAAAAGCCGCTAAGGGGTTCAGCTTCGACTCCACCATAAGCGACAAGCCGATAGTGCACGACATCCTCATCGACGACAAGATGAAGGACCTCTTTAAAGAGGAGTCTTTTCAGCAGTTCGTCAGTGATGACTACAAAGATAAGCTCTGGGAGATGCTCCGCAAGGAGATCCCGAAGAATAGAAGTATGCTCGCGGAGCTGATACATGAATGCAGCGACGTGGTAGTGGACAGGGTGGCATCGCATAATATGATAGAGGTGCTCGAGTCCGACAACATCGAGCGTGATAATTATCTTAACGTGGTGACAAGGCTCGTCGAGCAGTTCGGCATATTCATTGATACCGGCAGATTCGAGGACGCCTTGAACATCTATAACGCCATCTACTCACAGACCTTCGGCGGCAAGTTCAGGGTCGAAGCCTCAAGCACCCTCCACTACGTCCTTCAATCGGAATCCATAATATCGCGCCTCATCACGTCCGCCCGGGCTTCGGGTCGGGCCAACAGGGAGTCTTTCACGCGCCTCGCACGCGCCATGAAGCACTACCTCATAACACCATTAATCGATGCTCTCGTAGATGAAGATGATACCACGCACAGAAAATTCATATTGACCGTGCTCAGCGAAATGGGCAGTGACGTCGTACCGGAAGCTCTGTCTCGGCTCAAGGATAAGCGCTGGTACGTAGTGCGCAACATGATATACCTTATCCGAAGCTGCGGCAACGCGAAAGACGTTCTTCAGGTCAGACGGTTCGGCAAACACCCTGACATTCGAGTATGCACTGAAACCGTCAGTACCCTTCTTAAATTCAAGACACAGGACTCGGTGCCGTATCTTATGTCTTACTTGCGCTCGGAGAACATGGATATGCGTAACCATGCACTTAAACTCGCGGCGCTCTACAAGGTCGGAGACGCGGTGCCAACCATTATAGAGTTGCTCCTCAAACGAGACATGCTGGGCGCAGAGACCTATAACAAGGGGCCCATGGTTGACTCCCTCGGCCGCATAGGGGACGACCGGGCGCTCGATGCTTTCAAAAGGGTTATGAACTCAAAGGTGCTGATTTACAAAGAGGGCCTCAGGAACCTTAAGCTTGATGTATTAAATAACCTCTCTCGCTTCCCCTTAAGCAAAGCTGAGCAGGTACTGGATCTCGCTCGAGAGTCGAAGGACGAGGAAGTCCGCGCGCTCGGAGTTAAGGTCCTGCAGGAAATAAAACAGAAGAGAAAGTGATCGAATGTCTGATAAAATTGTCGATATGATCCACAACTTCATGACTGCGGCATCGAGCTGCTCGCTCTACAACCGCGAGCACTCGGCGGTCATTGAGTTCTCCGCAAGGGCTATCGCCAACATGCAGGAGTTTTTCGAGGGCGGAGACGGTGTCAACTTCACCGTGCTCGGCACAAGCCTCCTCTTTAACGAAGAGCGCGTATCTGACAAAAGCCCCACGGTCATAACATTTGTAAAGAAGCTACGCAGAAAAGGCGTCGAGAAGATAGTGATTCGCAAGGAGGTCTCGCAGGACGAGCTCATCGACTTCATCGTCGCGCTCATGTCGCAGAAGGACACTCCGAAGTCGAGCCAGAACATAGCGGTTGGGATAGTGGAGATAAAGTACAAGGGCGACGGTTCCGGGATCGGCGCGCTCGTTGACAAGAACGTGGAGAAGGTAAAGGAAGTGCAGACTGGGATATCGGACTCAAAGCAGCTCGATATGGTCATGCTCGAGGACGTGGCGTTAAGCCTCATATCCACAATCCGGAGCGAATCCAATATCCTGAACGTCTTAAGCCCGGTCCAGTCTTACAGCGAATACACTTTCGTGCACACGACGAACGTCTCCATTCTCTCGCTCTACCTGGCCGAGTCTCTTGGCGTCGAGGGTGACATGCTGCATGAGGTGGGCATCGCGGGGCTCTTGCACGACATTGGCAAGCTGTTCATACCACACGAAATCCTCCATAAGGAAGGAAAGCTCGAGGAGGATGAATGGGAGATCATGAAATCTCACGCTCTACTGGGAGCCATGTACCTCTCGGAGCTCAAGGACCCGCCGAAGCTCGCCATAATAGCCGCCTTCGAACACCATATGCGTTTCGACGGTAAGGGCTACCCTGTCACCAAGAGACGCGGCCATAACCAGCACATCGTTAGCCAGATAATATCCATAGCCGACTTCTTCGATGCCCTCAGGTCCGACAGGCCATACCGAAAGGGCATGGACATCGAGAAGATCATCGGCATCTACAGGGAGTCCGAGGGCACCCTGTTTAACCCTCCCCTCATGGACCACTTCCTCGACAGCCTCCACCACTCCGGAGTCGTTTAGAGCATCGCCGATTTTCCTTTGCCTTTAAGATACTTGCGCCCAAAATGTGTTAAATTAGGGATATGTCTAAAATCACGGTATACGACACGACTCTCAGGGACGGCGCGCAGGCCGAGGACGTATCGTTCTCGGTCGAGGACATGCTGCGCATCACGCAGAAGCTCGACGAGCTCGGAGTGCACTTCGTGGAGGGAGGTTTCCCCGGAGCAAGCCCCCGCGACGCCGAGTATTTCAAGCGGGCAGTGACGCTCCCGCTCCAGAACACGCGTGTGGTGGCCTTCGGAAGCACTCACCACCCCGCCAAGAAAGCGGATACAGATAAGACCGTCCTGGCCCTTGTGGAGGCAGGAACGGGAGCGGCCACCATCTTCGGCAAGACTTGGGACTTCCACGCAAAGACGGCCCTAAAGGTGACGCTTGCCCGAAACGTAAAGCTTATCCACGACACGGTAAAGTTCCTGAAGAGGAACCTGGACACCGTGTTCTTCGACGCGGAGCACTTCTTTGACGGGTACAAGAACAACCCCGCTTACGCCTTGAAGTGTCTGGAGGCGGCTCAGGAGGCCGGTGCGGACTGTCTCGTCCTTTGCGACACCAACGGCGGCGCCCTGCCCTTCGAGACTGCAGACATCACCCGTGCAGTGGTCAAGGCTCTGAAAGCTCCGGTAGGCATCCACGCGCATAATGACTCCGAGTGCGCCGTGGCAAATACACTCATGGCCGTACGGGCCGGTGCGGTTCACATTCAGGGGACGATCAACGGCCTCGGTGAGAGGTGCGGGAACGCGAATCTTTGTTCGGCCGTTGCCGACCTCGAGCTTAAGCTCGGCTTGAAGTGTCTTCCCGAAGGCAATCTTGCAATGCTAATGGACGTCTCGCGCTTCGTAAACGAGCTGGCAAACCTCAGCCATAACCGCAAGCAGCCCTTCGTGGGCGAGAGCGCATTTGCACATAAGGCTGGCATGCACGTAAGCGCCGTGGTGAAGAACCCTGACACGTACGAGCACGTAAGGCCAGAGCTCGTTGGCAACACGCGCCGAGTGCTCGTCTCCGACCTCGCCGGCAGAAGCAACGTACTCAGCAAGGCCAAAGAGTTCGGCCTGAAGCTTGGCTCCAAGTCAAAAGAAGTTCAGAAGATTGTTTCCCAGCTCAAGGAGCTCGAGAGCCAGGGATTTCAGTTCGAGGGCGCCGAGGGCTCGTTCGAGCTGCTTATCAAGAAGGCCCTCGGGATGCATAAGAGCTTCTTTCAGCTTATCGGCTTCCGCGTAATCGACGAGAAGCGCAAGGAAGGTGAAAGGCCCTTAAGCGAGGCAACTATAATGCTCAAGGTGGACGGCCGCACCGAACACACGGCCGCCACGGGCAATGGCCCGGTAAATGCCCTTGACGCAGCACTTAGAAAAGCGTTGGAGGTCTTCTATCCGCAACTCAAGGAGGTAAAACTCCTTGATTATAAGGTTCGCGTTCTGGCAGCCGGAAAGGGAACCTCGGCCAAGGTGCGCGTGCTCATCGAGAGCGGCGACGGAACGAGCAAGTGGGGCACCGTAGGCGTTTCCGAGAACATCATCCAGGCGTCTTACCGCGCGCTGGTGGATTCAATCGAATACAAGCTCCTTAAAGAGGGAGCCTGATGGGCACTGCGAGACTGAGATCTCACCGCCGCATTATATCGCCTCGCACATTAAGGTTCAATGACTAAGATAATCTGGGTAACTTTCATGTTTATTGGCAGCGCCTTGGGTTGGTGGTTAGGCTCTCTGGTGGGCATGACGACAGCTTACATCGTTAGCTGCGTCGGAGCTCTTGTCGGGACATACCTCGGCGTGAAACTTGCCCGTCAACATTTCGATTAGGAGAAGTGAGGTACGGGATTGATTAAGCTGATTAAGCGAATCCTGCTTACCCTGTTCGCCATAGTGATACTGTTCCTGGTGCTCGCCATAACAAGTGGCGGCGACAGCTTCAGGTGGTTCGGTGATACCGTGCGAGACATAAGCCATGACGTTGGCGAGGTGGCCGATTTGCTTAACAGCGCGTCGCAGGACATCAAGAACGCCACCGACACCATTCAGAAGACCGGCACGAAGATAAAGGGCATAGCCCAGGAGACGGGCGAGAAGGCCTCCGGCATAGCCAACTCCACGGAGGAGGTGGTCGGGGAGATTAAAAATGCCGTATCGGAGGTCGCACCCGACACAATGGACGAACCCTCAGAGAAACCCAAAAAGAAAGTGGCGACTAAAGGTGATAAGAACACGGGCACTAAATAAGACATTCCAATCTCCGGCCGGAGAGCTGCGCGTCCTGAAGGACGTGGAACTTTCGGTAAATCCTGGTGAGATGGTGGCCCTGATGGGGGCCTCCGGAGTGGGAAAGAGTACGCTTTTGCACATACTCGGCACTTTGGACCGCCCGACGAGCGGGCAGGTCCTCTTCGATGGCGTCGAGGTCTCGGCCATGAGCGACCGCGAGCTTACCGCATTCAGGAACAGCTCCGTGGGCTTCATTTTCCAGTTTCACCACCTTTTGCCGGAATTCACGGCCATAGAAAACGTGATGATGCCCGCCCTCATAGCCGGAAGGCCCCAGGGCGAAGAGGCGAGAAAACTCGCTATCGCCCTTCTATCGGAGTTAGGCTTATCTCCCCGCGTGGAGCACCGACCGGGAGAGCTATCGGGCGGCGAGCAGCAGCGTGTCGCCGTTGCACGGGCCCTGATGCTTAACCCCGGCACCGTCCTCGCGGACGAGCCCACGGGCAATTTGGACACCTCAACAGGAGAGGACCTATTTGACCTACTGGTGAGGATCAACCGCGAAAGGGGCACTACTTTCATAATCGCCACTCACAACGAGGCGCTCGCGAAACGCTGTCACAGGGTTCTTCAGATGAAAGACGGAAGGATACTGCCTACCACTTAATGAGCGCGGAGCCCCACGTGAGCCCCCCGCCGAATGCCTCGAACAAAACGTAATCCCCGTGGCGCACCCTGCCCTCCTTGATGGCCTCGTCGAACGCTATGGGAACGGAGGCCGCCGAGGTGTTGCCGTATTTTTCGAGGTTCGTATAAACCTTGTCCATCGAGAGCCCGAGTCGCTTTGCCGTCGCACTTATTATCCTGATATTGGCCTGGTGAGGTATTAGAAGAGAGAGGTCGCTGGGCTTAACGTGATTTTTCGCCAGCGTGTCCACCACGAGCTTTTCGAGGGTCTTCACGGCCACCTTGAAGGTCTCGTTGCCCTTCATCTTGATAAAATGGCGACGCTTCTGAAGTGTCTTTTCGGACGGGGGCTCGAGAGAACCGCCACCGGGGAGCTGAATGAGGTCCTGCATTTTCCCATCGGAGTATATCTCCGTCGAAAGTATCCCCGCTTTGCCTCGCGTAGGGGCTATGACCACCGCGCCCGCTCCGTCGCCAAAAAGCACGCAGGTGGTGCGGTCTTCCCAGTCCATGAACTTGGACATCACCTCGGTGCCTACGAGAAGAATCTTCTTGGCCATACCGCTTTTAATGTAAGCGTCTGCAACAGACAAGCCATAGACGAAGCCGGAGCAGACCGCGTTGATGTCGAACGCAGCGGCGTTCTTCGCGCCTAACTTCTCCTGGAGTATGCACGCCGTGGACGGGAAAGGCATGTCGGGCGTCACGGTGGCTACGATGATTAGATCGATATTGGAGGCCTTAAGGTCTGCCGCCTTGAGAGCGGCCTTTGCCGCCTCGACCCCGAGGTCCGACGCCGCTTGGCTGGACGCGGCTATCCGGCGCTCTTTGATGCCCGTTCTTTCGAGAATCCACTCGTCGGTTGTATCTACGAGCTTTTCGAGGTCATGGTTGGTTAGAACTTTCTCGGGCAGGTACGACCCGGTAGCGACTATCTTAGCCTGCAACAACTGTATTCTCCGTCGCGCGGGCATGGAGGCTGATCTCTTTGGCAATCGCCTCCTGTACCTTCGACTGGGCAAAATCTGCCGCAATTCTTATTGCATTCCTGATAGCGATGTCGGAGGAACGCCCGTGAGAGATGATGCAGTTGCCGTTTATTCCAAGAAGAGGCGCACCACCGTACTCTGCGTAATCCGTCATGCGCTTGAAGTTCACGAACGCCGGCTTCAGGAGCGCGTAGCCGAGCCTTCCCGCGATTATCTTGACTATCTCCCTTTTGAGCATGCGAATCGTGCCCTCTGCGACACCCTCGCTTGTCTTTAGCACAACGTTCCCGGCAAACCCGTCGCATACGACGACATCTGCCTTGCCGAAGAAGATATCCTTGCTCTCTACGTTTCCTATGAAATTCAGGGTCGAGTTGTCGATAAGCTTGAAGGCCGCCTTGGTCACTTCGTTACCCTTGGCAGGCTCCTCGCCAATGGACAGGAGAGCCACCTTGGGATCTTTCCTGTCGAGAATAAGATTGCAGTAAGCGCTCCCCATATAAGCGAACTGAAGAAGATTCGAGGGATCACAATCCACGTTTGCCCCTGCGTCGAGCAAGACGAATGGTTTCCTGAAGACGGGCATAATCGTGGCAATCGCTGGTCTTTGAACGCCCGGGAGCTTTCCGAACCTGAGCAGCGCGAGGGCCATGGCGGCCCCTGAATTGCCAGCACTGACGACAGCATCGGCCTCGCCGCTTTTGCAGAGTTCGACGGCCCTGGCCAGGGAAGAGTCTTTCTTTTTCTTTATGGCGCTCAGGGGTGACTCGTCCATGCCTATGACTTCTGACGCATGGACTACCGTGAGCCTGGACTTGGAATACTTCTTGCTCTTCAGCTCGTCGTTAATGATTTCCTCGTCGCCCACGAGAATAACATCGGTGTCCTTGCAGACATTGACGAAGTTCACTGCGCCGAGCACTGTAACCGAGGGGGCTCTGTCACCCCCCATAGCATCGAGTGCGACTTTCATTTCTCTTTTTCTACTACCTCGAGAACCTTACGTCCGTTATATGTACCGCAGCTCTGGCACACCCTGTGCGGTAGCTTGGGCTCGTTGCACGAGGGGCATAAGCCGGTGTTAGGGTTCTCGCCCTTCCAGTTGGCCCTGCGCTTGTCGCGCCTTGACCTTGTGTGCCTGTGTGTTGGGTTGGGCATCTCTACTCCTTTCTCTTCTCAAAATATTTCTTAAGGTCCTGCATCCTCGCGTCGCCCTTCTCGGGTGCGCACTGACAGGGCCCTTCGTTCAAATCTTTGCCGCAATGCGGGCAAATCCCCTTGCACGAATCGCTGCAGAGGGGTTTCATCGATACATTCAGGAGAACCTGTTCTCCCGATATCTCTTCAAGGTCGATCTCGCCGTCTCTATAAAACCCCGTGTTCAGCTCGTCGGAGGCGAGTTCGTGTCCCTCCTTGTCCTCTTCCGCATCGGCCGGTACGAACACCAAATCCGCCGGGACCGTCAGGTCTTCGTCGAACTCACTGAGGCATCGGCTGCACTTCAGCGCAAGCTTTGCGCCTATGGTGCCCCTGATTCTGACCTCCGTTCCGACCTTCTCGACCCTGAGCTTCAGGCTCGCTTTGGAAGCGACGCCTCCGGTCTCAGACTCGATGCTCTCCACGTCCTCTATCTCAATCCCCTCATCGGGGATATCTGATACCTGAATTTTCATTAAAAACAACCCCCTTAGGGCAGATTATCATAATAACGAGTAAGCATATTTATGTCAAGCCGCCCCCGATATCAGAGCATGCAATTTCAGAGCAATTACCTTGACACAACTTCATGGTACTCATATAATGATGCTAAATCGCTGGGTTTATATCCTAATTCAGCGATTTGGGTTGGTTTTGCACGCAAAAATTGAGTCTGAGCTGTGGGGCATAGCAATGGGTAAGATACGAATAGCTATCGTTGGTGTCGGCAACTGCGCGAGCTCGCTTGTCCAGGGCATCCACTACTACGCGGGACGGGACGAGAATGACGCGGTGGGCCTCATGCATTGGGATCTCGGTGGCTACAATCCTTCGGACATAGAAGTGGCCGCAGCATTCGACATCGACAAGCGCAAGGTCGGCAGGGACGTGGCCGAGGCCATCTTCGCCGAGCCGAACAACACCACCGTATTTCAGAAGGATATCCCCCCTACCGGAGTCAAAGTGGCGATGGGCCGCATCCTGGACGGCTTCTCAGAACACCTCAAGGGCTACGAAGAGCGTTATACCTTCGTTGCGTCAGATGCAGAGGAACTCGGAGAAAACGAGGTTGCGTCAATGCTCGAAGACTCGGGGGCCGACGTTGTCCTGAACTACCTGCCCGTTGGCTCCGAGGACGCCACCCGGTTTTATGCCAAGTGCGCTCTAAAGGCAAAGGTGGCGCTCATCAACTGCATGCCGGTTTTTATCGCAAGCGACCCCGTATGGGCGAAGAGGTTCGCAGACGCCAACATCCCCATCATCGGCGACGACATCAAGGCCCAGCTCGGGGCGACTATCACGCACCGCATGCTGACCGACCTATTCAGAAAGCGCGGCGTGAAGCTCGAACGCACATACCAGCTCAACACCGGCGGTAACACGGATTTTCTTAACATGCTGAACCGCAGCCGCCTCGCCTCCAAGAAGGAGTCCAAGACAGAGGCCGTGCAGTCGGTCGCGCAGAGCCGCCTCGATGACGAGAACATCCACATCGGTCCGAGCGACTACGTCCCATGGCAGAAAGACAACAAGGTTTGCTTCATCCGAATGGAGGGAAAGCTGTTCGGCGACGTCCCGATGAACTTGGAGCTTCGCCTGTCGGTCGAGGACTCGCCGAACTCGGCGGGGGTGGCTATAGACGCCATACGCTGCGCGAAGCTCGCACTGGATCGTGGGGAGGGAGGAATCCTCTATCCGCCTTCGGCGTACTTCATGAAACACCCGCCCGCCCAGTATACGGACGACGAGGCATACAGGATGACCGAAGCCTTCATAGCAGGCAGGTGGGAAAAGACATCCTTAAGGCAGGAAAAGAAGTAAGGCTCACTTACTGAAAAGGGCCTCCACGAACTCGCCCGTGTCGAAATCCCTCAGGTCTTCGATGCCCTCCCCTATTCCGATCAACCTGACGGGAAGGCCGAGCTCTTTCTTAATTGCGAACACTATACCGCCTTTGGCCGTGCCGTCGAGCTTCGTAAGCGCAAGGCCCGTGACTCCCACGGCATCGTTGAATATCTTGGCCTGGCTTAAGGCGTTCTGGCCAGTGGTCGCGTCGAGGACGAGCAGGACTTCCTGTGGGGCGTCGGGCATGGCCTTGGATATCACTCGCTTGACCTTCTTAAGCTCCTT
>Ga0210086_1001661_pt1 | contig 11209 bp, 13 predicted proteins | sample China_Galinas_PW_3_FD_184867 | JGI IMG/M metagenome (GOLD analysis project Ga0210086, IMG submission 184867) | Wetland microbial communities from San Francisco Bay, California, USA, that impact long-term carbon sequestration - China_Galinas_PWB_D2... | ecosystem: Environmental > Aquatic > Marine... | reverse complement strand
GGCCGGGGGGGCGGGGCGGGAAGTCCCGCAGGGCCTTGCGGCTAATGGTCGGGCGGGCCCGACCGATGAGAGAGAGGGCGTCTAAGCCGGTCGTCGCGCCGGCAGGAGGGGAATACTGCCCATGGGGCTCAAGGGGTCGGTCAAGGAGTTCTCCGTCTCCGACATCATCCAGCTGATCTACTATCAGCGGAAGACCGGAAAGCTCACCGTGCGCACCCACGGCCGTATGTGGGTGCTGGGGTTCGAGAAGGGGATGCTCGTGTATGCCTCCGCCGAGGAGACGGGCGCCCCGCGCTTGGGCGAGATCCTCGTGCGCCAGGGCTACCTGGACCGGGAGGCCCTCTCCGCCGCCCTGCGCGAGCAGGAGAAGCGCCCGCGCCACCTCGGCGAGGTGCTCGAGGAGCTGGGCCACGTGCGCCAGGGCGACATCGGCCGGGCGCTTTCGTTCCAGATCCAGGAGACCGCCCTGCACCTGTTCTTCCGCGCCGACGGGGAGTACCTGTTCGAGCGCGTGCCCGTCTACTACGACGAGCAGTACATGACCCCCATCAACACGGAGTTCCTGCTGATGGAGGGGGCCCGCCGGGTGGACGAGTGGCCCGCCGTGCGCCGGGTGGTCCAGGGCGGCGACGCCGTGTTCGCGCCCGCCCAGGGCCTGACCGAGGAGCGCAAGGCCCAGCTCGCCCCCTCCGAGCTGGCCGTGGTGGCCGCCGTGGACGGCAACCGCACCGTCTCCGAGCTGGTGGAGGAGCTGGGTCTGGGCCTGTTCGAGACCTGCAAGACCCTGGCGGACCTCTCCCATCAGGGCCTGATCGAGCGCAAGGCCGAGGGCGCGACCGCCCTGCACGACCCCATCAGCGGCGACGCCCTCCCCTCCGAGGCCGATGCCGCCGCCGTAAGGGAGGCCCCCGCCGCCTCCCCCGAGGCCCGGGCGGCCGCGGACCGCTGGCCCGCGAACGCCCCCCGGGGGCTCCTCTGGATGGGCACCGGGCTGGCCCTCCTGGCCCTCTCCGTGGCCCTCTGGCTGGGCCTTTCGGGTCCTCCGGCCCCGTAACCGTCCCTCCGGGGCCCCGCGCCCTCGCCATTCCGACCCTGGCCCCCCCCCGCCGGGCCGTTGACGCGGCCGCGCGTGACGCCCTAAACTATGGTATTTTCGAGCATCGGGATGCGTGGGATGTGCGGTGCCCGAACACGTGCAGCCAAAGGCGCTCCAATCGTTCCTTGAGGTGGGCCGTATCGTCATGACGAACCGACTCCCGGCCGATTGCTCCGCGCATCGCTCCGAAACGGGGCGCAGCCCCGAGATCGCGTGCAGCCCCGAGATAGGTTGACCGACACGATGCCCCACCGCTCCCCCGACAAGCCCTTCCATCCCATCGAGGACGCCATCGAGGCCATCCGCAAGGGCGGCATGGTCATCCTGGTGGACGACGAGGACCGCGAGAACGAGGGCGACCTCGTCATGGCGGCCGAGGACGTCACCCCCGAGGCGGTCAACTTCATGGCCACCCACGCCCGCGGCCTGATCTGCCTGTCGCTCACCGAGAACCAGGTGGAGCGCCTGCACCTGCCCCCCATGACCTCGGTCAACACGAGCCCCTACGAGACCGCGTTCACGGTCTCGATCGAGGCGCGGGTGGGGGTCAGCACGGGCATCTCGGCGCGCGACCGGGCGGTGACCATGCGCAAGGCCGCCGACCCCGAGTGCCAGCCCCACGAGCTGGTCCGCCCCGGCCACGTCTTCCCCTTGAAGGCCGCGCGCGGGGGCGTCCTGCGCCGGGCCGGCCAGACCGAGGGGTCCGTCGACCTGGCGCGCCTGGCGGGCAAGGTCCCGGCCGGGGTGATCTGCGAGATCATGAACGAGGACGGCACCATGGCCCGGGTGCCCGACCTGATGGCCTTCGCCGAGCGCCAGGGCCTGCCGATCGTGACGATCCAGGACCTGATCGCCTACCGCATCCGCCATGAATCCCTGGTGCGGCGCTGCGCCGAGGCGCGCCTGCCGACCGACTACGGCGAGTTCATCGCCATCGTCTACGAGAACGAGATCGACCACTACAACCACGTGGCCCTGGTGAAGGGCGACATCCACGAGGGCACGCCCCTGGTGCGGGTCCACTCGGGCTGCCTGACGGGCGACGTGTTCTCCTCGCAGCGCTGCGACTGCCAGGCCCAGCTGCACCACGCCATGCAGGCCATCGACGCTTACGGCACCGGGGTGGTCCTCTACATGCAGCAGGAGGGGCGCGGCATCGGCCTGGTCAACAAGCTGCGCGCCTACGCCCTGCAGGACAGCGGCCTGGACACGGTGGAGGCGAACGAGCGCCTGGGGTTCAAGCCGGACCTGCGCGACTACGGCATCGGCGCCCAGATCCTGGCCGACCTGGGGCTCACCCGCATCCGCCTGATGACCAACAACCCGCGCAAGATCGTGGGCCTTTCGGCCTACCGGCTCGAGGTGGTCGAGCGGGTGCCGGTGGAGATCTCCCCCCGGGACCAGAACCGCGGCTACCTGAAGGCCAAGAAGGACAAGCTGGGGCACCTGCTCAACCAGGTGTGACCCGGGCGATTTTTTTGGGGAACCGATGACCGAGATCGTCGAGGGCAAGCTCTCCGGCACCGGCCGCTACGCGCTGGTGGTCGCCCGCTTCAACGGCATGATCACCGAGCGCCTGCTCGAGGGGTGCCTCGACGGCCTGATCCGCTCCGGCGTGGCCGAGGACGACATCACGGTCGTCAGGGTGCCCGGCGCCTTCGAGATGCCGGTCGCGGCCAAGCACCTCGCCGCCTCGGGGCGGTTCGACGCCGTCGTGGGCCTGGGCGCCGTCATCCGCGGTGCCACGCCCCACTTCGAGCACGTGGCGGGGTCGGTCACGCGGGGCCTCGCCGACGTGGCGTTGCAGACCGGCGTGCCGGTGATCAACGCGGTGCTCACCTGCGACACCATCGAGCAGGCCGTGGAGCGCGCCGGCACCAAGGCCGGCAACAAGGGCTTCGACGCCGCCCGGAACGCCATCGAGATGGCCCACGTGATGCGCGGCCTGCCGAAGGCCGGAGGCGGCTGACATGGGCGTGCGCCGCAAGGCCCGCGAGTGCGCGCTCCAGGTGCTCTTCGCCCAGGAACGCGGCCCCATGCGGGCCTCGGCCCTGGAGGCCTTCTGGGAGGAGACGGGGGCGCCGCCGGAGGCGCGCACCTACGCGGAGCGCCTGGTGCACCTGGTGACCGACCACCGCGCATCCATCGACGACGCCATCGCCCGCGCGGCCGAGAACTGGACCCTGGAGCGCATGAGCCGGGTGGACCGCAACCTCCTGAGAGTTGCGGCCGCCGAGCTGTTCTTCGTGGAGGACGTGCCGGTGCGGGTGGCCCTGGACGAGGCCATCGAGATCGCCAAGCGCTTCGGCGGCGAGGATTCCGGCCGGTTCGTCAACGGCATCCTGGACCGCGTCGCCCGCGACGCCCCCGCCAAGGGCACGGCTCCGGGCGGCGGCCCGCCGGAAGCATCCGATGCCGCGAGCGGCGTCGCGCCCGATGCCGAGCCCACCGACCCGAACGCCGCCGGGCTCAAGGTCGCCGGGGCGGGCGGCAGGTAGCGGGCCCGCTTCCTTCAGTTCCATGATCGAGCGTTACACGCGTCCGGAGATGGGCCGTATCTGGGGCCCCGAGGCGCGCTTTTCCGCCATGCTCCAGGTCGAGGTGCACGCCCTCCGGGCCCTGGAGGCGCGCGCCATCGTCCCCATGGGGGTCGCCGACGAGGTGGAGAAGGGGGCGCGCATCGACGTGGCCCGCATCGCCGAGATCGAGGCAACAACGCGCCACGACGTGATCGCCTTCGTCACCAGCGTCACCGAGCGCCTCTCCGACGACGCCAGGAAGTGGACCCACTGGGGCCTGACCAGCTCCGACGTGCTCGACACCGCCCTCGCCGTGCAGATGCGCGACGCGGCCGACCTGCTCATCGCCGACGTGGACGCCCTCATGGCGGTCCTGCGCGAGCGCGCCATGCAGACCAAGACCCAGCTGTGCGTCGGCCGCTCCCACGGCATCCACGGCGAGCCCACGTCGTTCGGCCTGAAGTTCGCCGGCTGGTACGCCGAGCTGGGCCGCGGCCGGGAGCGCCTCGCCGCGGCGCGTGAGCGGGTGGCGGTGGGGTCGATCTCGGGGGCCATGGGCAACCTGGCGCACTTAGGCCCCGACATCGAGGCCGACATCTGCCGCATGGCGGGCCTTGCCGTGGAACCGGTGGCCACCCAGGTGATCCCGCGCGACCGCCACGCCGAGTTCTTGCAGACCGTCGCCCTGGTGGGCGCCGCGCTGGAGCGCATGGCCGTGGAGATCCGGCACCTGCAGCGCACCGAGGTGCTGGAGGCCGAGGAGGGCTTCGAGCCCGGCCAGAAGGGCTCCTCCGCCATGCCCCACAAGCGCAACCCGGTGGGCGCCGAGAACGTCTCCGGCCTCGCCCGCCTGCTGCGCGGCAACGCCGTCGCGGCCCTGGAGGACGTCGCCCTGTGGCACGAGCGCGACATCTCCCACTCCTCCGTCGAGCGCGTGGTCCTGCCCGACTCGTGCATCCTGCTCGACTACATGCTCGCGCGCATGACCCGCATCATCGAGCGCCTGACCCTCCACCCCGAGCACATGGCCCGCAACCTGGAGCTCACCCACGGGCTCGTTTACTCCGGCCGCGTGCTGCTCGTCCTCGCCCAGGCCGGGGTGCCGCGGGACGACGCCTACCGGGTGGTGCAGCGCTGCGCCATGGCGGTCTGGGAGGAGGGCGGGTCGTTCCTGGAGCGGCTCAAGGCCGACCCGGACGTGAACAAGTGGCTCGCGCCGGAACAACTGGACGAGCTGTTCGACCCGGGTTATTTTCTGCGTCACGTCGAGGACATTTACCAGCGCGTGTTCTGGAACACATACCCGCCCCGCGGGGGTGCGTGAGGGAGCGATGGAGAAGCGGCACAAAATCTACGAGGGCAAGGCCAAGATCCTTTACGAGACCGACGATCCGGGCCTCGTGATCCAGTACTTCAAGGACGACGCCACGGCGTTCGACGGCAAGAAGAAGGGGATCATCCGCGACAAGGGGGTGGTCAACAACAAGATCAGCGAGCGGCTGTTCAAGGAGCTGGAGGCCGCCGGCATCCGCACCCACATGGTCAAGCGCCTGTCGGACCGCGAGATGCTGGTCAAGCGCCTGAACATCATCCCGATCGAGATCATCGCCCGGAACATCGCCGCCGGCAGCCTGGCCAAGCGCATCGGCTTCGACGAGGGCACCGTGCTGCCCCGCCCCATCGTGGAGACCTACTACAAGTCCGACGCGCTGGGCGACCCGCTGTTGTGCGACGAGCACGTCTTCATGCTCGAGCTCGCCACCCCCGAGCAGCTGAACGCCATGCGCGACACGGCCCGCAAGGTCAACCAGGTGCTCACCGACTTCTTCGCCGAGCGCCGCATCCGCCTGGTGGACTTCAAGATCGAGCTGGGCACCGAGTACGACGCGACCAACGGCGATCTTCTCCTGGGCGACGAGATCTGCCCCGACACCTGCCGCCTGTGGGACATGGAGACCGACGAGAAGCTCGACAAGGACCGCTTCCGCCGCGATTTGGGCAAGATCGAGGAGTCCTACGCCGAGGTGGCGCGCCGCGTCTGCGGCGACGACCTTGTCGCAGGAGCGCAGACGTGAAGGCCACGATCCGCGTCACCTTCAAGCCGGGCGTCCTGGAGCCCCAGGGCAAGGCGGTCCTGCACTCCCTGCACACCCTGGGGTTTCCGGGCGTTACGCAAGTCCGCGTGGGCAAGCTCATCGAGATGGAGCTGGACGCCGCCGACCCCGAGGCGGCCCGGGCCGACATCACGAAGATGTGCCAGGAGCTGCTCGCGAGCCCCGTGATCGAGAACTACGAGATCGCCCTGAACGGGGACGCGCGGTAGCGGGCGTGCCCGCCGCCGAAGGGGATACCGCCCAAACCACCTCCGGCGGCGCCGGGGTCCTGCTGGTCAACCTGGGCACGCCGGACGCCCCCACGCCGGAGGCCGTGCGCCGCTACCTCGCGGAGTTCCTGTGGGACCCGCGGGTGGTGGACGTCTTCCGCCCCCTGTGGTGGCTGATCCTGAACGGGGTCGTCCTGCGTACCCGGCCCGAAAAGTCCGCCGCCCTCTACGCCAAGGTCTGGACCGACGAGGGATCGCCCCTCATGGTCCACAGCCGCCGCCAGCGCGCCGCACTGGAGAAGGCCCTGGAGGCGACGGCCGAACGCCCCGTCCCGGTGGCCCTCGGCATGCGCTACGGCACCCCGTCCCTCGCCGACGGCCTCGCGGAGCTCCAGGCCGCGGGCTGCGAGCGGGCCGCGGTTCTGCCCCTTTTTCCCCAGTACTCCATCAGCACGACGGCGAGCGTGGAGGCGCAGGTGGGCGAGCTGACCACCACCGGGACCTTTCCCACCCAGGTGATCCTCGACTACCACGACCACCCCGGCTACATCGACGCCCTCGCGCAGAGCGTGCGCGACGCCTGGGCGGCGGACGGACCGGGCGACAAGCTGCTGATCTCCTTCCACGGCACGCCGGTGCGCTACCGCGACAGGAAAGGCGACCCGTACTTCGGTCAGTGCGAGACCACGGCCCGCCTGCTCGCCCAGACCCTGGGCCTTCCCGGCGACAAGTGGTTCATGGCCTTCCAGTCCCGCTTCGGCCGCGAGCCGTGGCTTCAGCCCTACACCGACGAGGTGCTCCGCGAATGGGCGGGCTCCGGCGTCCACAAGGTGGACGTGATCTGCCCCGGCTTTCCCGCCGACTGCCTCGAAACCCTCGAGGAGATCGCCACGACCTACAAGGCCCAGTTCCTCGCCGCCGGCGGGCGGCAGTTCCGCTACATCCCCGCCCTGAACGAGCGGCCGGACCACGTGGCCGCCCTGGCCGGGCTGGTCGGCCCCCGCGTGGCGACCTGACCGCCCCCGGGAGGCCCGGCGCACCCGCCCTTTTCGTATCCGCCGGAGTTCGCCGCGTGTCCTTGGATGTTGGCCGGCTTACCGGCCTGTCCCCTTCTGCACAACGACCCGCTGCTTCTCCATAATGGCGCGGAATGCCGTGCTCGCCGTGGCCCAGTCCACCACGTCCACCTTGAACGGCAGGTCGGATTCCGCGAAATCCTCGCTCAGGGCGGCGCGCGTCGCCAAACCCAGGGGCGTCGCACCCACCACGCACAGGTCCAGGTCGGAGTACTCCCGGGCCGTTCCGGTGGCGCGTGAACCGAATGCCCAGACTTCCCGGTCCGGGACGTGTCGGTCCAGGACGTCGCGCACGGTGTTCCACTGATCCGGGCGGATGTCGATGTTCGGCGTCACGAGTGGAGTTTGGCCTGCAACCGTTCCAACAGGGCCTCGGCCTCGCGCAGGAAGACGGGTATGGAACCCGCGACCTCGCGTGCAATGTCCTCGTCGTAGGTATGGCTGGCCTTGGCGCGCAGCTCTCGGTATTTCTTCCAGTCCGCCCACTCCCCCAGCAGCAGGCCACGCTCGTTGCCCGAACGGATGACGAACTGGAAGTCCGCGTCGGCGTATTCGTCCGGGGAGCCCGAAGTCATTCGCAGGTAGCGCCGGAGCATCTTGTGGGACTGCTCGTATGTGACCTCGAAGCGCTGGATCAGCCCGTCGCGAATCTGGATGTCTTCCGTGTTCCGCTCGTAGCGCTCCAGCCCCTCCCGTAGACGGTCCACTGCCTTCTTCAAGGGGCTCAGGTCCAGTTCCGCCGCCATGTTCGATGCCCTCCGCTCGCAGCCGCAGGTGATTCTACCCGCCCCCATCCCGAATGTGGGACCACTGACTGTTCCCCCTCCCTTGACAACCCGCAATCCCGGATTAACTCCTCCGTAGGCAAGTTTTTCGGGCCGGCCCCGATGGGGTGGGTCCGAGCGTTTTCGCGGAAGGAGAGACGACATGACTGCGCGTGGATTCGACGAGTTCTGGGACCCGTGGCGGGAGCTTGGATGGCTGGAGCGCGAGGTCGGGCGCCAGATGGGGCAGCTGTTCGGCGCCCCCGGCCGGCCCGCCGTCGGGTCGGCGCCCGCCATGAACGTGCGGGCGGACCACGACAAGGTGACGGTGACCGCCGAGCTGCCGGGGGTTTCCCTGGATGACGTGGACGTTTCGGTGGTCGGGCGGCGCCTGACCATCCGGGGCGAGCGGCGCACCGCCGAGCCCGGGGCCGGCGGCCGCTACCACCGGCGCGAGCGGGAGTCCGGGCGCTTCGGGCGCGCCGTAACGCTCCCCTACCCGGTGGAGGCGGACGCCGTGACCGCCGCCCTCAAGGACGGCGTGCTCACGGTCACCCTGCCCCGCGCCGCGGCCGACCGGCCGCGCAAGATCGCGGTCCAGGCGGCATAGAGACGGGCGCGGATGCACACTTGGAGGTGGAGGGAGGCAACATGACCCAGTCAGCGAGCCATCAGGTGGCGGAGGCGGCCGAGACGGCCGGCGGGGTCCCCGAGCGGACCCGAAGCGGCCCGACCTACGTGCCGCCGACCGACATCTACGAGACCGACGCGGAGATCTTCGTGGTGGCCGACATGCCCGGCGTGAGCGCCGACGGCGTGAGCGTGGAGCTGGAGGGGAGCACCCTCACCATCGTTGGCACGCCTTCTTCGGGCACCCCCGCGGCGCACGGCCCCGAGGCGGGCGAGGCGCTGCGCACGGAGTACCGGCCGGGCGGCTACCGGCGGGCCTTCACCGTGTCGGACGCCATCGAGCGCGGCAAGATCCGGGCGTCGATGCGGGACGGCGTGCTCACGCTCGTCCTGCCGAAGGCGGCACCCGCGAAGACGCAGCGCATCCAGGTCCAGGCGGGCTGACGGCGCGGGGCCGCCGGTCTGCGTCCCGGACCGAGATTTTCCAGATGGAGGGACATCGCCATGACCATGCGTGATCTGATGCGAAGGGGCCGGAAGGACGTCCCCGTCCGGCGCGAGGGGGAGAGTTCGTTTCTGGCCCTGCAGGACGAGATGAACCGGCTGTTCGACCGCTTCTTCCACGGCTTTCCGACCCTGTGGAGCGAGGGCCCGGAGTGGGCCGCCGGCGGCTTCACGCCGCGCGTGGACGTCTCCGAGACCGACAACGACGTGCGCGTGACGGCCGAGCTTCCCGGCCTGGACGAGAAGGACATCGAGGTGTCCGTCACCCGCGACGCCCTCACGATCCGGGGCGAGAAGAAGGAGGAGAAGGAGACGAAGAAGGAGGGGTACTTCCACGCCGAGCGCTACTTCGGCTCCTTCCAGCGGACCATCCCGCTGCCCCGCGACGTGGTGACCGACAAGGCCGAGGCCGCCTTCCGGAAGGGGGTGCTGACCATCACCCTGCCCAAGACCGAGGAGGTCAAGAGCGAGACCCGCAAGGTCCAGGTGAAGGCCGGCTGACGCCCGTCCGATAGGGGCCTGAAACGAGGCCGCCTCCGCCGCCCCCCTTGGGGGCCCGGCGGGGCGGCCCCTTTTTTGCCCTTGCCACCCGGGTTTTCGTGGTTAATAAAGGGGGGCGGCGGCATGGGGCCGCCGGGGGGGTGTGATACGCAAGTATCCGCCCCTAAAGGAGATTTCGGATGGACCTGAGCCAGCTCACCCAGCGCGCCCGCGAGGCCGTCACCGGCGCCCAGGAGATCGCCACCTCCCGCCGCCACCAGGAGGTGGACGGCGAGCACCTCCTGGCCGCCCTGCTGGCCCAGAAGGACGGCCTGGTGCCGCGCCTGATCACCCGCATGGGAGCCGCGCCCGAGACCGTCCGCGCCGAGGTGGACAAGGCCCTGGACCAGCGCCCCCAGGTGACCGGCGGGGCCGTCGAGCCGGGCAAGATCTACGTCACCCAGCGCCTGAACGAGCTGCTCCTGAAGGCCCAGGGTGAGGCCAAGGGCATGAAGGACGAATACGTCTCGGTGGAGCACCTCCTGCTCGCCTTCGTGGCCGAGGGCGACAAGACCGCCGCCGGCCGCCTCCTCCAAAAGTCCGGCATCGACCACGACCGGCTCCTGGCCGTCCTGTCCGAGGTGCGCGGCCACCAGCGCGTGACCACCGACAACCCCGAGGAGGGCTACGAGGCCCTCCAGAAGTACGGCGTCGACCTGGTCGAGATGGCCAAGGCCGGCCGGCTCGACCCGGTCATCGGCCGCGACGCCGAGATCCGCTCGGTCATTCGCATCCTCTCCCGCAAGACAAAAAATAACCCGGTCCTGATCGGCGAGGCCGGCGTGGGCAAGACCGCCATCGTCGAGGGCCTCGCCCAGCGCATCCTGCGCGGCGACGTGCCGGAAGGGCTGAAGGACCGCACCGTCTTTGCCCTCGACATGACGTCGCTGCTGGCCGGGGCAAAATATCGCGGCGAGTTCGAGGAGCGCCTGAAGGCCGTCCTGAACGAGATCAAGGCCGCCGAGGGGCGCATCCTGCTGTTCATCGACGAGCTCCACAACATCGTGGGCGCGGGCCGCACCGAGGGCTCGGCGGACGCGGGCAACATGCTCAAGCCCATGCTGGCGCGCGGCGAGCTGCACTGCATCGGCGCCACCACCATCGACGAGTACCGCAAGCACATCGAGAAGGACGCCGCCCTGGAGCGCCGCTTCCAGCCGGTGATGGTCACCGAGCCCACCGTCGAGGACACGATCTCCATCCTGCGCGGGCTCAAGGAGCGCTTCGAGGTCCACCACGGCGTGCGCATTCACGACGCCGCCATCGTCGCCGCCGCGCGCCTGTCGCACCGCTACATCACCGAACGCCACCTGCCCGACAAGGCCATCGACCTCATCGACGAGGCGTGCGCGGGCATCCGCACCGAGATCGACTCCATGCCCGCCGAGCTGGACGAGATCACGCGCCGCCAGATGCGCCTCAAGATCGAGGAGGCCGCCCTCAAAAAGGAGACCGACCCCGCCAGCCGCGAGCGCCTTTCCGAGCTCCAGCGCGAGCTGGCCGACGTGGACGCCGACCTTTCCGCCATGAAGGCCCGCTGGGAGGCGGAGAAGGGGGCCATCGCCCACGTGCAGGAGGTCCGCACCGAGATCGAGCACGTGCGCCGCGAGATCGAGGACGCCGAGCGCCGCTACGACCTGGAGAAGGTCGCCGAGCTGCGCCACGGCCGCCTGCCGGGCCTGGAGAAGGCCCTGGCCGAGGAGGAGAGGAAGGTCGCCGACGGCAAGGCGGGCGGGCCGCTGCTCTCCGAGGAGGTC
>Ga0210086_1001655_pt1 | contig 11232 bp, 12 predicted proteins | sample China_Galinas_PW_3_FD_184867 | JGI IMG/M metagenome (GOLD analysis project Ga0210086, IMG submission 184867) | Wetland microbial communities from San Francisco Bay, California, USA, that impact long-term carbon sequestration - China_Galinas_PWB_D2... | ecosystem: Environmental > Aquatic > Marine... | reverse complement strand
GTGTACGAACGCCGCGCCAAGCCCAGATAATGGCCTTTGGCAAGTCGGAAGTCGTGAACCTCCTCAAGTTCGTTGATGACCAAGGCTTCGAGCGGGGCGCACCGGGATACGGCCTATTTGCGATCGTTCCTGCGATGCCCGATGGCTTGATGATCCTCGCAGACATAGCCGTTGACCAAGCGGTGGACGTCGAGGTTCGCGATCTCGCGATTCAGATGATCGGCATCCATGATCAAGACCCGCACTGGTGGTCGCTTTGGACGCCAACCCGCCAAGATGCGGCAACACGGTAACCGGCGTTAGCCGGGACTTCTCCGCTCGCCGAGCGCACGAGCTGCCTTGCGGTTGCCCGAAGCGGTATTTGCCACCTGCGGTTCATTGTGATGTCAACGGAGTGCCGCTTGGTCCTTTATGGCAGTACGCGTGTGCGCAAACTTCAGCGCATTCTGAGGAACGTCTCAACCTAGAGCATTAACCGCTGCTTCTCCCACTCGAGGGGGAATCCCTTTCGGATGAGGGGCTGCAGCTGGAGGGTCGGTGGCTGTCGGCCGTCGAGAATGGCCTCGACGATGTCGGGCGCCAGAAGGGTGAGACGAAGGACACGCGCAAGGAAGGAGGGGTTCATCTTCTCGGCCTTCGCCAGTTCGTTGACGGTGGCGAAGCGGCCGGTCTCCAACATCTCCTTCCAGCGGAAGGCGCGGGCAAGCGCCTTGACAAGCGGTCCGTCGACCCGAGGCTTCGGCGGGGCCCAAGGCTGCTCGCCAGAGGGGGAGACGACAAGCTTCCGCCCGCCACAGCGGCGGAGGACCAGCGGTACGTGGATGGTGATGGCTTTGCCGTCGTGGCTGACCTCGACCTCGGGCCTACCGGATTGGTCCATCACGCCGCCTTTCGCAGGTTCGCCCTGCCCCGCAGCTCGGTGACGAGACTCTCGATGCCTTCGGTCCTGATGCGGATGGAGGCTCGGTCCGGCATCAAGTCGATGCGCTCGACGAGAAGCTGGACGATGCGCGCCTGCTCGGCAGGAAACAGCTCGTCCCAAAGCGGATCGAGCGAGACCAGCGCTTCTCGGACCTCCGGCTCGGTGATGGCCGGGTCGTGTTGGCGGGCCGCCATGAAGGTTTTCACGATCAGTTCGGGAGAGCGGAGGGCGCTCAGCAGCTGGTCGATGACCAGCGCCTCGATCTGTCCGGCCGGCACCCGGCGGACCGGGCACGTCTCGGGTCCGAGCCGGTTGACGCTGGTGGTGGTGTAGTAGCGGTAGAGCTTGCCGGCCTTGCGGGTGTGCATCGGCGTCATCGCCTTGCCGTTGGGGGCGAAGATCAGGCCTTTCAGCAGGGCCGGAGTCTGGCGACGGGTTTGGGCCGCTCGTCGCCGTGGCGCCTGATTGAGAATCGCGTGCACCTTGTCCCACAAGGCCCGGTCGATGATCGCCTCATGCTCGCCGGGCCAGGCGACGCCCTTGTGAACGGCCCCGCCGATGTAGACCCTGTTATTGAGGAGCTTGTAGAGGACCCCCTTGTCGATCGGCTTGCCGCTTCGCGTGGTGACGCCCTCGATGTAAAGCTCTCGCGCCAACAGTGTCGCCGAGCCAAGGCTGACGAAGCGCTGGAAGATCATGCGAACCGTTGCTGCTTCCGCTTCGTTGATCAGCAGCTTCCGGTTCTCGACCCGGTAGCCGAGCGGCACCCGCCCGCCCATCCACATTCCCTTCCGACGGGAAGCAGCGAACTTGTCCCTGATCCGCTCGCCGATCACTTCCCGCTCGAACTGGGCGAAGGAGAGAAGGATGTTCAGGGTCAGCCGCCCCATCGACGTGGTCGTGTTGAACGACTGGGTGATCGACACGAACGTCACGCCATGCTCCTCGAAAACCTCCACCAGCTTCGTGAAGTCCGTCAGGCTCCGCGACAGGCGATCAATCTTGTAAACCACGACCACGTCGACCAGCCCTGCCTCGACGTCGTGCAGCAGGCGCCGGAGCGCCGGCCGGTCGAGGGTTCCCCCCGAGAGGCCGCCATCGTCATAGCGGTCCGGCACCAGAACCCATCCCTCCGCCTTCTGGCTGGCGATATATGCCTCGCAGGCGTCGCGCTGCGCGTCGAGGGAGTTGAACTCCATGCCCAACCCCTCCTCGCTGCTCTTCCTCGTGTAGACGGCACAGCGGCGTTTCAACACCGGTGGAGCTGACGTCGCCGACGACCGCCTCCTGCTGCGAACCTGGGCGTTCACGAGCGGCCCCTCTGGTTCCTGAGCCCGAAGAAGACCCAGCCGTTCCACCTCGTTCCGGTGATGGCGCGTGCAACGGCGGAGAGGGATTTGTAGGGCCGACCCTGATACTCGTAGTCGTCATCCCGGACTGTGACGACATGGTCGACACCATTCCACTCGCGGATGAACCGTGTCCCGGCGATGGGCCTGTGCTGGTCAGCCCGGACCCGGCGTGGCTTGCCGTTGTTGCCGAACAGTTCCTCGCCGAGCGCTTCCAGCCGCTCCACCGTCTCCGGCTTCAGCCCGCCATAGGTCAGCTCCTGAATCCGGTATGCCAGCCTCGATTCGAGGAAGCGCCTGTTGTAGGGCGGCGGCTCGGAGTCGAAGAGGTCCCGCCATTGCTGCTTCAACTCGGGCGTCGGCATCGTCTTCAGTGCCGCGAGGCGGGCGAGAACGGTCGGCGTCGCCGGGTGGTTGTCGTAGTCGATCATCAGTCGACGGTCTCCGGTTCGTTTCCGGCATGACCGCTCTGGTGGCCGAGACAGTCCAGCGAACTCTCTCCGTCGTCGGCGGATAAAGAACTGGACTTCCGGGACCGAAGTCGAATGAGCCCCGCCGCCAGGATCTCACCGATCTCGGCGATGCGCTCGCGAGCGGACTCAGGCGCCTGTTCAGGTGGACTCGACATCGCAGGCATCGAACCTTTTTCGATGCTGATGCCCTCGCTGACCGACCTTGAACAGGGGAAATTCGACTTTGTCTAAAGCCGTCGCGAAAGAAGTAACCGGAGCGAAAGGCTACGTAATTCAGGCCTTCGAACCAGAGCGCAATCATGCGTAGTTCACCCCGCGCCGGCGGTAGAATCAGTGCGCCGAATCAGGGTTCGACAACTCAGCCCCGCGGTGAAGTCGAGGTCCGCCATGTCGAAGTCCGCCATGAACGATGCTTCCGCCGAGATGAATTGGCCGCGACTTTTGATGTCGGAGAGTCGAGCCCGGCAGTCTGCGTCGGATTGCGCGGGGAGGCCCGGTGCAGGGGATGCTCTTCGGGCCTGGTGGCAGGCTGTCGCCGACGCTTGCTTCGAGTACGAGCGGGCGGTGGCACAACGGGAGCAACCGGAGCCGCCTCCTGTCCAGCTCATTGAGAGATTGCGCGGGGTGGCCGGATATCTCGCTGTCGGCAAGCTGCCGGACACGGTGAGGTTGGCCGCGAAGAGGGGTCGAACGGCACCCGGCCCGGGCGAGATGCGCGACATGCGGATGGCGGTCGCCTATCACCACGCCTGTCGTCCGGAAGGGATCGAGCACAACGGGATTCGGATCAGGATCGAGGACCCTGACCCGATCGAGCGGATTCATCTCTGGTACGGCGTGGAGAAGCGGACGATCTACGACTGGCTGGATCGTTACGAGCCGGCCTTCCTCGGCGTGAACGATGTGAACAAAGACATCATCATCAGCATGACCGTGCGGGCCGCGGAACACTACCGACAGGCAGGACGCTCCCAAGCGGCGACGACGGCTCGCGACGCGAAGCGATCGAAGAGTGTGCGGCCAAAACGGTGATTTCACCGCACACCCTGGGGCCGGTCCCCGGTGCTAGGTCGATGGACATCTCGCTCACCGAGGTGATCCATGACCAGACTTCTCCTCCGGCATCACGAGTTCGCCAGCCGCGCGAAGCCGTCCGGGTTCGAGAGCGTTCCTGCGGATGGCCGTGCCCTCCATCGCATTGACCTTGCGTCGAACCTGCGTATCCTGTCCGCCAAAGCGTCGATCGAGTCGCTTTCGCCTGCCGGGTTCACCGGTACTGGCACGGGTGCGTTGCCGAGACCAACGCTGCGATTGATCCCCATTACGGATCGGGAGGTTGCCCCTCCTCCGCAAGAAACAGGGCGCTGCGGCCGGGTCCCCGCTACGGACCAAAGGGGCGTGTCCCCCTTCAACAACGCTGCGCCCGCGCTGCGTGAGTGCGCGATCCCTCTTCTCGAAGGATTCACCCGATGACCGATGATGCGGTTGTGCGGGGCGCGCGCGCTGACGTGACCATTCCCCGCCAGGAATTCGATCTCAGACATCTGAACCAGGTTGAGCTGTCGCGAAGGTGGCGCATGTCGCCACGAACGCTGGAACGGTGGCGAAGCAAGAAGCAGGGTCCGCCCTTCCTGAAGATCGGCGGCAGGGTCGCCTACCGGCTCGTCGACATCATCGAGTTCGAGCAGGCGCGGCGGCGCCTGCCCGACTCGGATGGCTGAGCCCACCAGCAGTCGCCATCGCTCTGGCCCGGTTGGAGTGCCGGCGAATCAGTGCGGTGGCGGCCGTCTTGGCGCGGTGGTCGCGGCACCCTTCTTCGCCGACCGAGCGAAGAAGAAGGAAGTGCGGCGAAGGAATGTCGTGATGAAGGCCGGTGCCGATTTCCTAGACTCTGTGGAGCCCCGGCGTGGCGGAGGGATGCGTCGCCGAAGAGGATCACGACACACTCTTCGGCACAAGCTTGACGCTGATGGCGCGTTGGCGGTCCGACAGTTCTGCGACACCGCCGGTATGTGGCTGCCAGGGGCGCCGATTGCTCGATCGACATGGGCGCCAGACGGCTGGAGTTGATGCGATGTTGACCAGATCGTCCCATCCCCGACTGCTCGTCACCCAAGCCGAGATGCGGACTTGGCTCGCCGGCGCCAAAGGCGGCGACATTCTCGAGTATCACCGGGGAGTCCTCACCATGGACCGGCTGCCACAGGGAAGCCGGTTGCCAGCAAACGATCGATCCGAACTCGACCGGCTCGCTCGGGCGGTCCTGGCCATCGCCGGATCAGGCCGCGGCTATCTCCTGCAGCGTCGGAACGGGAAGGACGACTACAGCTACTTGCTGGTCGTTATATCGAAGCCCTCGCTGCGGACCAGCTCTCCTGCCCTCGCCGAGGAGGCAGCGTCATGAACGCCGAGACCATCGCGCGGGCGCTGGGTGGCCGGCGGACGGGGCTGACGTGGATGGTGCCCTGTCCTGCCCATAACGACGCGGTCCCGAGCCTGGCGATCCGCGATGGCGAAGACGGCAAGGTCTTGGTCAAGTGTCACGCCGGGTGTCCGCAGACGGAGGTGATTGCCCGACTTCGCGCGAAGGGCCTTTGGCATGGGACTGGTTCCGCAAAGTCAGTACCGGTCCGGTCCACTACGCAGGTCGCCCACGAAGGCGATGCCGCTCGCAAAGCCGATATGGCGATGGGGATCTGGCGCTCGGCTCGACCTGCCGCCGGCACGCCGGTCGAGACCTACCTTGCTTCGCGCGGCCTTCGTCTCGGATCGCCACCGACGCTTCGCTTCCACGCCGGACTGAAGCATCCGTCCGGCGGCAGCTGGCTGGCGATGGTCGCCCTGGTCTCGGACGTCGCCGACAAGCCGATCGCCATTCACCGGACGTTCCTCAGGCCGGACGGATCGAGCAAGGCACCGGTGGTGCCGCAGAAGATGATGCTCGGCCCCTGCCGGGGTGGTGCCGTCCGGCTGGCGACGGGCGACGGGGTGCTGATGGTCGGCGAGGGAATCGAGAGCAGCCTCGCTGGCATGCAGGCGACTGGGCGTCCCGCCTGGGCGGCGCTCTCCACCGCCGGTCTCCGCGGCCTCGACCTTCCCGACGACCTCCGCCATCTCACCATCCTCGCCGACGGCGATCCCCCCGGCGAGGCGGCCGCCCGTGACGCAGCTGGTCGCTGGCTCCGCGAGGGACGAGCAGTCCGTATTGCCCGCGCCCCGGCCGGCAAGGACTTCAACGATGTCCTCCTCGGTCACGTCACCGCCGAGGTGGCGCCATGACCGCTTATGAGGCTAGTCCAATAAAGCGGGCGCGGGCCTCCCGCGTCGAGATGGAGGCCCGGCATGTGGCTCTTCTCGACATCACCGCCGAGATGCAGCCGATGACCGTGCGGCAGGTGTTCTACCAGGCCTCTGTCCGCGGCATCGTCGACAAGACCGAGGCGGGCTACGGCAAGGTGCAGCGGGCGCTGGTGGACCTCCGGCGGGATGGCAGTCTCCCCTTCGACTGGATCGCCGACAACGCCCGCTGGCAGCGCAAGCCCAGATCGTGGCGCGACCCTGCCGAAGCAATCCGGCAGACGGCGCGCTTCTACCGCAAGGCACTGTGGGCGGATGCCGAGGATTATGTCGAGGTCTGGCTGGAGAAGGACGCCCTCTCGGCCGTCGTCTACGACGTCACCAGCGAGTTCGACGTGCCGCTGATGGTGGCACGGGGTTATGCCAGCCTCAGCTTCCTGCACGAAGCCGCGGAGGAGATCGCCAGCCAGGACCGGCCAACCTACATCTATCATCTCGGCGACTTCGACCCGAGCGGAGTCAATGCGGCCGAGAAGATCGAGGAAAGCCTGAGGACGTTTGCCCCAGCCTCCGAGATCCACTTCACCCGGTTAGCGGTATTGCCCTGGCAGATCGAGGCGTGGGACCTGCCGACCCGGCCGACCAAGCAGAGCGACAGCCGGGCACGGGGTTTCGGCGACATCTCCGTCGAACTCGATGCGATCGATGCCCGGACCCTTCGCGACCTGGTCCGCAACGCTCTCGAACGGCACATGCCCGCCGATCAGCTCGCAATCCTCAAGGTTGCCGAAGAGTCGGAACGCGATCTGCTGCTCACGTGGTCATCTGGCGCGGACACCTTGAGATGAGCAGCTCGAACGAAGCTGCCGTCGTTGCCGCCGTCGAGGCGGCCGAAGAGTTCGAGGAGACACTCGAGGAAGCGGTACAGCGGTTAGCGGCGTTGCCGCTCCTGGAGTACGACCGTCAACGTCAGAACGAGGCTCGCCGGCTGGGCGTCCGGGTGTCGACGCTGGATGCCGAGGTTGCTGCTGTCCGACCTCATGCCGATGAGGAGCCGGATGTCGAAGCTTCCGACGAGCTTCTGCTGTCGGAAGCCGAGCCATGGCGCGAACCGGTTGACGGTGCCGCACTTCTCGATGAGCTCGCCGCAACCGTGCGGCGCTATCTCGTTTTGCCACCGGGAGCGCCGGAGACGGTCGCGCTGTGGGTGCTGCATGCCCACCTCCATACGACGGCGGCGATCTCGCCGATCCTGGCCATCACCTCCCCGTCGCCGGAGTGCGGCAAGACCACCCTGCTCGACCTTCTCGGCGCCCTCGTGCCGCGGCCACTCCCGGCCTCGAACATTACCGCCGCCGCACTGTTCCGCGCCGTCGAGAAGTGGCAGCCGACCATGCTGGTCGACGAAGCCGACACCTTCATCCGCAATTCCGAGGAACTTCGCGGCGTGCTCAACAGCGGGCATCGACGCTCGGCGGCCTCTGTGGTGCGGACAGTCGGCGAGGACCACGAACCTCGACCGTTCAGGACCTGGGCGCCGAAGGCGATTGCCTTGATTGGCAGGCTACCGGCGACGCTGGCCAGTCGCTCCATCGAGATCGAGCTCAGGCGGAAGACGGCGCGCGAGCAGGTCGATCCCCTCCGTGGTGATCGACTGCATCATCTCGAGCCACTGAGGCAGCGATGCACACGCTTCGCTACCGATGTGGCCGATCTCGTTCGAGGTGCCGACCCGGAGATGCCGGGAGTACTCCGCGGGCGGACGGCCGACAACTGGAGGCACTTGGTCGCCATCGCGGATGCAGCGGGAGGCCGCTGGCCGGCGCGTGTCCGGGAGGTCGCCACACTGTTCACCGGCGGCAAGTCGGAACAGACGTTTGGCATCATGCTTCTGGACGATCTCCGGGCCCTGTTCGCCGAGCGTCGCGCCGAGCGTCTCTCTTCCGCGGAGATAGTCCGGCACCTCGGGCAACTGGAAGACCGCCCCTGGGCGGAATGGAAGGGCGGCAATCCGATAACCGTGCGTCAGCTGGCCAGATTGGCGGAGCCATTCAAGATTGCACCAACCAAGTTCCGCGAGGCGGGCTACACCCCTGGCACCCGGGGCTACGAGCGCGCTGCGTTCGAAGACGCCTTTTCCCGATATCTCCCTGATCCCCCCTTTCCATCCGCCACAGCGCCACAAGCCAACGAATCTGCTACTTCTGGAGCTTTCGATCCGCCACGGGCCAAGCCGGGCGTGGCGGATGGCGAACCCCCAAAAGCAAGGAATTCTGCGGGTTGTGGCGCTGTGGCGGTTCATTCCCCCGAAGCCATGGACGAAGACGACTTGCAGGTGCTGTTCGACGAGCGCGCCGGCATCATGGAGTTCGACGGCGGGCTCTGCCGGGCGGAGGCGGAGGAAGAGGCGCGCCGGGAGATGGAGGTGTTGCGTCGTCTCGTGACGGAGACCTTCCGTGGCTGAGTGGACGACAGCCCGGGTCGAGCGGCGCCTTCGCGAAGCGTTGGGCGTGAGGGACAACCTGGCATCGCCGCGGCACGCAGACATCATCGCATCTGCCGGCGACCCGAAAGGCATAGGGACCATAGGGGGCATAGGGTCCGTCACCGATGGTGGCCGTGCCGGTGATGACAGCTTCCGCCGGGCCGCGGAGGCATTGTCGTGGCTCCGCTGGCTGGAGCGCGACGAGGCGGCGTTGGTCGAGGCGCGGATCGAAGGCGCGAGCTGGAAGGCGATCTGCTTCCGCTTCGGAACCAGCCGCCCAACCGCGGACCGGAGGTGGCGCTGTGCCCTTCGCCTCATCGCCTGGCGCCTCAATGGCCATCCATCAACCCCGCGACCATCGCTTCGCGCATTGCTCCGCCAGCCATGGAACCGCGCCAGAGCACCACGTCGTTGCAGGCGTAGGACCGGGATGTAGTTCGCGCCGCGCATGGTGCTGAAGTCCGTCATGATGCTACTCCACCGGGCGCTCGCCTCGTTTCATAATGTTCTGGTCAGGGGAGTCGGCGAACAGCGACAGGTCAACGGGCTTGTACGGGTGTTTGAGGCATTCTTCCTCGACCAAATCCACACCGAGACCCGGCGCGTCGGACAGGGCGACACGGCCGTCCTTGATCACAGGCGGGTTGGTGATGACTGTGGCGCGCCAATCCACGTCGTCCACGAGATGCTCGAGGATAAGGAAGTTGGGGATGCAGGCGGCGAGCTGCATGGTCGCGGCCATGGCGATGGGGCCGTTGGGATTGTGGGGCGCAACGGGGATGTAGTGCGTGTTGGCCATGGCGGCGATCTTCTTTGTCTCGAGGATGCCGCCGGCGTGCATCACGTCGGGTTGGACGATGTGGGCGGCGCGTTTCTCAAGGAGTTCGCGATAGCCGTAGGTCGTGTAGCACCGCTCGCCCGTGGCAATCGGCACGTTGGTCGATTCTCTGACTAACGCCAACGCGTCCAGATTGTCGGGCGGTACGGGCTCTTCGTAGAAGAAGATGCTGTATGGCTCCAGGGCGCGGGCCATCTTGACGGCGGTGTAGACGTTCAGCCGGCCGTGGACTTCGATGAGCAGGTCCACGTCGTTGCCCACCGCGCCGCGCACTTCCTTGACGCAGTCCACTGCATTGTCGAACTCGGCGTTCGTCAAGGTGCGGTCCGCCGTGCCGAAGGGGTCCCACTTCATGGCGGTGTAGCCGCTGTTGACCACATCGACGGCCTTGCGCGCGAAGTCTTCGGGTGTCTCCGCGCCGAAGTACCAGCCGTTGGCGTACATGCGCAGCGGGTCGTGACATTTGCCGCCGAGCAGGTTGTAGACCGGCGTGTTGAGCTTCTTGCCCACAATGTCCCACAACGCCATCTCGATGCAGCTCAGCGCCGTCAACAGGATCGGGCCGCCCACCCAGAAAGTCTCGCGGTAGTAAATGGATTGCCAGATGTCCTCGATCTGAAACGGGTCGCGGCCGATGAGTTTGCGGGTCATGTCGCCTATAGCGGTCTCGATCGTTGCCGCGCGCCCCTCCAGCGTTCCCTCGCCGACGCCGTGGATACCGTCGTCCGTCTCAATCTTCAGGAACACCCAGTTCCGCCAGTTGGCAAACACCTTGTATGTCTTCAGACCTGTGATCTTCATGGCGGGATTTCCCCATTTGGATTTGCTGGGAGCCTCTTCTCTACGTGAGAAAAAAGGTCTCCCAAGGCTGCTGGTATAGTGTTTCATACTGCTTGGCATCTATCTGCCACGCGAAACGCCTCTTGGTGCTATTGCGAGGAGGAGGAGTTGGGCGGCCCCACTGAGTGGTCCGCTATGTGGAGCGCCGCATGGTCGCCTTGGCTGAATACGCCAACACTGATACCGGCGGCGGTGTGGGTTCGTTGCACGACTTCTTCGACGCCATGCGGCAGTTAGGCCGGGCCGGTTCGTGGCCGTCAACGCCTCAACTGAACTCGGCACCGCCGACCCGGCCGTGGCGCGGCTGTCGCAGGAATATAGGGACCGAACGCGCGCCTCGGTGCGTAGGCTTGTCGACGCCGTGACCGCAAGAGTGGTTTGGAGTCCGGCCTGGTCGGCGACTTTGAACTCCAAATCTGCGGACGTCGGTCGTTTGGTTCTGACTGGACTGAACCGGGGGTGCCCTTGAGCATCACAGCTCCAACACCGGCCATTAGGGTCCGCTTCCCCGTTCAGCGTTCAAGCTTCGCCAAGCCTCGGTGTGAGACATCTTCGGATGGGACATGCCGGGGGAGAACCCGTTAGGGCTGGTCAGGCGCCGGTCTCGCGGAGTCGACGATCGGTGCCGACAGGACGATCGAAGGTCCCTGCGACGTGATGCGCGATGCGGTCACCTTGTGTCAGCCCGACGACCGAACCGGGAATGCGTCGCCAATCCCGGGCGATGTCGCTTGTCGAATGCCTTACCAACGTCATCGTCGGTTACGGGGTGGCCGTGCTGGTGCAGGTCATCGTCTTTCCGCTCTTCGGGCTCCGGCTTCCGGTTCGCGACAACCTGATGATCGGCGCCGTCTTTACGGCGGTCTCGATTGCGCGAAGCTATCTGCTGCGTCGGCTGTTCGAGACGGTGCGGATGCAGGGGCCGAAACGAGAAACCGCCGCCCTGTGGCGGGCGGCGGCCATGTTGGGCCTGTGGGCCGGTCAGCTGCCGATGCGATAGACCCGGCCGCGACCCTCGACCTTCTCCG
>Ga0210086_1001654_pt1 | contig 11232 bp, 8 predicted proteins | sample China_Galinas_PW_3_FD_184867 | JGI IMG/M metagenome (GOLD analysis project Ga0210086, IMG submission 184867) | Wetland microbial communities from San Francisco Bay, California, USA, that impact long-term carbon sequestration - China_Galinas_PWB_D2... | ecosystem: Environmental > Aquatic > Marine... | reverse complement strand
GCCGTGAGCACCGACGCGATTACATCCGGCGTGATCGCTTGGCGACCTCGGCGAGCAGCGTGTCGACTGCGTGATCCAAGTCTCCGCCGCGCACGCCCTTGTAGCGAATGACGCCCTTGTGGTCGATGACGTAGATCGTCGGCCAGCCGCGCACGCCCCAGCGGGTCGCGATCGGGCCGCCGATACCGCCTCCGTCGAAGAACGAGCGCCACGTCAGGTTCTTCTGCTTCAGGACCTCCGAGAGCTCATCGCGTGAACTGTCGCTGTTGACACCGATCAGAGCGAACGGCTTGTTGGCGAGACGTTTGACGAGCGACCGCTCGTGTGAGTACATGCCCCGGCACGGCCCTCACCAGTCGCCCCAGAAGTCGAGAACGATGACCTTGCCGCGGTAGTCGGACAGCTTCAGCGAGTGGCCATCGACGTCGGTGCCGGTGATGTCGGGCGCGGGCTGGCCGATTGCGAGCGCGGACTTCGGATGCGGGGACAACAGCGCGTTCGCGATGTCGGCGTAGGTCGTCGCGCGGTAGGGCAGCTTGCCGTACTTGGCGATCAGCTTCCGGTAGAGGGCGTTCGCGTTCTTCGGCCGCGTGTACCGCGCCGTCGCGAACACCATCGCGGCCTTGACCTCGTCGTGGGGAGTGAGCTTCAGGATGCGCCCGAAGTACTCGGCCTTCTTGTTCTTCGGCAGCACGTAGTGATAGTCGCCGATCATCGCGAGCTGCTTGGACTTCGGGTATCGCTCGAGGATGGCGTCGGCGATCTTGGTCGCGGCGGCCTCCATCTTGCCCGAGCGCCGCAGCCACCAGGTCTGCTGGAGCAGCCATAGCCTCGCCGTCAGCGCGGACTCGGTGCCCTCGTGTTCGGCAGCGAACTTCTCGAACGCCGGTTTGAACTCCTGGTACTTGGCTTGATACCCGAGCTTGCTAGCCTTGACCTTGGCTTGAAGCGCTGCGAGCTCGTCCTTCGGCCCCTGGACGAGTGCCGCGGCGACGAGAGTCGCGACTGCGAGAAACTGCACGTCGACGCTCCTGCTTGCTGAAACGGCGTGTGGACAGGATAGCAGTCCGTTCGCGCCCGAACCCGAGGTCACGCCGAATTCCCCGACCGATCAGGTGACGGATTCCTCCAGAGTGGATTCCGACCCTGAAACCACCGAAGCCTGGTTCGCTCGCCGCTGCGGCGACGACCCCCAAGGAGACAACCAATGAAGCTCCATTCGCTCGCCGTGGCCATCCTCTGCCTCGGGACCGCCCTCACGTCCCAGAGCCTGGACGGTGAAGTGCTTGCCGCCGGCTATCCGTCCGGCAACGTCGGTGGCGGCCTGTTCGTCGTCGATCCCGCGAAGGCAACGATGACACCCTTGACCGGCGTCAGCGGCGACCTGGTCTGGTCCTACTCGGTGGCCCACGATCCGTGGGCGTCGTCGGTTTCGTATGTCGGCACGACCGGCGCCGACCAGCCGAGCGCCACGAACCCGAGCATCTATCGCATCCTCGCGACGGCCGGCAAGCTCATCAGCTCGCAGAAGCTCAACACCGTTGCGCTAACCGGCGACCAGCGGATCCTCGACATCGCGGTCGTCGGCTCCGAGCTGTTCTTCCTGACCAATACGCGGTTCGCCCGCATGCCGATCACGGGCGGTGCGCCGACGACGATCGCCAAGGCGCTCTACAAGTGGCCGGTGATGTGCAGCGACGGCCGCTACCTCTACTGCAACTTCGACGCGCAGGGGTTCGGCAAGGACAGCCTGTATCAGATCGATCCCCAGGACACGACACATTGGAAGCAGATCTTCTCGCTTCCGCCGATCAACCTGTCCGACATCTTCAGCCTCGAGCTCGCCGCCGACGGCCAGATCCTCGTCCTCGACAAGGGCAACTTCTCGGGCCCCGACCTCAACTTCGTCGACCCGGCTACCGGAAAGTCGACGAAGAAGATGACCTTCTTCCCGCCGCACTTCCGCGCTTGGAAAGCGGTCGAGGACGGCAAGACGCGCAACATCATCGTGATCGGCAGCGGTACGGAGGACCAGGTCTCGGTCTGGTCGAGCACCGGCTCGGTCGTCCAGAAGCCGTTCGGCACCAAGACCGGGTCCCTGCGCGATCTCGCCGTCCGCCGCGTGCCGTGGTTGCACCGTTCGGGCTTCGCGTGCAAGGCCTCGTCGACGCAGATGTCGCTGTTCGGCAATTCGGTGCCCGAGCTCGGCAACACCGGCTACGCACTGTCGCTCTCGGCCCTGCCCAACAGTCCGGGCATCCTGCTGCTCGGGATCCGCGGGCAACTCCCGAAGCCCCTGTCATTGAGCGGCCTCGGCATGGGCAACTGCGAGCTCGGCGTCCTGCCGCTCGCGACGTTCGCGATCGCCGTGCCTGCTTCGGGCAGTGTTGCCATTCCGCTGCCGATCGCCAAGAACCTGCCCAGGAGCGACATCGACGTCCAGGTCGTGCTCGGCGACAGGAACGCCAACAACACCGGCCTCATCACCTCGCAAGTCGGATCGATCATCATCCGCTGAGGCGCTCGCGGTTTCGCTCGCAGCACGGGGGGCCGATGGACCCCCCGTGCTCGAGACAGCCCGACGAGGCTTCAACGTGGCCGCGCGCGAAAGCGCGCGGAGATGGCATTTGGTGCGCCGTCGTTCATGCACCCAGATGACGCTTCAACGTGGCCGCGCCCGAACGCGCGGCATGGATGAGTCAAAAGTTGCATCCGGCTTCGCATGCCTTCGCTTCAACGTGGCCGCGCGCCGAAGCACGCGGAGCTGGCCCACACCGTACACTCCTGGACCGCGAGCCGAAAGTCGGTTCAGATCGGGGCGGAAGGCGCGAAGCTGCCGTAGCCCTGGCAGCTGCGTACGACGGCCGAGCGGAGCACGATCGAGATGCCGCGGCGGTCGCGCTCGAACGCCGACATGCCGGCGACGTCCTGCACGACCAGCGCAGCGATCTCGTCCACGTGCAGTGACGGCTCCCACAGCGGCCAGCTGAACGTCTCGGAGTTCCCGCGTCCGGAGAACCCCGGAGTCCGAACCCGGTGGTTCATCGGAGCGACCGGGAACAGGGGCAGCGCCTGGAACGCGAGCCAGTCGGCGCCGGGGATCGTAACGTCGCTGTGCTTGGATGGATCGAAGCTCAGCAGGGCGCGGTTGCGATCGCCGCCGGCGCGCCAGCGAAGCGACTTCGAGTCGTTGCGACCGTTCCAGGGACCGAACAGCGCTTCCTCGACGTCGTCCGCGGTGACGTCCGCGAGCAGCGACAACACGACGTCCATGAAGCGCTGCTGGCCCGCCGCGAAGTGGAACGAAGTCGGCTTCGTCTGGCCATAACCGTCGACTACGACGCCAGTCGCGTATGCGGCGGCCAGCCGTGTCCAAGCGCGGTCTCGGCCGTCGACGGCTTGTTCCATGAACGTCCGGTAGGCTGCGGGCAGGTGCTTGAGATCCTGGATCTTGCGATCGGCACCGACCGCGAAGGCGATGCCCGGAGGCGGGTGCTCGCGCCATTGCTCCAGGTGGGACACGATCCGCTCGATCGGGTCGTGATCCCCGGCGCGCTCGATGACCGGGACCCAGCGCCCGGTCGCCGACCAGCGCAGCCGCGCGTCGGGCGCGGACTCGGACAGCACGCGAAGCGCACCGAGGGCCGACAGGAATCCGAGAGGATCCGTTCCCTCCATGCCGGTCAGCCAGACGCCATGTGACGGCGACCTCATGCGTCGGCCCCCCGTTGCTCGTGCTCGCTCCCGCGCATGTCCGCGAGCCGCAGGATCGCCTCGAGGTAGGCGAGCTCGTGCCAGCCATAGCATTGGTTGAGCTTCTGGAAGCGGCGACTCACACCGCTGTCGAGCCGTTCGCGCCGGTGCAGCGTCCGACCGCGTAGCGTCAGACCGTCGAGGTGGAGCTCGACGTGGTCATCGTCGTTCTGCTCCATGGCGGGGACGGGCGCGAACGGCCTGCACCACCCGTGATGGCTGGCCACGAGGTGAGCGACGAGCTCGGGGTCCGCGCCGTCGCGCTCGATTCGTGCGCGGAGCTCCTCCGACCGTTCCATCATGTCCAGGCTCACGAGCTCGTGGCGCTGCCCGCGTGGGTAGCGGGCGTGCTCCGCGGCGAGCCGAAGCCCCTCGCGGTCGAACCACACGAGTCGCGACTTGGCCAGCAGCTCGCCGCGCTCGGCTGCCTGTGCCGCTCGCACCGGGTCGCCGTGGAGCAGGAGTTGGAACCGCGGATCCGCCTTGCCGGCGTCGTGAATCCGCCCGGCCCAGGACAGTGCCGTGACCAGCGGTTGGTCGAGTCCACAAGCGATGCCGAAGCTCCTGGCCCACTCCGCCACGCCGGCGAGGTGATCGGCGAGACCCACGGATGCGCCGGTCATGCAACCGCTGTCCATCGTCCCCTCCGTCGTGGCTTCAGTAGCCAGGACCTGCGCGAGGTCGTCACCGTCGCCGAGATGCCCGGCCGTGAGCTCGCGGAGCGCCTCGGGATCGAGCTTGGATCCCGCGACGAGCCAGCCTCCGTCGCGGACGCGGACGATGTGCCAGTTCCGGTTCTCCGACAACGCTCGCAACAACACGCGGCGCCACCACGGCTCGATGTCTGCGCGCGGACTGGCTGAGTCGAGCATCGCCTCGACGGCGTCGCGAACGATCACGCGCACGTCTTCGGTCTCGTGCGACGATGTCGGGCCGACCGCGACCTGTCCGAAGACTCGAGGTCCGAGCTCGCCCCGGAGACGGATCATCGGGCGGCCTCGTTGCAGCAGCTGCACGGCGTCGCCGAGATCGTCCACCGGTTCGCGAGCACTCGGATCGAAGGTCTTGGAGCGAGCGAGGCCGCCATAGCCGGACGGGACGACTACCGTTCTGCCGGGTCGCAATTCGGCAGCGGACACGCTGGGCTGCCAGCGGTCGTTGGTTCGCACGTAGAAGCCGCGCAGGCGGTCGGGCGCGGACACGTCCGGGGCCGGCAGTCCGTCGACGTCGCACAGATCTCCTGTCTCCTGCTGCGCGAGCCATGCGCGCGCCGCCCAAGGCGGCAAGGGCAGGGCTTCGAGCGTTCCCGGAGGCACGGCCTCCAGGCGATCTCCGGCCAACGCGGCCGCGCTCGGGTCCGTCGGGTCGGGGACGTCATCGCGCCACACGACTTGTAGATCGGCGGCACGCTCGCGTTGGTCGGCGATCCCGTGAAGGTAGGTCGGCACGTCGGGGTCCACGTGCGGGACGGGACGGGTCTGGGCCCACAGGTCGAGGTGCGCCGGCAGGATCACGCCCGTATCGCTCTCTGGTGGCCGCATCGCTGCCAGGAGCTCCGGGTCTTTCGGCAGGAGAGGTTCGAGGGCATCGACACCCATGTCGACCGTCGCGCTTCCGGTGGCTGCGCTCGCGATCTGATGCAACCACGCCCAGGTGTCGGCGAGAGCATCCCCGTAGATCGGGTCGCGGCCCGTCTCCCGGTCGCTGCGGTTGAGGATCACGGCTTCCGCCGTGCGCGTGCCCCTGCGATCGAGCCGACCGAAGCGTCGCTCTAGTGCGTCGAGGGAAGCGCACTCCGTGACGAGGCCATCGAAGTCGAAGTCGGTCCCGACCTCGATGCACTGGGTCGTTACGAGAACGAAGGGCCGGGCTCCCCGGACCTCCTCGCGGCGGGAGACGACGCGGTGGCGCAGGCCGCGCACCACCCGGTGCTGGTCGAGCGGCCGCATGCGTCCGGTGAGCAGGGCGCTGTCGACGACTTCGTCGTGAGACACGAGCCGTGCCGCCGCCTGACGCGCGGTCGCGGTGCGGTTGACGACGATGGCGATCGCGTTCTTGCCGCGCCGGGCGAGCGTGATCGCGGCGTTCACGGCGGCCTGGGCGAGCTTCGTGCATCGCCGGGACTCGTCGCCGGAGACCGCGATCCGCGCGAGGCGCGCCGGTTTGCTCGCGGCGAGGCGGCGAGCGAGCTCCGGGACCCCACGGTCGTCGGATTCGAGACCGAAGCTCTCATGCCTCGTCCCGGGCGTGGCCCGGAGCTGACAGAACCCGAAGCGCGCGGTGACGGGGCTCTCGGTGATGAAGCCGGCTCGGATGCGTTGGATCTGGCGCAAGAGGCTCGCGAACGGCTGCACGCGGTGCAAGTCGTCGAGCAGCAGCAGCGTGTCGCAACCGACGAGCCCGGCGTGGATCGGCCTGGCTCCGTCGGACAGTCCAAGGCCGCGGAAGAGCAGCCGCGATCCGACCTGGTCGACAGTGCCGGCACCGATCACCGGCACGTGCGGATAGCGCGCCCAGGCATCATCGCGAGCCGTCGCACCACGCAAGATCGCGACCTGGAGCAGCGGGACGCGCTCGGCGCCCCCCGGCGGCATGCCTCGGCCGACGATCGCGCGCAGGCGCCGGGCCAGCTCGGCGGTGTTCGGGCCGCGCGGTACGAGAAGTCCCTGCCGCAGCCGGTCGGCGCGCCTGGCGACTTGATCGGGGATCACCTTCCTGTCGGCGACCACGACGATTCGCCGCGGGGCGCGCTCGCCCCCGTCGCGAAGAAAGTCGAACAGCGCGATGTCGACAGCCGCGGTCTTGCCGGATCCGGTGGGTAGGTCGAGAACTTCGGGCCAGCGGCCGTCGACCGCGAGCCTCTCCGCGAGCCGCCGCTGCCACGGGAACGGCGCGTGCCCCCACACCTCCTCGAAGAAGCCCGCGAAGCTGACCTCGGGCTCAGCCATCCTGACGGCGCCGCAGCGGGCGGAACAGGCCGACGCCGAAGTAGCGGCCGGCACCCAGGAGCAGGGGGCCGCGGACCGGCACGTCGAATCGGATCTCGACGTGCACGCAGACTCGCCGCGTTCCCTGCCCCCCGCGCGGGAACGGCATGAATCGTCTTGCCGCCGGCGCGCCCGGATGAAGGGAACGGCGGTGCACGGAGACATCGCTCGGCGCCGGCAGTCCGCCGTTCCGGCACGACTCGACGAGGATCGCTCGGGCCGCGTCGACGGCGCGGGCGACGACGTCGGGATCGCGGCTGTCGAGCCGACCGGGGTTGTTGTCGAGCGCGACGGCCGAGACCGAACCCCAGTGGTGGGCGGGGCCGGTCCACGCTGCTGCGTCGAGAGCCTGGCTGAGCGGGGGCTCGGCCAGCCGGCGGACCCAGACGGCGATGTCGTGACGCGGACGCAGCGCGAACGGATCCTCGAGCCGCGCGAGCGTTCGCAAGAGCACGCTGCTGGCATCGGTGTCGAGACCGCGGGGAGGGATCAGGGCGATGCCCAGGATGCTGCCGGTCGCCCATTCGTGGCCGACGTCGGCGAGCGGAATGAACGCCAGATGGGGCTTGTTGCTCGCGCCGCCGCCGCCCGCGTGACCGTTCAACACCTCGGGAAGATCCGCCGGTGCCGCGGACAGGAACGCGCCGCGAAACGCGCGCGCGAGCTCCTCGGCACGAGACAGGTGCAGCAGGCGGCGCGCGCCTCCCTCTGGCGGGGACACCACTTCGTACACCAGCCATCCTGTCGACGCGAACGGACTGGCAACCGCGTCTCGGGGCGAGCTGTCGCTGGCGAGTCCATAGCGTTGGGGGCGATACGGGAGCACTCGGGCGACGCATTGCCGATGCCGCTGATGTTCGGCGTCGAGCAGCTCGCGTTGATTGGACAACGGCAACCGTACCGTGAGCGGCCCGTTCTCGACGGGGCGCCACTGCCCGCGGTGGCCGAGCGCCGGTGAGCTGTCACGGAAGCGGAGTCGAACCAGGGACGCGCTGTGCCCGACACGTGCGACTCGAGCTGCCAGGCGGTTCAAGGCGGCTCGGTGGGGCGGGGCGAGCGAGGATCCGTGCCACACGAAGTGGACCGTCGGGTCGTGCGGGATGACCGCCGGGAAGGTACGGGCCTGCTTCTCGTGGTTGCCGCACACGAGCTGGATGGCAGCGGCGGTGTTTCCCCTGCCGTCGGCCAGGGCGGACTTGTCGCTCTGCTGCTGCAGCTTGTCAGCCGCCCTCTCGTACGCTCTCCGTCGTCGGGCGCGCTCCTTCTTGCTAGCTGCTTCTGCTTCGGCGAGCTGCCGCCGCTTCTCGGACACGTCCAGGAGGTACTTGTCGATCGACGGGATGGCGGCCAGGTCGTTTACGGGAACGTAGTGGTCGAGCACGGCGCGCCTGCCGCATTCGGACGCCCAGATTTCGGGCGCGGGTAGTGCCGCGAGGCGGTCGAGCGCGGCGCATTCGGGTGCTGAATCGTCGTTGCGACCATCCGCGAGGGCGGCGACGAGAGCGGAGTAGACGCGTGCCGGGTGAATGGGCCACTCCGCGCGGCCACGGTCGTTGAACGCCGTGGCCCGGTACGTGCCGGTCAGGAGCTCGATTTCGAGTGCGAGCACTGTGGCTCCTGAGCCGACTCGCCGGGGGTGGCGCTTCGCCGACTCCGGCGGATCAGGTCAACCAGCTTCGGGGCAGGTTTCAGATCGATCGGTGCGGAGCCCCAGGGCATCCCGGCGGAAGCTGCCTGATCCGCGGCCTCCTTGACCATTGCGAGCCCGCTGTCGGCCGTCAAGGAGAAGGGCTCGGAGACACCTCCGTCGTGGTCGACGATCTCGAGCGCGAGCGGTCCCTCTGGCACGAGCGCGCACCGCGAGCGCAGGTCGTAGCCGTCCCGGCGTTGCAACCCGATCGCCGCCAGTGCCAGGCCCGCCAGCGCGGTCTGTGCCGCTCGATCGAGCTTGGTCCTCTGCCCCGGATCGATCGGCGTGCCGTCGAGGCGTTTGGGGAAGCGCAGGCGTCTCAGCGCCGGCAGCGACAGCACCGTCGTCTGCTCGGCATAGTCGAGCGTGACGCCTCCGGCCTCACTGTCGATCATCGGCGTGACGTTGCCGTGGTTGATCGAGGACGGCTTGCCGGCCTTGCTGCCCGAGCGACCGAAGAGCTTGGGGCGCTGCTTGTCGGTCTTGGCTTCGTCCGCGATCACGGTCCACTCCTGCTCCGGGTCTCTGGCTTCGTAGATCGGCCCGGCCTGCAGCTCGATCCCGGCCGGATCGATCCGCGATGCGGTCTTGCGACCGAAGCGGACGTTGACCCCGACGATCTCGGAGACGAGCGCGCGTTGGAACTTCGCGCCTTGGCCGCCCTTGGGACCTGTCGAGTCCCACATTCCGAAGATCAAGGCCGTCGGGCACAGCTCGTAGACCGCACCGGCGGAGTGCGGCGTAGCTTCGGTGAAGGCGCGTCCCCGCTGCGAAGCTCGGAAGCGTACGTCCCCGAGCATGCTGTCGCGCAGCAGGGCGTCGGCGAGTCGGTGGGGCACCTGCAGTGTCGTGAGGTAGCCGTTACCGCCCAGCAAGCTCAAGTCCAACTCGACGTCGTCGTGGGTCTCACCGGTGAAGTCGACGCGGACCATGGGAATCGGCAGCTCGCCTTCGTCGTACGCGAGGAGCAACACCTCCTCGAATCGGTTGGCTTGCGACGCCACGCTGTCCAGCAACACGCAGAGGCACTCGTGGCCGTCGACGCGACGCCATTCGGCCGCGTAGCGAGTGACGGTTTCGTTGCCATCGACATCGCGCACGCGCACGGCCTCGCCGAACGTCGGCGGGAACAGCTTGTCGTTGGGGCCGCCAGCCGGCTGCAAACGGGTACGGCTGCGTATCGCCGCGGCGCCCGACGTGAGGGCTTTGGTCAGGCGATCGAGGGTCAGCGGTTCCATCTCCTCCGCACCTCCATCGTGCGAAGACTGCGCCCGCCAGGGCGCCGTCGGAACTCCGGTCTGGAACGTGGTCGGAACCGGCGTGACCAGGTCGGGGGTGTTTAGTGCCTTCGGAGAGCCGCGAAGACGTTTGGGTCGCAATCAGCGTAGGGGAAGACCGGCGGTGTCGTCGACCCCTACTTTCTTCGCGACCAATGAAAAGATCCCGGTCTCGCGTCTCGAACGCGGTTGGTCGCGGAGCGGTGCCCGAGCTTGCGACCGGTCAGACCCGAGGCCGATCCCATCGAATCCGATCGGACGAGATCCAATCCGTACGTCGGGGCCCAGGACTTCGGGTTCCCGAGCGTCGATGCCGCGAGCGAGACTCGTATACTGCGGCGCATGTCAAAGCGACTAGCTGTCGTGGGAATCCTAGCTCCCCTCACGGCTTGTACAGCCAAGGACCCGCCCCCGAGTCTGATCGCGTTCGGTTCCGGATCCGAGGTTTGGGTCGTCGAGTCCGGTGGGACGAACCCCCGGAAGCTCGTCGCCGACAAGCGTTACGGCCCGCGGCCTCTGGTCTGGTCGCCGGACGGCAAGACGCTGATCTACTGGAAGCACAGCAAGATCGGCTGGGACCTGTGGTCGGTCGACGTATCGAGCCGTACGACCAAGAACCTGACGCACGTCAAGAACGGCGGTTGTCGCTCGGCCAGCTTCTCGCCCGACGGCAAACGGATCGCGTTCCTGCGCGACAAGCCGCCAGGCGTCTACCTGATGAACGCCGACGGCCGTGACGAGCGAAGACTGACCAACCTCGGCTTCCGCGACGAGGCGCCGTCCTGGGCACCGGACAGCAACCGGCTCGTCATCTGTCATTTCGACGAGGTCAACGGGAAGTCGAGGGCGACCCTGCACCTGATCGACGTTCGGCGCGGGCTCGTGCAGTCGCTCCGCGGCAAGGTCTGCTTTGGCACCGAGGCAAAGTGGCAGCCCGGCGGTGGCGATGTCGTGTTCGTCAGATCGACCAATGACAACCGCGACCTGTGGTTGTGCAACGTCGACAACGGCACCGAACGACAACTCACGCGCTCGCGAGGAGAGGAGTCGTATCCGGTATGGTCGCCCGACGGCGAGTGGATCGCCTACGTGCTGCGCGACGGCGACTCGCGCTCTCTGATGGTCTGTGCAGTTGATGGCTCGGACCGGCGCGCCATTGCCAAGATCGACGGCACGACCTACGCGCCGAGCTGGTCACCGTCCGGTAACCGGATTGCATTCAGTGTCGGCGAGCGCGGCGCGAAGTCCGAAGTGTTCACCGTGCGCTTCGACGGGACCGAGCGCAAGAGAATTGCGTCCGGGGCGTTCTGTGCCTGGCAGCTTCGGCGCTAGAGGCGTTGACGAGTCACCGCAGCAGCTGCGGTGACTCGTCAACGCCTCTCCCGTGCCCGTGCCCCTCAATGGCGTTAAGCCCTGTGGAGCCGGACGCGTTCGTCTGAGTCACGAACTCACAACGGTTCGTGCGCATGAGTTGCGCAACGGGTAAACTGAAGGCGACTTAGGTAGCGCACGAGCATCATCGTGC
>Ga0210086_1001650_pt1 | contig 11240 bp, 11 predicted proteins | sample China_Galinas_PW_3_FD_184867 | JGI IMG/M metagenome (GOLD analysis project Ga0210086, IMG submission 184867) | Wetland microbial communities from San Francisco Bay, California, USA, that impact long-term carbon sequestration - China_Galinas_PWB_D2... | ecosystem: Environmental > Aquatic > Marine... | reverse complement strand
GTAATCCTCGATGCTCAGCGGTCCGTTTGTCGTGGCGCTTGCCTCTTGCAGAAAGGCGACCATCTCGCTGTCTGGATACTTGGGCGGGATCGGGCGGCGGGGGCGGCGGCGCTCACGCGGCGGGAAGCGACTGACGACGATCTCTTTGACCAGGGTGTGGGGAACCTTGAGCCTTTCGGCGACCTCGCCCACGTCTTTGTGCCTCCTGAACGCAGCTGCGATCTGATCGCCTGCTCCTCGACGAGGTGGTCGTGGCGAAGTGACTGCGTCTCGGTGATCGATCGAGTCGACAGTCCTGCGCTGCGAAAGATTTGCCGGACGCGCTCACCGGTTAGGCCGAACCGCTCGCCGACCTCCCGGAGAGTGGCTCCGGTGTTGTAGAGGTCATACATCTTGCGAGTACGTCGACTGGAGTGTTGAGTTGTGGACATCGTGGCGGTGAGCAAACGCCAAGAAGAGACTGGTTTGCTCAGGATAGCTGGCGATTCTCGGGCGGCCGCGTAAGTGGTCCGCCGGCGCGCAAGAAGGATGGGCTGCGAAAACGGGCCCTAGTTCCCGAAGATCGCGTCGAGGGTGACGAGCAACAGGCCGAGCAATCCGCTGGCGAAGAAGCCGTAGGCGGTTGCGCGTTCTATGCGGGCCTGGCCGCAACCGAGAAGGACGGCCGCATAGTGAGCGACTCCGGCGATCAGGCCGGCGAGGATCGCCATGGCGATCAGGTCGCGGCCGAGAGCATTGATGAGGGAGGAGGGCGCTGCGAGGTGGCTGGTCATGAACAGACCTCTCTGTCTTGGCTGTGTCGGGCATTCATCCGATGCGATGCTCGCTACAGACAAGACAGAGAGGAAGCGCAAGAGGGGACGGCCGGCCGTCGGGAGCGCCGTTCGACTTATGGCCGTCGATCAAGCCTTTCGCAATGGCTTTGGCTCGAGCGCCGTTTCAGTCGCGCCCTGGGGGCGCGCGGAAGATGTTCGTAGTTGGCCGCTACCTCCCGACGTTCTTGTAGGTGGGCGAGACCCAGGTGGTTCGCTGGTAGCTGTTGCCGGCCGCGTCGACGATGCGGCCGGTGATCTTCGCTCGCCCCTTGGCGCCCCGCGAAAGCTGCTTGCGGATTGCCCTTAGGTTCTTGGACTTTGCCGGCTTGAGCGTGAACCGCTTCCATTCACCCGCGATCAAGCTGCCGGAGGGCTTCGTCAGGCCGTAGGTCCGTTGGCCAATGCGGATCTTGCCCCAGGCGATCGCACTGGCCGGCTCGTTCGCCTTCATCCACACCTTGACGCTCAACGGCTTGCGGCGACCCTGGACCTGCTTTCCGGCGGCCTTCACCCAGCCGCCGGCCAATTCGGTATCGAGGGGGCCGGCTGGCGGCGATGTGGGGGGCGCCGCGAGCGCGACCTCAGCGACCACGCCAGCGTGGTCGGAGGGCCAGAACGGCGGTTTCGCCTCGAACCAGGTGTCGCCGATCAGTTTGGCTTGGTCGCCTCGCGGTGAGGCAGCGCCACGACTGAGGATCAAATCGATCCGGGTTTTCAGCGTCGAGACCAGGTTGTTCAGCGCCCCCGGCGCGAGCGGCGGAGTGTTCGAGTCCTGGCAGCACGAGCTGCCGGTGCCGAGCTTTTCTTCGTCCCAGGAGTCCCGGAACTCGCCGGGCGCGGTGAGCTGCGCGTAGGAGGTGGTGGTAGAGCCATCCGCCGCGGAGTTGAAGTCACCGGTGGCGACGACCGTTCCGCCGCTGCCCGGGCCCGCGAGGAATTCGGCCGCCTGCGCCTCCTGCGTGGCCGGGGATTCCTCGGTTTCGAGGTGGGTATCGACGAAACGGAACGGCAGGCCTCTCAGCGCCGCGTCGATGCTGGCCCAGCCACGGTCGAACGAGAGCGTCCCGACCGGCGATTCGACGGTCTGCTGAGTCGCGTAGCGCCCGCTCTGCGGGTTGCTCCAGGTCAACCCCGGCGTCTCTTCGTTGACGAGGATCACGTCGCGGTCTTCGAGGGTTACGCCGCAGGTGAATGTCGGCCCTCCCAGGACAGGGCAGCTGCTTTCCGACACCACGAGTGGAGCCGGGCCGATGTTCGCGTTATGCGAGATCGCCGCAACTTCGTAGTGCAGGCCGCGTGCTTCGAGATCGCCCTGGAGGATGGCGAGGAAGTCGTAGCCCGGCGGCGGGTTCAAGCCTTCGGTGGTCCACTTGGTGACCTCCTGCAGGCCAATCAGGTCGGGGCGCTTTTCTTCGATCTCAGCGGCGATCGCTTCGGCGCGTGCCGGGAAGTTCGTGTACTGGACCGTTGCGTAGATGCGCGCGATGGCTTCGACGAATTCTTCCTGGGTGTTCGCTTCGAGCGCCGGCGCAAGGCTGGAGCCCAGGTAGAGATTCTGGGTCATCACGGTCAGGTCTCCCCCGCTCGCCCCTGGTTCTTCGGCGGCCTGAGCAGATGGGGTCAGCAGGCCCAGCGCGATCGTGAGCAGGGCTATGCCGGCGGCAAGGCGGAAACGGGGCGAGCTAGTCATCGCTACTCCTTGGGGTCGAAACAGAACGTGACTTATGCGTTACTGCGTTGCGACCCTGCCCGTCACTGATTTCATGGTAGCGAGCAGGCAAAGTGGGCGATGTCGGTGAAGCCGACGATGGCCCAGGCGGCCGGTGGAAGGTCCAGGCGGCATAGCATTGGGGCGGTGGATCTGGATGCTGTTGAGATTCGGGTGCTGGGGTGCTTGCTTGAGAAGCAGCGGGTGACGCCGTACGCATATCCACTGTCGGTTGACGCGCTGCGGCGTGGGTGCAATCAGACGACGAGTCGTGATCCGGTGGTCGCCTACGAGGAGGAGGAGATCGGCGAGGCGCTGCGGCGGCTGATGGCTCGGGGATGGGCGCGAGAGGTCCACCAGGAGCAGGGACGGGTTGTCAAGTACCGCCAAGTGCTCGACGAGGCCCTCGACCTGGATTCGGCCGAATTGTCTCTGGTTGCGGTCCTGTTGCTGCGCGGGGTGCAAACGGCCGGCGAGTTGAAGGAACGCAGCGTGCGGCTGTATGAGTGTGGCTCGGTTAGGGCCGTGCACGAGAGCCTGGGACGCCTGGTTGACCGGGGTCTCGTCGCTCGCCATGCTCGGCGGAGCGGTCAAAAGGAGGAGCGCTACGAACAGCGACTGGACTTAGAGGACGTCGCCGGTGCGCAGGAGAGCAGCGAGGAAGAGGAGCGGGACGAGAGCGCGTCGGTTGAAGAGCAGGTGCCCACGGCGGTGGCGGAAGAGAATAGGCCGGAGGATCCGCCAAGCGGCGCGCAGGAGGCGTCGAGCGCCACGTCGAGCGATGGCGCAAGCGTTGAGGCGAGGCTCGAGTGGCTGGAAGCTGAAGTGGTGAAGTTGCGGGCGCAGATGGCGTCGTTGCTGAAGGAGCTCGGAGAGTAGGGCTTCGACCCCGGTGAGCTCTCTCGGGGGGCGAAACGCGCTGGCTCGCCACTCAAGCCTCTGAGAGGGGTTGTGGTTCGAAACTTCTGTTGACGCCGCCGGCATACTGACCCCTCCCGACCGGTCCAAGGGTGACCCCGTCGGGACAGTGGCAGGGGCAAGGGACAGAGTTACGAGCCTGACCCAGGGCAGTTGCGCTGAGTCAGGAGGAACAGGGAGTGGTCGAAGTGGAGCAGTGGGCGGAGATTCGCCGCATGCATTTCGTCGAAGGGATTGCGATCAAGGAGATCGCGAGGCGAACTGGGCGGGCACGCAACACAGTACGTGCGGCAATTCGGTCGGATGCGCCTCCTGGGCAGCGCAGAAGGGCACAGCGCGCCTCCAAGCTCGATCCGTTCAAGGGCGAAATAGACGAGCTTTTGCGCAACGATCCCCGCATCGCAGCGCCGCGCGTTCGCGAGCTGATCGAAGAGTCCGGATACAGCGGCGGCAGGACGATTCTCAACGAATATCTGCGTGAGGCGCGGCCTCGCTTTGACACCAGGCGGACCTACCAGCGCACTGACTACCGCCCTGGCGAGATCCTGCAGTTCGACCTGGCGGAGGTGCGCTCGAAGGTGCCTGTCGGCCACGGCCAGAGCCGCCGCGCCTGGGTGCTCACCACAGCGCTTGGCTACTCGCGCGCAGCCGCCGGCGCGCTGATCTTCTCGCGACAGGTCGAGGACCTGCTGTGGGGTATGAGCCGCTGCATTAGCGAGCTTGGCGCTCTGCCGGAAAAGGTGGTGTGGGACCGCGAGGCGGCACTTCACGCCGGGGGCGGGCGTCCAACCGAGCCCTTTGCGTCCTTCTGCGGGCAGCTGCCGGTCGCCTGGTGCATCCTCGAACCGCGCGACCCTCAGTCCAAGGGCGTGCTGGAGCGCCTGCACCGCTACATGCGCACCAATTTCGAAGCTGCGCGTCGCTTTCGCGGGCCCGATCACTTTCAGGCCGAGCTCGACGCGTGGATGAGAAAGGCCAATGAGCGGGAGCATGCGACGCTGCGCGAGCGGCCGGTTGACCGTCTGGTCAGGGAGCTGCGCTGCATGCGCCCCCTGCCGCCGCAAATGCCGCAGACCGAGCGGCGCTTCACCAAGCGCGTGCCGCCCCAGCCCTATCTGCGCTTCGACACCAACGACTACTCGATCGACCCGCGCGCCGTCGGCCGTCGGGTGGAGGTGACGATCGGCCAGCGCAATGTGAGCGCCTACTGCCTCGACACCGGTGAGGTGGTGGCAGAGCACCGGCGCAGCTTCGCCAGGCGCCGCACGATCACCGACGCCGATCACCAGGCGCTTCTGGACGTCCTGCGCGGCCGTCGTCGACCTCACAGCGAGGTGGAGGTCGACGAGCGGCCGCTGGCGCTCTACGACACGTTGATCCCATCGTGAACGGCAATACCTCAGAGCTGGCCCACGTCTTTCGTGCGCTGAAGGCGCCCGCCGCCGCAGAGGCGATGCCGGCGCTGGCGAGACGCGCCCGCGAGGAGTCGTGGTCCTATGAGCGCTTCACCGCTGCGTTGCTCTCCACGGAGGTCGGCTCGCGCGAAGCCCAGGGCGGGGAGACGCGGATCCGCTCGGCGCGCTTTCCGGCGCGCAAAACGCTCGAGGAATTCGACTTCACCTTTCAGCAGTCGATCAAACGCACTGTGATCGAGCACCTGGGCCAACTCGACTTCTGCGAAGCGCACGAGAACGTCATCCTGCTGGGCCCGCCGGGCACCGGCAAGACGCATCTGGCGATCGCGCTTGGTATTCGCGCTTGCCTGGCATCGCATCGCGTCCTGTTCGGCACTGCGACGCAGTGGGTGTCGCGCCTCGCGGAGGCCAAACGCGAAAAGCGCCTCGAGGCCGAGCTGCGCCGGCTGGGGCGCATCCCGCTGCTGATCGTCGACGAGGTCGGCTACATCCCCTTCGACCAGGAATCGGCGAATCTGATGTTCGGCCTTATATCCGCGCGCTATGAGCGCGCCTCGGTAATTGTCACCTCCAACAAGCCGTTCTCGGCCTGGGGTGAGATCTTCGGCGAGGAGACTGTGGCGGCGGCGATGATCGACCGCCTTGTCCACCACGCCGAGATTGTCGCGATGTCGGGTGAGAGCTACCGGCTCAAGGACAAGCGGGTGGAGTCGGTGCAGATAGCGCCGGCACGCAAGGCCGCCTGACTTTCGCCGGTCGCCAAGCCCTCCGAGTCACGGTGTTGGATGTGCCTGCCCGGACATGCTGCTGACTCAGACTGCGTGAAGAGGGTCAGTTCCAGACCGGCCAAAAGGGGTCAGGTTGGCGGCGGACTTGACAAGAGAGAGAGCATGACGCGCGGTCGGCAGGGAAGGATGTCCTTTGCGGGATCTGCGCGAAAGCCATACCGTTACGACCTGGATGGGCGCGGCGGATATGCAGGTCCCACAACCTGAGGATGCTCGAGCGGGCAGTCGGTTCCTAACGCTGCTTGCGAACCCGGTGAACGTAGCAGTATTGCGAGCGCTTGAGGAGAGTCCAACGGTGTCGACGACCGGCTTGAGCCGGGCTGCTGGCTCAGCCGCCCTGACAACTCTGCGCGGGCACCTGCGCGAGTTGGCAGCATTGGGGCTGCTGGAGCGCGATCGAGGGGCAAAGGCAACCGATGGCGCAAGTTTTGCGATGACGGCAGCCGGCTTCGAATTCCTCGAGGACGCTGAGGTGGCGCGGGCCTGGCTCGCGCAGGACGCGGACGGCCCAATTGACATCGGGACATTGGAGGCGAAGAGCAGGCTGAAGATCTTGGCGGCGGCTTGGTCCTCTGCGCTTATCCATGCTCTCGCCGCGAGACCACTGTCGATGACCGGGCTGGCTGAGGTAATCGACCTGAACTACCCAGCAATTGAGCGACGGATGCGCGGAATGCGCTTGGTTGGGCTGCTTGAGCCGGCACCTGCGGATGGTTCTGTACGCCCTTACAAGCCGACCGAGTGGCTGCGGCGGGCAGTCGGACCGCTTGTAGCCGCGGCGCGCTGGGAGCAGGTCAACTCGATCCCCGGTAGCCAATCGTTCGGGCAGCGCGACATGGTGGCTGCGCTTTCGCTGGTCGCCCCGCTGATTCGTGCGTCACGTGCAGGAAAGGGGTCATGTCGCCTGGAGGTCAAAGCCGCAGGACGGGAGCGTAAGGGGTCAACAGCGGGCGTTGTCCTCAACGTAAGTCGGGGTCGGATCGTGAGTTACGCCCCAGACATGGAAGAGAAGGTTGACAGCTCGGCTTCCGGATCTTCAAGTGAGTGGTTCTGGGCATTAACCGAAAACGATTCAGCCGAGCTCAAACTGGGCGGAGATAAGGCACTCGCGCGGGGAGTCATAGCCGGCCTGTATCGTTTCCTTTTTGATTGATTGAGAGGCTTGTTGCGAGCGTGGTCAGCTCGAGACACTCACTCAGCCAACGGAACCCGATCCGTCAAGGGATGGGGGCCCTCTGGTACTTCGCCGAGGGAACCCGCTACCTCCCCGAGGATCGTACGAGCGCGCCCAGGTGCTGCAACCGATGTTCTTCGAGCAGTGCAAGCACGAGCCGAGGATCGCGCCGTGCCTCCGTTCTGGGATGCGATCGCCACCAAGGAACTCACGCTCCCGAGTGATCTCGAGGCGCGGCAGACATCGGGTCGCGAGACGCTGAAGGCGATGGAGCGGCGGCTGAGACCGAGAGCGTCAATGGCGTGGTTGATGGTGACGACGCCGTGGCAACCGATGAAGTCGACAGTCGCCCAACTGGGGTTCTCGGCAGGAACGGGAAGCCCCTCTGCCTTCACTTGAAGAAGAGGGGAATCGCCCAACTGGGGTCTTGCGTGGGGATGGGAAGTGCGGCTGGCCTCATTTCAAAGGAAGACGACTGCCGATCTGATTCCTTCCCTTTTTGTGCGCCGCGTCGGAGGTGGAGAGGATGCGTCTCACGCTGTGGGAAGCGAAATGCGTGGCACAGCAAATGCCTCGCCGTGTCTGGACTCGACGAGGCCGCCGACTGTCTTCCCAGAAACCAAGGTAGAACCGGTACCGGACAGATTCGCGCCGACTTGGCTCTTGCGTGCGTGGTCGAGGGATGTCTGCGCTTTCGTAGCGCCAGCGGCCGGTGAGGGGTCAATTGGGCGGTTTGACGTTGACTCCCTTCTTGAGGAGTAGGCCGCAGGTTCGAATCCTGCTCGGGGCGTTCACCGACCCGGAAGCGGAGAGTCGGTCTTCAGCGATGGTCAGGGTGAATGGCGCTGAGCGTGGTGTTGGTGCTCAAGGGGAGTGGCGCTCAACACCTCTTCGAGGCGGCTGCGCCAGCTCACTGCAGAACCTCCACCTGATCGAATCGCGCCCAGTGCTTCTCCCCACCCAGCGTCGGGAAGCCGTCCTTCTCGCCGACTTCGGTCACGCGCCACTAGCGGCTCTCGTCGTCGCGGACGGTGGCGCCGATCAGCCCCTCGGCGCGGTCGAAGCACTGCGGGCAGCCGCGCGCGTCACTGCAGGTGCATGGCGGCTCGTCGTAGACCGTGAGCCCGATCTCGGCATTCGCGGCAAGCCGGACCAGCTTGTCGAGCTGTTCGGGCCGATCGACTCGAACCTCGGCCGGCCAGCTGGTCCGGGTGTCGGCGTGCTGCGGGGAGACGGCCGCCGACCTGGACTCGCTCGGCTCGCCGTGCGGCGTGGCGTCCTCCTCCACTTCGCCGAGCCTCACCAGCGCCTGCTCGCGCCGGAAGAAGGCGCCGCAGTTGCCGCACTCGATACGGGTGCCGCGAGCGGTCAGGGCCGCCTCTTCGCTGCAGCAGTCCGGGCGGCGGAGGTTCAGGTCTGCCGGCACCTCGCAAGCGGGAGACGGCGGCGGATCAGCGGCGAGCTCGTTCGCCTCGGCGGTCACCTCATCGAGCAGGCGCAGGGTGAAGGCGACCGGGCTCTCGCCGTCCCGTTCGCGCAGCTTCAGCGGGTTGCCGAGAAGCGCCGGGCCAGGGCCGAGGCTGACCGTGACCTGGGGATCGGGTTCCGAGAGCGACATCGGGTAGATCGAGAAAAAGGGGCGCGGGTCCTCGCGGGCGATGGCTTCGCTGGTCAGGGCGTCGTCGACGAGGTTGTTGAGCTCGTCGGCGTCCGAGTAGGCGTACCGAAGGGTCCAGATCGCGGATGTGGCCGAGCGGGCGGGGGTTTCGCGGGTGACGTTTTACGCGTACTTCGCGAACAAGGATGAGTGCTTCCTGGCGGCGTTCGAATGGTGGGCCGATGCGGTCTTCGAGCGGGTCGAGCGAGCGATGGAGCGCGCCGACGACCGGATCCCACCAGGGGAGGCGGGGGCGAGGGCGTTGACCCGCTTCCTGGAGCGCAAACCGGCGATCGCGCGCTTCCTGCTGGAGGAGGTCCGAGCCGGGGGCCGCTCGTGCCAGCTGGCGCAGCTGCGGTGGCTGGAGCGCCTGACCCGGCTGCTTGGCGACGTCGAACCCTCTTCGGAGCCGGAGCGAAGGACGCTCGACACCGTGGCGTCGCTGACGGCCCGCCCGCCCGACGAGAGCGAAGCGGCGGTCTCCCCGCAGTTGCTCACGAGGGCGCGGCGGAAGGGAGCGGCGCAGGACGAGCGGAAGGCCGCACAACGGGAGCTGTTGCTCGGGGCGATGATGCGGGTGGCGACAGACAAGGGGTACGAGGCCAGCCGGGTCGAGGACGTGCTGGGGCTGAGCGGCCTGTCGCGGTGGACGTTCTACGAGCACTTCGCCGACAAGGAAGAGTGCTTCCTCTCCGTCTTCGACGCAGCCGCGGCAGCGATCGAGGCGCGGGTTCGGGAGGCCATCGCCCGGGCGACGGACGACGATCCGTCGACTCTGCTGCAGGAGATCCTGGAACCGCTGCTTCGCAATCCGGCGGTCGCGCAGACGGTGACGAACGAGATCAAGGCGGCCGGGGGACCCGGTCGCGAGCGCTACGTAGACGCGGTCGGGCGGATCGCGACGCTGATCGCCCCGTGCTACCGGCGTTCGGCCGTCGAGGAGCCCGGCCTTCTCGCCTGGCTGACCGTCGCGGCGGCGGTCAGCGCGATCTCGTCGGAGATCGACGCCGGCGCAACGACGCTAGGCGAGGTGGCGAGCGGACTCGCGCCGCTCATACCGGCCTCCTGCGCGGCTCAGTGAAAACGCCCCGCCCCGCAGCGGGGCTGCTGAGCCCGCAACGACCGCGGCCCGGGCCGGCGCCTTGTCTGCGTTTGCCCGGGCCGGGGTCGCTCCGTAAGCGAGTTCACACCTGTGCGTCCACGGTGTCGAGCAGCCGCGTGAGGTGCGGCGTCCGGCCTCCGCCGGCGACGAGCCGGCGGACGTCGGAGCAGAGCAGCGGCAGCTCGGTGTCGCGCGAGGCTCGCACGTGGGGCGCGATCGCGACGGTGCCGACCGGGCCACGGAGCTGGCCGCGCCAGTAGCGGGCGGCCACGAAGCGCGGCAGGCGGGTGAAGAGGAGGCGTGACGGCGACGCCGTTTCGAGCGAGGGCACGGAAGCCCTCCCCGACGGCGGTCACCATCGTTCGCAGCCGGGCGGGATCCGCGGCGAGGACGGCGCTGTCCCCACCGGCCTCGAGGATCGCCGCGCCGAGCGCGGCGATGAAGGCGGCGTGCGTCTTCAGCCAGCCCTCGACCTCGTCGGTCAGATCAACCGGGAAGCCGGCCGAGCGCAGCAGGTCGACGAGGATCTGCTCGTCTCCCCCGTCGCCACCGACGGTGGTCTTCTGCTGCGGGACCTCGATGTAGCGGATCGTCCCGTCCTCGCTGCGGTAGCCGCCGATGCCGGGGAAGGCGAAGAGAGTGCGACCGGTGCCGAGGGAGGCGCCGGCGGATTCGAGCCCGAGCGGGCAGTTGAGCATGAGGGCCGCTCGCTCGGCCGGAAGCTCGGCGAGCAGGGGGAGGGCGCCCTCGAGCTGGTCGCGGCGGACCGTCGCCAGGAGGAGATCGTAGGACTCTCCATGGGGCGGCTCGGCGACGACGGCCGGGCGGGCGTGGAGCAGCTCGCCGCGGCCCGCATCGAGGGAGACGCCGCGCGAAGAGAGGCGCGCGAGCGTCTCGCCCCGGGCGAGGAGGGTTACGTCGTGACCCGCCTCGGCGAGCCGCGCGCCGTAGACCTGGCCGACGACTCCGGCTCCAAAGACGAGGATCCTCACGACGGTGCGTCGCCGCGACCCGGCGGGGAGCGGCGCCCCAGGTCGCGGCTTCGCATCTCAGGCCCTGCTAGCCCGCCGCGCTCGCCCGGGCCACGCGGGCGGCGCGCTTGTTGCTCTTGCGAGTCCATTAGGGCGGCCATCCCGTCGGGGCTGGTCAGAGGCAGCAGGCCCCGATCGGTGGCGACGTAGGCCCCGGTGGGGCCGTGGTAGTCGGCGAAATCGAGCTTCATCGCTCCGATTGTAGACCCTCTCCGGAAGTGCCCAGAATCCTCTCGGCCAGGTAGCGCGCCAGGGGCTCATAGCTCTGCCCGCCGCCGGTTCGGAGCGCCCTAACCACGCTTGTGATGGCGCCCGTGGCGCTTGTGCTTCTTCACCTTGTGCTTCTTGCACTTGACCGCCCGCAGCGCCGGCTTGACGACCAGGCGCTTGCCGTTCTGGGCGCGGTAGGCCACGCGGGCGCGGTGCTTGCCCTTGCAGATGTTCGTCGAGTTGACGAACAGGCCCTTCTGGCCGCCCTGCATGTTCACCACCGCGGCGCTGACCGGCACGTCGGGGGCGCCCCAGGCGATCGCCCGCAGGCCGCCGTGCACGGAGTCGATCCGGGTCGGCACTTCGACCTTCACCCCCGGCACGCTCGGCGGGCCGTGCAGGGCGAGCACCACGTCTGGCAG
>Ga0210086_1001649_pt1 | contig 11242 bp, 10 predicted proteins | sample China_Galinas_PW_3_FD_184867 | JGI IMG/M metagenome (GOLD analysis project Ga0210086, IMG submission 184867) | Wetland microbial communities from San Francisco Bay, California, USA, that impact long-term carbon sequestration - China_Galinas_PWB_D2... | ecosystem: Environmental > Aquatic > Marine... | reverse complement strand
GTTGGCCGGCATGACGTCGTCGAGGTAGCGCAACCGGTCGATGTTCACATCCATGATGAACACGTTCGCGCCAAGTCCGGCTGCCACCTTGGCGGCATTGGTACCGACGATACCGCCGCCGATGATGAGCACCTCCGCCGGCTCCACGCCGGGCACGCCGCCCAGGAGAATGCCGCGACCCATCATCGGTCGTTCGAGGTACTTGGCGCCCTCCTGAATGCTCATCTTGCCGGCCACTTCACTCATCGGCGTCAGCAACGGCAGGCGTTCTTCGTCGTCCACGATGGTCTCGTACGCAATCGCGATGGAGCCGCTCTCGATCACGCCGAGGGTCAAGTCGCGGTCGGCCGCGAAGTGAAAATACGTGAACATCACCTGGTCCTTGCGCATCATCGCCCGCTCCGGCGCAAGGGGTTCCTTGACTTTGATGATCATCTCCGCCTTGCCAAACACCTCTTGCGGTGTGTCGACGATTTTGGCACCGACGACCAGGTACTCATCATTGGTAATACCGGACCCGGTTCCCGCCTCGGATTCTACCAGCACCGTGTGGCCTCGACGGACCAGTTCGTCCACGCCGACCGGGGTCACGCTGACGCGGTACTCGTGTGTTTTCGTCTCCTTCGGTACGCCTACGATCATGGCTTGCCGCACTCCCCAAAAAGGACGCGATAGATCATCCCTGTTTCCGCGAGAATATTCGACGCTAGCGAAAACGGGTCACACTCGGGACTATATCGACGCCGCGACTTTGCCGCAATCAGCGTAACCAGTGGCGGCCTGTCGCGGATTGTTGGATCTTGTCACTTCCCGGACGAATGGACGGCGATTCTGTGCTCCGCCACGGGCGCCGACACGTGGACGCCGGACGCATCAATCACGATCCGGACGGCCCCGAGGTCGGCCGTGTTATACGTTGGCAAATTACGCGCCACTTCACCCAGGTCGGTGACGGTATCCGCCGTGCGTACGTGGCTCGATCGGATCAACACATTCGGGCTTACGCGATCGAGAAACAGAGACAAAGACGGCGTGACGGCGCCGTGGTGGGGGAGCAGCAGGACATCGGCGTGCACGTCATCGCGGGCGGCCAGGGCGCGGAGGGGACGCTCCTCGATGTCACCGGTCAGAAGGATGCTCCGTCCGGCGTAGCTGACACGAAGTACCGTGGAAGCGTCGTTTCCCGATAGTTCGTCGGATTGACCGCCCGGCGGCCAAACACAGTCGATTTGCACATCATTATGATGCCAGGTCTGACCGGCGATCCCGCGCACCTCAATCGGGTGATCCCGATCAGCCAGGAGTTCCAGCAGGCGGCGAGCAGGGGATCGCAGGCCGCTGAGGCCGTCGAACCGGTGGTTGACCGAAACGGGGCCCGTGGGCACGCTATCGACAATGGCCGGCACACCGCTGAAGTGGTCCAAGTTGGGATGGCTGATATAGATGGCATCAACCTGTGAGATGCCGCGGTACCTCAGGAACGGCACGATAGTGGAGCGACCCACATTGTAGGGACTGGACGTGCCGGCGTCGTACAGCAGCGTCTCGCCGTTCGGCAGCTCGATCACCGTCGCGAGTCCGGCGCCGACGGCCAGCACGGTCACGGTCACTTGCGCCGGACGATCGGCTGGGCGGTGACGAACGATACCGCCCACGATGAGAATGAGTGTCAAGACTACGGCAGCATGGGGGGCGAATGCGTTCATGTGACTCGGTTTCGTCTCCGCGGCCTCATCGGGATCCGCAAGCAGCGATTTGCTTGGTGCTCGAAACCGCCACGCGATCAGCGCCAACAATCCATAGAATGCAATAGACCAGAGCACGCCGGGTCCGCTCACACGCACGGAGGCAAACGGCAGCTTGGAAAGGGAGGCCACTACATCCCTGAGCCAAGATTCGCAGGAAAGCAGCCCGGCGCCGACCCAAGCGGCGACCGTGGGTGTAATGAGTGCGAGTAATACCTTGAAGAATCCCAATCCCATGACGATGCCCACCAGCGGATAGACGATCAGCGAGTTGACCGGCCCCCATGGTTGCAGGCGCTCGAAGTGAATGGCAATCAGAGGCGCGCCCGCCAGCCATGCAGCCAGGCTGACGGACAGACCCTGCACGACGTATCGCGCCGCGTTCCGTGTGATCCGTTGTGCCGTATTCCTTTGCGGCGGCGGGGCGTGCCGCGCCTTCGCGGATCCGACGGCGTCGACCAGACCCCACCGGACGCCGAGGTGCTTCGCGGCTCGAAACAGGGCGGGCGAGAGGTAGGCGACGCCGAGCACCGCCGAAAACGACAACTGAAACCCGACGTCGAAAAGCGTCGCCGGATTGTGGATCAAAAGTACCGCTGCCGCGGCCGACAGCCAGTTCAGATAGTTGCGTCCGCGCCCCATCAGACGCGCCAGACAGTAGAGCTGTGCCATCAGGCAGGCACGGAGAATGGGTGGTCGCGGCTCCGCCAGCAGCGTATACGCCAGTACCGCGATCATGACGGCCACGAGCCGCGCACGCGGCGACCGCAGAAAGGCTCCGACCATAAGCCGCGCCAGCACCATGACAATCACAACGTGCACGCCGCTGACCGCGAGAAAGTGAGCGCACCCGGCGCGGATGAATGCTTCGTTGAGCGTGCCGGTGACGCTCGAGCGCCGCCCCAACAGCATGGCTTCCAGCAAGTCCGATTGCGCCGGTTCCGCGTCCGGCGGCGCCTCCACCAGGAGGCGCAATGAAAGGTCGCGCAGCCGTTGTACAAATCCGACCTGGGTGGCGGTCTGGGGCAATCGACGAACGTTTTCGCTCATGTTGCAGGTCAGGGAGGCGGAGATTCCGCGCCGCCGGTAGTGCGTGGCCCAGTCGTACACGCCCGGGTTGCGCGGGCTGCGCAAGGGGCGGAGCCAACCCAGAATGGAAACGGTCTCGCCGAGCTGAAGGTCCAGCACGGCCTCGTCAACGGTGACGCGTAGACGTCCTGTAGCGGACGTCGTCTCCGACTCGCCCACCAGCGCACTCACGTCCATCAGGAACACCGTGCGATCGCCACCGTACGTCCAGGGTGCAAACGGCTCATTCCGGTTCTGCTCGATCAGACACGGCTCGGAGACAACGGTGCCTTCGACACGCACGAGCCGTCGTGGATTCGTGACCTCGTCGACCATGTGCCCGATGTCATGGGAGGGTCTGATACGTACTGCATCGGCATGCCGTAGACCACCCACAGAAGCCGCGCAAAGGAGCACGCAGATCACGCCGCAATGACTGCGAAACCAAGGCCACAGAAAGAAGGCGAGGGAAGCGCCGAACACCCAGAGACAAGTCGCTCGCGTCAAACCGATGCGGTCATCAATAGGAATGCCGGCCACCAATCCCAGAGCCACCGGAAAGAGTGGCGAGCGTGCCGTGAGACTCTGGAAGTTGGTCAACTCCGTTTGGGAGGATTCTTGCGATCGAGATGCCTGGGGAGATTCGATCACGTTAGCTAATGTATGTGACTCGAGTAGAGTATGTCAAGTTGGAGGGGGAATAGATGCCGGGTGTCCAGAGTGCGTTCGCGTCATCTCATCCGGACAGCCAGTAGAGAATGAATACCAAGACGACGATCACTAAAAGGCCCCACCACAACGTGCTGGAAGGTCGATTCTGCCGTGCCTCGAGTCAAAGATCACAAGGCTCCCATTGCACGTCGGTTCGCCACTGGTCGCTACCCGCGAGGTATGACGTCATGGCCGCCAGCACCGTATCAAGGGGCAATGCCGTGTCGGAGCAACGCTGGTGATCGTCGAGAGATCCCTCCTGTACTTCGAGAATATATATGCCGGTCTTTTCCGAGCCGGCCGTCTGCATGTATTGGTTTGATTGCCGCTCCAGAACGGCGAAGAAATCGTCCCGAGACGCGTACTCACGGACCAGCCGCGTCAATGTCTTTTTGTCCGGTTTGTCGACCACTATTTCGCCGCACAGGTCAAGTTGGCAGTGATTCTCGATTGTCATCGAGCCGGTACTCCGCGTGTCGTAGGCGTCGATTCTTACTCGGTGTCATCCGTGGATATTTCATCCAGTCGCGCGCGAAGATCGTCGGGCACCGCATTGCGAATTCTCTCGTCGATCAGTCCCGAATCCAGCATGTCCTGGACGTGGGCGCGATCGATGAAGCGAAAGGCTTGCAGCTTCATGGTGAGTAGCTGTGGGAGGTCGATTATCGACAGCCCGTCCTCTGATAGGGTGCGCTGCGATGGGTCGGGCGCCGGATATGTGTATCGCGGGCGCACGAGTTCCCCGGCGAACACGATGTGAACGCCGGTCTTGGGATTCGGATTCTCGCTGTCCACAAACATGTGGACGCCCATCACCTCGGCGGGCATGAGTCCTATTGGCCGCAACGCCGTTGTCACGTGGCCGAGATCGGTGCGGCGAATGAGCACATCGACATCCCTAGTGGCACGAACGGCGGCATCGTCGGCGGTTGCGACCCAGGCGGCAACGGCATTGCCGCCGATGATGGCGTAATCCACACCCGCGTCGTTCAGCGCCTGGGCCACTGCGCGCAGGAGCCTCTCTACGCGATCCACGGCCATGACGTATCTCTCAAAGGAACCACGAAGAACCATGCCCTGATTATAGACCTATTCCACCAGCACATGTAGCCCGTCGGTGCTACCGGCTCGTTAGCGGTAGCGGCCGCCCAAAACGGAGTGCAAACGACGGGGAAACCAGCTCTGGGCCGATTCTCGGGTCGCCTGAGGGAGACGCGACGGTAACAGAAACCGAACATTGACCTAACATGGGATCCGTGGTACATTCCAGCGGGCCGTGGCGTCCGGCGCGGCGGTTGACGATTTTCTTTCACAGGCGGCCAAGAGCAAACAGGCAAGGAGACATTTTGATGAAAGCCAATGACGTGATCAAGATCACGATAGACATGGCCAACGAGATTCTCACGACCTACCTCAGCGACATGAGCGATGCGGACCTGATGGTCCGGTCGGTACCGGGGGCGAACCACATCGCCTGGCAGCTCGGGCATCTGGTTTCGTCGGAGCAGAGCATGCTGTCTGGGGCCGGCTTTCCCATGCCCGGCCTACCCGACGGCTTCGCGGATTCCTACACCAAAGAGACTTCGACGTCCGACGATGCGTCCAAGTTCCACAAGAAAGACGAGTATCTGAAACTGATGGCGGAGCAGCGTGCGTCCACGCTGGCGGCCCTGGCAGCGCTACCCGAGGCCGATCTGGACAAACCCAGTCCCGAGCCGATGCGCGAGTACGCTGCGACGATTGGCGCCCTGTTCAACATCGTGGGCATCCACGTGATGATGCACGCCCCGCAGTGGGTGCCGGTTCGAAGGAAGCTCGGCAAGCCCGTGCTGATTTAGGCGGTCGGGCGAGGGCGGCATGGACGTCGTCGCGGAGGTCGTCTTCGGAAGAGAAGGATGTTACGACTGAACGCGTGCGGATAGCGCATGTGAAGGCGGTCAGGCGCGAAGGCTGAGATGGAATCGGTCGGACGACCCGCTGTCCACAAAGTTGTCGGATGGTGTCTCATGCGTTCGCTGATTTGCTTTGGCACTGTGTCTTGGCTGACCTTGCACATCGTGACATCGCACCCTTGGCCGGGCGCATCCGTGGCGCCGCGGTAGCGGTCCTGGATGACTTCGTCCACGTGGTTCCAGAAGGCCTCGGCCCGGCGCTTGGCGTCGTAAGCGCCGCGGGCGGACTGGGTGAGGTGGCGCTGGCCTTTGATATCGGAGTTTTGCAGGGACGCGGCCCAGGCGCGGATCTGGCGGGAGCAGGATTCGGCGAGGGCTTTCCGTTGCGCGATTTCCGTCTTGAGATTGGCGTGATCTGGCTTGCGGTGTGCAGTCTTGGTCCGAAACTGCGGTAGAACCAGAGATTTGAGATTTCAAATCTGAGATCTCAGATCCTGCGTCAGGCTTGTCGGCTTCTTGGCTTGAAATGGGTGTGGTGGAAGATTCGCGCTTGGTGCGTTCTGCCTGTGTTTGATCAGCGATCAACTTCTCCATGAAATGGAGGACCGCATCTCGCCAGCGGAGCCACGGGCGATGTAGAGGAAATTCAGCAGTTCGGCCGTCGTGCCGCGCTCGAAGCCCTCCGCGATGTTGTTGGATACGGAGAGCGCCGCGCGGCGAATCTGGCTCGATAGATCTCCCGGGCCGGCAAATGCCCGGTCTTTCGTGATCGCGTACACACGAACCGCCATTTCAACGGCTGCGTTCCCTACCGGGAGATCCTCAAAGCGCTCGTACTTCAAGGCGCGTGTCTCCTTCAGATCTTTAGATTCTGTTTGCTCCTTCGTCATCATCCGGCGTACTTGGGAGCCCATTGCCTGATCTTCTAACGACAACGGCCAAAGCCAAGTTGTCGCCTAAATCGCCTCCCCGCACTCCGGGCATCGTGGCTCCGTGAGACCGCGTAGGATATGGCGGCACTTGCGGCACCGCGTGTACTGGTCGGTCCGAAGACTTGTGACCACGCACAACACCCAGCCCACGCAGGCACAGGCGCTGAAGACTACACATGCCAGCATAGGAAAGTCGGACATCCCGCGCCATCCTCGGATGAAGTAGCCGTAGGCGCCCCGCAGCCAGAATGCCATTGCGATGGCGGTTAGGACTAGCGTGATGACAAGAGTGGCTCTTTTCATGGACGGACAGCTTCAAAATCGATGGCTGAGCGATGCCCGGCTACGAGTCTTCAACGCAGCGCAGTTTGCCACCTTGGCCAAGGCCTATCATTCTCCATACTTCGCGATCACCTCCTCGCCGCTCTTGCCCAGGACGTCGTACTTCTTGCCCACCTTGGTGAACGCTTCGATGGCACGGTCGATGTGTGCGAACTCGTGGCCGGCGGATAGCTGGACGCGAATACGGGCGAGGCCCTTGGCCACTACGGGGTAGTAAAACCCGATAACGTAGATGCCCTCGTCGTACATGTCGCGGGCGATGTCCTGCGACAGTTTGGCATTGTAGAGCATGATGGGCACGATGGGGTGGGTGCCGGGCTTGATGTCGAAGCCGGCCTCGGTCATGCCCTTGCGGAAGCGCTTCGTGTTGGCTTCCAGCTTGTCGCGAAGTTGTGTGGATTCGCTGAGCACGTCGAGAATCGCCAGCGATGCCTTGATGACCACCGGCGATACCGTATTCGAGAACAGGTACGGGCGCGATCGCTGCCGCAGCAATTCGATGATCTCCTTACGCCCGGTGGTAAAGCCCCCGGATGCTCCGCCCAATGCTTTGCCGAGCGTCGAGGTGATGACATCGACTCGACCCATGGCACCGCAGTGCTCGGCCGACCCGCGTCCCGTCTTGCCCATGAAGCCGGTGCAGTGGCAGTCGTCGACCATGACCATGGCGTCGTACTTGTCGGCCAGGTCGCAGATCTTATCGACCTGTGCCACCGTGCCGTCCATGCTGAAGGCGCCGTCGGTGGCGATCATGCGATAGCGTGCATCCTTCGCCTCCTTCAGCCGAGCTTCCAGGTCGGCCATGTCGTTGTTCTTGTAGATATAGCGTTGCGCTTTACACATACGGATGCCGTCGATGATGGAGGCGTGGTTGAGCTGGTCGGTGATGATGGCGTCGTCTTTGCCGAGCAGCGGCTCGAACAGCCCGCCGTTGGCGTCGAAACAGGCCGCGTAGAGGATGGTGCCGTCCGTGCCGAGAAACTCGCTGAGGCGGCGTTCGAGCTGCTTATGGATGTCCTGCGTGCCGCAGATAAAGCGGACGCTGCTCATGCCGTAGCCGTGGGTTTCCAGGGCGTCCTTGGCGGCCTCGATGACCTTGGGGTGCGACGACAGGCCGAGGTAGTTGTTGGCGCAGAAGTTGATGACGTCGCGCGGCGGATCGCCGTCGGGAAAGATCACGCGAATGTCCGCGGCCTGCGGTGTGGTGATCTGCCGCTCCTCTTTGTACAAACCGGCGTCGCGAATGGACGCCAGTTCCCGCTGAAGATCGTCTTTGACTCGACCGTACATTTGATTCCTCCTTCAAAAAAAGGAAGGGAACCACAAAGGCACAAAGACACGAAGGCATGAAAGAGAAATTGTGGTTTCCAGGCAAACGGTGGGATCGGAGTTCTTGCGGTTTGGCTCGGTCATAATCCTGACAATTCCATCTTCTTTTCTTTGTGTCTTTGTGCCTTTGTGGTTCACTCTTTTTTTAGAGAACAATCCGTTTGATTCCGTTTCGAATCAACGGGACGTTGAAATTGATGAGCAGGCCGAGCCGGTGCCCGGTCAGCTTCAGATACGTCAACACCTGGGCTTGATGGACCGGAAGTAAAGCCTCGACAGCCTTCAACTCAACCACCACGCTTTTTCCGACCAAGAGGTCAAGTCGAAGCCCAGCGTCGAGTTTCGCGCCATCATAAACGACTGGAAGGGAGACTTGTCGCTCAACCACCAAGTCTCGCTTTTGCAATTCGTGTTCGAGACAAACCTCGTAAACACTCTCCAGCAACCCCGGCCCCGAAGCGCGATGTACCGCCAGCGCAGCATCAACAACCTGTCTTGCTACATTTTCCGTTTCAGACGGTATCGGTTCATGACTAGTAGAAGCAGTCGTTTGACTCGCAGACACCTTTAGCCAACTCTCTCTTCTTTTCTTCGTGTCTTAGTGCCTTTGTGGTGAACTTCTTTTTTCTTAGCGATGCACCGGTGCCGCGGTGATGTTCGGGTCCGGCGTGCGCTCGCGCGCCCGTTCCGGCAGGTCCACCGGCTTGTCGCCGTTGGGCAGTACGACGATTTTGCACGCGTCGCCGCGGCTCAGCATATCCATCGCGTCGTCGACTTCTTCCAAGGATATCGTCTTGGTCACCAGCGGACGCAGGTCCACCACGCCGCTCTCCAGCAGCCAGCGCGTTTTGTACCAGGTGTCGAAGATGCGCCGGCCGTTGAGGGCGCGGACCGTCAGGTTCTTGAAAATCATGTTCTCGGCCACGTCGATCTCGACCGGTTTGGCCGGTATGCCGAACAAGATCACGTCGCCCCCATTACGGACCACACGAAAGGCGGTGGTGATAGCACTCGGCGCGCCACTCATCTCCAGCACGATATCGACGCCATAGCCGCCGTTGGCCTCGACCATCTGGGCCACGATATCTTCGCCTGCCTCGGCGGCGTTAAAGACCTGGGTTGCACCCATCGTTCCCGCAAGCGCCAGTCGTTTGGGATGAATATCCGAAGCGAAGATGGCCTTGGCGCCGACGGCCCGGCTGATGCCGATGGTGAAGAGGCCGATCGGCCCACAGCCGAGAACGACCACGGACATGCCAGAGAGGTCCTGGTTCATGGTCGAGAAAACGGCGTTGCCGAAGGGCTCCTGCAGCGTAGCGATTTCCGGCGGGAGCTTTGTGCGATCGTTTTGCCAGATGACTTTTTCCGGCACAGCGACGTAGTTGGCAAATGCGCCGTCGCGGTCGACGCCGAGGATCTCCGTGTTGGGGCACATGTGCGCCTGCCCCGTGCGGCACTGGTAGCACATGCCGCAGGTGACGTGGGACTCGGCTGACACATAATCGCCGACCTGCGCCTGACGCACCTTGTCGCCGCATGCGACGATGGTGCCGCAGAACTCGTGCCCGAGGGTCAACGGCGGCTTGATGCGGCGCTGCGACCAGTCGTCCCATTTCCAGATGTGTACGTCGGTGCCGCACAGGCTGGCCGCCTCCACAAATACAAGCACGTCCTCCGGACCGGGCTGCGGTCGCGGCACATCTTCGACCACCAGGCCTTTTTGTGGACTGGCCTTGCGGACGGCCGTCATCATCTCGGGCATTTCAATGGGCTCCTTCGCCGCGCGGCGGCGGCTCGATTGCGCCGTAGAATCGTGCGATTGTCTACGGGTTCCCTTCCTGCGGTTCGGGTAAAGCCGGCTCGACCACTTCCTCGTATCCTTTCCACTCATCGAGCGGTTTGAAATCCTTCTCGGTCAGGCCGGTGTTGATCGACTTCATGGACAAATCGGAGAAATCGGCCTGCTTGGTTTCGAAGCCCTCAAAGCCGATAATGGTGACGCGGCGGGGGAGGTGGACCTGTCGGTCGACGTAGAAATCCAATTGATCGTACTTGTTCGCCAGATGGCTGCTCGCCTTGGGCTTGCAGACAAGATGGTCGGTGTTGGAGGGATCGGTCGAAACCGGCTTGACCCATTCGACGTCGAAGTTCTTGAGGATCTTGTCCTTCTTCTGGCCGAAGGGCAGTGGAAACGGCGATTTCTCGATGTCGAAGAAATCCTGCTTTTCGCCAGGCAGCACAACCTCTTTCCTGGTGACCTGCTGAATACGTTCAATCGCCTCGGTGAGCCAGCGGCCGTCGAAGAGGTACCACTCCTGCTTGCCGACGATTCCTGCGTTTACGCTTCTCTCAAAATGGATGAGGAATTTGGGATTGGGCTCGGCCATGAGGAACAGGATCTGACCCTCCTTGGTCATCTCCGTCATGTCCAACGAATCCGTTTCCTTGAACGTGATCCTACAGCGTATGTCCTTCAGCCCGTCGCTGCGCCGTTCGAGTTGCGTCAGGATCTCCACCACTTGAGGTGAGGCACCGGTCGCATCGGGGATCGCTTGGCCTCCGGTCGTGGCGGGTGGGGGTTGGGCAGGTTTCTCCGGTGGCGTCTGTGCGGGTGCGATCGAGACCAGAAACAAGAGACATATGGCGGGCAATACGGTCTTCACTGCTTACCTCCGCGGTGTTTGGGTCCCGGCCGACGCGGGGAATCGGCGTTCGGTCCGAACCGAGCCTTCCATGCCTCGCGGGTCAGCCTGCTTACGTCCACCGCATGTTATGCCACGGGTGCCCCTGCAACAAGAATGCCGGTCTCAGCGTCGATTGGGTCCGTGACACTTTCGGCGGGCTTCCTGTAGGGCAGGTGGTTCTCCCGGCTATGCTGGGAGGTTCACCTGCCTTGCCAAATCGGCAGGTCAACGCTCCGCTGAGGCGGAGCAACGACCTGCCCTACGGCTTTTCGCGTCCGCCGATTCTGTCACGCATCCGCGTCGATTCGGCGCCGTTTCACCCCTGTCAGATGTTGTCCGGACAGGAATGTTACGCCGCGGTTGTGTTTGGGGGCGGGGGCTGGGGAAATCGTGCGCCGGTCGCGGGTGTACTCGGGCTTACGCGTTTTGGGCGGAGGATCTGGTACGAACGGCTGGTTTGTCTGGTTTGTCACCTACGTCTATACTGGAAAAACGAGGCAATCGAGCTGCGGTAGCGAGAACCGACGTAACAAACCGGG
>Ga0210086_1001647_pt1 | contig 11246 bp, 8 predicted proteins | sample China_Galinas_PW_3_FD_184867 | JGI IMG/M metagenome (GOLD analysis project Ga0210086, IMG submission 184867) | Wetland microbial communities from San Francisco Bay, California, USA, that impact long-term carbon sequestration - China_Galinas_PWB_D2... | ecosystem: Environmental > Aquatic > Marine... | reverse complement strand
AACGCCTCCGTACGCGGGATGTCTCGGACCCAGAGGTCGCCGGCGAGGCGGTGGTCGCTCTTGAACCTCTCGACGTGCTCGAACAGCTCCGCCTTTTCGGTGTTGCCGAGCACGAGGTCGACGCCGCCGAGAGCTCGCAGCGCTTCGGGGTCACGCTGGGCATAGCAGCCGGTCACGACGACGAGGCCGCCGTCGGGCTTGTTGCGGACGGCGCGACGGATGATCTTGCGGCAGTCGGCGTCCGCGACCTGTGTGACCGTGCAGGTGTTGATGACCGACACTTCGGCTTCGGCCCCGAACGGGACGAGCCGGTAACCCGCGTCGGCAAAGCGACCCTGCAGGCACTCGACCTCCTCGAAGTTGACGCGGCAGCCGAGAGCCTTGAACGAGATGCGCGGTGCTCTTGTCCGAGGATCCACGGGGCGAGGATGTTAGGCCCGTGCGCGCAGTAGCGGTAGGCAAAAGGCGGTAGGGCCGTCAGCGGGCGGTGAACGATGCCGCGCACTTCTGGAACGCCTGGAGTCGCCGTGGCGTGGCCCGAGCCTTCGACGTCGTGAACTTCAGGAACCACGCATACGGCGGTTCGAACACGACATACTGCTGGCCCTGGATCAGGCCCGCACGCGTGCGCAGCAGGTAGTCGAAACAAAGACCGGGGCGCCGGTTGCCGAACGGTTTGCGGCTCGTGGATTGGATCAGCATCCCGGCATCGGTCAGTCCCTGGCGCAGCTCGGCCTCGAATCGGTGCCGGAAGGCTGCCTGGCGGACGCTCTTCTCGCTGAGGCTCTTGACCCGCTCGCGGCGCAGGCTGACCGTCTCGATGACGGAGGTCTTCACGGTCTCGGGCGCGAACGCGAACAGCTTGGCCTTCGACTTCTTGGTCCGGTCGATCGCATCGACCACGAGTTGCGAGTGCGCGCCCGCGATCCGCTCGCGCTCGGCGGCGAAGTCGCGCCCTGTCAGGTCGATGGCGACCCAACCCTTCGGCAGGCCGAGCTTGCCGAGCGAGAACGCGACCGTTGTCAGCTCGATGTCGGGTTCGCGGAACGACAGCGCCGACCGCCGGCTCACCGCGCGCAAGGCGTCAGCGCTCGCCGCGTCGCCGGTAAAGCTCAGAAACCACAGGTTCGGGTACCGCAGCAACAGGTGCTGCACCGTCAGCGTCGTCCCGCCGCGGTCGGGATCCGGCGAACGGCTCTCGACGGTAAGCGACAGCACGCCGGCGGCCAGCGGGTGGTCGTCGAACTTCACGTCCTCGAGCCCGGCCTGCGCGAAGCTCTTGCGCACCGACGCGATCAAGGCGTCGCGGAATCCCTTGGACTCGAACGTCGCACGGTCGAGCTTCGCGAACCCGCGCTTGCGCACGTTCATGCTCGTCAGGAAGTGTCCGCCGAGGCTTGCTTCGTCGTAGGCCATCCACAGAGAGCCCTCGCGGAGCTTGGGATCGTCGAGGCGCGCGGCCACTCGCGGGTCGATTCCCTTGCGGATGACGGCCCAGTCCTCGTCGGACAACGCCAGCGGTTTCCAGCTCGCCGGAAGCTCGAGCGTCAACTGACTGCTCGTGTGGCGCTGCCACTTCGTGGCCGCTTGTGCCGGCTTGTCCTGCTTCTGATGCGCGAAGCCGTTGCCGACAGCGAAAGGGGCCAGCACGGACACAGTGAGTACGAACGTCGGGGCGCGGTTGATCGGCATACCTGCTCCACTACGACAGCCGTCGGTCCGGTGGCAAGCTCGACGGAGTTTTTCCAAGCGTGTCGGAAGTCTCCCGCCTCACACAGAGTAGCGCGTGATCCACTCGCTTGCCCGCTCGCCCTTGCCCCGCACGACGTCGAGATACGTCGACTGCAGCTTCTGAGTGATCGGTCCGGGGCTCGACTTGACCGGACGGCCGTCGACTTCGCGAATCGGCGTGACTTCTGCCGCGGTTCCGCACAGGAACGCCTCGTCGGCGTTGTAGAGCGCCGAGCGCGAGAACCGCTCGAGCCGCACCGGGATGCCGAAGTCCTCGGCCAGCGTCAAGAGCGTCGCCCGCGTCAGACCGTGCAGGATCGCCGACTCGTCGGGGGCGGTGAAGATCGTGCCGTCGCGCACGAGGAACAGGTTTTCGCCGGTCGCCTCGGACAGGTAGCCGTCGCGATCGAGCAGCAGCCCCTCGTCGACGCCGTAGTTCTTGACGTGACGCTTGGCCAGGAAGGACGTCACGTACTGCCCGGTCACCTTGGCCCGGATCGCGCTCGCGTTGGCGGTCGTTCGCTCGTACGCCGTGATCATGACGCGGATCCCCTTGCGCATGCCCTCGTCGCCGAGATACGCGCCCCATGGCCACACCGCGATCAGCGTGTGGACAGGGTTGTCACCCCCGGCAACGCCCATCTGTCCCTCGCCGAGCCACACGAGCGGGCGGATGTATCCGCTGTCCATGCCGTTGGCCTTGAGCGCTTCGATTGCGGCGGAGCACAGGGTTTCGTGGGTCCACGGCACCTCGTAGCCGAGGATGCGCGACGAGGCGAGCAGCCGGTCGATGTGATCGCCGAGCCGGAAGACCCCGCCGCCGCCGCCATGCTGGGCATAGGAGCGGATGCCTTCGAACACACCGGTGCCATAGTGCAGGGTGTGGCTCAAGGCCGAGACCTTGACGTCTTGCACGGGTGCGATCTTTCCGTCGAACCAAGCCAGCGTTTCGATGATGCTCATGAATCTCCAACGCTTCCGAGGCAGCTCAGGATACGGGCAGTGCAAGCCCGTTCAACGCCTGTGCGTGGGCCGGGGCCGGCGTCTGGGCGGGCTAAGGGCCCGCGGAAGAACAACTTCACGCCCGGGCCGGCCCTCGCCGCCCCTGGCCTCGTTGCGCTCCCTCAGCGAATCTCCTGATTCGCTTGCGTCCGCGCGCCTTGCCAGGAAACCCTCCTTCGGAGGGAACGACGATAGCTCGACCCGAACTGTGAACCTGTTCTTCCGCTGGCCCTAAAAAGCCCGGGATCCACGGAACCTCGCGTCTCTCCGGTTCGTCCCAAAGGCACTCTACTCGTCTCCCGGTCCTTCCCCGTGCCCCCTTCGAGCGTGGGCTGCGGCGTCCTGCCGCCGCCGTCCCCCTCGAGCTCGCGCCGCCAGCGCGAGTCGCTATTTGGCATTTCCCTCCCCTTGACCGGTCCGGGACGGTGGTTTCTCGGTTCCTCCGCGCGTCGCGGACCGGGTTCGGCAACTCTCCTTTCCTCGTACGGCTTCGCGCCTCTCTGCCGGGCGCCCGAGCCCTCGCAGCGTGGACCGGATTTCGAGCAGGCCGTGCGGCTACCTCCACCTGCCCCGCCGCGCGGAGCTCCAACGCCGGTTCCTGCCGACCTGCAGTTCCCTGCCAAGGGGCCTCAAGGAGGCCTGCTCCAATTCTCGGGGCGGGCCTCCATCTTTTTGCGCCGCGCGGAGTCAGCTCTTGAACTTGTGCTCGGCCTTCGGCACCCACCACGTCGGCAGCTTGTAGTACGTCGTCAGGATGTTCGGCACGATCCCACGGAACCGTTTGTGACACGCGAACGAGTCCGAGCGCCAGAACAAGAACGTATACGGCTGGTCGGAATAGATCAGAGTCTGGAGCTCGAGCCAACACTCCCGCTCGACGGAGGCGTTGGCGGTGTGCAGACCCTTCGCGAGCAACTTGTCGACCAGCGGGTCGCTGTAGCAGCTGAAGTTGAACGGTTTCGGGTCGCTCTTCGTCGGGCTGCCCCAGAGGTTGGACGGGTCGACGAACAGCGCGGCCGACCAGCCGGCCAACGCCGCTTCGAAGTTCCTGCGAGACAGTCGATCGAAGAAATCAACACTGCCGTACGTGCGGACGTCGACCTTGATTCCGAGCTTCGCGAGGTCCTGGCTGACCATCTTGACCGCCTCGGCGCGGCGCGGGTTACCTGCGTTGGTCGCCAGCTCGAACTCGAAGCGTCTGCCGTCCTTGACGAGGATCCCGTCGCGGCCCGGTTTCCAACCCTTGTCGGCGAGGATCTGCTTCGACTTGTCCGGAGCGAACGGGAGCACGGTGCGCGCCGGCTCGCGGAACGGCGGAAAGCTGCGGTCGCCGGCGCGAAGGGCCTTGATCTCGGGCGTGATCGTCGACGACGCCTGCACCCCGTAGACCTGATCGCCCGCCTTCAACAGAGTGTCGATCATCCGCTCGATGTCGATCGCCATCGTCAGCGCGCGGCGTACGTCGCGGTCGGCGAACAACTCGTGCTTCATGTTCCACGTGATGTAGTCGAGGAACCGGTAGCCCTTCGTGTAGACCTTGACGTCGGGCCAGCTCCTGACGCTCGCGACGTCCTTGACCTGAATCGAATCGATCAGGTCGACCTCGCCGTTCTCGAGCGCGTTCAGGCGCGTGGCATAGTCGGGTATGACCTCGAACACGATGCGCTTGATGTAGGGCACGGGCTGGGTCTTGCAGTCCGGGTTGCGGACCAGCGTGATCGACGATCCAGGGATCCACTTTTCGAGCTTGTATGGGCCGTGCCCGAACGGCTTCCGCCTGTTGAACTCGTGCTCGCGCAGAGCGCTGCGGTCGACGTTCTCGAGCCGGTGCTTGGGCACGATGTCGACCGACGCCGCATGGGCGACCATCGTCGTCTTGTTGTAGGCGTGCTTGAAGTTGAACCGGACCGTGTAGTCGTCGACGACGGTAACCGGTTCGTCGTCGTCCATCTTCTCGAGGTTGCTCCGTCGCGGGCTCCCGACCTTGGGGTCGCCGATCAGGTCCATCGTGAACTTCACGTCCTCGGCGGTGATGGGGTGTCCGTCGGGCCACGTGACGTCCTTGCGGAGCGAGAATGTCAGCCTGGTGTCGCTGTGGCTGAACCGCCACCCGAGTGCGAGGGACGGCTCGAAGCTCAACTCACCGCCCCGGAAGTCGCTCGCGACGAGCCTCGGTTGGATCAGCGACGAGATCATCTGCGCGACCGCCGACCGCTGCACGATACCCAGGAAACCGTCGACATCCGCAGGCAGCGCGACGCGCAGCGTGTCGCCGACGTCCTCGGGGGTCGCACGCTTTTCGGAGTTCTGGGCGAGGCCCGGGCACGAGAGCAACAACGCGGCAGCGATAGCGAGAGTCGACGAGGACTGGGCGAAGTGGATCACTGGCGTCCTCCACGGAGAAGGGGGCGTGGCGTGGATCGGGAACGTCTCGATCTTAGCAGACCGCCGGCGATCGAACGGCGACGCGCGGGCTCCCCGGGCGGGATCCGCCGAGACCGGAGGCTATCCCGCCGATTCGGCCTTGTGCGCGACCGTCCGCGCGAGGATGTCGTCGATGTCGTCCTTGCGCACGGCCTCGACGATGAACTGATAGCTGAGCAGTGACGGCCACAGCCGGGCGCCGAAGCCCGCGACGCGATCCAAAAAGCGGAGGAACCACGAGTCGCCGACCATGTCGCGGATCGGGGGTCCGAAGCCTCTGACGGTTTTGATTTCGAAGCCTTCGCCTTCGAGCGTGCGGCAGAACGAGCGGACCGTGAACAACCGCTTGTGCGTCAGATCGAGAATGCCCTTCTTGCCGTAGTTGAATTGTCCGAGCAGCATCGCGAGCCGAACGACGAGATACGCGACGTTGCCGGTGCTGGCGAGCAGGAGGCCGCCCGGCTCGAGCGTCTTCTTGAGCTCCTGGAGGCTGGCCTCGGGCTCCTTGAGGTGTTCGATCACGTCGAGCGCGACGACGAGGTTTGCGCGTTCGCCTAGCTGCTTTACGACCGGTGCGGCGAACGACGAATCGAGATCGACCTCGAGAAACGGAAACGGGAACTCGGTGTCAGGGCGCTTCAGGTCGACGGCGACGACCTGAGCCCCCTGCTTGTGCAGCGCCCGCGACACACCGGCGTGTCCGGCGCCCAGCTCGATGACGCGGGCGCTGTCGTCGAGCTTCCGGCGCACGACGTATTGGTGCAGGGAGTTCGGCGCAGTCTTGAACTGATAGCCGTCGTTCGACTCGAGATCGAACTTCGGGTGGTGGACGAGATAGACGCGGTTGGCGAGCGCGCGGAGGATCGTTGCAATGCAGTTGAACGCGTACGGGATGCCGTTGACGTGGCAGATCTCGTCGCCGTAGTAGGTCGGGATCGGGACTTCGACGATGCGCTTCTGCTTGCCGAGCAGCTGGATGATGATCTCGGTGTCGAAGTGGAAGTCGTTCGTGTTGTAGCGGAACGGCAGCTCGGCGAGCGTCGATGCGCGGTAGGCGCGGTAGCCCGAGTGGAACTCGCTGAGCCCGGCCGAGAGCAGCTTGTTCTCCATCCATGTCAGGATGCGGTTGCCGACGCGCTTGTAGAGCGGCATGCCTCCCGCCTTGGCCGCGCCCTCGACCATCATGCGCGAGCCGAACACGGCCGACGTGTTCGCGTCGGCGAACGGGGCGAGGATCCGCGGGAGGACCTCGGGAGCGTACTGACCGTCGCCGTGGAGCAGGACGACGACGTCGAAGCCCTGCTGGATCGCGTACTCGTAGCCGAGCTTCTGGTTCCCGCCGTAGCCCTGGTTGTACGGGGTCCGAAACACCCTGAGGTTCGGGATCTCGGCCTTGAGCCGCTCGGCGACGAGGCTCGTTGCGTCGGAGCTGCGATCGTCGATGACGTAGATGCACTCGAGCAGCGGCAACAGTTGCTCGGGGATGCGCTCGAGCGTCTCGCGGATGTGGGCTTCGGCGTTGTAGGCGACGACGAAGATCGCCACGCGCAGGTCTCGTGCTACGGCGAGTCCGGCTTCCAGCTCGACGGAGGTCAGTTCCTGGGCGGCGGGCATGCCTCGATGCTCGGCGAGGTCGCGGCCCGCATCAAGCCCCGGGGTTTCTCCCGCCCGGGCACCTAACGAATCCCGGTTCCTCCCGCTGGTTGTCCCGGGCGGAAAGCCAGCCGTCGCCCCCGACCCTCCCCCCCTCAAGGAGCCAAATGCCATGAAAGCCATTCCTACCATCGTGTGTAGCGGCCTCGCCGTGACCTTCGCATCGAGTCTTGCGCTCGCCCAGACCACGCCCCTGTTCCCCCAGGACCATCTCGTCGGCTGGGTCAAGCCGGTCGCCGGGTCCGGCGTCATCCACGTTCAGGAGCCGCCGGCCGGGAACTGCAAGCTCGTCCAGCGCTGTGCCGGAGTCCTCAACAAGCCGACCTACTCGTGGGCCGGCGGGACGGCCTACGATCCCCGTTTCCAGGCCGCCTGGGTCTCCGACGGCGACCTCCTCAGCCTTCGCATGATTGCGCCCAATGTCTGCAAGCAGCTGTGCCTCTCCAAGGCCTTCCGGGCACTGTCGCCGAACCAGCGTGCCGTCGTCAGCGGCCTCGCGGTCAACGACCGCCGGTCCGAGCTCTGGCAGCTGGAGACGACGGCCGGTGTGTACGCCGTGACCCGGTATTCGATCGGCAAGGCGCCGAATCCGTGCGTCGTCAAGATCGACCACTGCATCGCCAAGCTGCCGGTGGCGAACGCGTTCGCCGCCGGCCTCGCGTTCGACGAGCCCCGCGATCTGCTCTACATCGCGGCCTCGTTCCAGGTCGCGACGGGCGCATACCAGCACGTCATCCTCGTGAACGATCGCAAGAAGCCGTGCTCGTCGATCTGCATGTTCCGGCTGCCGCAGTCGTGCCTCCGCGGCATGATCACCGGCCTGACCTACGACGTGTGCAAGCGGCGGCTCATCGCCACCGACGGCAAGTTCCATCAGGAGATCTTCGTCGGCGATCCCTACCACTGCTCGATGAAGGTCGGCAGCTGCTGCACGGCGGCCGGTGACTACGGCGGCCTGGGCATGATCCCCGGCTGGAAGCTCGCCACCGTCGGCAAGCCGTGCATGCCGCGGCCGTGCATCACCTGCCCCGGCATGGGCATCGGACTCTCGGGCGGCGACCCGTCGCTCGGCAACCCGAACTTCTCGATCGACCTCAACAACGCCGAGGGTGGCAAGCTCGCGATCCTCGCGCTCAAGGTCGGCGCTGCAGGAGTCGGCTTCCCGGTCTCGTGCAGTCGCTTCTACGCGTTCCCGTGGGCCGCGACGTTCGTCCACGTCGTCCCCGGTGTCGGCTGCGGCAACACGGCCAAGCAGCCGCTCCCGGTGCCCACGAACCCGGCGCTGTGCGGATTCACGCTGACTGCCCAGTGGCTCCTGATCTGCCCGCCGTTCGGGCTCGGCATGAGCGACGCGGCGCAGTTCCACTTCACCAACTCCTAGCAAATACGAAACCTGCATTCGCGGGTCGCCTGCCCCCGCCTGAAACCGGCCCCATACTTCCATGGGGCCGGTTTCAGCTTTTTCATGGCCGGGCCTGCGCCGGAGTCGGGCGGCTGCGACGTGACTCATCGCGACGGCTCCACTATCTTGGAACCGCCCTCTCATTCAGATTCTCCGCTCGCCAGGTCCGCAATGCGTGGTTGGATTTCGCGTTGTCTCGTGATCGTGCTGTTTGCGTGTCTCGCCGCTCCGGTCGTTGCTCAGAAGCCCGAGCCCGAAGCAGTCGACCAGCAGGCCATCGATGCGTTCGATACATGGCTCGAAGCCTACGCGCACGGTCGGATCCCGATCGCCAAGAACTACGAGATCGATCAGAGCGCCGTCACGAAGTTCGAGAAGGTGTTCAAAGACGTAGCCGCGATCGGCGATCTGGCCGCCGCCAAGCTCCTGTGGCGGGCCACGGTCATGGAGTTCGACCCGAGCATCGACAAGCACGTCCGGCTCGCCGCGCAACCGGGGCGCGTGCGCAACTTCGCGACCTCACTGATCGCCGGTATCAAGGACCCCGGCGTCGACCCGTGGCTGCTCCAGATGGCGTTGCGGCGCGGCGGCAAGTATGACCGCGAGCGCGCGCAGGCGCTGCGGGTCATGGCCGAACGGAAGACCGAGGGACTCGACCAGGTCCTGCTCGAGAACCTGAACAAGTTTCCGGTAGCCGAACGGATCACGGCCGTCATGGCGCTCGAGAAGGTCGGCGGCGAGACCGCGATCCCGGTGCTCGTCAAGCTGCTGCGTCAGCGTGAGCCCAACCTGCGCATCGCGGCGATCCAGTCGCTGTGCACCGTGCTCTCGAAGTTCAGCGACGAGACGGTCAAGGAGAACCTCGGTGCGGGAACCGTCAACGCCAAGTGGACCAAGGACGTCATCGACCGGCTCCTGGCCGAGGTCAGGCGCGAGCAGATCTGGCAGGCGCGCATGGCTGTGTGCGAAGGGCTCGTGCGGCTGAAGAACCGTCTCAGCGTTCCGGCGTTGATCCAGGTGTTCTCGTGGGAGAAGAAGCGCAAGAAGCACAGCAACCCGGTGCTCGAAGCAGCGTGCCACGACGGGCTCGAGATGCTGACCGGCAAGGATCTGCCCGAGGGAGCGCCGCAACTGTGGGCCGACTTCTGGGCCAAGGAAGGGCCGAAGTTCCGCTACTCGAACCACCCGCGTGGAGCGAGCGCGCGTGAGAAGGCGAAGAAGAACCCGGCTTCGAACTACGTGAAGTACTTCGACATGGAGATCCGCTCGCGGCGGTTGATCTTCATCGTCGACTTCTCGGGCTCGATGTCAGAGCGCGTCAGGCTCACGGGAGGGCGCTACGCCAACAGCCAGGAGGGCATCAAGTACACGCTCGTGCAGAAGGAGCTGGCCAAGGTCGTGCGCTCGCTGCCGTCGACGTCGATCTGCAACGTGATCTTCTTCAACCACGAGGTCAGCGTCTGGCGGCCTGGCAAGAAGGGCCGGCCGAAGCTCGTACCGATGAACGATGCCAACAAGGAGAGCCTGCTCGAGTACATCTGGAGCACGGCGCCGAGTGGCTCGACGAACATCTACGGCGCGCTCAAGACCGCGCTGGGGATGGCTGACCGCGGGATCTACGACAAGTACTACCGGACGGCGTACGACACGATCTACTTCCTGAGCGACGGTGGGCCGACCGCCGGTGAGACGACCGACACCGAGGAGATCCTGCGCGAGGTGCAGCGCATCAACAAGCTGCGGCGGGTCAGGATCCACACGATCGTATTCGGCGAAGACACCAACAACATCACGTTCCTCGAGCGACTCGCGAAAGAAAACGGTGGCCGGTTCCTGCACGTCAAGTGAGCGTATGGCGCGCCGGGCCTGGCTGCTCGGTGCGCTCGGCAGTGCGGCGTGCGTGCTCGGCACGACAGTGTCGGGGTGCGGCCCCCAGGGTGGTGCCGGTGCCGCCACTCGCAAGCGAAAGATCGCTGGCAGCATCGACCTCCCGCCCGGCGTGTTCTGGGACGTCGAGTCGAAGCTGGGCGCTTCGCACAGCCCGAGGTGCACGCTCGAGAACGACGGAGCAGACATCGTGCTCCGGGTCGAGATCGGGTTCGAGCAGACCGCCGACCACTACTTGGAGGAGGTCTGCATCGTCGGTCCCGGTCCGAGCTTCACCGAGGTGCTGCGTTACAAGGTCGTGCGCAGGCGCGGTAAGTGGAAGCACGAGTTCCGCATCGCCCGCGAGAGCTTGCCCGAAGCTGCCCGGTATCTGATCGTCTACGAGACCTGCAATCGACATGGATCGCTGGGTGTGAGCCAGGCGATCTGACGCATGCGCTGGATCAAGTCCGAGCCGTCGACGCGGATCTGGGTCGATGGGGACGTGTGCTACAAGCACTACCTCGTGCCGTTCCACCTCCGCTTCCGGACGTTCGGGCAGCGCTCGCGAGCTCGGCGCGAGCGCGCCAATCTCGAGCGGCTCGGTCGAATGGGGGTGGCAACTCTCGACGTGATCGCGGTGCACGAGCGGCGCGCATTCGGGTTCGTGATCGACTCGACGATCGCGACGACCTGGGTCGCAGGTGCCACGAGCCTCGAGCACTGGTTCGCTCGTGGAAAGCCGTGCGGGCACATCGAGCTGTCGCGCGAGCTCGGGCGGACGCTGGCTCGCATGCATGCCGGCGGTCTCGTGTCGAACTCGGCTTCCCCGCGAAACTGGCTCGTCGCGACCGGCCCGGACGAGAGGCTCGTTCCGATGGTGATCGACCAGGTCCACGTCGCCGACCTGGCGAGCGACGTTCGCGGAAGCTCGGCAGCCATCGTCGACCTGGCGCAGCTACTGGGGCGGAGACCGGAACGCCTGCGGTCTACCGTCGGGTTCCGGTATCGCGTGCTGTTGGCCTACTGCGACGGCGATCGCACGGCTGCGCGGCGCTTGTGGCGACGGATTTCTGGAGGCGGGCGGTGGCGGACGAAGTTGCGACGCTGGGCGAGTGTCGTGCGTTCTCGGCTGGGGGTGCGGTTTCGGGGGTAGGTGGGGTGTGTG
>Ga0210086_1001646_pt1 | contig 11254 bp, 5 predicted proteins | sample China_Galinas_PW_3_FD_184867 | JGI IMG/M metagenome (GOLD analysis project Ga0210086, IMG submission 184867) | Wetland microbial communities from San Francisco Bay, California, USA, that impact long-term carbon sequestration - China_Galinas_PWB_D2... | ecosystem: Environmental > Aquatic > Marine... | reverse complement strand
GCAGTTGGTCGGCGAGATCACGATGACCGCGTGGCGTAGGGACTAGCATCGAGTTCGTGAGCGCAGCGAACTCCAAGGCTCGTTGGTACACGTCCAGCTTGCGAATGCTCTCGGCTTCCATGCAAGCAAGGGGCCGCGTTTCTTGCCGACAAGAGCCAACGATTGCAGTCAGCCCGGCTCCGGGTCCGACCCGCTCCGCATCCGCCCGGTTCCGGATTCCGCTTCCGCCCCAGCTCCCGCTCCGGCTCCGGCTCCGCAACCGACCCCGCTCCCGCCCCCGACAACCGACTCGGGTTGCGGGAGCAAGCGAACCACGCCTCGTCGGTCTGAGGGCAGCCTCGTTAGCACTAGCTCAGCTCGGTATGAATGCAGACCACCGAGAAGCCGACGTAGACCGCGGTTGCAAGCCCGACGAACAGCAGGTTCGCCTTACCCGGCCGTGCCGACGGCGGCAGTTGGCGCAGGTTGATCCACAGGAGCAGCGGCACGTAGACCGCCATCGCGAAGCCGCCCATGTACGCCGCACTCAGCAAGAAGCCGAGATTGGTCACCCCGCTCCACTCCATGAACGCCGTGAACCCGCAGCCGACGAGCATCCACGACATCGCGATCAGCAGGTACCACCACGACACGTCGCGCTTGCGCGCTCGTGCGAAGCTCGTGTAGATGATATCCGAGAGCGCGCGGGCGATGCCGTCGACGATCACGAGCTGCGTGCTGAACAGCGTCGCCATCCCGATCACGAGAAACAGCGTGCGTCCCGGACCGCCCCAGACCTGGCCGAGGATGACCGCCTGATCGTAGATCAGCATGTCGGGCTTCGGCACGATCCCGGCCGGCCGCAGCACGGCCAACGCACCGAACATGAACAACAGCATCGTGACGAGGTTGAGCCCGAAGAAGAACACGGACGAGAATCGCACCGGGCCCGGCCAGCTTCCAAAACGACGACTTCCGCTCAGGCAGGTCGGCAGTCTGGAGCTCGTCGACGCGCTGAAGCATGGCGTTGGGATGTTACGGGACGCCCGACGCTGCGAGCAACCCGACTACCCGCCGACCTCGAAGTAGATCACGTCGTCGACAAGGCGGATCTTCGACAGCGTTACACCGGCGACCGTCAGCTCGGTTCGGCCACCGAGCGGCCACGCGACCGCCTCGGGCGCCGCCACGACTCCGCGGCTCGCGGGCGGTCTTCCGTGCGCGGGCAACAGCTGCACGCCCTTCTGTGGGAACGCCGGCGCAGGGCTCGGCCCGACTTCGAGGACCACGAGCCCCGCGGACGGCAGCTCGGTGTGGAAGCCTTCGCGGCGGCGGTTCTCGAGCAACAGGTAACGACTGCCATCGGGCTCGAGCAGGATGCGATAACACTCGCGTGGACCGGACGAGATCGGGCGCAGTGCCAGCTTCTGCGGTGTCCTCGGGTCGATGACGACAGGGTCGACCCAGCCGATGACCATCTTGCACCAGGCGCACATGTGAAACGGCCGGTGCCGTCCCGAAGCGCCGCCTCCGTGCGTGCCCTTGGCCATCAAGCACCACTGGCCGAGCGGGTTCTTGGTCGCACCGAGGCCGTACTTGTCGTCGACGCCGAACGTATGTCCCATCTCGTGGCACGCGACCCCGACCGCCGCGAACTCGCCTTTGTGGAACTCGCCCATCTTGAACGCCGCCTTGCCGGGCCTGTCCTTCAATTTGATCCGCATCGGCCACAGCGCGCTCGTCCGGCGCACGGCGTTGCCGGCCCACACGAACACGTACCCGTCGAAACCGTCGAGCGCCCCCTCGCCGTGCTTGGCAAGGACGGCGGCAGTCAGCGCGTCGGTCACGATCGACGACCCGAAGCTCGCATCGCGATAGCGCGCGCGCTTGCCCGGGAGCTCGACCCAGTCGAAGACCTTGCCGGTCACCTTCATCCGCCCGTACGACATCTCGGCATAGAAGTCGTTCAGGCTGCCGTACACGTACTGCCCCGTAGCGGAAGTGCCGGTGTATTCGCCGCGCGAGAACAGCGCCTTCTCGAACTCCGCGGCCGGCACGCGATGACGGAAGTCCGCCCATTCCCCGAGCAGCACCGCGATGCGAAGCTCACTCGCGTCGTGCCGGAGGGCGAACCGCGGCCCTCGATCGCGACCGATCTGTCGCCCGGCACGGAACCAGTCGTTGGACGCGCCGCGCGCCGAATCAGGGGTCGCGTATCCGGCCTCGATGTCGTAGCGCGTGCGAATCGGCACGGTCGCACACCGCGCACGACGCACGGGAAGCTCGACCTGCCCGGCTCGCGGATGCCGAAACCGGAGCGTCACCGAGGCGGTGCTCGGCGCGAGCGACACGCGGAACTCGCGCTCCCGGCCCGGCCCCAGCGTGTCGAGAGTGTCCGTGCCCGACAGCCGAGCACCATCGGCCTCGATTCGGATCCGGGAAGCGGCACCGATCTCGACCCGCCGTTCGCTGTCGAGCGGCAAGCGACCCGCGTTGCGCACGCGACCGGTCACGACGAACCCCTGATCCGAAGCCTCGATCCTCGGCTCGACGAGCTCGAGCCGCGGAAGTCTCCCGAGCTCCCGGCGCAGCCACGCCCAATTGCGCTCGGCTTGCCACACGATGTCGGACGGATGCGGATTGCGGCGCGCGAGCTTCGTGTAGTCGTTTCCGATCAGCACGGGTCCGAAGTCGGGATGGTCGAACGGACGCGGCTTCTGGAACGCCTTGTCTCCCCACACCGAACGATAGTATTCGTCGGCTCGTCCCCGCGTCGCTTCGAGCTCGACGATGAACCCGAAGATGCCGTGCGCGCCGTAGGCCCAAGCGATCGACAGTCCCGCGCCCGTGTGATCGAGCCGCTTGGGCGCGTAGGCAAGCGCCTTGTGCGCGCGTTCCGCGGTCGCCGTCAGGATCGCGAGGTCTCCACGGTGCTCGCTGCGCCAGTAGAAGACGCAGTCCGCCGCGTTGTGATAGTCGAAGAACAGGTCGATGTTGGGATGCGAACCGACGAAGCCGGCGATCGCTCGCGTCTCGGGTTCTGACAACGCCTTCGGCCCCGACGTGCCACCGAAGCGACGCCGAGACGTAAACCCGACCGGGAAGTTGCGGTTGAGATCGACGCCGCCGGCAGGGTCCTCGCCGAGTCTGCCGTCGCCGTCGTTATCGCGGCCCTCGCGACCGAGCAGCGTGTATGTCTGACCACCGGTTCCGCGGACGAGTCGCCCGTCCTTCAGCACGTAGGCCCCGTTCGGGTCCTTGCGATACATGAGCCCGATCTCGCCGTCACCGTCGAGATCCTCCTGGCCGTCCTCGTCGACTCTTCCATCCCCGTCGGCGTCGTCGGGCCTGAAGTTGAGCCGCGGGCGCCAGTAGCTGTACGGCTCCGTCATGAAGTGGTGCGTCGCGTCGGGATTGACGGCGGGAACGACGTAGAGCGTCGTGTCGCGCATGACGCGATCGACCGAACGTCTGCGATCGGGGTTGGCGGCACACTGCCACGCCATGTAGAGCGCGGTCATCTGCGTGCTGATCTCGTTGCCGTGGATCGCGGCCTGCACGAACGCGGCCGGCTTGGTTTGCGGCTCACCCGTGCTGCGTTCGGTCAGCTCCAGCAGCCAGATGTCTCTCCCCTGGATCGAGCGCCCGATGGATCGCAGCCTGACGCGCTCCGGGTAGTCACGCGCGAGCCGCTGGACCCGGTCGGTGAGCTGCTCGTAGTCGAGGTAGCGGTCGAACGCCCACGGCCGCGAGCTCGCGATCGCGCCGGGCTCGCGACGCTTGTGCGCCTCGGGCGCGGTCGCCGCACGCCTGGCGCGCGAACGGAACCACTCGTAGCGCGCGCGATAGAGGTCCCGGCGAGGCACCGCGCTTGCGATCTTCGTCCGCTCGGCGCGCGCACGCTTCGCGATCGCGGAGAAGCGATGGAACTGGGTCTCGAGCCGCCACCATGCCTCATAGGCCCGGCCGGGCTCGCGCTCGGCATCGATCGCCGCGGCCGACCTGAGGAGTTCCTTGCCCGTGGCTTCGATCCGGTCGAGCAGGGTCTTCGCTGGTTGCGAGCCGTCGGCCAACAGCAGCGTCGAGGCCCAGAGGTAGTCCTCGAGCGCGATCGCCTGCCGTGCTAGCGCCATCCGGTCGGGCTCCTGTCCGGAGGCCATGCGCTCGAGTCTCGCGAACAGCCGCACGTACTCGTCGAGCGGGAAGAACGCGTGGGCGGTCCCCGGCACCTCTCGGTACATGACGCGCGCGCCGGCCTCGTCGAGCGCCACGAACGCCTTCCAGGCTCCGTCCTTGCGGATGTAGTCCTGTTCACCGGTGACGAACAGGAACGGATGCGCCTTCATTCTCAACAGCTCGCCCCCGCGCAAGCCGATCACGTTGGCAGGTCCCGGGCACGTCACGAGGCTGGCCGCAAACGGGCCGAGCGCTTGCAGGTTCCTCTTGCACAGGAAGTCCGAGCCGGAAGAGAACCCCGAGAGGTAGATGCGCGCCGGGTCGATCGAGAACTGCTTACGGACTTCGGACAACACCGCGAGCGCGTAGGCCTTGTCGTTCTTGTCGCCGGTGGTCTGTCCCCACGCGCGCGTGCGTCCGCCGACCCCGACGACGATGCACGGGACCTTCGCGACGAAGCGCGACCACAGCCGCTTGCGCGTCAGCTCGGCGCCACGGCGACTCGGGGCGGCCGCACCGTGGAAGTCGAGGATCAGCGGCCACCTCTTGGCCTTGTCGTACGTGTCGGGCAGCGACACGACGTAGTAGGCCTCGGCCTTCTCGAGGTCGAAGCGGGGAAGCCGGTGGACCTGTGCGGTCAGCGGAGCGACCCACACGAGCGCGGCGATCCAACACAACGGCGACGGCGTCATGGCGACAGGATACCGGATCCCGAACCAGGCGCCGACAGGCGCGACGAAGCCGACGCGAACGGACGAGGTTCGCGAACGACAACGAGATCGTGGAGATCCCCCGCTACTCCTCTTCTTCCTCTTCCTCGAGCGGCTTGCGGATCTCTTTGTTGAACTCTTCGAGGGGGTCGAGCCCCACTCCGGGCAGAGGAGGCTCCAACTCGATGCTCGGCGGGTTGGCACCGAGGTCCGGGAGGTCGAGGACGCGGGTGAGCAGCTCCGTGTATGCGGTGTCGACGTTGCTGATCTCGTCGAGCTTCCCGATGTAGTCTCGGATGAGCGCATCCAGCTCGGAGTAGTCGGTGAGGATCCGGCTCATCCGCAGCTGTGCCTCCTCGAACTCGTAGGCGTACTGCTTCCAGTCGTCGATCACGCGGTCCAGGTCGGGGTACTTCTCGAGCAGCTTGTCCCTTCGTTGCCGCATCTCTGGCTGGTCCTCGTGGACCACGGCGCTTGCTTCCTCTTTCATGACATCCTCCTGAGCGCGAACACGGTGTTGCATCGCGTAGCACTCCTTCGGGAATCGCACTCGCGTTCTTGACAGGCCGATGCACACTTCCGACGGCACGGGCGAAACACGAACGCCGGGCGGCACGCGTTTGACGCGAAGAACGTCACGTTGTCGTCGAAGCCTCAGGGGGCCGCGCTCACGACCGGGGTCTTAGCGGTTCTTCGTGCGAGGCGATCGAAGCGCACTCTGACGAAGGCGCCGGCCGATCGGTTGGTCACTGCGAAAGTAGCTCCGGACCTCGGCCCCCCTCCGGAGGTACACGTCGCCGAAGTCGACGAGCTCGCGCGGTGCGGTCGGCCAGCCGACCCTCAGCCTGCGCCGGCCGGCTGCGCGGACCTCGACCGACAGCCCGCCCGATCGCGGCGCTTCGAGCTCGACAGCGAAGCGCCCGTCGGTTCGTGTCATGGCACGACCCAGCAGCCGTGATCCGATCCGGCACTCGACTTCGCACGCGCCGAGCGGGCTGCGGTCTTCCGCTGCGACGCAACGGCCGACGATGCGGACCGTTCGGACCGTTCGGTGTTGACGAGAGGTGGTCCTCGCGCGGTAGGTCACCGGCGCCGCAGTGTCCGGAACCTGGTTCAGGATCTCGTTCGGCGTCGAGTCGCCGGTGCCGAATCCCACAACCAGGGCAAAGGCGATTGCGAGGCCGGCGATCGTGGCGAGTGTTCGCATCATTGCACGTCGAAGCGGCGGATCCCGCGCGAGCCAGCTACGTAGACCTCCGGTTTGCTGCCGTTGAGGTCGCAGTAGTCACCGATCACGATCGAGTTGCAGGCTCCCAGCGAACCGGTCGTGCGTAGCTTGTAGATCGGAGCCGGCGTCACGTTGCCGCCGTCATCGACGCGGAACACCTCGAGGTCGCCGTCGAGAGTCGTGACGACGATCTCTCGCATCGGGCTCGACTCGCCTTCCGACGACAGCTCACCGACCGCGATCCCACTGACTCCGTAGCCGATCGGAATCGGTTCCCCGTGTTCGACGAGACGGTTCGAGTCGACTCTCAGCGTGTGGAGATACCCGGTCATCTGCGAGCCCGTGGGTTGGATCGGCGCACTGACCGTTCCGAAGAAGATGAAGTACTCGCCGCCGATCCGTTCGACGGCCAGCGCCATCCCGCCCCAGCCGAAGTCCGGGCTCTCGGCGAGGATGCGCGGGTGGTCGACATCGGACTGATCGAGCACGATGACCCGGCCGCCCGGCGTACTGGCGACGATCTGCGGAACTGGCGCACCCGGGACCACGGCCCCCGCAATGCGCAGCGACTGCATCGAGCCAGCCGAGGCCGGTGGCCCCTCGTTGCGCAGGATCACCATGTTGTCCGGCCGCAGACCGGAGTTGTAGCTGCCGCACGAGTTCCACACGTGCTGACCGGCCGACGTGATCGGCAGCGAGCTGGTCGGGTCATAACGCGCACCGACGATCTGGTCGCGGAACCCGATGTTGAAGTTCAGAGACGACAGCGGTGCACCGCCGGCGAGGATGCTCGCACCGCCCCAGGTATAGACGTATCGCGCGCTGCCTTCGGGAGCGCTGACGTCGCCGGCGAACGGGAACACGAAGTAGCCGTCGAACACGTCCAGGCGGGGAAGCAGCGGCAGATGGGTGTTCCACTCACCGAACCCGTGCAAGATCGTCGTGAACCAGAACTGGAACAGGGCCGGCGCGTCCGGATCGCGCTTCTGCCATGGCAACGAGATGAACCCGTCGTTGCTCGTGGGCCCGAAGCCGACGTTCTCGACCAGCGCGTTCGAGAACGTTCCGCCGGCCGGCACGAGGTCACGGATCGGCCCACCCATGAGCCGCCAACGCCCGGACACGATGTCGAAGATCCGACACTCGTGCAGGTAGGTCGCCGAGCCGCTGCTCGGATCGACTTCCCAGCGGGTGGCCGATTGGTCGACGACCTGGAGCTTGTGGTTCGAGTCGACGACCATGCCCCACGTCGCCGCGAGGCTGAGATTGGTCCGCTCGCGCCCGGTGACTCTGTGTCCGAGCGCCAACGATTCGGTCAGCCGCGTATCGGAGGACGCGATCTCACCGAGCCGGAACCAGCTCACGTGTCCGTCGACGGTCGAGATCACGACCACGCGCTCGAGCGTGCCGTCGCGATCGGTCGGCATGTCGCCGACAGCGATCGCGAGCGCCTGTGCGGCCGGGGCGAACGTGTCGAGCGTCTTGCGACCGATCTCGTCACCGGTGCTCGCGTCGATCACGCTCAGGTGCTTGTCGGCCGCCAGTCCGCCGAGCAGCTGTTCGAACAGCCCCACGTACACCGGAGTCGCGCCGAGAGTCGTCGCGACCAGGTCGCGGCACAACCAACTCTCGAACGGGTGATGCGCGTCGCTTTCGACCTCGTCGAGATTCTGATCGAAGACTCGAATTGGATCGGGCTCGGTCGAGCTGTTGCTGGCCCGATAGCACGCGGCGAGTCGAAACGGATTCTCGCTGACGAGCTCGAGGTCGGCGGAGTCCCCGACCAGCGGCTTCGATGCCGCGACGAGCCACGCTCTGGTCTCGGTCCCTCCGAGCGCGACGGCGAACAGGTGACCACGCGCCGACAGCATGTAGACGTCCTTCGTGAACGGGCTCGCGGCCGGATGCTTCGGGTGTGCGGGGCCGACGACGAAGTCGATGATCCCCGGCTCGGGAAGGTCGGCGAGCGGCGAGAGCTGCGCGTCGAGCGCGACGAGGTGGCCGAACTCGGTCTTGAACAGGATCTCGGCCCCGGGACTAGGGTGGCAGTCGACGACCTGCAAGCGTCTCGGCTTCGAGTACTCCCACGGCTCGGCCGCGAACCCGGCGAAGTTCGTCGAAGCGATCCGTTCGAGCGTGTCGCCGTCGAGCACGTGGATGCCGCGATACGTCCCGACGACGACCTCGATGCGTCCATCGCCGTTGACGTCGCCGACCGCGAGCGCGAACGCGCCGTAGCCGAGCTCTTGACTCTGGCTGGCGGCGACGAGTGGCTTGTCCTCGCTAGCAACGTCGATCGTGAACCGGGTAACGACGCCGTCCGCACCACCGACGTAGATCGAATACTCGCCGTTCGGCGCGACAGCGATCTTCAGCGATTCGTCGAGCCCGAGCCAGGTTCCGTGTCCCTTCCGCGCAAAGCTCGGTGGAGCCTCTCGAAGCAGCTCCGGCATCGTGCCGCCGGTCGCCGGCAGGCTGCGGTACGGGCGCGCGAGCACGTGGTCGTAAGGATCGACGGCCGTTAGCCGCGGATCGCTGGGATCGAGCTTCAGTTGGATCGGTCCCTCGACGGGCGTCTTGGCCGCGGCGATCGCCTCGGGGATCATGAAGTAGATCGCGTCGAAGACATCCGTGCTCTTGACGCCGCTGGGCAGCGTGTAGGGAACAGCACTGAAGTCGCCCTGATGGCAGGTCTGGGGAACGACCGAGAAGTACACGTTGGTCGTGACCCCGGGTGCCGGCGTGTTCGGGATCGATCGCGTTCCATACTCGGGGATCGTCGTGACCGGTCCGGTCAAGAAGTAGGGAACCCAGTCGTCGCCATGTGTGACGATGTCCTCGTCACCGACGACGAAGTAGTGCGGGCGATAGATGTGGCCCGTGCGCAACCGGTTGACGAACGACGCACTCAGGTAGTCGGTCCCGGCCAGCCGCATCCACCACGGGAACACGAGCGTGTCGCGTGGTTCGATTCCGTTGCCGCTCAACCAGAAGCCCGACAGCGAGCTGCAGAAGTCGTACGAGTGCTGCTCGGCCGAGAACTGCCGCGCGGCGCCCGAGAACGCCGCCGAGATCCCGGCATGGAACTGGTTGGGATAGAACATCGTCGCGAGCTGGGCCGTCAGCCCGCCGAACGAGCCTCCGTAGATCAGCGTCGGGATCGGCTTGTCGCGCGTCGGCCGGGGAACGTCGAAATCACGCTCGAGCAGAATGTGAGTCGCCTCCAGCAGCTCGAGGTTCCTCTGCATCTGCCACACGAGGGGGCGATGGCCGACTCGCGGAACGATGTAGGCGCCGACGATCTGCACGCCGGCCAGACCGCCTCTGCCGTTCGCCGCGTCGTCGAGCAGCCCGACGAAATCGAGCGGACGGCCGATGCCCGCGGCGTTGAGCTGGTCGTAGGGTTGGTTGTAGCGCAACAGTCCGTCGACTCTCGTATCGGCGGCGCCGCCGGGCGGAGTCGCGAACGCCCGCGCGTGCCCGAGGATCCCGTGCGGAGCGCTGTGCTGCTCCTGTCCAGGGATGCTCGTGAACACCTGGTCCTCGAGTCCCAGGGTCGCGAACGTGGCGATGACGATCACGATCGGCTTGTCGGGCGTGAGGCCGCCCGGAACGAAGATCTCGAACGCGGCCTCGATCGGCGCGCTGACGGACGCCGGTTCGAGGTAGCCGACGAAGTGCTGGACGCCCGACGTCGTGGCCGGTGCCGTTTGCCAGCCGTTCCATCGGGTCTGATACTGCTTGATGTCCGCGCTCGTCAGCTTGTACGGCGTATACGTGTTGGGCGCGTAGTCCGAGGTGAGGACCGCTCCGCGCTCGCCGGGAAATGGAAACCCTTCGCCGAAGTCCCATTTGCCGTCGGGCTTGTCGAAGAACGGCGACAGCCGGTCGGCCGGAATCGTGTATCCCGGCGCTTCGACCGCCACGTACGGGTGCACACCGCCAGAAGCTTGCCCGAACGCGGAACCGACGGTGAACGCGATGCAGAGTGCGAGCTCGACCCTCATGATCCCCTCCCTGATCCGTGACTCCCGAAGCGTCTAGTGTCCTGTATCAGGAGTTCGAGCACACTTCGCCGGCCCTTTGCACCGCTGGCAGCGTTCCGCTCCCTCGACAGATCGCCCAATCTGACTGCGTCCGCGCGCCTCGCCAGCGGCACAAATGACTCGACGATATGCACACGAACTTCTGATACAGGACACTATCCCACGCTCCGGCGCGCGGATGGGACTCGATCGATGGTTGACCGCCGCTGCTCGCGGTTCAGCATGGCAACGAGCAATCCACGAAGTCCCGGATCGAACCGCAACACGACTCAGGCGAAGACGCGCGGTCGGTCACCGAGCCGACAACCCCGACAGCGATGGATCGTCGCCAACGGCACGATCGCGGACACGCGCTCTACTTGACGAGCTTGAAGTGGCGCGCGTTCGATGCGTCCCGGAACCGGATCTCCGGGTAGGTGATCACGAGAACCGCGTAGTGTGCGAACAGCGGGGCGAACTGGCCGAGCGCGGGCGCTGCCTGCCAGAACGCCTTGCTCTTGCCGTCCTTGTCGAGGAAGCCGACGAAGTTGACGAACGGCGTCACGTTGAACGCCCCCGTCATCGCGATCGTGAACGCGTCGATCGTCAGAGGTAGGTTGACCGGGCCGAGCTTCGTCGGCCCCGTGCCGGTCAGCGAGCCGAGCACGACGTAGATATGTCCACCGTTGTTCTTGCCCATGTCGATGCTCAGCTCGACACGCCCTCCGCGCTTGGCACTGACGTAGTTGTCGGTCGGCGTGAACGGGAACGTCTTCGTCGACCAGAACCCTACCTCGCCGTTGAACGCCGGATAGCCCTGGCGCGCACCGACGAGGATGTCGAGGGCACCGTCCTTGTCGATGTCACCGGCCTGGGCGACCGACACGATGGCCGCGCGGTTGAAGCTCCCGAGCTTGAAGTTGCTCTTCCCGGCGAAGAAGTGGACATTGTCGGTGCCCGAGATGCAGACATCGTCGATCTTGTCGTTGTTCATGTCGGGCACACGGATGATATTCGTGCCGAAGTTGCGCCCACCGACCGGGTAGTTGACGCCCGGCTGCCACTTGTTGTTCTTGCTGCTCCACTCCCAAATCGTGGCTCCGCCCTGGCGGTTGTTGAACCCGCTACCGATCACG
>Ga0210086_1001645_pt1 | contig 11261 bp, 6 predicted proteins | sample China_Galinas_PW_3_FD_184867 | JGI IMG/M metagenome (GOLD analysis project Ga0210086, IMG submission 184867) | Wetland microbial communities from San Francisco Bay, California, USA, that impact long-term carbon sequestration - China_Galinas_PWB_D2... | ecosystem: Environmental > Aquatic > Marine... | reverse complement strand
CGACAAACTTGCGCCCATCCCGGTCCAGCACCACGTCGAACACCGACACCGCCTCGGCGCCCGCCTTGCCCGCCGCGGCCTCCCCGGGCCGCGTCTCCAGCGTCTGCGCGAGCCAAAGCCCGCCGACGATCACCAAAGCCGCCGCCAGCGCGGCGATGGTCCAGTCCTTCCAGTGCCAGGATGGTCTGCGCAGTTCCATGGTCGTGGCCTCCCGGGTTCCCGGTGGTGCGGTGGATTCTCTGCGGGCGACTCTATCGCCTAGCCACCCCGGGCGGTCCAGGCGTGTTACGCTTGTACACATGAGTACGACGATCACCATCCGTACCGACGAGGCTTTGCGTCGCAGGCTCGAGGAGCGGGCGGCGGAACGGGGCCAGTCGCTCTCGGAAGTCGCCCGGGAGATCCTGGAGAACGGACTGACGCCGCGCGCGATCTGCGAGCGCGCCGGGCACCTGCGCGGCAAGCTCGCCCTTCCCCCGCAGGAGAGCGAGCCCTGGCGGAAGACGCTCCGGGAGCGGAACTGGCGCCGGTGACCTCCTGGCTCATCGACACCGGCCCTCTCGTCGCCTACCTCGACGCCCGGGACCCGGACCACGAGACCGTGGCCCGGCGGCTCGAAGCCTTCTCCGGCCGCCTCGTCACGACGAGCGCCGTCGTGACCGAGAGCGTGCACCTCGTGGCGGCCGACACCCGCGGGCCGCGCCTCTTGGCGGACTTCCTGCTCGCGGCGAGCGTGGAAGTCCACGACCTCTCCCGCCCCCCGGAGATCCACGAGGCCGTCACCCTGATGGAGAGCTACACCAACCTCCCCATGGACTACGCCGACGCGACGCTCCTGCTCCTCGCCGAAGCTCTCGGAATTCACGATCTCTTGACACTGGATCGCCGCGGCTTCAACGCCTTCCGTACCCGCGAGGGCGATGCGCTCCGCCTGGTCCTCGACCTCGAATGAGCCCTGGGTCGAGATGAAGCCGATCGTCCAGGAGCGGTCGGTGAACACGATGCCCTGGTGGGGGCGGTCTCGCTCCATCCGGACGCCTGGCGTCGGAAGTCCAGAACTTGAACCGAGGGAGACCTTACGTGCCACAGATTGACGTCCTCTACTACGACACCGAAGAGGAGGCACTGTTCAAGAATGGTCCACACTTCCCAAGTATTTCGAGGGTTGAAGAAACGAATCAGAGGGATCTCGATTTCCGTGTCGCGTCACTTGGTGAATCGTTCATTGCGGTTGAGGCCAAGGGTACGCTCGTCTACACCGACGACTTCCACCGAGACCACGACCGCTTGCGGTCCAGGGGTTTCGTCTTCGTGCGGGAACCGAGGAACTTCGGCGACGGTACGGCGGCCGTCTTCGAAGACCTCTACGCCAACCGGTGGGACCTGCTCGAGCCACGGGACCCACGGGAGCTCCATGAGGCGAGCTGGCGCGGGTCGCTGCCCATTGATCCGCTGCCACCCACGGGCAGTGTTTATCGAGACGTGGATATATAGCTCTTTATCGCTTTCATTGCAATTTTGACCTTCTTCCTCTAAAAAGACCCCAGCGAGTCCAAGAAACGACGAAGCTTCTGAAGTCCTGTGGGTGCCCGGAGATCCGGGTACGCCGCGGGAGAAGTCGTCCTGGCAGGGGGATCGATATGGGACGCGAAGGAGCCCTGAGGAACTGGCGCGGATCGCTCTCGGTCGGCGGCTGGACGGCGGCGCTATTGCTCTTGCTGAGCCCGATCGCGGCGGCGGCCCGGACGTCGGTGGATGCGCAAAGCGTCACCGAGGACGCCATCTCCAAGCTCCGCTTCGCCGAGGAGGGCTTCCCGTCGGCGGGACCGGTCCTCGACCCGATCGTCAACCGCCTCGAGCGGAGCCTCACGGGCACCGATGGCCAGCCCCTCGTCGTCGACACCTGCCACCTGCGTCCGGCGCCTGAGGGCCTGACCGCCTGGATCGAGTCGCGCCAGGCGATCCTGCAGATCGATCTGGCTCTCGAGCGGGCCAGCGGTCCGGACTCTTCTCTGCCGCCCGCGCTCCAGCGGGTCTTGACCGACGTTCGTGGCGACGTGATCGAGGTCTACCGGTTCCTGGCGGAGGCGGCGCTCCAGGAGGGGAAAGGCTTCGGCGACGGAGGATCGTCCGCGGCCCAGCTCGACCGCGCGGAGAAGGCCCTGTCCGACGGCGACGCCGCGCTGGCTGCCGGGGACCACGCCGGAGCCATGCAGTCGTATCGCCAGGCGTGGGAGCACGCCCTCCTGGGGACCCCGGGAGGCGCCGAGGGCGAGCGTCGCCCGGAGATCAACATCGACCAGCCCCTGGACGGCGCAGTTCTGCCTGACCCCGCGGCCGACGTGGCGGGCATGGTCCAGATCGTCGCTCCCGGGACCGTGGGGATCAACGACGTCGACGTGGCGGTCAACGGCCAGCCGGCCGAGGTGGTCCACCGCAGCTTCATGGTGCGGGGCGTGCCTCTCCGGGAGGGGCTCAACGCCCTGGTCGCGACGGCGGAGAGCACGGCCTTCGGCACGCGGGGGACCTCATGCATCGCCGTAGTCGTGGACCCGACGGCGCGGCCCGGCATCGAGGCGGTGTCCGGGAGGGACCAGATCGGGGAGATCGGTACTCTCCTGCCCGAGCCGCTCGGCGTCCTGGTCCGGGACCCGGACGGCAACCCGCTCGCCGGTGCCCAGGTGGTCTTCCGGATCGTGCGCGGCGACGGCAGCCTCGCGGGGGGACTGCGTGCGGCCGCCGTCGAAGCCGACGCCCAGGGCATGGCGAGCATCACCTTCACCCTCGGCAACCGGGCCGGGGTGTCGGTCAACCGGGTGCGGGCGACCGCGGTCGGCGTCGAGGGCGAGGCGATCTTCACTCCGACGGCGACCACCGGGGTGGCGGACAGCATCAACCCGGCCTCCGGCGACAACCAGTCAGGCGCCGCCGGCGAGCCGCTGGCCCAGCCCTTGACGGTCTTCGTCACCGACGCCGGCCAGAACCCGGTCGAGGGCACGCCGGTCACGTTCGAGGTCACCACGGGGAGCGGCTCGTTCGGCGGCAGCGCCCAGACCACGGTGATGACGGACTCCGACGGCCTCGCCGGCGCGGTGCTGACCCTGGGACCGGAGGAGGGGCTCGACTCGCAGCGGGTCCGCGCGACCTTCCCCGGCCTGACCAAGGAAGCGGCGCTGTTCAAGGCGTCGGCGTTCGTCGCCGGCGACCCGGCGGACACGCGGATCAGCGGCGTGGTCCAGGACAACCAGGGCGATCCCGTCCCCGGCGTAACGCTGTCGATCCTGGGCACCGCGCTCGAGACCACCGCCAACGCCGACGGCCAGTTCACCCTGAGCGGCGTGCCGGTGGGGGACGTCAAGCTCCACGCAGACGCCAGCACGACTCCGCGGCCCGGGGTCTGGGCCAACCTGACCTACGACCTCCACACGGTCGCGGGCATCGACAACCACATGGTCAAGCCGATCTACATCCTGCCCATCGACGTCGCTGACGGCAAGCTGGTGGGCGGCGACGAGGACGTGACCATCGAGGTGCCGGAGATCCCGGGCTTCTCGCTCACCGTGCTCGCCGGCTCGGCGACCTTCCCGGACGGCTCCAAGACCGGCGTGGTCTCGGTGACCTCGGTCCATCCCGACAAGGTCCCCCGGGCACCGGGCTTCGGCATGCAGCCGCGGTTCATCGTCACCATCCAGCCCGCCGGCACGATCTTCGACCCGCCGGCACCGGTTGCCTACCCGAACGTCGACGGCCTGGCGCCGGGGACGGTGGCCGAGATGTTCTCGTTCGACCACGACCTGGGGCAGTTCGTGTCGATCGGCACCGGCACGGTCAGCGAGGACGGCACCGTCGTCCGCTCGGACCCCGGCTTCGGCGTGATCAAGGCCGGCTGGCACTGCGCGGCGCCGCAGAGCGGCAGCGGCGCCGGGGCCTCACTCCACGTGGGGATTACGACTTCGGGGCCGATCATCCCGTGCGTCGACGACATGGGCATGCCGATTCCGACCGCGATCGAAGCGAGCGGTGGACCGCCCCGCGACGCCGAGTACTCCTGGGAGAGCACGAACAGCTCGGTGGTGACCCTCGATCCGTCGGGCGGCGGGCTGTGCGCTGACCAGTCGACCTGCAACACCATGGCGAGCGCCGGCTCCATGGGCGGAACGGCGATGGCCAAGGTGACCATCACCTGCACCACGACGGGCGCCACGGACGACGACCAGGTCAAGGTCCTCAACCCAGGGGTCGAGGTCACGGGGGTGGATGTCTGCCAGAACCAGGTGATGACGCGGCTCACGCCGAACGACCCCGACCTCACCTGCCCCCTCATCCTGAGCATGATCGCGGCAGACGGAAGCCGTCACGAGTTCTTCCGGCAGGACCGCATGGGTGGGGACTACACCGACCCGATCAACTTCGACATGTTGCCGGCCCAGGTCGAGTTCACCGACATCGAGGCGGAGTGGCGGTGCGGCAGTTGCACGGTCGGGCCGCGGGACAAGGCGGCCGCCCACTTCCTCTCCCTCGGCAGGATCCGGCACACCGCCTACAACTGCCCGAGCAGCGGCGACGCGACCTGCGCGGGCGGAGGCAACACCGACGTCTGCTTCACCGATGGAAACTGTGCCTACAATGGTCCGGCGCAGGTGCCGCAGACGTGGCTGACCCAGGTCACCGGCCAGGCCCAGGGGACCGGCTGCGGCCAGGTTCCGGGCCACGGCACCGTCCAGATCGAGGAGTTCTGCCTGCTACCGCCTCAGATCACGAACTTCCCGCCACCGCTGGCGTGCATGGGCCTGCCCGCGTTCCGCGCAGGGGCCGCGATCCAAGGCCGGTGCGGGGGGGCGGTCAACGCCAACACGGTCGCCGTGGACGACGTCTATCTCAACGGTCTTCTCCCGTGTGGCACGGACATCTGCATCTTCAACAACGGAGCTGGCGCCGGAGTGATGAAAACGGTCGCCGACCGCTGCCCCGGGTGCGGTGCCGGCCGGATCGACAACTTCTCGAACGCCGGGGCGTGCGGGATCGGGGACTTCGCGCCCAACGCCGTGACGCTGAAGATCTACTAATGAGGGGTGACGGACTGATGCGGCCAACGATTCTCTGGCTGGTCTTGCCGATGCTCCTGGCGTCGGCGTCGGCGGCGTGCGCGGACCAAGAGAAGGGCACGGAGGCACCGAAGATCACGGTCGGACCGGTCGAGGCGGCTGCCCCCGCCGCCGGCGGCGAGACGCGGGAGCTCTCGGTCACGGTCGGACCGGTGCAGGGCGAAGAGGCCCGGCGGTTCGTCGTCCAGGGTCCCGCCGATCTGCTCAACCTGGACGAGCACCCGACGGCCCAGGTGGTCGGCCGGCACCTGCTCGTCACCGCCCGGGCGCTGATCGCGATCTTCGACCTCAAAAGCGGCGAGCAGGTCCTCGACCAGGTGGCGAAGCCCGGCGTCGTGGCCTCGCCCGACGGGAAGCTCGTCGCCTTCGTGGCGCTCCAGCGGCGGCTCACTCCTCCCGAAGCGAGCTCGTCCGTGGTCGAAGCTGTGAACGTGAGCAGCCTTGCCGTCGAGCCGGTGTTTCCCGAACGCTCGGTGATCCAGCCCGCGCAGTTCGGGGGCCTCTTGGCATGGATCGAGGATCCACTGGAGCGTCACTCCGCCGGCGAGCTGGTGTTCTCGCCGGACGGCTCCGAGGTCGCGTTCTTCTGCACCCACGTCCCCGCCAGCCCCGACGGGCTGCAACGGGTCTTCCTGGTGGTCATCGACCTGTCGAAGGGTTTGGCCGAGAGCCGCTTCGTGCACGTGTCCTTCGACTGGACCGCACACCTCGAGCCCGGCGTCGAGACGGACGGCCGCAAGCCGTTCTTCGCCGTCGAGTCTGTGACCTGGCGCGACGACGGAACCCTGCTCGTCCATCCGCCGCCGTACGCGCGGTGGCTGGAAGACGAGATCGTGGTGCCCCTGCCGGGGGCCGAAGTCTGGGCGACGGAGGCGCACGCCTCCGGGAGCTCGTCAGCACCGAACGAGGAGCAGCCATGAGAGATCTCTCCAGGAGACGTCGCGTCGCCACGAGGCATCATTGGCCGAGGCTCCTCGGTCCGATCGTGTCCGCCCTCGCCCTGCTCGTCCTCGCCGGCCCGGTGAGCGCCCAGGACTTCGCCGAAGGGCGCTGCACGGTGAGCGTTCTCAACCAGACGGCGAACGTGCTTTCGGACGGCACCTGGGAGGTCCCGAACATCCCCTCGAACATGGGGCCGGTGCGCGCGCGGGTGAGCTGTGTTTCCGATGGCGAGACCCTCTCGGGCGCCTCGGACTTCTTCACGATCACGCCCGACCGGATGAACGCGATCCCCCGGATCGCCCTGGGCTCCGGCGCGGCCACTCCGACCTCCATCGTTCTCGCCCTGCCGGCGACGACGTTGACCTCTCCGGGCCAGAACCTCCAGGCCACTGTCACGGCCCACTTCGCCGACGGCTCGAGCGACGACGTGACCGGTGGGGCGACCGGCACGATCTACTTCACTTCGAACCCGGCGGTCGCCACGGTGGGGCCGGACGGCCGGGTCGAAGCCGTGGGCAGCGGCCGCGTGCTGATCTCTGCACTCCACGACTCGGTTCTCGACGCGGTTCTGGTGACAGCCATCCTGTCGCCTGATTCGGACGGCGACGGCCTGCCCGATGACCTGGAGCTCTCCCTCGGGCTCGATCCCCAGGACCCGGTGGACGCTCTGGAGGATCTGGACGGCGATGGCCTGACCAATCTGCGGGAGCTCGAGCTGGGCACCCGGCTGGACGCGGCGGACTCCGATGGTGACGGGATCGCCGACGGCGAGGAGGTGGTTGCGGGTCGGGACGGGTTCGTCACCAATCCGCTCCTCGCCGACAGCGACGGCGACGGTGTGCCGGACGGTCTCGAGATCGAGGTGGGGACCGATCCCACCGACGGAACGAGCGTCGACTATGAGGCGGTGCTCCTGTCGATGACTGTCGAGCCGGGCGGGTTCACCCTGGTCAAGAACACCCTCTTGCCGGACGAGGTCAGCCGGCGGGTACGCGTGGTCGGGGTCCTGATCGACGGCTCCGCGGTCGACCTGACCAGCCGCCCGGGCACCAGCTACTCCTCGAACGATCTGACCGTGGCGAGCTTCGGCGCCGAGCCGGGCCGGATCTTCGCAGGTAGAGATGGCACGGCCACCGTGACCGCCTCGATCGGCGGCTTCTCGACCGCGGTCGAGGTCACCGTGACGACCTTCCGGCCGGTGGCTCTGTCGTTCCTCCACCTCCCCGGCTTCGCCAACGGCGTCGCGGTCGAGGGGGACTTCGCCTACGTAGCCGCGGGGGCTACCGGTCTCCAGGTGATCGACGCCTCCGACCCGACGGCGCCTGCCCTGGTCGCCTCGCTGGACACGGCCGGAAACGCGAACGATCTCCGCGTCGCCGGCGGGACCGTCTACCTGGCCGACGGCGACGCAGGGCTCGCCGTGATCGACGTATCCGATCCGCTCCACCCCGCGCTCCTCGGCACCGCCGACACGCCGGGTACGGCGACCGATCTCGTCGTGGCCGGCGGCCGGGCCTACGTCGCCGACGGCGCCGCGGGCCTGACCATCTTCGACGTCACCGACCCCGCCGCCCCCAGCTTCCTCGGCCGGGTCGACACGCCCGGGAATGCGCGCGGCATCGACGTTTCCGGGGATCTCGCCGTCATTGCGGACGGCGTCGGAGGGGTCCACGTCGTCGACGTGTCCGACCCGGCCGCCCCCGCCATTCTCGGCTCGACCCACACCCGGGGGACCTCCTCGCGCGCCGCCAGCGTCGCGATCCGCAACCGGCTCGCCTACGTGGCCGACGGCTCCGACCGCACGCTCGGCGGTCTCAAGGTCGTCGACTTCCAGCAGCCCACGGCTCCGGTCGTCGTGGCGGCGACTTCGAACGCCTACGGGCTCGACGGCGTGGTCCTCGACCGGGGCCTCGCCCTGACGTCGGACTTCTATTTCGTCAACGCCGTGCCGGCCTTCGACGTCCGGCAGACTGCGCCGGCGATCCGAGGGACGGTCGACTTCTCGCGCGCGCCGAGCTATCGCGACGACAACGGCAACGACCTGGCGGTCCGATCCGGGCTGGTCTTCCTGGTGGCGGCACGCTCGGCCATCGTCGACAACGGAACGACCGGCGACACGGGCCTGCACATCGGCCGCTACGCCATCCTGGGCGACGACTTCGGCATCCCGCCCGAGGTGCAACTGACCGAGCCCGCGGACGGCTCCAGCGTGCTCGAGCGCCGCCCGGTGAGCATCAGGGTGAACGCCTCCGATGACATCCTGGTCGACTCCGTGACCTTCCTGGTCGATGGCGAGCCGATCGGCGTTGACACGAACCCGCCCTTCGGCTTCGACTTCACCGCACCCACCGGCCCCGCGACGATCCAGATCGGTGCGGTGGCCACCGACCTCGGCGGCAACCAGACCAGCGCCGACGAGGTGACGCTGACTGTGCTCGAGGACACGGCGCCGACCGTGCAGCTCACCGCGCCGCTGCCGGGTAGCCGGGTCACCGAAGGGGGTCTCCTCACCCTGGCCGCCACGGCGAGCGACGACTCGGCTGTGAGCTCCATCGACCTGCTGGTCGACGGGACCGTCGTGGCCCATGGGAGCGGCGCGTCCATCCGCTTCGACTACAGCGTCCCGCAAGGCGCCACCGATCTCCAGGTCTCCGCAGTGGCCACGGACGACTCCGGGAAGAGCGCGGCCGCCGGGCCGGTGTCAGTAGCGGTCGATCCGAACCAGCCGCCGACCGTCCAGATGGTCGAGCCGCTCGACGGCGCCGAGGTGGTCGAAGGGGCGATCGTGCGGCTGGTGGCCGGCGCGACGGACGACGTCGGCGTTGCGTCGGTGCGCTTCTTCGCCGACGGCGCCCAGGTTGCCCAGGACGTCACGCCGCCGTTCGAGGTCGACTTCCCCGTGCCGGTGGGCGTCACCCAGGTCGTCGTCTCGGCCGAGGCGGAAGACGGCCTCGGCCAGACCGGGGCATCGCCGGACGTCACCCTGGCAGTGATCCCCGATCCGGGAACCACTGTCGAAGGGACCATCGTCTTGGAGGACGGAACGCCGGCGGCCGGAGCGACGGTGACCGCTCGCGACCTCTCCACCACCTCCCTCGGAGATGGCAGCTTCCGCCTCGAGGGCGTGCCCACCGCCAACGGATCGTTCAACGTGAACGCGATCCTGGAGACACCGGACGACTCGCTCCGTGGCACTTCGCCGCTGGTCGATCCGGTACCCGGTGGCGTCGTGGACGTGGGGGCGATTGTGCTTTCGGGCGTCCAGGGAATCGGCATGGTGATCGATGACAACAACCACACGGCCATCGTCTTCGACGGCGACACGGGCAGCGTGCTCGGCGAGGTGCTGGTCGGCGCCGGCGGTGTCGTCGGAGACTGCTCGATCACCCCCGACGGCACGAAAGGATTCGTCACCGACTTCGCCAGCCGGCTCTGGGTGATCGATCTGAGCACCACGCCGCCGAGCCTCGCGGGCGGCCCGAACCCGGTCTACCTGTCAAACTATGGTGAAGACTCCTCGATCACACCGGACGGTCGCTACGTCGTCGTCTGCGACGGCAGCGCCGTGCAACCGGTCAACGTGGTGGACGTGGCGAGCCAGACGGTCGTCAGCACGTTCAACCTGGGCATGTCCTGCAACTCGGTCGACGTCTGCGACGACGGATCGGTTCTCTTCACTTCGGCCTCCGGCCCTGTCGGTCGTTTGAGGATCGACGGGGCGGGCACCCTCACCGACACGGGCGAGCGCGCCTTCACCTCCGGGCCCAACAACGTCCTCTGCGCACCGGGGAGCGGCTCGGCTCTCGTGATCACGCGAGACGCCGACAGGGTGCAATCCTTCACCTTGCCTGGACTCGTTCCCGTAGACAGCCGGTCCCTCTCAGGCTACTTCGGTATCTCCGGAGCCACGGACCCGACCGGCACCCGCCTCTATACCCGGGACAACGGCGGAAACGTCGACGTCTTCGACTACAACCCGTCGACTGGAGCCCTGGGAGCGGCGCCCCGCTTGACCATCCCGATCCTCAACACGCCGACCTTCTACGGCGTCGACCAGATGGCAATCCACCCCGACGGCTCCAAGCTCTTCGTCCCCCAGCCGGGAGTGCTCAAGGTCTTCGACCCGAACACCGGTGCGGTTCTCCAGGAGATCACCAGCCTGTCCCTGTCGGGTCCGACAGGAGTCTGCTTCGCCCGGCCGTGAGAGGGGCGCGGTAGTCCGCTCGGTGGGGAGCGAGTGTGGTGCCGGTGAAATCCAACCCTGTTGGGCACGCGAGCGACATTGCCTACTCGGCGTGCTCTTCGTCTCCTTTCCACGTTACTACGTCGAGCTGCAATGGTTCAGGCTCCGCGCCAGAGCAGGTTAAGTGCGGCCGGGAGACGACGTCTACGAGGATATCCGCACCATGCGAGCCCGGGATGTTGCGGCCTTTGCCGATGTGCTGACCATCGGGGGATTCAGTATCGCAATGTTCAAGGCGCTCTTTCTGTCTTGAGGTGGCTGGCTCTTCACTTGAGTGGATAGGAGGAGCGCCCGCCGTCTGGTGTCAGGCCGTTGGGCGATCTGCTGTCCGCCCTCGTAAACCGAACCATGGACCCCTCGGCAATCCTACTCACGGTCTTCCTGGCCCAGAGCGCACCGGTACAGTCGGCCCCAACAAGCCTGTGCTTCGACGAGGCGCATCACAACGTGCACACGACGACGCGCGGGTACGTTGCGTTTGTCGACCTGGCTCGTCGCGAGGGCTATGCGGTGATCCCTGTGACGGAGCCCTGGGATGTGCAGGATCTCTCGCCGTGCGACCTCCTGGTCACGGTGTCGCCGCGGGGGACCGGGCGGGATGGGTCGCTCGAGGAGCGGGGCCGTCCGGCGTTCGCCGCAAACGAGGTCGACGCCCTGGCCGACTGGCTCTCCGCAGGCCACGGCTTGCTCTTCGTGACCGATCATGCGCCGATCGGTGCGGCTTCGAAGCCCCTCGGGGATCTGCTCGGGATCTCGATGAGCGATGGGTTCACGGAGGATCCTGAGCGCACCGACCCCAGCGGCGGGTATCTCGTCTTCTCGCGAGCCAACGGTCTGCTTTCCTCCCATCCGGTCACCGATGGCTCGGATTCGGCGCATCGGGTGAAGACGGTCGGCACCTTCTTGGGGCAGTCGCTCCAAGGGCCTCCCGGCGCCACCAGCTTTCTCACTCTGGGCCCTGGGGCCGTCGA
>Ga0210086_1001644_pt1 | contig 11263 bp, 7 predicted proteins | sample China_Galinas_PW_3_FD_184867 | JGI IMG/M metagenome (GOLD analysis project Ga0210086, IMG submission 184867) | Wetland microbial communities from San Francisco Bay, California, USA, that impact long-term carbon sequestration - China_Galinas_PWB_D2... | ecosystem: Environmental > Aquatic > Marine... | reverse complement strand
GGCAGGAGGCGACGCAGGCCGGGTTGAGGCAGTGCTCGCAGATGCGCGGCAGGTACATCATGAAGACCTGCTCGTACTCGGCCTTGACCGCATCCTCGACCCCTTTGCGCAGCGGATCGGTCGGCAACTGCTCGGGGCCGCCGGCGAGGTCGTCCTCCCAGTTGGGGCCCCACTGCAGGTCGAGCGGCTCGCCGCTCACCCGCGAGACCGGACGTGCCACCGGCTGGTGCTTCTGCGGCCCGGACTTGGTCAGCGACTCGTAGTCGTAGGTCCAGGGCTCGTAGTAGTCGTCGATCTCGGGCAGGTCGGGGTTGTAGAAGATGTTCGCCAGCTTGCGGGCGGGACCACCGGCCTTCAACCGCAGCCGCCCGGCGCCGTCGAGCTCCCAGCCGCCACGCCACTGCTCCTGGTCCTCCCAGCGTTTCGGGTAGCCGCCGCCGGGCTTCGTTTCGACGTTGTTGAACCACATGTACTCGGCGCCCTCGCGGTTCGTCCAGACGTTCTTGCAGGTCACCGAGCAGGTGTGGCACCCGATGCACTTGTCGAGGTTCATCACCATCGCGACCTGGGCCTTGACGCGCATCAGTACTCCACCTTTGTGCGGCGCTTGCGGATCACCGTGACCTCGTCGCGTTGGGACCCGGTCGGCCCGTAGTAGTTGAAGCCGTAGGCGAGGTGGGCGTAGCCGCCGATCATGTGGGACGGCTTCATCTGGATGCGGGTCACCGAGTTGTGGGTGCCGCCGCGCGTGCCGCTCGTCTCGGAGATCGGCACGTTCACGTGTCGGTCCTGCGCGTGGTACATCAGCGCGGTCCCCTTCGGAATCCGGTGGGAGACCGCGGCCCTGGCGGCGACCGCACCGTGCGGGTTGGTCATCTCGATCCAGTCGTTGTCGGCGACCCCGATCCGCTCGGCGTCCTCGCGGCTCATCCAGACGACCGGGCCGCCGCGGAACAGCGTCAGCATGTGCAGGTTGTCCTGGTAGGTGGAGTGGATCGACCACTTGGAGTGGGGGGTGAGGTAGCGAACGGCGACCGCCGCCTCGCCGGGGTCGCGCCCCGGTGCTGGCAACGGCGGCTTGTAGGTGGGCAGCGACTCGCCGTCGGCGAGCAGCCACTCGTGGTCCTGGTAGAGCTGCTGGCGACCGGTCAGGGTGCGCCAGGGGATCTCGCGGTCGACGTTCAGGGTGAAGGGCGAGTAGCGGCGCTCGCGCGACTCGATCCCCGACCACTCGGCCGAGGTGAGCGTCTTGCGCGGCTGGATGCCGACGTCGCGAAAGCCGATCCGCTCGTCTGCGTGCTCGGCGGCGAGGTCGGTCAGCTCGACCCCGGCGCGACCTTCCAGCGCCCGCATGCTCTCCATCGAGAGGCGGCCGTTGGTGGTGCCCGAGAGGGCGAGGATCGCCTCGCAGGCCTGATCGGCGCGCTGCAGCGAGGGCCGCCCGGCGCCGGCCCCCGAGACGACCTCTCCGTTGCAGGTGCGCAGCCCGTCGACCTCCTCGGCGGGCTTCCACGACAGACCCTTACAGGGCGTCCCGAGCTCCTCTACGAGCGGCCCCAGCGAGGTCATCTTCTCGGCGATCGCGCCGTAGTCGCGCTCGACGACGATGAGCTTCGGCATCGTGCGCCCGGGCACCGGCTCGCACTCGCCGGCTCTCCAGTCGCGCACCTCGCCGAGCGGCTGTGCGAGCTCGTCGGGGCTGTCGTGTTGGAGCGGCGCGGCGACCAGGTCGCGGCGCGTGCCCAGTCGCGGGCCGGCCAGCTCGGAGAAGCGCTCGGCGATCGTGCGGAAGGCGTCCCAGTCGGAGCGCGCCTCCCAGGGTGGCGCGATGGCCGGGTTGAAGGCGTGCACGAAGGGGTGCAGGTCGGTCGTCGAGATGTCGTGCTTCTCGTACCAGGTGGCAGCCGGCAGGACGACGTCGGAGTGCAGACAGGTGCCGTTCATCCGAAAGTCGAGCGTGACCAGCAGGTCGAGCTTTCCCTCTGGTGCGTCCTCGCGCCAACGGACGTCCTTCGGGCGGCTCTGCGGCGGGGCCTCCTCGTTGTCGACGGCGTTGGAGTCGACGCCGAGCAGGTGCTTGAGGAAGTACTCGTGCCCCTTGCTCGAGGCGCCGAGAAGGTTGGAGCGCCACACGGTCAGCACGCGCGGGAAGCTCTCCGGGGCGTCTGGGTCCTCGCAGGCGAAGCCCAGCCGCTCCGCTTTCAGCTCGCGCACGACGTAGTCGGCGACCGGGACGCCCTCGCGCTCGGCCGCCTCGACGATCTCCAGCGGGTTGCGGTCGAAGGTGGGGTAGGAGGGCAGCCAGCCGAGCCGCGCGGCCAGCGCGTTGGCGTCGGCGGGGTGCATGCCGTTGGCGCCCGCGGCGGCGCCGTCGTCGTAGCGCCACTGGTCGGTCGCCAGATACCAGAACGGCGTGGCGGCCTGGTGGCGCGGGGGGCGCGACCAGTCGAGGCCGAAGCCGAGCGTCGAGAAGCCGGTGATCGTCCGCACCTTCTCCTGGCCCACGTAGTGGGCCCAACCGCCGCCGTTTACCCCCTGACAGCCGCAGAGCAGCACCAGGTTGAGCATCGCCCGGTAGATCAGGTCGGAGTGGAACCAGTGGTTGGTGCCGGCGCCCATCACGATCATCGAGCGGCCGTCGGTGCGCTCCGCGTTACGGGCGAACTCGCGGGCGATGCGCGTGACAAGGGCCGCGTCGACGCCGGTTATCTCCTCCTGCCAGGCGGGCGTGTAGGGCTGGGAGGCGTCGTCGTAGTCGACGGGCCACTCGCCCGGCAGCCCGTCGCGGTGGACGCCGTGCTGGGCGCAGAGCAGGTCGAAGACGGTTGTCACCGCGACGCCGGCGATGCGGCGCACCGGCACGCCACGGCGCAGGGGCGGGGCGCCCTCGACGTCGAAGCGCGGCATTTGCACCTCGGCCAGCTCCTCGTGGTCGCCGAGCAGTGTGAGAGCCGGGTCGATTCCGTCCAGGCGCAGGTTCCAGCGCCCCTTGCCCCGATCGCCCCAGCGGTCACCGATGGTGCCGTGTGGCGCGACCGCGCGGGCCGCGGCTGCGTCGAAGACGGTCGGCTTCCACTCGGCGTTCTCACCGGTGTCGCCGAGGTCGGAGGCGCGCAGGTAGCGACCGGGCACGAGCTCTCCGTCGCGTTCCTCGAGGCGCACCAAGAACGGCAGGTCGGTGAAGCGGCTGACGTAGTCCTCGAAGTAGGGCGTGCGCCGCTCGACGTGGAACTCGCGCAGGATCACGTGGGTCATCGCCATCGCCAGGGCGGCGTCGGTGCCGGGATGGGCCGCCAGCCAGTGATCGGCGAACTTGGTGTGATCCGAGTAGTCGGGGGAGACGACGACGGTCTTCTGCCCGCGGTAGCGCGCCTCGGTCATGAAGTGCGCGTCGGGTGTGCGCGTCATCGGGATGTTCGAGCCCCACATCATCAGGTAGCCGGCGTCCCACCAGTCGGCGGACTCCGGCACGTCGGTCTGGTCACCCCAGATCTGCGGTGAGGCGGGGGGAAGGTCTGCGTACCAGTCGTAGAACGAGAGACAGACGCCGCCGAGCAGCGAGAGGAAGCGGGCGCCGCTCGCGTAGGAGGCCATCGACATCGCCGGGATCGGGGAGAAGCCGGCGATCCGGTCCGGGCCGTGGCGCTCGATCGTGTGGACGTGGGCGGCGGCGACCAGCTCGGTGACCTCCTGCCAGGAGGCCCGCGCGAAGCCGCCTTTGCCCCGCTGCGCCGTGTAAGCGGGGTTGCCGGCGATGCTTGCCCAGGCGTCGACAGGATCGGCGTGCTCCGCGCGCGCCGCCCGCCAGAGGTCGAGGAGCGCGCCCCTTACGTAGGGGTACTTCACCCGCAGGGGCGAGTAGGTGTACCAGGAGAACGAGGCGCCACGGGGGCAGCCGCGCGGCTCGTAGTCGGGAGTCTCGGGCCCGTTCGAGGGGTAATCGGTCTGCTGCGTCTCCCAGGTGATGATCCCGTCCTTGACGTGGACCTTCCAGGAGCAGGACCCGGTGCAGTTGACCCCGTGGGTCGAGCGGACCACCTTGTCGTGCTGCCAGCGGTCGCGGTAGGCGCGCTCCCAATCGCGCGAGCGGCGACTGCGCGCGCTCCACGGCAGGTTGGCGCTGTCGCCACCCACGGACTTGAAGTGGCGCAGGCGCTCGAGACGAGACGACTTCTCACTGCTCACGAGGGCGATCTTGCCCCTGAAGGTCGACCGCTTCATCCGCGGTCCACCCGCCGCGGGAGGGGGCGGGGCCCGGATCAGCCTCCGAGTGTCTCCGCGATCCTCTCGTAGCCGATCCTGCTCGGCTCCGGCCAGAGCTGCAGCGACTTCGCGTCCCGCATCAGCTTCTCGATGCCCGTCTCGTGCATGTAGCCCGTGCCGCCGAAGACCTGGACGGCGTCGGTGGCGGTGGCCAGGGCGGCCTCGGTGGCGGCGAGCCTGGTGGCCAGAACAGCGTTTCCGTCGATCTCTGCGCCAAGCGACGGCGGTGCCGCGGCCTGGCGGACGCTCATACCGGCGAGCATCTCGCGCACAGCGTCGTGCTGGATGATCGGGACACCGCCCTGAATGCGGTTTTCGGCGTACTCCAGGGCCATCTCCTGTGCTCGCCGGGCAACGCCCCGGGCGATCGCTGCGCTGCCGGCGCGAAGCAGCGCCAGCGAGGCCTCGCCGGCGGCGCGGCCGTCTCCGCCGTGCGGCGGCTGCTCGATGGCGACGTCGGTCAGCGAGACGCGGGCGGGCGCAGCGGATCTCAGCCCCAGCAGTGGCTCACAAGGCTCGATTTGCAGTCCCGACGTTGTCGCGCCCAGCGCAACGACGCCCGAGCCGGAGCTGAGACCGGCGATGACGATGCCGTTTGCGCCCAGCGCTCCGAGCGCGGGGGAGAGGAAACCGCTCAGGGCCGGTCGGTCGCCGCCGTTGGCGCTCGGCCCCACCCCGGCTGGCGTGGCAAGGCCCTCGGGGGGTGCCTGCACCAGCGCCCAGCGCTCCGATTCCTCGGTCGCCGCGAGCTGCTCGGGCGGAAGCGCCGCCAGGGCCGCGTTCGAGAGCAGGACCAGCAGCGCCACACCCGCCTCCCCCGCGGCGATCTCCTCCAGGCAGAGGACCAGCGAGCCGGCGTCCAGTCCGACCCCACCGTCCGCGACCGGCAGCAGGGCGCGGTCGAAGCCCACCTCTGCAACCTGCCTCCAGGCGGCGTCGAGGGCCTCCGGGTTGCGCTCGTCGAGCTCGAGTGCGCGAGGGAGGAGCTCGCGCCTGCCCAGCTCGTGGGCGAGCGCAATCACCTCATGGCGCTCGGCCGAGCCCTCGCCGGTGACCGCGACTGCGCTCATACGGCGACTCCCGTGGCATCCACCCGGCGCTTCGTCGGCGGCAGGGCCGACATCGTCTCGTTGGCGACCAGCGCCCGGTAGACCTCGATCCTGTTGAGCTGGTTCGTCCCCTCGTAGATCTGGCAGAGCTTGGCGTCGCGCCACAGCTTCTGCAGCTCGGCGCGCACCGGGGCATCGGTGAGGCCGGCAACCTCCAGGGCGGCGTTCGTGACCTCCATCGCCACGTCCCCGCCGCGGGCCTTGGCCAGCGAGGAGAGGCCGAGCGAGCGGGTGATCGTCTTGTTGTCGGTAGCCCGGTTGAGGACCCTGGGGAGCATTTCGCGAGTCAGGGTCGAGCTCATCATGCGCCGCACCCGCGGCCGTCTGTAGATCCGATTCGGAATCAGGCCGAGGCTTCTGAGCAGCGGGTGCGCGGTGGCGTTCCCCAGGGCGGCGACGTCGAGATGCACGGCGGCATCCATATAGGCCTGGCGCGCGAGCTGGATCTGCTCGGCCATGCGCGCCAGCCGTAGCTGCACTGCCTGGCGCTCGAGCAGCCCCTTTGCGTCCGGGTCGTTGCGCAGCCAGCCGAGCAGTCGCTCGTAGGCGCCGCGGGCGATCCCCGTCGCAATCGCGCCAACCGGCGGCCGCGAGGCGGCAAGCACGATCAGCGTTGCGCCGGCTCCGTCGCCGACCCGGGCCACGAGTCGCTCGTCGGGCACGAAGACCTCGTCGAAGACGAGTTCGGAGGCGGGGCAGGCGCGCTGCCCCATCTTGTGCTCATTGCGGGCGACCGAGAACCCCTTCGTCTGCGCGTCGACGAGGAAGCAGGTCCAGGTCTCGGTGGGACGCCGCGGGTCGACTGGCATCAGCACGGTCAGCCAGCGGGCCACTCCGCCGTTGGAGATGAAGCGCTTGGTTCCGGAGAGCGAGTAGCCGCCCGGAACGCGCCGAGCATGGCTGGTGATTCGCGCTCGCGCCATCAGGTCCACGTCCTCCACGTCCGTGCCGGCGTCGGGCTCGGTGAGTGCGCAGGCCATCAGCATCGGCTCGCCCCGTTGCGCCGCTTCGGCCACTTCTCCCATCACGTCCCAATGGATCGGCCCGTCGAGCAGCAGCGGTGAGATGCCAAGGCCGTGCGCGCCGAAGATCAGCGCGAGGCCGGGGCAGGCCGCGCAGAGCTCCTCCATCACGACCGCGCACTCGACGGTCAGGCAGCCGCCGCCCCCTACCTGCGCCGGCAGCAGGAAGTCGAGCATTCCCTGGCGGGCACCGGTGCGGACCAGCTCCCAGTCGAAGTAGGAGGGGTCGTCGTCGGTGCGGCGGTCCACGTCGAGTGCGGTCTCCCGCAGGTGAAGATCGGCGAATCGTCGCGCCGCCAGCTGCCGGCTCTCGAGCCGGCGAACGTAGCCCCGGTCGTGCTGCTCGAGCTGGCGAAGACGGGGAAAGGCCTCGCGCAGCGACGGAGCGGTGCTCCAGGCCGCGGCGGCCATGGTCAACGGACGGCGGGCTCGCCGGCCTCTGTCATCGCCAGCGCCTTGCGAATCAGCGGCAGCGACAGATGCTCGGGCCCGTAGAGAATGCCCTCGAACGGCGCCATCAGCTCGTAGTAGATCGAGCGCCGCGACACCAGCACTCCGGCAAGCTCGCGGGCGATTGGGTGGCGCGCTCCCAGCTCGAGTCGGGCGGTGCCGGAGCGCAGCGAGCGTCCGGAGGCGATGACGTTCAGCTTGAACTCCGATTCCTGTGGCTGGCGATCGTGCCAGAGGTGGCTGAAGAGCTGCAGCTGCCCGGAGCGGGGAGTGTCGATCAGCGGCCCGTCGAGCGTGAGGATGTGCTCGTCCCCCTCGCCAAGGCGGCAGGTGCGGCGGCCGGCGCTCTCCGAATAGTCGATCGAGCCGACGAACTTCGGGTAGTTGTAGAGCTCCACGCCGCCGGCCCGGGCGATCTCGGTTGTCACCGGCAGGTGGTGGACCCAGGCGTGCAGCTGCTTGCGGCGCAGGCCGTCGAGCAGCGCCCGGCCGGGGAGGTTGGATGCAAAGGGCGGGTTGTTGAGGACGATCGTGATCGCCAGCTCGTTGTAGGGCCCGATGTCGGTGTCGCGGTACTCGAAGCAGGTGACCCCGACCGCGCCGAGCCCCGGTGCCAGGCGGGCCGGGACGAAGCGGGGGTCCGGCAGCAGTCTGCGCAACCTTCCGAGGCGGGCCGGAAACACCGCGGTCTGGGCGGTCCCGTCGTAGTAGAAGATCGGCAGCTTTGCCGGTTCGCCGACCAGTGTCGCATCGACCTGTGGCACTCCCTCGAAGAACCCCGACTGACGGGACATGCGAGAAGCGTGTCGTTGCACCGTTCGATGTACATCCGTATATATCCCGCTCGGGCCTAGGGATCGACCCCCACCTGCCGCTTGAAAAGCCACAGGTTCGAGCTGCGGTTTTCCCGCAGCCGTTCGTCGTGCTCAGATCAGCCGGCGTTTGAGCGCGTAGCGCACCAGCTCCGAGCGACTCGAGAGGCTGAGCTTCTGCTGGATGTGCTTGCGATGGCTCTCGATGGTTCGCACGCTGAGTGAGAGGTCCGCCGCGATCTCTCCGCTCGTGTGGCCCAGTGCGATCAGGCGCAGCACCTCTGCCTCTCGCTCGGTCAGGCCATCCGGCGGGCCGCCGTCGCCGCTGCTCTCCAGCGCTGCCGCCACCGACGGGCTGACGTGACTCTCGCCGTTCGCCACCGCGCGGATTGCCACCGCGAGCTCGTCGTCGACCGCGTCCTTGAGCACGTAGCCCGCGGCTCCCTGTTCGAGTGCCCGGCCGGCAAAGGCAGGGTCGCGCTCCATGGTCAGCACCACGATCGCGGTGGCGGGGGCCCTGTCTGGCGCTTCCGCGAGCGCCTCCAGCGGCGGCTGGCCCGGCATGTTGAGGTCGAGGACGAGGATGTCAGCCTGCTCGGCCGCCGCCACCTCGAGTGCGGCGCCGGCGTCGCCCGCCTCCCCGACAACGGTCAGGTCGGGGGCCTGCTCGAGCAGCATGCGGAGCCCGTGCCTGACGACGACGTGATCGTCGGCGAGCACCACGGTTGTTGGTTGCTTCCCTTCCATGCACCGCGACCCTAACCGGCCGCCCAGCGGCACGCGAGCGGGGGATTGCGGGATCGCCCGCCCCGATGCGGGGGGCCACCACGGATGACGGCCGGGAGGCGGGTGCGGCAGCATGGTCCCATGACCCGCAAGGCTGGCGACGAGGACATCGCTGTGTCGGACCCCCGAGCCATGGAGTCGGACGAGTCGGTGGAGTCAGCCAGGCGCGTTGACGACGACGATCCGGTCACGATCGTGGTCGCCGACGACCACGGGGTTGTGCGCGCGGGCCTGCGGCTGCTGCTCGAAGCCGAGAGCGGCTTCGAGGTCCTCGCCGAGGCGGACGACGTCCCAAGCACGCATCGCTTGGTGCGGTCCCGCCACCCGCGCGTGCTCGTCCTCGATCTCAACATGCCGGGCGGGTCGAGCTTGGAGGCGATCCCCAGGTTGCGCGAGGAGGCGCCGGAGACGCAGATCGTCGTGTTGACGATGCAGGACGACCCCGCCTTTGCCCGCGAGGCGCTGAACGCCGGCGCGGTTGGCTTCATCCTGAAGCGCTCCGCCGAGGACGAGTTGATCGAGGCGGTGCGGCTTGCGGCCCGTGGGGAGCCCTACATCAACCCGCAGCTCGGCGTGCGGCTCGCTGTCGAGCCCCCGCCCGGCCCGCCCGACGGGTTGAGCGAGGAGGAGATCGAGATCCTGCGGCTTGTGGCGCTCGGCCACACCAACGCCGAGATCGGCGAGCGCCTCTTCCTCAGCGGCAGAACCGTCGAGACCCACCGCATCAGGCTGCAGCGCAAGCTCGAGCTCAGCACCCGCGCCGAGCTGGTGCGCTACGTGCTGGACCGCGGACTGCTCGAACGCTGATTTCCGTTCCCCGAAGACCTGACCGGGATCGTGGCGGAGACGGTGGTTCCCCGTCCCGGTTCGGTGTCGATCTCCAGTTGGCCGCCCGCGAGCATGACGCGCTCGCGCATCCCCATCAGGCCAAAGCCGCCGTTGGCCGCGGACTCCTCGAAGCCACAGCCGTCGTCGCTGACCGTCACCTGGACGGTGTCACCGCTCCACTCGACCACAGCCTCGGCGCGAGACGCGCCGGCGTGCTTGGCGATGTTGTTGAAGGCCTCCTGGACGAGCCGGTAGAGGGTGCTCTCGGTTTCGCTGGGAAGCCGTGCGTCATCCCCGTCGCGCAGGCGCACGAGAACGTCGATCTCGAGCGCGCCCTCACGGCTCTTGCGTTCCGCCAAGGTGCGCAGGGCCGGCGCCAGGCCGATCTCGTCGAGTGCGGCCGGGCGCAACTCGGCGATCAGCGCCGAGAGGTTGTCGATCTCGACGTCGATCAGCTTGGTGGCCTCGTCGAGCACGTTGCGCAACTCGCTGCCGCTTGCGTCCGCGCGCAGCGCTGCGGAGTGCAGCATGCGCAGCCCGCCGAGGGCCTGCAGGGTCTCGTCGTGGAGCTCGCGCGCCCAGCGCTTGCGCTCGTTCTCCGCGGCTTCCAGGCTGTGGCGCAGACGCTCGGCCTCGACCGACTGCGCGGTTGCGACCGCCGTCGCGGCGCTGGCCGCGAACGAGCGCAGCAGGCGTTCGTCCTCGGGCCCGAACCCGGGCCCCTCGACGACCCGGTCGAGGGCGGCGAGGACGCCGGAGGACGAGCCCCGGAAGGTGAGCGGCACGAGCATCGACGCCTCGGCGGAGACACCGAGCTCGTTGAGCTCGGTGCCGACGCTGCTGACACCGGCGAGGCGCTCGGCGCGCCCCGTTTCCAGCACTCGGCCCGGGAGCGTTCTCTCGATCGGGATTCGCTTGCCGCGCAGGTCGGCCTCGATCTCGCCCGCCGTTGTCGCGACGACGAGCTCGGCGCCGTCGGCGAGCAGGATCAGCAGCGCCCTGGCGTCGACCAGGGCGCGCCCGCGGTTGACGATCAGCTCGAGGATGCGGTCGATGTCCGTCTCCCCGCCGACCGAGCGGGCGATGTCCGTCATCACCGCCAGTGCCCGCACCGAGCGTTTCGCGCTGTCGCGCTGCTGCTCGACCTCGTCGCGGCGGCGCGCAAGGCCCTCGTAAAGGCGCGCGTTCTCGATCGCCACCGCCGACCACTCGGCGAGCACGATGGCGGCGGCCTCGTCGCTGTCGGTGAAATCTTCGCCGCCTGCCTTCTCCGTCAGGTAGAGGTTCCCCCACGCTTCGCCGCGGATCAGGATCGGCACGCCAAGGAATGTGCGCATCGGTGGGTGGCCGGCGGGGAAGCCGTAGGAGTCCGGGTCGTCGGCGACGTTGGGGAGGCGAAGCGGGGAGGCATGCTGGATCAGCTTGCCGAGCACCCCGTGGCCGCGCGGCAGGTCGCCGATCTTGGCGTGCGTGGCTTCGTCGACCCCGAGCGTGAGGAAGCGCTCCAGTTCGCGCTTGCGCTCGTCGAGGATGCCGAGCGCCGCATAGCGGGCCCCGGTCAGGTCGCGCGCGGCGTCGAGCACCAGCTCCAGCACGCCCTCGAGGTCGAGCCTCGAGACGAGTGCTCGCCCGACCTCGAGCAGCCGGCGCAGCCTGTAATTGTCAAGGGAGTTGGCTTCCACCAGGCCAACCGTAGCGCCCGGCAAGCCCAGCTGGCAGGCTGTGTGTGATGGAAAGGGACCTGCTGCACGACGGCCATGGGCGGCGGATCGGCGACCTGAGAATCTCGGTGACCGATCGCTGCAACTTCCGCTGCCAGTACTGCATGCCGGCAGAGGGCCTTCCCTGGCTCGAGCGCCGCGAGATTCTCAGCTTCGAGGAGATCGCGCGGGTCGTGGGGCTGCTGGTTGAGATGGGGATCGAGGACGTCCGCCTGACCGGCGGTGAGCCGCTGGTTCGGCGCGAGCTGTCCAACCTGGTGGAGATGCTCGGT
>Ga0210086_1001643_pt1 | contig 11265 bp, 11 predicted proteins | sample China_Galinas_PW_3_FD_184867 | JGI IMG/M metagenome (GOLD analysis project Ga0210086, IMG submission 184867) | Wetland microbial communities from San Francisco Bay, California, USA, that impact long-term carbon sequestration - China_Galinas_PWB_D2... | ecosystem: Environmental > Aquatic > Marine... | reverse complement strand
CCCGCACCATTCGGCAGCGGATATCGGTCGCGTTATCAGCAATGACACCGCACTCAGCGCCCGCCTGTTGAAAATTGCCAACAGCGTCTTCTACGGCTTCCCCTCGCAAATCGACACCATCTCCCGCGCCATTACCGTAATCGGCACCCGCGAATTACGCGAATTGATCCTGGCCACCAGCGTGACGCGCTGCTTCAAGGGTCTTCCCAATGACCTGATCACTATGGAAGAATTCTGGCGCCACAGTATTTGTTGCGCCCTGGCGTCACGTTCTTTGGCGGCCCACCGGGGTGAGCAACTGGTGGAACGGTTCTTTGTGGCGGGCCTGCTCCACGATATAGGCAGTTTGCTGGTCTACCGCAAATTACCGGAACTGGCGCGGGAGGCGTTGCTGCGCGCCCAACATAACAACGTCCCTCTGTATCAGGCCGAACAAGAAGTTATGGGCTTTGACCATGCCATGGTCGGCGCCGAAATCCTGCGCAAGTGGAAATTACCCGAGCACTTCCAGGAAGCCACCGAGTTCCACCACAGCCCGCAGCGGGCGCAACGCTTCCCCAGTGACACCGCGCTGGTGCACATCGCGGATGTGATATCCGATGCCCTGCAATATGGAAATTCCGGCGATCCGCATGTCCCGCCTATGGACCCCCAGGCCTGGCAATTGGCCGGCCTCAACGATGACGTTGTCTCACCGGTGATCGCCGATGTCGAACACCAGTTCAACAGCGTCTTCGAATTATTTCATCCCGAACCGCAGGGCGTGGCCGCCAACCTCCACTGAAGCATCGCCGCGCCGGGCCTGACGGTTCCTCGCATATGCCGCGGCTTGTCATTCATTTCATACGTTCCTAGCGCAAATAGGCCTCAGTGGCATAGCGACGCATCATTCGATGTGAATTGAAATACGAAGCGCTCTTGCAGATGGTTCCCTTCATCATCGCGATCCACCCAGGTTGGTCGGTGTAGTAAAGGGGTAGGACAACATTCTCCAATTTATCGTAGAGCGACTGGGCGTCGTTACCATTATCCGACTCGGCGCTGTCGCCCACCGCCCAGCCGGTAACACCTTCGATACAACCCTCTATCCACCAACCGTCCAGCACACTCAAGTGCGGCACACCGTTGAAAGCCGCCTTCATGCCGCTGGTGCCGCTCGCCTCCAAGGGACGCAGCGGGGTATTGATCCACACGTCCACGCCCGCCACCATGGCCAGTGCCTTCTCCATATCGTAGTTGGGCAGGTACACGCCGCGAATCACGCCGCCCACTTCATGCAAATGGCCATAAATCTGCTCGATCAGCCACTTACCGCCCTCATCGCGGGGGTGGGCCTTACCGGCCATAACCAGTTGAAAAGGCCATTGCTCGGCAATGCTCTTCAAGCGCTCCAGATCGGAAAACAGCAGATCGGGACGCTTGTATGCCGTCATGCGCCGCGCAAAACCGAAGATGGGCACCTTGGGATTGAGGGCAACTCCGGTAAGGGCTGTAATTTTCTCAACGAGTGCCACCTTGGACTGATGGTGGGCCTCCCAGATCTCGGCATCGGCAATGCAACAATCGGCTCGGTTCAACAATTCCGGCTCATGGCACCACCCCGCTAAATGTTTATCATAGAGCCGCGAAAAACTCGGGCTGGTCCAAGTGTAGGGATGCACACCGTTGGTGATGGACTTTACATGGTAACCAGGGAACATCTTGCGCGACACTTCGGCATGACGCTCCGCCACCCCATTCACATACTCACTTAAGTTAAGGGCGAGGCGCGTCATATTGAGTTCCTCATTGCCGCCCATGCGCTTGAGGGTATTGAAATCGATGTAATCCTCACCGAAAAGACGCCGTACCAACTCGTAGGGGAAGCGGTCCTGACCCGCCTCCACCGGCGTATGGGTAGTGAAGTTGCACTGTTCCCGCACCCGCGGAATATCGTATTCCGACTCACCCGGCTGCAGATCCCGCGAGGGGAAGGTGTAGCGCCGCATCAGTTCCACCGCCAACAATGCCGAATGCCCCTCATTCATGTGATACTCACTCACCTCGAAACCCAGCGCCCGCAACAGCCGCACCCCGCCGACGCCGAGCACGATTTCCTGCTTGAGGCGATAGACCTGATCTCCGCCATAGAGATAATGGGTCAGCTGACGATCCTCCTGGCTGTTTTCGTCCAGATCGGTGTCCAGCAAGATGACCGGTTGGCGTCCGACCCGTTCGCCCTTCACGATATAAACCCAGGCCCCTACCCACACCCGCCGGCCTTCGATACTCACCACCACCTTGGCATTGAGCGGTATCGCCGTACCCGCAGGGTCCCAGGGATCGGGCAGTTCCTGCTGACGACCTTGCTCATCCAATTCCTGGCGGAAATAGCCCATGCGACTTACCAAGGTCACCGCCACCATGGGCACTTCGAGATCGGCCGCGGAACGCACGGTATCACCGGCAAGCACACCCAGACCTCCCGAATAGGTAGAAATGGCATTAGCGAGTGCAATCTCCATGGAAAAATAAGCGATGCGCGGCGTATGGGTGAATTCATCCAGCATGACAGTCTCCCTTGAAGGGCGGGCGTGATGAACAAAGTTTACACTACAGTATATTTACAAATTCAATCTATTCTCCAATATGAGCGAAGATCAGCGGCATTGCCATACTTTAAGTTGCTTCGCCGCATTACCACCGCCCCATCATGGCCCCCGCATACAGCTTGTAATCCCGCCCGGTTCTTCTCCCGACAAAACAGCATTCCTAAAGAATTTTTTATTTTAAGCCATGGTTAACTTCTGTTTCAGTCTTATTTAACAGCCCGTTGCTTAAATAAGCACAAGCTAGACAATCAGCGGCAATCAAAGACAGGAGCCAATGAAGATGAATATTCAATATAACGGATTTTCTTCAATTGAAAACATCGGATGGATTGAACGCGGCGTGCGCAGCCTGTTGGGACTCGGCATGATTTTCACTGTGCTGGTAATACCGTCCCTGTCCGAAGCAGTAGTGGCCGGATTATCCATGCTGAGTATCTACATAATGTTCACCGCGATTACCGGCTGGGATCCGATTTACGCCCTGACACGCAAGCCCAGCCGGCAATCGACCCCCGTCCCACCGACGGCGACCATCCGGCCGATAAACGGCATAAAGCGGTCCGTTAATGAATACAAAAAGGCGGCTTGACATGATGCATAAGGAGTAGGCGGATTGAGCGAGTTTAGGGATAGCGCGCGCAACCCACCCTGCGGTGCTGCACATCCTGTGCACAACACAAAATGGCTTAGCCGCCTAGTCCGTAAACGGTGATCGCGTACGCCCTTACACTTCGCGCTCGCCATCCTGGCATCGCCTGACGCGCAGGATCAATCCCGTCAGTCCTATCACCTTGACCCGCTCAGCGCGCTGCAGGGCAGAGTCGGATTCCGCATTCCATATCTCGCTATGCACACGGACTCGCAGGGCATGACCCCGAACCTCCATGACCTCACCGATGCTATGGAGCAGCTCTTCGGACCCGCCCAACACCGGGCGTTGCATCGCCCGCCACACCAAGGCATACATCCATAAAGACAGTACGGCAACATCGGTATAGATCGGCCCGGCCACTGCAAGCGGCAAGATCCAGAATACCGCCAGCGCAAACACCGGCGTCAACTATATTAGATGGCACATGAGCCCCTCCCCTTCGTCGTCGGAGAGACATTGCTGCGATTATTGCTGTTGGGGATTTCGACCGCACAACGGCCGGAGTCGTCCCGGCTTGCCCACCATCCAACCCGCCGTTAAACATTTCCGTACAGTATTTGCGTATCTTACTCGGCATTGCGCTGCAAGTATGCGGAAATCACCTGTAGTTGATCGCGATCCGGCACCGCCTTGCCTTGCGTCACCATACGCTGCTTCATCCGCATCATCACCTGAGGCCAGTCCCTGGCGGTGTGAGCCGTGGGTGCGGGAAGTGCATGACACTGTCCACAGTAGCTCCGAAACAAGCGCGCCCCTTCCGATTGCTGTTCCGGTAAGCTTTGCTTGCTGATACCGGGAGGCATTTGACCCATCATGCCGCCTCCCATCATCCCACCACCCATCATATGAGCGCCTGAATCACCCCGGCCGCACCCCGTCAGCAAGGATCCCAGCCCCGCCAGGACGACTGAAAGCGCAATCAGTTCAATTCGCAACATGCCGTCCTCTCTCGTCGTTTCTTATCAGCGACGCACCCGCAGTCGCTCTGACACCACCGCAAGTTATTATGCTTCAATCCTTCACACCGCGACTTACGTGAGAAAAACTTCAAAACCAACAGCGTATACCCGCCACTAAGCGAGTTTCATAATCAACATCTCCAAGGGCTCGGGCGTAATCGGCCGTGGCGCCGTACTTACCCATCCACTCGATACCTATATAGGGAGCGAGCTCACGCCGGATTTCGAAGCGCAACCTAATACCCCCCACCAAATCGGACAGACCAGAACCCAGGGCGCGCACGGCATCGCGCTTGCCGTAGAAATTGGCCTCGAGCCGCGGCTGGAGTAACAGTCGCTGGGTGAGCAACAGCTCGTATTCCGCACTCAGTCGCAGCGTGCTGTGACCGGCATCGCTCACATAGGCGGCGGCATTGACTTCGAACCAGTAGGGCGCCAAACCCTGCACGCCGAAGGCCAACCAGCCGCGACCGGGATCCACGCCATTGTCATAGCGCACGCCGAGCTGTGTATCCCAGAAGGACGCCACGGCGTGGCCCCACAACAGTTCGGTGCGCGCCTCCTGTAGCTCGCCGCCATCGACCTCACCCTCGGCCTTGAGCACGGCACGGTCGTAGTCACGGCCGTACCAGGCTTGCAGGTCATACGCAGTGACGGTGTGGTGCGAGGCATGCACCCATTCCAGCCTATCCATCGACAGCGAAGCGAAACGATGCTCATCGACAAAGCGCGGCCGCGGGATGGGACCGAAGTCGTAGCCGTCGGCATAGGCGTGCGGATCCCGGACGGCGGGAGGTGGCGAGGCATCGGGCGGCGATGCCTCGGCAGGCGACATAGCCATCCCCTGCATATTCACGTCGTCCATGCCCGGCGGCGTCTCCTGCAGCATGTCATCCCCGGCGGGGTGCGCATCATCTTGTGCCCGGGAGGGAGACAGGGCTATGGTCATCAACATAGCCATAAGAAAAATTGTGCAGCGCATCCCGATATTCCTCTTATACGATGCGTTCGATAAGCGCTTCATGCCACCACCACTTCGCGGAACATGCCCGCTTCCATGTGATAGAGCAAATGGCAGTGCCAGGCCCAGCGCCCCAAGGCATCGGCGGTAACGAGAAAACTCACACGCTGCGCCGGCTGCACATTGATGGTGTGCTTGCGTACCTGAAAGCGACCTTCCGGACTCTGCAGTTCCTGCCACATGCCGTGCAGGTGCATGGGATGGGTCATCATGGTGTCGTTGTGCAGGAATACCCGCAGGCGCTCGCCGGGCCGGAAATGCACTGGGGTGGATTGGCCGAATGCCAGGCCGTCCAGGGACCAGATGTAACGTTCCATATTACCGGTGAGATGCAACTCGATTTCTCTTTCCGCGCCGCGCTTATCCAGCGGGCCGCCGATGGTGTGCAGATCGGCATAGGTCAGCACCCGCCGGCCGTTGTTACGCAGGCCGACGCCGGGGTCATCCAGATTGGTACGCGGATTGTCCACGCGCATGTCGACACCGGGCCCGTATTCGCTGCTGGCATGGCGCACGCGCACCGCAGCCGCCCCCATCTCCATGCCGTGGTGCTGCAAACCCGTCATACCGGCCATATCACCCTGGCCCATAGCCCCCATCATGTCCGCCATGCTCAACCATTGAGGCTGATCCAGTTCCGGCACCGGCGCTGTGAGACCGGGCCGGCTGGCAAGGGTACCGCGCGCATAGCCGCTGCGGTCCATGGATTGAGCGAATAGGGTGTAGGCCTCGTCCTTGGGGCTTATAAGCACGTCGTAAGTCTCGGCGGGCCCTATGCGCAACTCATCCACGCTTACGGGTTCGACGTTCTGACCGTCGGTCTGCACCACGCTCATGGACAGGCCCGGGATACGCACATCGAAGAAACTCTGACTGCCGCTATTGATGAAACGCAGCCGCAGCCGCTCGCCGGCACCGAACAGACCCGTCCAATTGCCGGCCGGTGTGGTGCCGTTCATGAGATAGGTGTAGGTATGTCCGGAGATATCCGCCAGATCGGTGGGGTTCATGCGCATCCGGTTCCACATGCGTCGCTTGGCGATGGCGGATGTCAGCCCTTCGGTGGAGACGTCACGAATGAAATCGCCCAGCGTAGGCTGGATGAAATTGTAATAGTCGCTGTGCTTCTTGAGTTTGGCGAATACCGCCATCGGGTCTTCGTCGGTCCAGTCGGACAGCTGTACCACATAATCGCGATCGGCGCGGATGATGTCGCCACCCGGCGGATCGATGATAATGGCGCCGTACAAACCGGTCTGCTCCTGAAAACCGGAATGAGAGTGGTACCAATAGGTCCCCGCCTGCCGCACCTTGAAACGATAGGTAAAGGTCTCGCCCGGTGCGATGCCACTGAAGCTGATCCCCGGCACCCCGTCCAATTGATAAGGCAGGAGGATGCCGTGCCAATGGATGGAGGTGGACCGGTTCATGCGATTGCTGACGCGGATAGTCACCGTATCGCCTTCGCGCCAGCGCAGGGTCGGCGCGGGAATGGAACCGTTGACGGTGGTGGCCATGCGCGGCGCGCCGGTGAAATTGACGGGGGTTTCCGCTATGGTGAGTTCGAACTCGGTCCCGGACAAGACCTGCGCCGTACCGGATGCCGCGTTCCCCGACTCATCCCGCGCCCATACCGGCCTTATCCGCGCAGCCGCGCCCAACAACACGCCACCGGCGGCGAGTCCCTGCAGAAACCGCCGGCGGGACGTCGCCATCACCGCGCCCACCGCAGGGTGGTCAAATTTATCTTTGTGCATGCGATCTAACTCCGCGCAAATTAAATACACCCGACGGTTGCTCTATATAAGAACAACCTCAACGTGAAACCGGGGTGTATCAGGCGCGAGGCGGACGGGGATCGATGGGAAGCCAGATTTCGGCCAGATTCAATAGCCGCGGCCCGGCAGGTAAGATAAACGCTTTGATGAAACCGGACACCGGCTCGGCCGACACGGCGAAATGGGAATAACAGGCTCCACACATGCCGCAATGTACGCCGCAATGACACTGATGATTATGCTGTCCGTGCTGGGCACTGTGTGATACCGCATGTTGCGACGAGCCGTTCTCCATGGTTTGCATCTGACCATGTGCAACATACAGCTGTTGCGACGTGCCCTGTAAGTCCGGCGCCATGGCCATGGCCGCGTGCGGCGTCAACATGCTCACCAAGGCGAACAATAACAACAGACTTAGAAAGGCCCGGAAGGGGCGAAGATGCATGGAGTCTTTCCTTACCATGGTCAAAAACACTGGTAGCAGTCTAATCCCAGCCTTTGCGACTCGCAAGCCGGCGACACCTTCCTCTGCGGGATCGCTTAATATGAGTGTAACCTGAAGAGATTCAATAACTCCCGCCACCATAGCTTCCGCCATGCTGCTCGCCGCCTGAAGGGCGGCACTGGTTCCTCGCGCCATAAGCCGAGGATGACTGCTCGATCGTCAATCACTTGCGCCGTCACAGTGCTGAGATGGATGCGATAGTGTGAACTCCTTCAATTTTGCATTGGCCGAAACTGTGACCTTGACGACAGTTTTTGCTGCTGCTGCCCGCCTATGCTGTCGGCGTTTCACCGATACGGCGACCCTTCGGTTGTCCACGATATGGAGAAAAATATGAACCAATCACAAATGTCACTGCCGTTTCCGGAACAGCCCCTGCTGTCTTTCCTGCTGCTGTTCCTGGTTGCGAGTTTCATACTCTATTTCGCTCGACGGCCTGCTCACTACTTCATCACCTCGCTGAGTCATGCCTTACACGAAGTCCTGCATCTGGCTTCCGCCTCGCTCAAGGGTGCGACATCACGGATTACCGAGCGCAACCGCGAGGTACTGCTGGCTCAAGGCCGCGAGGCCAGCGAGCACATCATCGAGCGCGAGTTCAGCCGTGTGGATGCCGCCCTGCAGCGCGACATGGCCGAATACCCGGCCCTGCAACGCCACCTCGCCGAGGTGATCACTCACATCGACGAGGACTACCAGCACAGCAGCGAGGTACCGCCCGCACCGCCGGGCTGGACCAAAGCGGTCGCCGCGGTGGCCAAGATCCCCAGCGCCGAGGATCCGATGGTGGTGGAAATCCTGCGCGGCATCAACGATGCGCTGGTCAAGGCCCATGACAAGACGGTCACCGAGTACCGCAATACCACTCGCGAACGCCACGCGCTGCTCAAAACCATGGCACCGGATTGGCGCAAGCTGCGCCAAATTCTCGAGGCGATGGGAAAGCGCGTCGACGGACTGATGAACCGCTCCAAGACCATCGATCGCCACATGGACGAATACGAGTCGATCATGAAGGGCACCGACAAGGCGCTACGCAGCCTGTCGTCGTCATCCTTCACCCAGTTCTTCATCGCGGCCTTTGTGCTGGCCGTCGCCATCGGCGGCGCGGTGGTCAACTTCAATCTGATCACCCGGCCGATGCAGGAGATGGTCGGCGGCGGCAGCTATCTGCTGGGTTTCAAGACCGCCAACATTGCCGCCCTGGTGATCATTCTGGTGGAAGTCGCCATGGGATTGTTCCTGATGGAGTCGCTGCGCATTACCCGCCTGTTCCCCACGGTCGGGGCCCTAGACGACAAGATGCGTCGGCGCATGATCTGGGTGACGTTCAGCATATTATTGACCCTCGCCAGCATCGAGGCCGGGCTTGCCTATATGCGCGACCTGCTCTCTCAGGACGATGCGGCACTGATCGCCAACCTGCTCAACAGCAGCCAGACGGCCGCTAGTGCGGTGGGCAATCGCTGGATCACCACTGCTGCCCAGATGGGCATGGGTTTCATACTCCCCTTCGCCCTGACCTTCGTCGCCATCCCGCTGGAGACCTTCGTGCATACCAGTCGCACCGTCATCGGTGCGCTGACGGTCGGCATACTCAATACGCTCGCGGGGATACTGCGTGTCCTCGCCAATGGCGCCGAGCATGGGGCTAAGGCACTCATCAATCTCTACGACCTGGTGGTATTCGCCCCGTTATGGATAGAACAGCGCCTCACGGCACGTCGCGGCTCTGCGCCTGAGGCCCACGCGACGACCGCCGAAGTCAATGCCGAAGAGCCCGCCACCACTGCAGGGCGCGAGGACGTGTACGAGCGGGAAAATAAGCAGGAAGAAAAAGACGAAGCGATTGCCTTGCCTAACGGTGCGTGGGGGGTGAGCTCATGAAGCGCCTCGCACAGCTCGGCGTGGTGCTGGGGGCGCTTCTGCTGAACGGCTGCGCCACCAGCAGCGCCCACAACCGCGGCGTCTACATGCTGCTCGACACCTCCGGCACCTATACGCTGGAACTGGCGAAGGCGCAGCAGATCATCAACTACGTGCTGGCGAAGCTCGGGCCCACCGACTCCTTCGCCGTGGCGCGCATCGACACCGGCAGCTTCAGCGAGAAAGACATCGTCTCCAAGGTCTCCTTCAACGACCAGCCGAGCCAGGCCAATCAACAGAAGCTGCAGTTCCGCTCCACCGTCGACAACATGGTCAAAACGGTGAGCCCCAGCCCGTATACCGATATTACCGGCGGCCTGCTGCAAGCCACCGAATATCTCAACGAGCGTAATCCGGGGAAGAAGACCATTCTCATCTTCTCCGACCTCAAGGAGGATCTGAAACCGGGCTTCGTGCGCAATATCCCTCTGCATCTCGACGGCTACGAGGTCGTCGCGCTCAACGTTACCAAGTTGCGCAGCGACAACGTCGACCCGCGCGAATATATGAAGCGCATCAAGCAATGGAAGGCCAAGGTGGAACGGGGCGGCGGCACGTGGCGCGTGATCAACGACTTGGAGCAGCTGGAAGGTATTTTCCAGGACTAAACAGCTCGGCATCGGTCTGATGCGGATTTATGGGGGCATCAGACCGGCCACGCACTATACTTCAACCCGCTCAACAGGGTTACGCAACCTCAGCTGAGCCTCACTGCAAGGCATCCCGTACGCGATAGAGTTTGTCGCGCACCGCCATGCCCAACTCAGTGACATCGGGGCGGTCCACCAAACCCAGCACGGCCGCCGGGTCCATGAAGGCCACGGTGGTGGCGCCATCCTCTTCCTGGCGCACAACGACATTGCACGGCAGCAACAAACCGATGTCCGGGTCCGCCTCCAGGGCGCGGTGCGCCAAGGGCGGATTACATGCGCCGAGGATACGATACGGCCGCTTATCGACGCCGAGTTTTTTCTTCAGCGTCGCCTGCACGTCGATATCGGTGAGCACACCGAAGCCTTCCTTGGCGAGCGCCTCGGTGACCTTGTCCACCACCTCGTCAAACGAACCGGGAACCCGCGTATGAAATCCGTACATAAAATACCTGCCTGTCTATATCTACACCGTCATAAAGAATCATTATTCATGACCGGCAACTAACACCGGCTGCACCGACCCTTCAACACCGCGGCGGTGCAGCGCGGCATCCTCCTCGGTGGCGATCACCTGCATGAAGCGCCGGCTTTCAATAGAGTTCTTATGCTTGGAATCGGCAGGTGAGTCCACTGCCAGCTGCGAGGCAAAGTCTTGACGGCTGTCGGTGGCAGCGGCGTAATCATGGTCGATCGCTTTGGCCAAGCTGGCACCGGCGGGCAACAAAACACTCAGCATCAGGATGCGTGCGAACTGTTTGTCCATATTGACCTCCGTTATCGAGCTTAAGCTATACGGGCTTGATCGATCGAAGTTCGGCGTCAAGCTGTGTCAAGCGGATCCCGGCCGTTGCCGGGATCCTTCAGCGATTTAGACAGAGACAAAACCTCTTGGGTTTCGTCCCCGGCGTCCGGGGGATATCCCTTTGAACATGCGACTTATGATTAATCAGTGTAATTGTACTCCCCCGATATGGGAAGGGACCCACGGGGGCTCCGCGACCGACATCCAAGCCCATCATTGCAGTTCCTGTAATAGAGCCCGCGCCTCCCGGGTAACGAACTCCTTGAATAACTGCGCCACCGGGGAGAGCCGCTTTCCCTGGCGATGCACCACATACCAATGCCGCAGGATGGGGAAAAACTCCACATCCAGCACCGCCAGGCGTTTGGTCTCCAATTC
>Ga0210086_1001642_pt1 | contig 11266 bp, 8 predicted proteins | sample China_Galinas_PW_3_FD_184867 | JGI IMG/M metagenome (GOLD analysis project Ga0210086, IMG submission 184867) | Wetland microbial communities from San Francisco Bay, California, USA, that impact long-term carbon sequestration - China_Galinas_PWB_D2... | ecosystem: Environmental > Aquatic > Marine... | reverse complement strand
GCTCCATGTTTTGCGTGTCGAGTTCGACTAACGCACGCAAGGCTGAATACAGGGCGAACCCGCCCGGGCGACGCTACGGTCGCTACCCGGCGTTAGGCTCTGCAACACCCGTGGGAATCCAGGCTAGCAGGCAGCGATGAAGCGCTGTCCCGTCAGAGTTGTAGAGCTGTCGGAGGGACGACTGTCTGTGCGCTTCTCCATGAGACCGCTATGCTGTGCCCCGAGTTTCAAAGGAGGATGGCGTGATGAGGACCGTGGGATCTCGGGTTTCCATGAGCTCCAGGTCGGGAAACCTCGGCGACTCCTCCTGAGAGTCGAAGAAGCGTCCCGGGGACGTTTCTTCGACTTCTTCAGAAATATCGGCATGATTCGGCGGGTCACCTCTATTCTTGCGCTATCCGTAGCCCTGAGCCAGCCGGCTCCTGGGCAAAGGCTCATGTTCCACAACGAGCGCCCGATCCAAGAGCTCAATGGGGCCCCGGGAGGAGTCTACGGTGCAACGCTGACTCATGATGAGCAGTACATGGTGTTTACCAAGCTGCGGACCCTGTGGGAGACAAAGCGCGCGAACCGAGACTCGAAGTGGGGGACTCCCACGAACCTCTCACAACTCGGAGCCGTCGCGCTCTATCCATCGCTGTCGAGTGACGGACTCGAGCTGTTCTTCTGTGCCAATACGATCAAGAACCAGATAGGCGCGCTTGATTTGATGGTCGCGACCCGCACGAGTCTCGCCGCAGCATGGGGGGCACCTTCGAATCTAGGTACGCCAGTCAATGGACCTGGTATTTCCAATGGTTGCTCGGCCATTAGCCAGGACGGACGGACATTGTTCTTCGAAAGTGACCGTCTGGCGAACTGGCAGATCTTCACGGCGACTCGCACGGCGCGCGGGAAGCCCTGGGGAAGCGTCAGGCGCTTTGCGCCCACAGCGAGTCCGTACAATGACGTCGCGCCGATGACGAGCGCGAACGGGCTCGAGTTGTGGTTCATCCGCTTCAACAGCGTTCCGAAGATCGACGCCGTGATGTACACGTATTTCGATGATCGAACGCAGCAGTGGGTGTCGCCGAGGGCGGTCCAAGACCCTGTCGGGTACGGGCACGGTTGGAAACGCGGCATTACCGGAAGGATCTACTACGAGCGATGGATCGGACCGGGTCAGGGCGGACTGTACATCGCCGACCCGATCGCTCCGACGAGTCGGCCGGAAAACTCGATTGATGGCTACACGGTCGTGGCGTGCCAGAACTGCGACGTACCCATGTGGTGGGCACGCCGCTACACGTGGCCCCTCGGCAACCGGATATCACTGCCGATCTTCTACTCACGTGCGAGCAAGTCGCCGATTACCAGCCTGCTGCTCTTGTCTCCGACGTCGCTGGCCCAACCGGCAACCATTCCGGTCGCACGCAACCAGCTCGTTGTGTCGCCGCTCGGACTCGCTGTGGTTCCGTTCGCGTTCAGCGGGAACTTGGGCGAGCTGCGTTTCACCGTGCCAAGGTTGGCGCAGCTCAAGGGCGCCACCTTGTGGTTCCAGCACCTGTGGCTCGATTCGTCGCCGGCACCATTGGCTGCGTTTTCGGAGCCGGGCCGAGCGGTCTTGCGCTGACGTCGGCTAGCCCGTCGCGACTTCCTCGAACGTCTCATAAACCGTGTCGCGCAACACCGGCTCGTAGCCGGCCTGCGTGATCAGCCGCAGCAGCTCTTCCTTCGGCAACAGCATCGGCGCCGAGGTGCCGGCGTCGTGCGTGATCTTCTCTTCGGTCACGGTGCCGTCGAGGTCGTTGGCGCCATACGCCAACGCGGTCTGCGCGATCGGCGGGGTGAGCATGACCCAGTAGGCCTTGATGTTGTCGAAGTTGTCGAGCATCAGCCGCGACACCGCGATCTGGCGCAGGTCGTTCCAGCCGGTCGTGACCTTGCCGTAGTGCTCGAGCGCCGTGTTGTAGGGCCAGAACGCGAGCGGGATGAACGTCATGAACTTGCCGGTCTCGTCCTGGAGCTCGCGCAGGCGGACGAGGTGCTCGACGCGCTCGTGGATCTTCTCGACGTGCCCGTAGAGCATCGTCGCGTTCATCTTGAAGCCGTGGTTCTGGACCTTCTTCGCGGTCGCGAGCCACTGGTCGGGGTCGATCTTCTCGCGGAACACGGCTTGCCAGATGCGCTTGGTCAGGATCTCGGCACCGCCGCCGGGGCACGAGCCGAGGCCGGCCTCGCGCAGGTCGTCGAAGACCTCGTCTTCGGTCTTGCCCGAGATGTTCAGCATGTGGTCGATCTCGACCATCGTGAACGCCTTGACGTGGACGTCGGGCTTGCCGCGCTTGGCCGCGCGGACGATGTCGAGGTAGTAGTCGTAGGGCATGTCGGGGTGGATGCCCGCGACCATATGGACTTCGCAGAGGTCGGAGCCCTTGAACTCGGCGAGGCGCTTCTCGATGTCCGTAGGCGTCATCAAGTAGGCGCGGTCCTCGCTGGGCTTGGCGGCGAATGCACAGAACTTGCACGAGTACATGCAGATGTTCGTGTAGTCCATGTGGAGGTTGATCTTGAAGCAGGCCTTCCTGCCTTGTTGGCCAACGCACCGACGGCCGAGATGTCGGGGTGCTCGTAGAGGCGGATGCGGTCGTCGAAGGTCGAGAGCCTACGGCCTGGCCAGTATCTCGTTTGCCGTTGTCCCTATGCAACGTGCGAGGGGCTTGACGGCGGATGGGTGGGGGGGGTACGAAAGGGTACGAAAGGTGTGCCGACAGGCGCACAAACCCGACCGCTCTGACCCAAGCTACAAGGAGCACCCGTGGCAGCAATCGGACAGACGTTGTTCGTTGGAGCCGAGATCTACAGTGCGTGGATGCCGCGAGAAGCGGACTACTGCGTGTTCTGGGGCGAGTTGATCGACAAGTCCGGCTCGCCGACCCTGACCGTGACGATCTACCACAAGAACATCGAGGACGACGGCGACGGCGACGCGATCGGCACGCCGAACAACTTCACGCTATCCGGAACGGACACGATCAAGTCGCTCGACGCTACGGCTGGACTCAAGGAGATGGTCCGGTTCAAGTTCGCTGTGACGGGCACGTCCGGAGACTGGATCCACTACCGGATGCTGACTCCGGTGTGGTACGACGCCGCAACGATCTAGGCGAGTAAGGAGCGAACATGATCCCAGGCACGACGCTGCACCTCGGATGCGAAGTCCTGACCGAGTGGGTTCCGCGGCAGGGCGACAACCTGATCGTCCAGTGCGAGGTGATCCAGATCGAGAACAGCGCGAAGCTCGAGGTCGAGATCTATACGAAGAACGCGACCACGGTCGGGAACGGTACGGCAGTCGGATCGACCGGCTCTTTCGACACTGAAGACAGGCATGCGCTGTCGTTCGAGTATTCGCCCGGCAGCGGTGACCCCGGTCTGAATGACCTGGTTCGCCTCCACATCAAGGTCGTCGACAACGGTGGCACTGCGGGGAGCCCCGAGTGGATCCGCTGCCGCATTCTCGACTTGATCTGGTACGATACGGCTCGGGCTTGACACGCTGCACGAGGAATGCGACATGCAGCCAACGCGCACGGACGGCAGTTTCTGGCCGCTGAGTGATGCTGGGACGTTCGTCCCGGGCTGTGGTTGCGCGACGGGTTGCGGCTGCTCCGCGACGAGCGAATCGCGGCAGAGCCGCATCGCTTCAGTGGAACCGCCGCCCACCCAGTCGAATGCTCGCAGTGGAGGCCAGTTCTCGAACTCACCGTTCGCGATCCGGAGAAGCCCTGCTCCCATTCCGCCTGTGTCTGGATCCGAGCTGAGGTACTCTGTGATTCGGAATGCGGCGCTCAACTTCGCCTCCCTCGGCACTGTCGATACCTGGTCTCAGGGTGCGCCTCGATACACGATCGTCCGGACGAAGACTCACGGAGGGCATTTCGCATTGGCCCTCGATCCGAGTTCGGTGGGCCGGTCGCAGTTGCGCTTCTCCTTGATGAGAAGCATCGACGGTCGAAACTGGAAAGTGATCCACAAGAACCTGGGACCCGCCTTCCAGGACCCGGTGATGGTCAGCGACTTCCAGGGCAGGCTGCACATCTTCTACCCGATTCTGATTGGGGGCAGCAGTTGCCGGCGATTCGGGAACATCGCTCACATGATCCTGGATCCGCGCCGAGCGTTCCAGATCCAGTGGATCGACACGTCTAAGGTGTTCGCCGATCACGGAAACGAACCGGTTTGCACCGAGCGCTACTCGGCAACGGTTCATTTTCACCGAGACGATCAAGCGATCTATCTTGCGTTCCGCGTTTTGCCCAATCGGTTCTTCAGGTCTCAGTTCGCATTCGCCCGTTTTGACCTGGCAGCGAATAACGGTCGCGGTGCGTGGGAAAAGCGCGTCGTCGTCGAGACTAGCGTCGACAAGAGTTCCAACACCAAGGCGGGTGTAGGGTATTCGGTGATCGCGCCTGGGCGACGCGCGCGTGAGTTGGTATTGCTGCACACGGTTTGGGATGGGGGCCAAGGGTATCGCGAGGTCGTGCTCACGGTCGCAAACGGAGCTGACCCTCGCAACTTCAAGAGTTGGCCGCTTTGCGATACGGCAGGGTCGCTCAAGCCAGTCCCGCCAGGGGTCTATGCCTGCTTGGGTACAGATCTCGTCGTCGATCCGGATGGATGGGCCTATGCGCTGTACAGTGCTGCGCCGGGTTATGGCGCGCGACCCGGTAAAGGGCTCGGGGTAAAGAGCTTCCCGCGGTTTGGTGTGTATCTGGCCAAGTTTCAGAACGGTTTACGGCCACTTATCGTTCAAGATGGCAACCGATCGCCGGATACCGGCGGAGCGTTGGCTCGGCTTGGGCGGAGACTCATGGTCGTGGCGGCCTATCCGTACCCAGCGCCTAACAGCATTGGATTTTGGGAGTCGTCGGACCAAGGGGTCTCATGGCGCTTTCGCGAGCCAGTTGACACAATTGGTGGCCCCGATCGCCCTTACCAGCCGCTTACGATGAAGAAGCACTGGTCCGGCACAGTGACGGAATCAGAAGTCAGCGGGGCGGTGCGTGGTATGGTGACGAACTTCACGATGCGGAACCCACCTAGGTTCACTCTCGGAGCTTTCAACTGGCAGGAGTTCGGGAATGGCTAGTGGTGGCCCACTCGCGCGCACGCTCCTCGTCGCGTGCCCGTTTCTGTGCGTGCAGGCAATCTCGGGTCAGAGGCTCGCCTATCACAACGAGCGGCCAATCCAGGAGCTCAACGGGGCTCCCGGCGGAGTCTATAGCGCTACGTTGACGTACGATGAGCGCTACATGGTCTTCACGAAGCTGAGAGCCCTGTGGGAGACTCGGCGCGCGAATCGAGACTCGAAGTGGGGGACTCCCACGAACCTCTCACAACTCGGAGCCGTCGCGCTCTATCCATCGCTGTCGAGTGACGGACTCGAGCTGTTCTTCTGTGCCAATACGATCAAGAACCAGATCGGCGCGCACGATTTGATGGTCTCGACGCGCACGAGTCTCACGGCGGCATGGGGAGCCCCCTCGAACCTGGGTGTGCCCGTCAATGGACCTGCCATCTCCAATGGTGTCTCGAGTGTTACGCAAGACGGCCTGACGTTGTTCTTCGAAAGTAACCGTCTGGGGAACTGGCAGATCTTTACGGCAACTAGGACGGCACGCGGGAAGCCGTGGGGAGGCGTGTCGCGTTTCGGCCCGACGGCAGGTTCGTCCGAAGACGCTGCTCCGATGACGGACGCGAATGGGCGAGAGTTGTGGTTCTTCCGGTACCAGCGAGTCCCCCGGATCGCGTCCATGATGTACGTGTACCTGGATGATGCGACCCAGAAATGGACCGCGCCGAAACCGTTCGTGGACCTGAGCGGATTCGGTACCGGTTGGAAGCGTGGCATTACGGGCAGAATCTACTACGACCGATGGATCGGACCGGGTCAGGGCGGACTGTACATCGCCGACCCGATCGCTCCGACGAGTCGGCCGGAAAACTCGATTGATGGCTACACGGTCGTGGCGTGCCAGAACTGCGACGTACCCATGTGGTGGGCACGCCGCTACACGTGGCCCCTCGGCAACCGGATATCACTGCCGATCTTCTACTCACGTGCGAGCAAGTCGCCGATTACCAGCCTGCTGCTCTTGTCTCCGACGTCGCTGGCCCAACCGGCAACCATTCCGGTCGCACGCAACCAGCTCGTTGTGTCGCCGCTCGGACTCGCTGTGGTTCCGTTCGCGTTCAGCGGGAACTTGGGCGAGCTGCGTTTCACCGTGCCAAGGTTGGCGCAGCTCAAGGGCGCCACCTTGTGGTTCCAGCACCTGTGGCTCGATTCGTCGCCGGCACCATTGGCTGCGTTTTCGGAGCCGGGCCGAGCGGTCTTGCGCTGACGTCGGCTAGCCCGTCGCGACTTCCTCGAACGTCTCATAAACCGTGTCGCGCAACACCGGCTCGTAGCCGGCCTGCGTGATCAGCCGCAGCAGCTCTTCCTTCGGCAACAGCATCGGCGCCGAGGTGCCGGCGTCGTGCGTGATCTTCTCTTCGGTCACGGTGCCGTCGAGGTCGTTGGCGCCATACGCCAACGCGGTCTGCGCGATCGGCGGGGTGAGCATGACCCAGTAGGCCTTGATGTTGTCGAAGTTGTCGAGCATCAGCCGCGACACCGCGATCTGGCGCAGGTCGTTCCAGCCGGTCGTGACCTTGCCGTAGTGCTCGAGCGCCGTGTTGTAGGGCCAGAACGCGAGCGGGATGAACGTCATGAACTTGCCGGTCTCGTCCTGGAGCTCGCGCAGGCGGACGAGGTGCTCGACGCGCTCGTGGATCTTCTCGACGTGCCCGTAGAGCATCGTCGCGTTCATCTTGAAGCCGTGGTTCTGGACCTTCTTCGCGGTCGCGAGCCACTGGTCGGGGTCGATCTTCTCGCGGAACACGGCTTGCCAGATGCGCTTGGTCAGGATCTCGGCACCGCCGCCGGGGCACGAGCCGAGGCCGGCCTCGCGCAGGTCGTCGAAGACCTCGTCTTCGGTCTTGCCCGAGATGTTCAGCATGTGGTCGATCTCGACCATCGTGAACGCCTTGACGTGGACGTCGGGCTTGCCGCGCTTGGCCGCGCGGACGATGTCGAGGTAGTAGTCGTAGGGCATGTCGGGGTGGATGCCCGCGACCATATGGACTTCGCAGAGGTCGGAGCCCTTGAACTCGGCGAGGCGCTTCTCGATGTCCGTAGGCGTCATCAAGTAGGCGCGGTCCTCGCTGGGCTTGGCGGCGAATGCACAGAACTTGCACGAGTACATGCAGATGTTCGTGTAGTCCATGTGGAGGTTGATCTTGAAGCAGGCCTTCCTGCCTTGTTGGCCAACGCACCGACGGCCGAGATGTCGGGGTGCTCGTAGAGGCGGATGCGGTCGTCGAAGGTCGAGAGCCTACGGCCTGGCCAGTATCTCGTTTGCCGTTGTCCCTATGCAACGTGCGAGGGGCTTGACGGCGGATGGGTGGGGGGGGTACGAAAGGGTACGAAAGGTGTGCCGACAGGCGCACAAACCCGACCGCTCTGACCCAAGCTACAAGGAGCACCCGTGGCAGCAATCGGACAGACGTTGTTCGTTGGAGCCGAGATCTACAGTGCGTGGATGCCGCGAGAAGCGGACTACTGCGTGTTCTGGGGCGAGTTGATCGACAAGTCCGGCTCGCCGACCCTGACCGTGACGATCTACCACAAGAACATCGAGGACGACGGCGACGGCGACGCGATCGGCACGCCGAACAACTTCACGCTATCCGGAACGGACACGATCAAGTCGCTCGACGCTACGGCTGGACTCAAGGAGATGGTCCGGTTCAAGTTCGCTGTGACGGGCACGTCCGGAGACTGGATCCACTACCGGATGCTGACTCCGGTGTGGTACGACGCCGCAACGATCTAGGCGAGTAAGGAGCGAACATGATCCCAGGCACGACGCTGCACCTCGGATGCGAAGTCCTGACCGAGTGGGTTCCGCGGCAGGGCGACAACCTGATCGTCCAGTGCGAGGTGATCCAGATCGAGAACAGCGCGAAGCTCGAGGTCGAGATCTATACGAAGAACGCGACCACGGTCGGGAACGGTACGGCAGTCGGATCGACCGGCTCTTTCGACACTGAAGACAGGCATGCGCTGTCGTTCGAGTATTCGCCCGGCAGCGGTGACCCCGGTCTGAATGACCTGGTTCGCCTCCACATCAAGGTCGTCGACAACGGTGGCACTGCGGGGAGCCCCGAGTGGATCCACTGCCGCATCCTCGACTTGATCTGGTACGATACGGCTCGGGCTTGACGCCCGAGCTGAGAAAGGTGCCATGGTGGCAACACGCAGAGACGGCAGCTTCTGGCCGCTGAGCGATGCGGGCACGTTCGTCCCGGGCTGTAGTTGCATAACGGGTTGCGGCTGCTCCGCGACGACCGAATCGCGGCAGAGTCGCATCGCTTCGGTGGAACCGCCGCCCGCCCAGTCGAATGCTCGCAGTGGAGGCCAGTTCTCGAGTTCACCCTTCGCGATCCCACGGACTCCTGTCCCGGTGCCGCCCGCCCCTGTATCCCAACTCCGTTACTCTGTGATTCGCGGGCCACTTGATCGCACGAAGACCGTGAGCTTCGATACATGGTCGCCGGGTGCGCCACGCTTCACCTGGACTCCGCAGGGACTGTTTGTACTTGCAATCCAGCGCTCCGCAAACAATCAGTATCAGCGCACTCGGCTACTGTTCACGTTGATGTGGAAGCGCGGGACTGGGGCCTGGGCTCCAGTCGTCCAGAACATCGGTCCCGCTTACACGGATCCGGTCATGGTCAGCGACCGTCACGGAAGGCTTCACATCTTCTATCCGTCGGCAAACGGTTGCCCGGGTGGTATCCAGGGCGGAAATGTCACGCACGAGATCATCGATCCCAACAATAACTTCTCGAGGAAGTCGCCAGCTACTCAGCCGATCTTCGCGGATGATCGTAGCCAGAGAATCTGCACAACCCGCTACTCAGTGGCGTACAGCCATTTCGACGATGCGATCTACCTTGCGTTTCGTTTGTACCAGACGAAGTCCCTGACGTCGCAGTTCGCATTTGCCCGGTATCGTGTTGCCTCGGATCCAAGAAAGAACGGCAAGTGGGAAGGGCGCGTCCCGCTGCCGACGAACGTCAAGCCGGGCGAAGGCCTTGGGTACTCGTCCGTCGCTCCCGCAGGTCCCAACGTCGTCTACTTCCTTCACACGATCTGGGGCAAGGCCGCAGCCTATCGCGAGGTCGGCCTGAACATGGCGAGCCTCGTCAGCTGGTCGTTGCCAAGGCCGAAGTGGTCGCTGTGGAACATCAAGCTCTGTGAAGCGCCCAACCCGCCGGCAAATGCCTGGGGTTGCCTAGCGCACGACCTTGTAGCAGACCGTGGTGGGCCTTATGCTCTCTATTCGGCAGATCATCGTGCGGGCGCGACACCACCTCCAGGCGGGAAGTTCAAGCAGGGCGTCGACGCCATTTATCTTGCGTCGTTCTCGTCGAAGCTCCTGCCTCGGCTGGTGTCTGTCAGTACGCCTCGCCCGGGTGATCATCGGACTGGTGCGCTCGCTGAGCCCACAGGGAGCCTGGTCGTAGTAGCACGACTTCCCGACAGCGGTCAGCTGGGTTTCTGGGAGTCGAGAGATTCCGGCGTGTCCTGGAGACTCTGGCAGCCGCCGGTCGATGTGCGTGGCAGCGTTACTCAGGCCTACAATCCGTCGGTGTTCAAGTCAGCTTGGTCCGGGACAGTGCCGAGGACGTTCTTCGACTCCGCGATCCACGGCGTCGTTACCGACCACCTGCAGTCCGTTGGGCAGAAGCTAGTCCATTATAGGTTCCAGTCATTCGAGGCGTCTCGACCTGGATTCTGAGAGGTGATCTGATGTGTCGACGTAACCTGGCCTTGGGCGGATCGACGTTGCTTCTGGTGTTGGGGGCAGCTCACGGGCAGAGTTACTACTACACGAACCCGAGAGTAATCCAAGAGCTGGCGAACGCGGTTCGCACGGGACCCGCACTGACGTACGACGAACTGTATATGGTCTACGCACAGGAAGGCGATCGGACTGTAGAGCTCTTCGAAACAGGCCGGACTGATCCCAACGGCAAGTGGGGCGGGATCAAGCGACTCTCGGCCTTCGGCAAGGCAGCGCGAGATCCATTCATTTCGCGAGATGGGCTAGAACTGTACTTTGCTAGCCAGCACACGGCAAATCTTGGCTCCTGGGACATCTGGGTATCACGACGAAAGAGTGTTACAAGCGCCTGGGGTACGGCAAGCAACTTGGGTGCGCCGATTAATGGGCCGCAGTATTTGAACACGTTTCCAGTTCTCACAGACGATGGGCTGGTCATGTTCTTCTGCCGTGACGTCCTCGGCAAGTCTCAGATTTTCACTGCGCGGCGGCCGACGATCGGTGGCTCGTGGGGGAGCGTGCAGCAGTTCATGCCGACCGCGAGCCCCTTCTATGACGAGTTTCCGATGCCAGGAAGCAACGGGCGTGAAATCTGGTTCGGGAGAGCCGATCTCACTGTGCCGGTGTACAACTACATGCACATGTACTTCGACTCTCGGACGAAGACGTGGAGCAAGCCTGTGGTCGTGCCTGAGTTCAGTGGCAAGAACGCGATTTACACCGGGTGGAACCGAGGCGTTACCGGGCGCTTCTATGGCAATAGCGGAATCCTGTTCGTGGCCGATCCGATCACCCCTGTATCACGGCTTGACAAGCCGGTCGACCAATTAGCTGCAATCCCCTGCGGGATCTGCGATCTCTCGACCTGGTGGTCACGGCGCTACGGCTGGGGGCTCGGCCAACAGATCACGATTCCCGTGTTCTACGGCCGCAAGTCTCGGTCGCCGAACACGAGCGTGCTTCTGCTCGGCTCAACGGCGCTGACGCAACCAGTCGCGATCGTTGGCATGCGCAATCAACTCGTCGTCTCGCCCGCCAACGTCGTCGTGGTCCCGTTCTCGTTCACGAGCAATCTCGGCAAGGTCGTGCTCACGGTGCCGAAGCTGGCCGTGCTCAAGGGGGCGACGTTCTGGTTCCAGAACCTGTGGCTCGATTCTTCGGTGCCGCGACTGGCCGCGTTTTCGGAACCTGCACAGGCGATCGTCCGCTAGCCTGGATTCCCACGGGTGTTGCGGAGCCTAACGCGGGGCGTCTTTCGTGGCGGCCGGTACGAGGGGCTGACCGGCCTTGGCGGCGGCGATGTTAGCCGAGGAGTAGACCCCACGGGGGGGACT
>Ga0210086_1001640_pt1 | contig 11282 bp, 11 predicted proteins | sample China_Galinas_PW_3_FD_184867 | JGI IMG/M metagenome (GOLD analysis project Ga0210086, IMG submission 184867) | Wetland microbial communities from San Francisco Bay, California, USA, that impact long-term carbon sequestration - China_Galinas_PWB_D2... | ecosystem: Environmental > Aquatic > Marine... | reverse complement strand
GCGAGGACGAGAGAGGCAGAGAGCAAAAGCGGCAGGCGCATCAGGCGTTCCTTGCTGGAGAGATCGTGAAGCCGACGAGCATACCAGACGCGGGATTGGCAATCACGACAAGCGCGAGTTCGGGGATCGCCGGTCCATCCGAAGATGCCCGACCCCACGCACTTCACTTCCAGTCTGCTCCCTGGGGACCGTTTCTCGCCTTCGCGATCCTGCACGAATCCGGCACCCTGCGCGTGGCTGCCAAGGACCCCTGTACGGGTTCGAACTCGTCTTGCCCGCGACCGACGGTCTCGTTACTGCACGAGCTTCCAGGACTCGGCGACGAACTTGCCGTCTTTCATCGCGCCCTTCGTCTCGATCTTGGCGCCTGCGTCCTTGAAGTCGCAGAACTCCATCGGGCCGAGCGACGGGTGGACGAGCGGGACGTACTTCCCGTCGATCCGGATGTAGTTCCCGCACTTCCCGATTTCCTTGATCGAGCAGCCACACTTGACCTCGTGAACGACCATGCCGGCCGTGCTGGCCTTGTCGGCGGCGCTGTCGGACTTCTTGGCGGCGGGGGGAGTGGCCTCGGGAGTGCAGCCGAGGAAGGCGATCAGGAGCGAGCCAATGAGGAGCAGTTGTTTCATGATTGCGAGCAGGTCCGTGCAAGAACGTGGGCGGCGAAAGGCGGAGAAGTCCCGGAGGGAACGCCCTCTCCCGCAAGAGCGAGAATAGCGTCGATGGACGGCGGGTTCCATCCGGCGGAATCGCGGAGCGGCGAACCGCCCGGCGCCGCGACCGTTGGAACACGCCCTCCGGTCGATCCCCAACGAGTGCCGCGCGTGTTGCCCTTGCGAGTGCTCTTCGGGGGGGGCGCCAGCCTCGCTCGTGTCACGTATGCTGCTAACCGCACTGCCACAGCCGACGGAACCCCCCTTCCCCACAGCAGCATCGACACTCATGAACTCCAGGCTCGTCTGCGTTCTCGCCGTCCTCGCGACGGCGCTCCCGTTCTCGTGCAAGAAGTCGTCGAGCAACTCCGGGATCGTCGGCTCGATCATCGTCGGTGGTGACGGCGGCGAGCTCGTCATCGACACCGGACCTCTCGCCGGCACCGCGATCCGGATTCCACCGGGTGCGCTCACGGAGAACACGCAGATCGCGATCTACCAGGAGCAGTTCTCGAAGACGACCGGCGTCCTCGCGATCGGACCCGCTGCCCGATTCGAGCCCAATGGGTTCGTGCTGGCGGCCGCGGCGATCGTGACTCTGCCGTTCACCGCGTCCATGGTTCCGAGCGGGACAGAGACGAGCGACTTCATCGTCCGCGGGCGCGATCACACGGGCATGCTCTTCGAGCTGACGCCCGCGTCGGTCGACCCGGACGGGTCGGTCACCGTCGAGGTGACGCAGCTCGCGACGCTGTGGGTCGCCGTGCCCGACATCATGGTCGCGACCGAGCACTTCCCGCTGAAGAACGCTGACAACTACGTCTACGACACCGGCCTCACGCTGTTCGTCAGCCACACGACGTCCGAGCCGAACTTCGGGTCGACGGACGTGATCAAGCTGACGTTCTCGAACACCGGGATCACGACCGGGCTGTACCTGGCGATCGATGCGAACAACAACATCAGGAAGCTCGGCGACTTCAGGGTTCCGGACTTCCAGGAGAAGTTCGACAGCGCGATCGTGTGGCTCAACGCCAAGGAGACCCTCTCCGCGCAGAACAAGCAGCTCTACAGCTATCTCGGGTATGTCCCGTACGGAGGGCTCGTCGTCCGCTACACCGGCATCGCCGAGCAGATCGCCGCGATCGGTCCGCGAACCAACGTCGGGACGGTCATCAAGAACTTCGAGAACGTGATCGAGTGCACGTTCACGGTCGACTTCAGCAACACGATCCCGCGGTTCGACACGACGACGATGAAGCTGTGGCTCGCCCCAGGCGTGGGCCCGGTTCGTGTCGCGCTCGAAAACCAGCCCGTCGCGACGCTCGTCAGCGGCACGGCCAACGGCCGGCCGATCGAATAGCGCACCCTGCTCGCGCCGAACGGCGCATCAACCGCCTGCCACGACCGGCTCGCGCCAGGCCTCGCGCGACTCCGTCCCCGTGCCATAGACCGGAAGCTGGAACGCCCCGACGTAGTCGAGGCCGGCCCGCGCGACGCGGACCTCGAGCTCCCAGTACCGCGTCGGATCGCCCGACACGTGGGTCGTGAGCTCGGGCTGATCGGGCGGTAGCTGAATCGCCAGCGGGATCGTGCCGCCGCCGGCCTCGAGGTAGCTCGGAGCCTCCACCTTGCACTCGGACTGCCACAGCGCATAGCGGACACGCTGTTGGGTTCGCTCGTTGTTGCCGCGTGTCGTGATCTCCCAGACCTCCTCGACGAAGCGCAGCTCGCAGTCGACGTGCTCGAGCTCGCTCAGGTCACCGGCGACCTCGAGCCGGAGCTCGACCTGTTCGCCCGGCCGCAGCGGGAAGTGCGGGAGCCGCAACCGCGACTCGCCGAACCGCACGGTCCGGGCGAGGCGAAGCCCGGCGGTGCAGACGACGAGGACAGCGATCAGGACGAACACGCCCGTGATGACCTTGACCATCGTCGGGCCCTTTCCGGACAAGAACGCCCACCATGCGAACGGGACGAGGAAGGCCACGAAGAAGCTCGCTGCGACCACGCCTTGCACGGCGCGTCGCAGGCTTCCGTCAGCGACCGCTTCGGGGTCCCACTCGCGGTCCCACACCTCGGGGCGATCGGGCGACTCGAGGCGACGGGCGGCCGCACGGCGCGCGCGGCGCACGCCGGCGAGGCCGAGCACGATGGCGAACAGTCCTCCGACGACGAAGATGCCCCCGATCCAGCCGACGACCCACAGCGGTGCGTGGACCCGTCCGGTCGTGATGATCTCGAGCGCGCGCAGCAGCGGAAGCACACCCGCGGCAGCGACGACGGACCCGATCAGGATCGACCCCGAGCCATGCCCGCTCGAGATCGCGTGGGAGTCGTTGTCGAGCCTGACCCGCCGGCCGGTTGTCGTCGGTGCGTCCACGAACGCACTATCGGAGCGCCGGGCGAGCCGAGTTGAGCTTGCACGTCGACTGACGTCTCAGTCGTGCGAGGCGGCGGTCGCCGGTGGCTTTGGAGCCGCCTGTGCTCGTGCCTCTCGAATCCGCTGGATCTGCGCCGAGTGCTTGCACCACGCTGCGAGACGCTCGCGGAGCGGGATCGCGGCGCGGCCATGCGTGGCGAGGAGGTGATGCTCGGGGGTCAGGCAGCTGGCCAGAAGGTCGATCGTGGCCGAGGCTTGCTCCGACGGCGTCTCGCCAGGGCACGCGTCCAACGCCGACTGCACGAGCTGCGCGACCTCGCCGGGGTACAGCGGGTAGTGGACGCCGTCGTGCGATGCGTTCAGCAGCGCGGCGACGCCGTGGCGGACCAGGATCGAAGACCAGCCGGTCGTCGTGTCCGCACGTCGGCGCTCCAGGGCCTTGGCCAGAGTCCGGTTGGCGAGCGATGCGTGCGGGCCCCGGAAGTGCTCGGCCCCGAATGTCTGCCCGAGCGTGTCGGTTGGACGGACGCTCCGCCAGTGGCAGGCGTTGGCCGCCCAGAACTCCGGGGGCTTGCCGCACGAGCTGAGCAGCGGCGCGCGTCGATCCGTCAGGTGCAGGAACGCCGCGACCCACATGAAACAAGCACGCCCCGAAAGGTCGAGCTCGAGTGTCTTCGCGCCGGCCGGAATCGGGATGTCGAACTCGAGACTGTCCCAGTGCTTGCCATCGGTGCTGCCGAGCACGTTGGACAGAACGACCTGCTGCTTGTGGTGATCGATCGTGACGCGGATGTGGTTCTCGCGCTTCCAGTCGACGCTTCCGACCATGACTCCGACCCGGGCAAACCGCCGGTGCTCGGCGCGTGGAAACTCGAACGTCACCGGCTTCACGAATCGGCGCGGGCCATGGAACTCCCGGAACCCCGCGTCGATGCCGTCTTGGACCAAGACTCGGGAGCGCTGCGAGGATCGCGGGTCGTCATAGATCACGAAGATCCCGGCGCCGTCGCTCGGCGTCGTCTTGAACTCGCTGCGCAGGCCGTGGACGACGAGCGCGTTGCGCCCGGGACGAACCAGCCCGAGATCGGTGATGTCCGTGCGGAACGCGCTGACGTAGTGCGCTCCGTCCGGGTAGCGGAAGAAGAACGTCGGTCCGCCGATCAGGTCACCGGTGACGCGGTGCCCGTCGATGACGATCCGGTTGTCGGCCTGCTTGGGCAGGTGCTGGTGTTCCCAGTAGAGCAACACCTGCTTGACCTGCGCGCCTTCGGGCACGTCGACGACGATCGCGCCGGGCTGGTGGTGCAGGCCCGTGCCGGCGTGCACGAAGCCAGTGCCCGACGCGATTTGCAGGGAGATGACGTCGCCGAGGGCTTCGGTCCCGTCGGCGTGCAGTAGCGGGGCGGGCAACGCAACGATGGCAGCCCCGAGGATACAGTGCGAGATTGCGTTCACGGGTGGGTCTCCGCCGATCACACGCGAGCTGCGAGGAGATCGGCAGGTGTGCGAGAGAGCGAGGACCTGTTCCAGAGTTCCTTCTGTCGTAGGCTACCTCACCGCCGGCGAGCACGACGGGCCCTTCTCCAATCGAGACGGCTCCAATCGAGACAGTCCGTTCAGCGCGAGTGACCGTTGACCCGCACGGCGCCGTTCGAATAGACGGTGACCTTGTCACCCTCGTGGATCGGACCGCGGTCCTCGCCGTTGATCAAGAGTCGCCCGTCCTTGCCGGTGACGACGACCGCGTTCTCATCGATCGAGATCCGGGTCTCGAACTCGCCGTTGTTTCCGGCCTGGAACGTGATCGCCGCGCTGCGACAGCCCGCCGTCGCGGCGACGAGCAGCAGAGGCAACAACAGGCGCTTCATCGGTTCGAGCACTTGACGCTTCTTGCAAGAACGATCGTTCGGAGCTGCACGTGGGTAGATCTTCGGTTCGTCGACGCAGACCCGCAACCGCGGATGCCGCGATCCATCCGGTGGTTCTCCCGACTTCGGTCCCGCGTCGGCGCCGGGGCGGAGGCGTTCGATGACACGTCTCTCGTGGTTTGGCACACTGGTCGGCGATGGTCTCGGCATTCACTCACGGATTCTCGGCAGTCGCCGTCGGAGCGGTGTTCCCCCGGTCGAAGCTGCCCAAGCGAGCGTGGATCCTCGGTGGGGTATGCGCCGCGCTCCCCGATGTCGACTATGCGCTGCACGTGGCCGGTGTTCCGTACGGGAACATGTTCGGCCACCGCGGGTTCACGCACTCGATCACGTTCGCGCTGTTGTTGGCGGTGCTGGTCGTCACCCTCGTGCGCCGAACCAGGTGGCGAGAGTGGGCCGGGGTCGCTCTGGGCGCGTATCTGTTCGTGTGCACGGCCTTGCACGGAGTGCTCGATGCGATGACCGACGGGGGGCTCGGGATCGCGTTCTTCGCCCCGTTCTCGGCCAAGCGATACTGGCTGCCCTGGGACCCGATCTCGGTCGCGCCGCTGTCGATCGAGGCGTTCTTCACGCGCTGGGGCTGGATGGTGTTCAAGAGCGAGCTGCTGTGGGTCTGGGTGCCGGGGCTGGTGATCATCGCCGTCGCGCAGGCGATCCGATTCCGCTGGAACGACCAACAGTGACGGAGGAACAGCCGCCGAGCCAGGTCACGGGGCGGTGGGCGGCTTCAAGATTCGCGACTGGAGCGTTAGCATGCTACCTCTGTCTCTCGACCCGACTCAGGAAAGGCCCTTGATGAAGCGAATCAACTCCACCAGCACATGGATCGTGTCTCTCTCCTGCCTCATGGCAATGGCGGCGTGTCAGAGCACCGGTACGAACGACAAGGAAGAGGCTACCGCCCGCGGAGCGACTCAGCCCGAGAAGAGCGCAGCCAAGGCCGTCGACGCGGTCATGGTCCGCGACGCAGCCAAGGGTGCGAAGGTGATCGCGGACTGCCCCCCGAACGTCAAGTACTCGGCGGATGGCCTAAAGTCGCTCGTCGACGGCAAGATGGGTTCGGACGACTACCAGGACCACGAGTGGATGGGCTGGTGGTACGAGGACAAGCCGTTCGACATCGTCGTCGACCTCGGCAAGCCTGTGGCGATCGAGGAGCTCGGCGTGCACACGCTGACGGCGATGGACGTGTGGATCTTCTATCCGCGGCAGGTCGAGTTCGAAGTGTCGAACGACGGCAAGACGTTCGAGAAGGTCGCGACCGTCAAGCCGACCAACGACCAGCTCGAAACCGAGTTCCCGGCCGCGACGATCCTCAAGGCGTCGGGCCTCAAGACGGCGGGCCGCTACGTGCGCGTCCGTGCCAAACGCTACGGCGAGCTGCCCGAATGGCACATGGGCTACGGCGGCGCCGATGGCTACAAGGGCGAGGCCTGGCTGTTCATCGACGAGATCCTGGTCAACCCCAACTGAACGCCTCGCGGCCGATCGCCTAGCCGCCGGGCGTGAACTTGCCGATCTTGAGCACGTCCATCGCCTTGAGCGCGTTCGACCCGTCCGCTCCACCGCGCCTCTTGCCCTCGATCGTCAGCTGGCCGTCGGTGTGGAGGATGATGTCGAGGATCTTGTTCGACAGCCCGATCGCGGCGTTGCGGGACGGTTCGGCCTTGAACCAGATCGTGCCCTCTTTGCCCTTCATGTTCGTGCCCTTGAGCTCGAGGTAGATCGCGCCGCTCTCAGCCATGCCCCACTGTCCGACCTTCCCCGTGTAGGTCACGTCGGGCTTGGCGGGCTTCGGTCTGCCCTGGCTCGGCTCGGCGGCGGTGGCTTCACTGCAAGAGCTGGCGAACGGAAGGAAGGCCAGCAGCAAAACGGGAAGGATCGCTTTCATCGATTGGTCCTGTGGGTTCTCCGGGTTTCTCGGGGCGGATTCTGCAGAGCGTGCAGAGGATAGCGACGGCCGCCGAGTCGCGACAGCCGTTGTGCCCGTGCTACGCCGCAGAAGTTCGCCGATACAGGGTTCCGGCGCGTCAGGGCGCGTTTCTCCGTTCGGGACCGGCGAGCGGAACCGTGAGCCGCACGACGGTCCCTCCGTCCTCGGGGCAGTCGATCTGTACCGCCCCGCCGTGGGTCTCGACGATGGCCTGCACGAGGCTCAGGCCGAGCCCGACCCCGCCGCGCTCGCGGCCTCGATCGGTGCCGACGCGGTAGAACCGGCGGAACACGAGCGGCAGGTCCCGGGACGGGATCCCGGGACCGTTGTCGGCCAGGGTCAGGGACCACGCGTGTGCGGTCGCTTGAACCCGCAGCTCGATGCGCGGCGTCGGGCGCCCGGCGAGCGCCCGGATCGAGTTGTCGGCGAGATTGCCGAGCGCCTGCGCCAGCCGCTGGGCGTCGCCGTGAGCTTCGACGTCGGTCGCCGGCAGGACCGTCGCCCAATCGATGCCTTCGGCGCGCGCGCGCCGTTCGAGTCGCTTGCCGGTTTCGCGCGTCCAGTCGAGCAGCGAGAAGCCCTCGATTTCGTACGACTGCGAATCCGACTCGAACCTTGCGACCTGCAGCAGGTCCTCGACGAGCCGATCGAGCAGGGCGACCTCCTGGCGGATTCCGCGAACGCACTCCTCGGCTTCCGCGGGTCGCAAGAGGCTGGTCTCGGCCATGACCTGGATGCGGCCGAGGGGAGAGCGCAGCTCGTGGGAGACGTCGTGCAACAGGCGCGTGTTCGATCGCTCTGCCTCGGCCAGGCGCTCGGACATCTCGTTGAACGAGCGCACGAGGTCACCGAGCTCGTCCTTGCGGTGGACATCGAGGGTCTTGCCGAAGTGACCGGCGGAAACCTCCCCGGCGAGCTGTCCGAGCTGCCCGAGCGTGGTGCTGATCGAGCGCACGAGCGGATAGAGCAGCAGATAGACGACGACCACGACGAGCGACGCCGCGATGACGAGCTCCCAGCGCAGGCCATGGGGAAACCCCGGGACCCAGGGCCGGCTCATGACCAGCCATCCCCGCGGCTCGAGCGCATGGATTGCCGCGTGATACCCGACCGGCTGCTTTCCGGCGCGCAGCGCCGCCAGATCGGGCACCTCGCGCTCGGGGTGGCTGTCGGCCGTGAGCTTGCCGTTTTCGTCGAAGAACGTCATGCGGACCGAGCCGTGCATCGTGCGCCAGGCGTGGACGACCGCCGGGCTCGAATCGAGTCGGAAGTGGCGCGCTGCCCATACGGCTTCTTGCCGCAGATCGTCCTGCCACTCGGCGTTGATGACCCGGAGCTGGAACAGGTGGACGAGCGGCGTGAAGCACAGGACCGCGACTGCGAACCCGATCAGGAAGCGCAGCATGAACCGCCAGAACAGCTTCCGGCCGGTCATGAGTCGGTCCACCGGTAGCCGACGCCCCACACCGTCAGGATGAACTCGGGCTTCTTCGGGTCGGCTTCGAGCTTGCCGCGCAGGTTGCTGATGTGGTGATCGACCGCCCGGTCGAACGCCTCGGTCTCGCCGCCGCGCACCGACTCGAGCAGCTCGTTGCGCCCGAGCACCTGGCCGGGCCGTCTTGTCAGCCGCTCGAGGATGTCGAACTCGCTGCGCGTGAGCTCGATCGCCGCGCCGTTGCGCTTGAGCGAGCGAGCCCCGAGGTCGATCGCGAACTCGCCGACCTTGCGCACGGTGCCGGCGCGTGCCTCCCGCCCGCGCTTGCTGCGGCGCAGGATCGCGCGGATCCGGGCCAGGAGCTCGGGCAGGCTGAACGGCTTCGTCAGATAGTCGTCCGCGCCGAGCTCGAGTCCGACGATGCGATCGGTCTCGTCGCCTTTCGCGGTCAGGATCAACACGCCCGCGTCGCCGGCCTCGCGGATCTGACGGCACAGCGTCAACCCGTCGCGGCCCGGGAGCATCAAGTCGAGGACCACGAGATCGGGCCGGTGGGTCTCGAACTCCTCCCATCCGTGCTCTCCGTCGGCGGCCCAGACGACTTCGAGGTGATGGTCTTCGAGGAAGCGCTGGACCAGCGGCGCGAGCTTCTTGTCGTCTTCGACGATCAGGATGGTGGCGGACACGGGTTCGATTCTATTGGCTCGCGCGACGACGCACTCGTTTCAGCTCACGATCTCCGACATCGGTCCGAGGCTGTCCGCGAAGCGGTCGACCGCGACGTCCATGCGTTGGAGCAGTGTCAGCAGCAGACTGCTCGCGCGGGCTCGGCTGTCGGCAGGGCGCAGGCAGATCCGGTAGTGCTCATGAGGATGGGCGAGGTCGTACTTGCCGATCCTCGGCAGGTTCTTGTCGACGTGCCGCCCGTGAGCGAGTCCGAGCCCACGGCCGCCGGCGAGGACCAGCGGCAGGTTCGCGTTGCCGTGGTTGTGGCCGTACGACATCCCGCTGCCGTACAGCACGATCGTGCGGTCGAGCAGCGGTTCGCCGGCTTCGTCGTGTTCGGCGAGCCGGTCGAGGAAGCGCGCGAAGTGCCGTGTCAGGAATGCGTCGCACCGGGTCAGGCGGTCCATCTTCTCGCGGATCCCGCCATGGTGCGACAGCTCGTGGCGAGTCTGGTGGATGCCGATCTCGGGGATCGCGAGGCCGTGGCTCTCGCTGCCCGTCATGAACGTGATGACCCGCGTCATGTCGGTGCGCAGCGCGAGGACCACGAGGTCGTAGAACATCGCATAGGTATCGCCGGCGGCCGACAGCGGAGGCCTTACCGCGAACCGCGCGCGGGTTCCGGCGTCGACGCGCGGCTTCGGGACGTCGAGCCAGTGCTCGGCGTGCTGGGTGCGGATCTCGACGTCGCGGACCGCGGTCAGATACTCGTCGAGCCTGGTGCGATCGTCGCGGCCGACGCGCTTGCGAAGCTCCTTGGCGCGATCGAGCACGAGGTCGAGAATGCTCGCGCGCCGCGCGAGGCGGCTGCGTGCCCTCTCGACTCCGCCGCGCGTCGCGCCGAACAGCCTGTCGAACACAGCCTTGGGACTGCGCTGGGACGGCAGCGGCACGCCGTCGCGCGTCCACGACAGTGTGCCACCGGTCACGGCGAGCTCGAGCGACCGGAAGCGCGTGTGCATGCCCGTGACGTCGGCCATGAGCTGGTCGGCCGATACCGAGGTCGGCCTCTGTTCGTTGTCGAGGGTGGCGCCGGTCAACCAGATGCGCGCGCACTTGTGTGCCTTGCCGATCCCGGTCGGATGATGCAGTCCGCTGATCGGCGTGATCCGATCGCGATGGCGCGTGAGCCCGGCCAGGGCCGGTGACAGCGCGTAGTCGCGGCCGGCGGTCGTGATCTGCCACGTGAGGACGTTGAACCCGTTGGGCACGTAGACGAACACGCACCGCTTCGGTCTCCCAACGCGGTCGTGCATGCAGTCGAGGAACGGGAGCGCGATCGACACGCCCATGCTCCGGAGCGCGTGCCGGCGGCTGATTCGCCAGCGTCGAGTGTGTACGTGGGCCATTGCCGGCGCTCCGTTCAGTGATGTTGGAACAGATCGGACAGCACGAGCGTCTCGACGAGGTCGCGCACCCGGTAGTCGTGGGCCTTCGACGTCTCGACGATCGCGGCGAGCGATCGCCGGTCGCCGGCCGTCATCGGTCGTCGGAGCGCGAACGCCGCCAGCTTCTCGACGAACGCGGCGTGAAACGTGTCGATGTCCGCGAGCAGCAGCGCCAAGAGGCCACGCGCATCGCGGAACGTGGATCCGTCGGGCAGCGCGCCGCTGGCGTCGACCGGGGGATCTTCGCCGGTGCCCGACGGGACGTGCTCGCGAGTCCGCCAGCGGCCAATCGCGTCGTAGTTGTCGAACGCGAGGCCGAGCGGGTCGATCTTGGCGTGGCAGCTCGCGCACGTCGGGTCCCGGCGATGTGCTTCGAGCTGGTCGCGGAAGCTCGACTTGACGGCGCCGGCTGCGATCGGCTCGATCGGCTCGACGCTGGCCGGCGGGCTCGGCGGCGTACGCCCGAGGATCGCCTGCGACAGCCACACGCCGCGATGCACGGGCCGGTGGCGCACGCCGTCCGAGGTCAGCGACAGGACCGAGGCCTGAGTCAGGATCCCGCCGCGGTGGTGTTCGGGTGCGAGCTCGACGACCTGGAAGCGATCCTCGGTGACTCCAAGGATCCCGTAGTGCCGGGCGAGGCGCGGGTCGACGACCGTCCAGTCCGACACGAGGAACTCGCGCAGTGTCAGGTTCCTGCGCAGGACCTCGGCGAAGAACTCGAGCGTCTCGCGGACCATGCTGCGCTCGAGGTGGGCGTCGTAGTCCGGGTACAGGTCGGCATCGGGCGGGAACGTGCCGACGCGCCCGAGCTCCAGCCACTGGCGGGGGAACTCGCG
>Ga0210086_1001638_pt1 | contig 11298 bp, 8 predicted proteins | sample China_Galinas_PW_3_FD_184867 | JGI IMG/M metagenome (GOLD analysis project Ga0210086, IMG submission 184867) | Wetland microbial communities from San Francisco Bay, California, USA, that impact long-term carbon sequestration - China_Galinas_PWB_D2... | ecosystem: Environmental > Aquatic > Marine... | reverse complement strand
CGTACCTTTATGCCGCATGATGAACGCCCTAAATATTATAACTCACGGGAAAATGACTTTTTTACCAAAGGATCATTATTATTTGGACTTGATCTGGCAAAAGAATCGATCCAAAAAACAGATAGTGTTTTTTTGGTTGAAGGCTATACTGACTGTATGGCAATGGTACAATATGGATATCCCAATACCATAGCCACCCTGGGGACTGCTTGCACAGCTCAACATCTTAAAACACTTGCACGCTATGCCAACCGGCTCTACGTACTTTATGATGGAGACAACGCCGGGCAAAAGGCAATCTTACGACTAACCGAGCTCTGTTGGCAAGTAAGCATGGAACTCTATGTAGTAAACCTACCGGCGCAAGATGACCCTGCCTCATTCCTACATACACATAAGACCTTAGATGACCTGCTGGGCACCGCGCAAGATATTTTTGTATTTTTTATATATTCGCTGGGAACCGATTTTACTCAAATACCCCTTAACGAGAAAGTACAACGCATTCGAGTGTTTTTAGAAACCATCCACCAAATGGATGACCCACTCAAACAAGATATGCTTCTGCAGCGAGCAGCCAAGGTGTTTGATATGCCATTCATATCATTACAACAAGAACTCCGACGCCTAGCCAAGCCGGAAGCACCAGAAACACAAAAATTAGATCCCACATCTAGCCAAGAACCGCTACCAATACTGGAAAAACGCCTATTTTGTGCTATAATGTACAATATGGATTTCTCTACCAATACACAGATGTTGACAGTAATTGAATATATGCCGAGCCCCCTGAAAGAGGTACTTAGAAAGCTTATCTCTATGAAGAACTCGCATGCCGAACTGGATTTTGCACTATTTTTTGATACGTTATTGGATGATGAGAAAAGATATATTAGTAAACTATTATTAGAGCATACAGAGTCGGTTGAACTAGCAGCATTTGAGCAACTTGTATATCAGTTACAAAAAAAACAATGGAAATTCATTGTTAATGATATCAAAACAAAGCTTGCACATGCCAAGCAACGTGGCGATGAAGAACAAGTAAAACAACTGATGCAAGACTTTATATTACTACAAAAAAAGCTCATGCCTACTCCGGCATCTAAATAAGTAAACCTATTAACCTTAAGGTACCTTAAATTATGGCAATTAAAAAAACAAAAAAGCCAACTTCTTCTGCTAAAGCAAAAAGCACAAGCAAAGCAACTACTGCCAAAGACATTGGCACCAAAGTTAAACGTCCACGAGAGTCTGACACGAAAAAAAAGCATATGCAAGAGTTGCTTGAACATGGTAAAAAAGAAGGTCTCCTCACGTTTGAAGAGATTGCTGATTTTGGGGACGAATACAATCTTTCTGATAGAGAGCTAGAGGAACTCCAAGAGCTACTTGAAAAAGAACATATTGAACTCATTTCGCAAGAAGAACTCGAAGCATCTATAGATGATGATTTCGAATCACAAGAAGCTCCTAAAGCAAAAAAAGTAGGTGTTACCCTAGACATCGAAGAAGAACTTGGTGGGGATGAAGAAGAAGAAGAGGAAGTTGATCACGAAACTGAACGTATAGAAGCTAAACAATCTGCCCAAATTGCTGATAGTGTAAAAGCATATCTACGCGATATTGGCAAAATTCCTCTTTTGAACAAAAAAACAGAAAACGAAATCGCAGAAAAAATTGCCAAAAGCAAAAAGGAATCTATAGAAGCAATATCTCGCTTCCCTTTTCTGTATAAAGAATTTGTTACACTTGCAGATAGATTAGAAAAAAATATTATTCCTCTTAAAGATGTTATTCAGTTTTCCGAGTTTGATGAAGATAATTTGCCCAAACTGGAAGAAGAAAAAACAGAGCTCCTTTCTACGATAAAAAAAATAGAAAAACTTATTGATAATGAAGATAAGATCTATCATTCATATCGTGGCAAACTTGATTCTGCAGCAAAAAAACAAGAAATGCTTGATAAGGTTAAAGAAAACAAAGAAGAAATCGGCAAGACCATACGTTCAGTCAAGCTATCAAATAAATTGATCAAAAAACTGACTAAAAAATTAGAAAAATTAGTCAAAAAATATAAAGAAAAAGAAGAGCTGGCAAAATTATGCCAAAAAAAGTTAGAACCTCTACATGGTAAAAAAAATCCTTCTGCAGTAGAGAAACAGGATATTGAGGAATTAGAAACTAACTTACGCGTTGCACAAAAAGCAATCAAAAAGCTTGAAGTAGAAGCTGGATTACCTAAAGACAAAATTATGTCTTTCTATAATCAACTCTTAATCAGCCAACGCCTAGATAAACGTGCTAAAGATGATCTTGCTAAAGCAAACTTACGCTTGGTCGTCAATATCGCCAAAAAATATGTTAATCGCGGATTACACTTTCTGGATCTTATCCAAGAAGGTAATATTGGTCTCATGAAAGCAGTAGAAAAATTTGAATTTGAACGTGGTTATAAATTCTCTACGTATGCTACGTGGTGGATAAGGCAAGCAATTACCCGTGCAATTGCAGACCAATCACGTACTATTCGCGTACCCGTACACATGGTAGAAACACTTAACAAAATCAATAAAATTGAGCGCAACTACCATCAAAAAGAAGGTAGAAAGCCTACTTATGCAGAATTGGCTAAAGAACTTAATCTTGATGAAAAGAAAATTAAAAACATCATCAAAATTTCAAAAGAGCCAATTTCATTAGAAACACCGGTTGGCGATAGTGAAGATGCATACATCAAAGATTTTATCGAAAACGAGAATGAATTTTCACCTTCAGAAACTGCTGCGCATAATGATTTGCGAGAAGGTGTACGTGAAGAACTCAAAACACTCACCCCACGAGAAGAAAAAGTAATCAAAATGCGCTATGGTATAGATTATGCATCAGAACATACGCTTGAAGAAGTAGGTAAAGATTTCTCTGTAACTCGTGAACGTATCCGTCAAATCGAAGTAAAAGCATTGCGCAAACTTCGGCATCCTTCGCGTAGCAAAAGATTACTTGCATTATTAGAAAAAAAACTAGATGATAAGCAGGTAGAAGATATTGATTTTGATGATGATATCAACATAGAAGATGAAGAATAAAAAAGGGTAATACTATATCATGGACCAGCAACCTCTACTGTCTGAATTAACGGCGCCAATCATTTTATTTTTTATAGCTCTTACTACACGTGCCGTGTTCGCCTTTATAGAGACGAGTATTACTGCTATGCGATTATTCAGGCTTAAAGAGCTTGAGCAAGTTACTGCAGGTAAATATAATACACTCTTGCAAGCGCTCGAAAAAACGCCGCATCGTGTATTAATAACCACACTCATTGCCAGCAGTATTGCCGATGTAACAACGGCAGCCATTGCAACCAGCATTATGGAAACCATCTTTGCACGCATGAATCTTTCGAGTGGACTTGGATTCTCTCTTGGTATCATTTTTGCTTCTATCGCGATCATTATTTTTGGAGAAATTATTCCCAAAAACTTGGCGCGGGGTGAAGGCCGCGGTGAACGCATTTTTATCAATATGCTCTGGCTGGTAGCATTTTTATACCGACTTCTTCAGCCATTGGTAACTGTATTGCTTGGATTTGCAAACACTATCATGTATCGCCTGGTTGGCAAAAAAGCGTTTCAGGGTAGTGAATGGATTTCATCTGAACAAGAAATTAAATTTCTTATTCGTTACATTCATGAAAAAGGTTTAATAGAACCTGAAAAAACTGAAATGCTCGAAAATATTTTTGAGCTTGGCTATACACCGGTAAAAGAGGTCATGGTACCATCAACCGATATCATCTCTATTTCTGTAGATAGCCCATTAAGTGCTGCACGCACCATATTCTCTACATATCGCTATACGCGCTTACCGGTATACCAAGATAAGCTAGAAAACATTGTAGGTATGCTACATATGAAAGACCTTTTTGAAATTCTTGATCACCATGAAGAAAAAACTATTCAAGAGCTAATGCGTCCTATCTTATTTGTACCAGAAAGTGTAAAAATCAACCAACTGCTTCGCCAGTTTCGACAAAATCAGATGCATATTGCTATTGTACTTAATGAACATGGCAGCATGACCGGCTTGGTAACACTCGAAGATATCTTAGAAGAAATTGTGGGTGAAATAAGCGATGAACATGAACCTGCTACAGAAAAAATTATTGCGCTCCAAGAAGGTGGCTGGCTTGCCGATGGTAGTGTTACTATCGAAGATGTAGAAGATGTATTGGGTATTACACTCGAATCAGAGGAATCAGTTACGCTGGGTGGATTTTTAACTGAGCACCTACAACACCTGCCTAAAAAAGGCGAACGCATCTTATACAAACATTTTTATTTCCAAGTACAAAAGGCAAGTCCAAAACGCGTGCGCCAAGTCCTCATCTTTGCTGAGAAAAAAAATACTGGACAGTAATTACACGTATCTCTTGCATAGCTAATTGCCTACCGACTATATTCAGTTGCATGAATATTCTTTATAAGGGGAGATGTTATGAAAGCAATACGTTTTGCTACTCTATGTACACTGGTTATAACACATATTACGTCACCGGCTACGCTAGAAATTAATGATGAGCCGGGAGCAAATCCACAAATTGTTGCCGGTCATATTGTACAAATAATAGAACACGCAGTCGACATGGCAGAACACAAAGATAATATCGGCCAAAATGTTGCCGGTATCTTTGCCAACATTTTGGGCATCGTACTCCAAGCGGCGCAAAAAAGAGGTGTCGGTCTTGATGCTGATGAAGATAATATCATTCGTATTATAGAAGATACCAAGCCGGAAATAGTACGCGAAGTAACACGCATAATACACAATCGCCTCGAAGTACGAACAGCAGAATAATATTCATTATGTACAAAAAAATTGTAATCTTCTGCGTACTACATGTACCTTATGCACTATGCTCACCACAGATTACACTCTCTCAGACAAATGCATTAGCAATCGGCATGCGTATATGGCGCAATGAATGCAATGGTACTATCAGTGGACTAACTTCATGGAACGCCGGCGAAGATTTTGCTTCACTTGGTATTGGCCATTTTATTTGGTTTCCAGAAAAATGCTCCAGTCCATATACGCAAACATTTCCTGCATTATTAGATTATTTTAAAAAACAGAACGTGGCCCTGCCCACATGGCTTGCAACAGCCAAAGCATGTCCATGGAATTCGCGCGTAGAATTTATAAAGGCAAGCGCAAGCTCACCAATGCAAGAACTGCGTTCATTACTTGCAAACACCATTGAACTCCAAGTTAATTTTATCGTACAACGTCTTGAAAATACCTTACCACATTTGATGCATGCAACACCATATCATAAACGTACCGCTCTTAAGAAAAAATTTTATCGCATTGCCAATGCACCGCATGGTTTATATGCGCTTATTGATTACCTCAACTTTAAGGGTGAAGGCACTAATAAAAAAGAACGTTATGCCGGTAAAGGCTGGGGGTTGCTGCAGGTGCTTGAACAGATGAATACATCAATATCTGATCCTCTCGTGGCATTTGCTGATACTGCTTCATTTTTACTCACGCAACGCGTACAAAATGCACCACACAATAAAGACGAAAAACGTTTTTTGTCAGGGTGGCTTAATCGTATTAAAACTTATACGGTATATTAGTAAATCCCGGCATCAAAAATTCCGCTTGAAACAAAATCAAAAAAATAATAAATCATTGATTTCTTATACTTTTTATGCTACATATTATAAACAGTTAAGCATGTAAAAATTGTAAGTAAGCAGACAGTTTTTAGAATACAAAAATCATTCTAACCGTTTAAGCTAGGAGTAAAGCAATGGCTACGAATAGGTGCTACACGCGATCTTATGATACGCACCATGTAGACAAGCAACCTACAAGTCACAACGTTTCTTCCAATTCTTATATTATTTTTTTCTCAGTCTTCTTTTTATTAGTTCCCTTTATTCAGTGGTCATGTACCACATCTACCATTTGGCCCTCGAGCCTTGTGTGTTACTAACACACGCATATCAAATTAATTAATCATTAATGTTTATATAGCACGGTGTATCACATCTACACAAACTGTGTATACGCCATTGATTATTGGGAACAATAAGAAAGGGAATGACATGAAAAATTCAAGAAAAAAAGACCACGGCATGGCAGTTATACTATTAACCTTAACAACGGTATTAAAAATATCAGTTATTGTTGCATTATGTGTTATGCCACTGCAAAGTAAAGAAATCATGCGTACCCTTACAGAAGAAGAAAAAGAGTTATTACATGAAATGGAACATAAAACAGAAATAAAAAAAAGTATAACCATCCATACTAATAAATAGCAAAAAAAAGCCCCGCTTATTATACGGGGCTTTTTTTAGTTACTTTACCTGTTCAAATATTTTTTTAACGCTTGCCAACGACCCTACTAATGAGCTTGCCTCATATGGTACCACAATCATTTTATCGTCTTTACCTTTCATAAGTTCGGGCAATGCCTTGATATATTGCATAGCAATCAAATATGGCAACGGATCTCCATGTGGCACTGCCTGCTGAATCATTTTAATTGCTTCTGATTCTGCATGTGTAACTGTTAGGCGTGCTTCTGCTTGTCCTTTTGCTTCGAGTACTTGCGCCTCTTGCACACCCTCTGCCTCTAAAATTGCAGAGCGTTTCTTACCCTCTGAACGTAAAATCATTTCACGACGTTCACGTTCTGCACGCATCTGTTTTTCCATTGCATGACGAATATCTGCCGGCGGATTTACTTCTTGCAATTCCACACGGTTTACTTTTACGCCCCATTTGTCGGTTGCTTCATCAAGTACCAAGCGGAGACGTTCATTAATCTGACCACGAGAAACAAGAACTTCATCCAAATCCATAGAACCGATTACATCGCGCAGGGTTGTTTGCGTTAATTTTTCGATCGCTTGTGGCAAATTATTAATCTCATACACCGCGGCTTTTGGATCAGTAATTTGATAATAGAGCAATGCGTTAATTTCCATCGTCACATTATCTTTAGAAATCACATTCTGTTTAGGGAAATCATATACCGCTTCGCGCAAATCAATACGATCAACCAAGCGCGTAAAACGGTAATAACGGCTACTACCTTCTACTTCTTGTACAAAAGACCAGAGAACTTGGCGTGGACTTTCAAGAAATGGCGTTAACACATGCAAGCCCGGCCTAAGAATGCGATGGTATCTACCCAATCGTTCGATCAAGATAACTTCTGCTTGCCTGACTAAATAAACAGAATTAAGTAGCAGAATAACCAAGAATATAACTGCTATAACAAAAAAAATTGCAAACCCCATAGAGAATGTCAACATGGCATTCCTTTCATATGTTGATTAATTGATACGTCTAACCTGTACATGTGCACCGCGCACGGCTACCACCTCTACCAACTGACCGGCGACAATATGTTCCGGCGCACGCGCCAACCAAATTTCACCGTCAATCTTCACACTACCTGCTTTACTCGGCTCAATCGCATGCAATACGTTCCCCTTTTTGCCAATTAATGCTTCGGTATTACTATGGTAATGTGTTTCTACGCGCACCGGTTCAGCACGCACCAACCAGCGATGGAATACTAGGATAGCCACCACAGTCACAAACAAAAATATATACCCCTGTATCATGAAAGAATCTATCCAGAACGTTGCAAATGCACTCGCACATGCGCCCACCGTAAAAGAAAGAAATAGAAATAAACCGGGATGCCCAATTTCTAATATAAGAAAAAGTAAGGCAGCAATAAGCCAATAAAAAAATAGTGTAGTCATAATCTGCCTCCAGATACGAGATATGATTATAAAAGATATGTAATTTTAGCATATTAAATACTAACCAAAATGTAAATTATTGCTATATGCAAAACTTATTGACAACACTTTTTGCCATACACTATGGTGAGCATAACCAAATACCCATGTAACCAATGAGTAGTACATGAAGTATGAAAAAAATGATATATGCCTCTGTTTTTGCTACCTACTTGTGCTCTGCCTACAGCTCATACTCACCGGATGCAATGGCCAACGCACTATCAAAAAAAAGTTGCATGTCCCTATTTACAATCAATCAATCTACTCATCGGCTTGCATACAAAACAACCCTCCAATCACAGTATGGATACATGGCACACGCTTTTTTCCGCGTCGAGCATTACAAGAAGCATTCCATGGCAAAACAGGATTAAAACATGCTGAAGCTTTCCCGCGTGATCATTATTTACGCGCTGTTGCAGAAACATTAGATGCTTATGCACCCAGCCAATTTCCCTTTGATACTTTTTATTTTTTTGGCTGGTCCGGCAAATTAAATGCCAACATACGAGAACAATCTGCCCATCAACTCTATGCAGAACTCAAACGTATTAGCGCAGAATATCAAGAAAGTTATCAGGCAATACCACTTATTCAATTAATCACCCACAGCCATGGAGGCAATGTAGCACTTAATCTTGCCCGCATAGAAGATACAAATCCACTTTGTATAGATCGTTTGATTATGCTTGCCTGCCCAGTACAAACAAAAACAATGGATTTAATTGGCAGCCCAATGTTTGAAAAAGCTTATGTTCTATATTCAAGTTTAGATTTGGTGCAAGTTATCGCGCCACAATTGCGTAAAAAACATTACAGCTCAAAACATGCAATTAAATTTCCGCCATTTTCTCACCGCCGCTTTCCATCGCACCCACATGTCACGCAAGTAAAAGTTAAGGTTAATGGCCGGGCACTTTTCCACAATGAATTTAACAAACCACATTTTGTACGTTTGCTGCCAAGTATTTTAGACGATATTGATAATTGGCAGTCACCAATTGCATGTGAGAAAGAGATGGTATCATTAAAACCTAAGAATTTATTATGTGTGTATACAAAACATATATTGGATCACCAATATATATAAGTGAGTTTTTTGCAGACGGCATAAATATTTTAGTTTCTTTTTCAGCAAATGCTTATTTTAATTAGAGCTTATTTTTTATTTTTTGTAAGTTTGCGCCTTCCGATGCGAAAAAGATTTATTGTATCACCAATATATAGAAGTGATTCTTGCAGGAGGTTTACTTGATACAATACTTATCTTACTTTGACTAGCTACTTTCTTTTGTATATTTGCGCCTTCCGCGCAGGACCAAACCTTTTGCTTGTACAAAAGGCCTGGACCAAAATACACAAACATCCTGTTTGATCTTTCTCCCGCTCCCATGCATGACCCTCAGGCCTTGCGGCCGAGGTCAAGGGTCGCTACCGGATTTAATACATTTTATAAAATTAACTCATTCGCGCTTATAGTGTATCCCGCAGCCGCGCATTCGCTAACTCAAAAAGTTACTAAGCACGTTATACATGGTCAAGTCAGAAAGTTGGCGAGAAACTAAGGCGAGAGGTAACCTTTTAAGCGCATAGCGATCAAACAGCATGTTTGTGTCTTTTAGTTGAGATATTTTGGACAAGCAAAATATCTCATCCTGCGCGGAAGGCACAAACATACAAAAAAAGAAAAAATATAGTCAAAGTTAAAAAGGAATAGACACAACACAAAAATGAAATGTAAAAATATAAATTCAAATCCTGCCGTCTGCACAAGACTCCCCTTCCAAATATTAGGGACTTAATATTTGACGGCTTTTATAATCGCATCCGCATCAATTCCCGCCCATGCAAGTAATTCTTCAGGTTTGCCGGAACGTGGTAATTCAGCAACTGCTAAATTAATTACCTCAATAGTAGTATTACATAATGTGGTTGCTACTGCTTCACCAATACCACCTTGTATATAATGATCTTCTACGGTAATCACACGATTGCTCGATGCTTGGCCAATCTTGAATAGGGTTTCTGCATCAAGCGGTTTAACTGAATAGAGATCAATCACGCTTATATTGATATTCTCTTTTTGTAATGCTTCATAGGCCTTGAGTGCTTCAAACAAAGTAACACCAGCAGCCACTACACATGCTTCATCGCGATCACTTACCCGCACAATTTTACAACCACCAATAGGAAATTCATCATCGTTGCGGTAATGCACCGGCGTTGCCATGCGTGTAGTACGCATATAGCTGATACCTTTATTATAATTTGCCATCTGCTCTAATAGTTTATATGTGCTCACTGCATCAGATGGATACAGCACAATAGAGTTTGGCAATGCACGCATCATAGCAATATCTTCAAGCCCCATTTGCGACGGGCCATCTTGCCCGATAGACACACCGGCATGTGATCCAATTAACTTGATTGTTGATTGACCAATGGCTGCCATCCGTATTTGATCATGCGCTCGCGTCATAAATGCACCAAAAGTTGCAATAAATGGCATCTTGCCACGGCGGTCAAACCCTACACCCATACTCACCATATTTTGTTCGGCAATAAAACATTCAAAAAATCTTTTAGGATGAGCCGCTTCAAAAATTTCTGTATATGTAGAATTTTTCACATCACCATCTAATGCAATAACTGATTGGTTTACGTTACCAAGTTCAGCCAATGCTTGGCCGAATGCTTTGCGTGTTGGGATTTTCTCTGCGTAGTGATAATTCGGTTCCGGCATATGCACTGGTTCAAATGTGTGCGGTTGATCATTTTTTGGCTTATCGGGCTTCCATACATAATTACCTGTATATTGCGCTGCATCAGAATAATTTTCTTTTAATTCTTTGAGTGCTTTAGGTAGTTCTTCTTTGCTGAATGGTTTGCCATGATACCCATTTTTATTTTCTACAAAACTTACTCCCTTACCTTTTACCGTATGTGCAAGAATAATTTTTGGTTTGCCTTGATACATCTCACGTGCAGTCTTAAGTGTACCGGCAAGTTCTTGCAGGTTATGTCCATCAATACTAAATGTCTGCCAACCGAATGCTTCAAATTTTTTTGCATATTTTTCTATCTCATAGCCATACATGGTTTGGCCACTTTGTTCTAGCCGGTTAATGTCTGCAATGGCAATGAGGTTTTCAACCTTATAATAGGCAGCTACCTCTGCAGCTTCCCAGATGCACCCTTCTGCCAATTCACCGTCACCAAGCAATACATACGTATAATAATCACGGTTATCAAGGCGCGCAGCCAGTGCTTCACCAAGCCCAATAGAAAGCCCTATGCCAAGCGCACCGGTGGCTGCTTCAGTATAGGCAAAACGTAAGGTCGGGTGCCCTTCAAGCGGCGAATTAATTTCACGATACGTTTTCATCTGCTCATCGGTTAATTTGCCAAGCTCACGCCATACTGCGTACAACACTGGCGATGCATGCCCCTTAGATAA
>Ga0210086_1001637_pt1 | contig 11301 bp, 11 predicted proteins | sample China_Galinas_PW_3_FD_184867 | JGI IMG/M metagenome (GOLD analysis project Ga0210086, IMG submission 184867) | Wetland microbial communities from San Francisco Bay, California, USA, that impact long-term carbon sequestration - China_Galinas_PWB_D2... | ecosystem: Environmental > Aquatic > Marine... | reverse complement strand
GTTCATGCCGGGCATGCGCACATCGGTGATGATGGCGTCGGGGGGATCCCGGTCCAGGGCCTCTATGACACCGGAGGCGTTGTCGAAAGAAGTGACCTCCATGTCCGCTTGGCGCAGGGCCTTCTCCAGTACCCAGCGGATGGAACGATCGTCATCGATGACAAAAATGTGGTTATGACTGCTCATGATGGTTCTCAAGTGGCAATAACAGGGAGAATACGGTTTTGCCCGGTTCGCTGGTGCATTCGATTAAACCGCGGTGCTGATTGACCAGATCCTGTGCGATGGGTAATCCCAGGCCGGTGCCGTCGGGGCGGCCGGTGACCATGGGGAAAAAAATGTTTTCGACCATTTCCGGCGGGATGCCGGGGCCGTTGTCGATGACGTCGATGCGAACGGCCAGTTTGTAGCGGTGGTGACCGATGGTGGCTTGGCGAATACTGCGGGTGCGCAGGACGATCTCGCCCTTTTCGCCGACTGCCTGCAGGGCGTTGCGCACGATGTTGAGGACCGCTTGGATGAGCTGGTCCGGATCCGCCTCGAAATCGGGAATGCTGGGGTCGTAATTGCGGATGATTTTCACGCCGGGAGGCGCCTCGGCGACGGCCAGGGTGCGTACCCGCTCCACGACCAGATGGATGTTGATCATACGGCGTTGCGGCAGGGTGTTGGGGCCGAGCATGCGGTTTACCAGGGCTTGCAGACGGTCCGCCTCGCCGATGATGATGCCGGTGTATTCTTTGAGGGACTCATCCGCCAGTTCCCGTTCCAGCAGTTGGGCTGCGCCGCGGAGACCGCCCAGCGGGTTTTTGATTTCGTGGGCGAGCCCGCGGATCACGGCGCGGCTGGCATGGTGCTGCGCGAGCAGGCTCTCCTCGCGCACGATGCGGCGGTGATGGTCTACGCGCAATACCTCGATCAGGAGTTCCATGTTGCGCTTCGTTTCGTTCAGCGGTGTTACGGTGCAGTCGACTGTGATGGTGTAGCCGCTGGGTAGGGACAGGGTGATGTCGCGTTCCGTGAACGGGTGGTTGTCATCCAGAGCGCGCTGGCAGGACTCGATGAGTTCCTGATGATTGCCGAACAGGTCTTTCAGACCCAGGCCGTGCGCCTGCCGCGCGCTGGCGGCCAGCAATACCTCCGCCGCCGGATTGAGGTAGGAGAGGTGCAACTGGGGGTCGAATAACAGTACCGCCGTGTTCAAATTTTCCAGCAGGCGGCGGGAAAGGTCTGTTGTTGGTGCAGATAGCGGCGTCATGGCTAGTCTAAAGCAAGAACCAAACCAAAATCGGAAGTTTTCGGTGCGACCTTTTCTTGCGAGTGCGTCAGCAATAAAAAGTATATTAATTCAAAATGTTGCATGTTGAGCGCCGCGCTAGTGCCACAGGCTTGGGGGTGCGAAACAGCCCTCTGCCTCATCAAGCATAACGCGAATGGAGCTTTGACGCACTATTTTGGTGCGGCCTGGTGATAGTACCCTTACTTTGGGTCAAGGTCTGCGCTGTAACAGGGAAGTGCGCTGCAGGGTAAAGGTGATGGGGGTGGAACTGATCAGGGTACTGCCTTGGGCGTTTTTTACTATGGCCTGCAAGCTATGGCTGCCACGATCGACGTTGTTGAGGGCCACATTGGTGCTCTTACCCTGCCCGATATCCTTGCCGTCGAGGATGATCGCCACCATGTCGCCATCCTGCAGGGCCGGCTCGAGTTCCAGTTTGACGTTGACCTTACCGGCGTTGCTGCGAAAGGTGCTGTTATCCGCCGGTTCAGCAATAGTCAAGTTTGTGTATTCCGTGCTCTGGCCCTGTTGGACCTGATTGTTGTTAGCGGTGGTGTCGGTTGACGGCGGGGGCGGGGGCGGCATTTTTATTTCCTGCAGCGCGGGCAGTTCGGTGGGCGCGGCATTTTCCACCGGGGCGCGATCCGAATAGATGACCGAGCCGTCGGGCTGAACCCATTTATAGACCGCCGCCGAGGCGTTTGCGGCTACACTCAATGCAAGGACGGCGATGGTTAAGCGCATGTGCATGATCCGGTTGTGGTTGAAGATGTTGTAGCCTGAATAGGGTGGTGCTGTCAAAAAAAACGCCCCTGGTTTTGCCAGGGGCGTCGCACTTTTCGCTGATAATGCAGGATTACAGGCTGTAGTACATATCGAACTCGACCGGGTGGGTGGTCATCCGGAAGCGGGTGACTTCTTCCATCTTGAGCTCGATGTAGGCGTTGATCATGTCGTCGGAGAACACGCCGCCGCGGGTCAGGAATTCCCGATCCGCATCGAGGGCTTCCAATGCCATCTCCAGGGAGTGACATACCTTCGGGATTTCCTTTTCCTCTTCCGGCGGCAAGTCATACAGGTTCTTATCCATGGCATCGCCGGGATGGATCTTGTTCTGAATGCCGTCCAATCCCGCCATCATCATGGCCGTGAAGGCCAGATAGGCGTTGGCGGAGGGGTCGGGGAAACGGACCTCGATGCGACGTGCCTTGGGATTGGCTACATGAGGGATACGGATGGACGCGGAACGATTGCGTGCCGAATAGGCCAGCATCACCGGTGCCTCGAAGCCGGGGACCAGGCGCTTATAGCTGTTGGTGGCGGGATTGGTGAGGGCGTTCAGGGCCTTTGCATGCTTGATGATGCCGCCGATGTAAAACAGCGCTTCGTCGGACAGGCCGCCGTATTTATTGCCGGTGAACAGATTCTTGCCGTCTTTGCCCAGGGACTGATGGACGTGCATGCCGCTGCCGTTGTCGCCTACCAGGGGCTTGGGCATGAAAGTGGCGGTCTTGCCGTAGGAGTGGGCGACGTTTTGCACCACGTATTTGAGGATCAAGACCTCGTCGGCCTTGCGGACCAGGGTGTTGAACATGGTGCCGATCTCGCATTGTCCGGCGGTTGCCACTTCGTGGTGGTGGACCTCGACCGCGACGCCCATCTCTTCCAGGGCCAGACACATGGCGGAACGGATATCCTGCAGGGAATCGACCGGCGGGACGGGGAAGTAGCCACCCTTGGTGCCGGGGCGGTGGCCGATGTTGCCTTCGCCGAACGCGGTCTCTGAATTCCAGGAGGCTTCTTCGGAGTCGATCTTGTAAAAGGCGCCATTCATATCCGCCCCCCAGCGCACGTCATCCAGGATGAAAAATTCGGGTTCCGGGCCGAAGAAGGCGGTGTCCGCAATGCCGGTGGATTTCAAATAGGCCTCGGCGCGCTTGGCGATGGAGCGGGGGTCGCGATCATAGCCCTGCATGGTATGCGGTTCCAGAATGTCGCAGCGCAGGATCAGCGTGGGCTCGTCCATGAAGGGATCCATGACGGCGGAGTCGGCGTCCGGCATCAGCACCATGTCGGATTCTTGAATGCCCTTCCAGCCGGCGATTGAGGAGCCGTCGAACATCTTGCCTTCTTTGAAGACATCTTCGTCGATGGTGCTCACGGGGACGGAGACATGTTGCTCCTTGCCGCGGGTGTCGGCGAAGCGGAAGTCGACAAACTTAACATCTTTGTCTTTTATAAGTTTTAATACGTCGGTTGCGGACATGGGAACTCCTCCAAACAGGTGCGATTATTCCTAAAATAGATATAGCTGCATCTCAAGTATGCAGCGCCATAACCTTAGTGCCAACTCTAAGCATTTAGCATGCCACGCAAGAAAGTATCTGATAGGGAATGATTTTAAGGATAGGATTGAAGGAAGAGGATGGCCGGGCATGCACATAATTGGTGCGAGAGTTCAATGCTGCACCATAAGTGTGCGACTAGTGGTCGCCCCCCTGTGGCTTCGATACCCTGATCGTGATTATTAGTTCCTTATCGTCCTTCTGAGTTTCAAGCACGCTATGTCCGTTGATACGACACCAAGCGGGGATATCGTTCAAGGCCCCCGGGTCGGTGCAGATTACCTTGAGGATGTCTCCGTCCGCAAGGGTCTTGGTGGTGTTTTGCAGGCGAATGACCGGCATGGGGCAGAGCAGGTTGCGGGCGTCCAGGGTATGTTCGCTCATAGATACCACTCTTGCGGGATTTCCTCGTGGCTGAGGGGCGGGACGCTGAGTTCGTAGCTGTGTCCGTCATGCCTGGTAATGCCGATGTTCACTTCCGGCGCATCGCGGCCCTGGCTGAAGCGGGCGGCCAATTGCGCCGCCAGACGCAGGTCTTCGGCATCGGCCGTGCCGTCGAGCAGGACCAGCGGTCCCTTGTGGCTGAGCGGCCGCAGGTGGGTGAAGCGGTGTCTATAGCCTTCGAGAAAATTGTTCTCACCCTCTTCCCGGCCCACCACCAATTTAAAATTGGCGCGCGGCCGCAGGTGGCGGCCGATCTTCAGCAGCATGATGTCGTCCAGTTCATAGCGCCTATCACCCCGCGTTCGCCATAGATCCTCCAGCTTTTGCGTGTAGTTGGGGTCGGTGAGGAAGCAGCAGCCTCCCGCCGGCTGGGCATATTCGGTGATGCCGAAGCTGGCGGCCAGGGTCATTTGCGGTTTGCGGGAGCGGCCGTTGAAGCTCATGAGCTGGTCGCGGTCGACCCAGCCCTCGCGTTCCGGCAGGGTGGGGGAGAGCAGCTTGGCGCATAGGGGCCGCAATAAGCGGTCGCCAGCCCCCGATTCGCGCGCCACCACCGGCAGGGTGTCCCGGCGCTGCGACATGGGGCGCTGGCCGACGACTTCGCCGGTGATGATGAAGTCGAAGTCATTTTCCTGCAGCCACTGATAGGCCTGGCGGACCATAAAGCCTTTGCAATCCAGGCACGGGTTGAGGTTGGCGCCGTAGCCGTGTTTGGGATTGATGACGACGTCTTTGTATTCCTCGACAACGTCAATGATGTGCAGTTTGATGCCCAGTTGCTCGGCGACCCACAGGGCATTATTGCGCTTGGGTTTGGCGCGGTCCTTGTGGCGGATGGCGTGGGTATGGCCCTCGACGCAAAAGCCGGTGAAGAAGTTGATGCCCTCCACATGGACGCCCTGTTCCAGGACGGCCTTGGCTGCCAACATGGAGTCCAGGCCGCCTGAGATTAAAGCCACGGCTTTGCGTTGTGTCGTCATATTTTCCAGTATCGCGGGGCAGGTCCGGTAGGGGGGTAGAAGCATAGCAAAACCAGGCCGGGGGCGAAATGCCCGCAGGCGGATGCTCAGTGTTGCTGGTTCTCGTCGGAGGTGGGGATGAACAGGGGGTCGGTCTGGGTGTTCTTGCGCAAGGTGCGCAAAGCGACTCGGCTGCCGGTGTCGCGCCATAATTCAAAGGCGTGGAAGGGACTGAGTTGCTTGGCGGGACTGCCCAGCGCCCGCATGGTTTGCAGAATGTCCATCAGTGAGACGAAGGTGTCGGCCAGATGGAGAAACATCGCGGCGGCGCTGTGCTCCATGCGATCGGAGAGCTGGTGATAAGCGCTGCGCCCCAGATCGACGAAGTAACTGATCTTGACCCGGCACCGTTCGGCCCGTTCCGGGAACAGGCCCGAATAGAGTAGGCACTTGTCGCCGACATTACGCAATTGATTGTGACCGATGCGCCCCGATGATTGCATGCTTTGCAGATATTCCACCGCCAGTACGCTGGCCGCCAACTCCGGTCTCTCGGTAAAGCGCATCAGGAGAAACACGAGATAGCTTTGGATCTCTTCATCGAGATGAAGCTCAGCCGCCGATTCGGCTTCATTAACCAGTGACAGCCATTCCGCGGTGGCGCTTGTATGGATTACCAGTTCGGCCATGGTCCCTCCTGTTTGGGTATCGGCCGTTACAAGTATGATTAAAGCCGCAGGCGCCGGTGTTTGTCCAGCTCCCCAAATTGCCGGAGACGATGGTGGCTTGGGCCGGGCTTGTGTAAGGTCGTTACTTGAGGAGACAATCGGCAGCGAAATGAATTCTGAGGATTACCTTAAGGGTGTGTAGTAAGGGCATTTATCACGACGTCAGCCCTGTCGGGTATGGAAAAGACCGGGAGCGGGTGAATGCAGGCTAGGCTCGGGCGGAGTGGCAGGCGGCCGACTATATATTCCGCCTGTATCCCTTCAGTGTTGCTATGGCTGCTGGTGCACTCCACCCTTGTTGAAGCGCAGGGGCCTTTGCATTTCGATTTTTCCTTAGGGACGGATTATCGCCGCGCCCAGCTGGATTGGAATATCGCCGGCAGCCTTGCGGGTACCAACCCCAATATATTGTCGGAACTTATCTGGTCCGATTTGGAAATCGCGCAAATAACGGGCGCCGCGCAAGTCACGATCGCTGATCGTATCGTGCTGCAGGGGCGCGCCGTTTACGGCGCGGTGCTGAACGGTAAAAACCAGGATTCCGATTACGACGGCGATAACCGTACCCAGGAATTTCTCCGTTCCAACAGCAAGGGAGGAGGCAAAATCGGGGAAGGCAGTATTGCCGTCGGTTACCATTGGCGCCAGTATATGGCGGCGATAAAACGTTATGTGCACGTCACGCCTATGCTGGGGTATTCCCGCGATCTCCAGTATTTGACGGTCAGTGACGGCCACCAGACCATCCCGTCCACCAGCCCCATTGCCAATCTTGACAGCAGCTACAATGCCGAGTGGTCGGGGCCATGGCTGGGATTGAATCTGCGTCTGAAGGCCGATGCGCGAAACTCGGTGATCATCAATGCTGAGTATCATCGGGCCGATTATTATGCCGAGGCCAACTGGAATCTCCGCGACGATCTGGCACATCCGGTGAGCTTTAAGCACTCGACCCAGGGTTATGGTTTCATTGTGTCCATGGCGTTCCGCCGCGCCATGGCCGAGCATTGGGATCTTGTCGCCCGTACGGAAGCGCAAAAATGGCGGGGGCGTGCGGGCGTCGACACCCTCTATACCATCAATACCACCACTAAGGTATTGCAGCCCACCGCGACGCGTTTGAATGAGGTCAATTGGCAGTCCCTGTCGGCAGGCGTGGCGGCGACCTACCACTTCTGAGGTCGCCCGGATGGTTTGCGGCTACATAAATCCTTGCTGCACGCGCTATAATTCCCGGCTTTGATCGAATCTATGCACATAGAAAAGGCCACCGACATGTCGAATGCCGCAGCCGCGCCTTCCGGGCGACGCGATGGTTCCACCTTCCAGGGATTGATCCTGGCCCTGCAGGATTATTGGGCGGCGCAAGGCTGCGTGATCCTGCAGCCCCTAGATTTGGAGGTGGGCGCCGGCACCTTCCACCCCGCCACCTTTCTGCGTTCCATCGGCCCCGAGCCGTGGAGCGCGGCCTATGTACAGCCTTCCCGTCGCCCCACCGACGGTCGTTACGGCGACAATCCCAATCGCTTGCAGCACTATTATCAGTTTCAGGTGGTGCTCAAGCCTTCGCCGCTGAATATCCAGGAACTCTATCTGGGCTCGCTGCGGATGCTGGGGATCGATACCCTGGTCCATGATGTGCGCTTCGTGGAAGACAATTGGGAGTCCCCCACCCTCGGCGCCTGGGGGCTGGGTTGGGAGGTATGGTTGAACGGCATGGAGGTGACGCAGTTTACCTATTTCCAGCAAGTGGGCGGCCTGGATTGTTGGCCGGTTACGGGCGAGATCACCTATGGCCTGGAGCGTATCGCCATGTACCTGCAAGGGGTGGAGAGCGTCTTCGACCTGGTGTGGACCGACGGCCCGTTCGGCCGCGTGACCTATGGTGATGTCTTTCATCAGAACGAGGTGGAGATGTCCACCTTTAATTTCGAACATGCCAATACCGAAGCGCTCTTCAAGTGGTTCGATACCTGCGAACAGGAGAGCAGCAAGTTGATCGAGGCGGGCCTGCCCTTGCCGGCCTATGAAATGGTGCTCAAGGCCTCGCACACCTTTAATTTGTTGGATGCGCGGCGCGCCATCTCCGTGACCGAACGCCAGCGCTATATCTTAAGAGTGCGGACCCTGGCCCGCGCCGTAGCAGCCGCCTATTATGCGCGGCGCGAGGCATTGGGTTTTCCCATGGTGCAGCAGGCCGAGGAGAGCGCAGCGAGGGGGTCGCGTCATGACGGATAAGCGCGATTTCCTGGTGGAACTGGGTACCGAGGAGTTGCCGCCCAAGGCGCTACGGCGTCTCGCCGAGGCCTTTGCCGAGGGTGTGCGCAGCGGGATCGCCAAGGGTGAATTGCCCTATGGTGAAATACATTCTTACGCCAGCCCGCGGCGCATGGCGGTGCTGGTGCATGACCTGGCGACGGCGCAACCGGATCGCAATGTGGAACGCCGCGGCCCGGCGCTCGCCGCCGCCTTCGACGAGGAAGGCGTTCCCACCAAGGCGGCGCAGGGCTTCGCCCGTTCCTGCGGCATAGCCGTCGATCAATTGGAGCGGCTGGAAAATGACCAGGGTGCGTGGCTGGTGTATCGCAGCGTACGGCGCGGCGTCGCCACCCGTGAGTTGCTGGCAGGCATTGTGGAGCAGGCATTAGCGGCGTTACCGACACCCAAGCGCATGCGCTGGGGGAGCCTGCGTGTGGAATTCGTGCGGCCGGTGCATTGGTTGGTGATGTTGTTCGGCGATGAGGTGGTCGACGCGGAACTCTATGGTGTGCGCGCCGGGCGCGAAAGCCACGGCCATCGCTATCATCATCCCGAGGCCATCAGCATTTCCGAGCCGCGCGCCTATGCGCCCTTGCTGGAAACGGAAGGGCATGTAGTGCCCGATTATGAAACGCGTAAGGAAGCGATTCGCGGCCAGGTCCAGGAAGCGGCCAAGTCGGTGGGCGGCACGGCGGTGATCGACGAGGCCCTGTTGGATGAGGTTACCGCACTGGTGGAATGGCCGGTGGCGCTGCTGGGCGATTTCGAGACGCGCTTTTTGGCGCTGCCGCCGGAGCCGCTGATCTCCACCATGCAGGGCAATCAAAAGTATTTTCACGCGGTGGACGACCAGGGCAAATTGCTGCCGCATTTCATTACGGTGTGCAATATCGACAGCCGCGATCCGGCGCAGGTGCGCGCCGGTAACGAACGGGTGATACGACCGCGCTTCTCCGATGCGGCGTTTTTCTGGGAACAGGATCGTCGCCATACTTTGGCGCAGCACCGTGAAGATCTGAAGAAGGTGCTGTTTCAGGCCAAGCTCGGCACCTTATACGACAAGACGGAACGCCTGGCTTTGTTGGCCGGTGAGATCGCGACGCGTCTCAAGGGGAATCGCGACTTCGCCATGCAGGCGGCCGGCCTGGCGAAGAGCGATCTGTTGACCCATATGGTGGGTGAATTCCCGGAGCTGCAAGGCATCATGGGGCGTTATTACGCCGAGGCCGAGGGCTTGCCCGCTGAAGTGGCGCAGGCCCTGGATGAACAGTATAGGCCGCGTTTCGCCGGCGATCGCCTGCCGGATACCACCAGCGGGCGGGCCGTGGCCATCGCCGATAAATTGGACACCTTAGTGGGGACCTTCGCCATCGGTCAGATACCCAGCGGCGACAAAGATCCTTATGCGCTGCGGCGCTCGGCCCTGGGCGTACTGCGCATCATGATCGAGTGCTGCCTGGATCTGGATTTGGAAGAACTGCTCAAGCAGGCCGCGCGGGCCTATCCGGTAAACCTGGGCGCAGGCAAGGTGGTGGGACAGGCGTTCGATTTCATCATGGAGCGGCTGCGCGCCTATTACATCGAATCGGGTACGCGCCCCGATGTGTTCGACGCAGTGTTGGCGCAACGCCCGACGCGACCCTTTGATTTCGAGATGCGCATCCGTGCGGTGACCGCATTTCGCGATATGCCCGAGGCGGAAAGTCTGGCGGCCGCCAATAAACGGATACGCAATATCCTCAAGCAGAGCGAGGAGAGCATCCCCGCACAGGTGGCGGCGGAGCAATTGGTTGAGCCGGCGGAGCGTGAGCTCTACCAGCAACTCTCATCTTTGAGCGAACAGGTGACGCCGCTGTTCGACGCCGGTGAATACACCCCGGCTTTGCAGGCGCTGGCCGGTTTGCGTGCGGCGGTCGATGAGTTCTTCGATAAGGTAATGGTGATGACCGACGACGAAAAATTGCGCGACAACCGTTTGGCCTTATTGGCGCGGCTCAACGGCCTGTTTCTGCGCGCGGCGGATTTCTCCCGCCTGCAATAGCGGATTGCCTCATGGCCTTATCTGGATTGGACATGAAATTGATTATCCCGGATCACGACACCCTGCTGCGTATACATGGCAAGTGGCGCGACGTGGTGACCGTCGCAGCTAGTGAAATCACTGCGGTCGTCTATTGTTCCCATGGTTCCGATCAAGACTGTGCCTGTCGCAAGCCGCAACCCGGATTGTTGCAGGATTTCACTCCAAGCCCGGGTTGCGCGTGATTATGGCGGAGGTCGTACAGTCTACTCCCAGCGCAGGACCCGGGCCGGGGTCGTGGTGGCGTTCCACTTTGTTTATGGTGGGCATGGTGCCGACCACGGTGATCTTCGCCGTGCTGGGATTGTTGACCTTCCCTTTTCCCTATCGCTGGCGTTACGCCGTAATCACCCAATGGACCAGTTTCAATCTGTGGTGGCTGGCAGTGACGTGCAAGGTGCGTTACGCGGTTGAAGGCAAGGAAAACATTCCCGCGGGCCCCGCCATTATTATGTCCAAGCATCAGTCCGCCTTTGAGACTATGGTTTTTCAGCGCATCTTTCCCCCCCATGTGTGGTTGCTCAAGCGCGAATTGCTGTGGATCCCGTTTTTCGGCTGGGGGCTGGCGATGTTGGAACCCATCGCCATCGATCGCAAGGCGGGGCGCAAGGCCTTGCAGCAGGTAATTGCCATCGGCAGCAAACGCCTGGCCCGGGGTCGGTGGGTGGTGATTTTCCCCGAGGGCACGCGCGTGGCGCCGGGCGAAAAGGGGCGTTACGCGCCGGGCGGCGCAATGCTGGCGGCACGCAACGCTTGCCCGGTGGTACCGGTGGCGCACAACGCCGGAGAGTTCTGGCCACGCCATGGTTTTATCAAACATCCGGGGACGATTCGCATCATCATCGGGCCGAGCATCGATACGCGCAATCGCAGCGCCCAGGAAATTAATGCTCAGGTGGAACAGTGGATCGAGAGTACCATGAGCACCATCAGCAGCGTGAAATAGTTACAGGCGATCTCATTACCGTCGAGTTGCTACGTCCCTGTTTTACAAATCGCTCCACGCCCCGGTAGTGGTGATGTCCGGGGTGCCGTCGGCGTTGCTGTCGATGTCCAGCTGATACGTGGTGTTGCTCAAGGCGGTAAACGATGCGGCGTCGTTGTTGCCCGCGGCCTGCAACACCCCGCTGCTGGGCCAATAGTCGCTGCCGGTGATGCGCAGCGCGGTGAGTGTGCTGATGTCTATGTAGCCTTGGACAGGGTCGTA
>Ga0210086_1001634_pt1 | contig 11316 bp, 8 predicted proteins | sample China_Galinas_PW_3_FD_184867 | JGI IMG/M metagenome (GOLD analysis project Ga0210086, IMG submission 184867) | Wetland microbial communities from San Francisco Bay, California, USA, that impact long-term carbon sequestration - China_Galinas_PWB_D2... | ecosystem: Environmental > Aquatic > Marine... | reverse complement strand
GGACTCGAGCCGACTCACTTTCTGTTCGAGGGCATCCACTTCAGCGTGTTCTCCGGCCATTGTGCGACGTAGGCAACTTCACCCGCGACGATCGTGGCGAGGACAAGACTACCAGGAACGGCATCGACGGGCACATCGGTGATGTCGCGATCGAGGATCGTGAGATCGGCCTCGTAACCGGCAACCAGACGTCCGCGCACGGCGCCCTCCGAAGCCGCGCGCGCCGGAACGATCGTGCAGGCTGCGACAGCGGCCCGCGGTGACAACGCACCCAGCAGCTCGGGCCGTTCGCCACCGAGAGCCGTGAACAGGGATTCGATCGGGTCCGCGGCTCTCGCTCCGCTTCCGATGCACAATGCGACCCCCGAGCGCTCGAGATCGTCGAGTCGACTGAAGGCGAGTTGCTGCCCCGCCTTCGAAGCCGCCTCGAGCCGCTTCACGGCCTGCACGGGCTGAAGCCCGACGAACACGTCGAGACCGGCCATACGCACGCGCTCGTCGCGACTCGCGACGACGAACCCGTCGACGCGCGGCCTGAGCCGGCGCCGCTCTTCGACCGTCAGACCTTGCTCGATCGCGGACAGCGCGGCCGCGACCTCGTCTGCCGTGTCGGCCACGAGGACCGGCTGCAAACCGTCAGCCGCGCACTCGCCGAGGAACAAGAGCAGCGGCCCGAGCTCCGGCTCGCGTCGATGGTTCGTACTCGCCGAGACGACGTCGCCGATGCCGAGCGCGTCACCCACCGAAACCACCCGGCCGGCGAATCGCAGTCGCGAGCGTGGCGGAGCCGGCGTCGCGCCATGTTCGCGCCCCACCCCGATGCCGTAGACGCCGAGCCGCCAGCGACCTGCGCGCGACAGCCTTTGGATCGTCGCACGGGTCCGCGGCGCGATGCCGACGTCGTGAACGCGCGTCAGCCCGCGACTCAGGCACCGATACTGGGCGCGCAAGAGCTGCTCGGCCAGGTCGAGGCCCGGCGCGAGTGTCCGCCCCAGACGCGCCAACTCGACGTGTGCGTCGGTGAAGCCGGCGTAGACATATGCACCGGGGAACTCGCGCACCTGGGTGTGAGCGCCGCGATACCTGAGGGCGCCGCTGCGCGTCGCGATCGCGAGGATCTTCCTGTCGCGGATCGCGATCGCGCCCACGTCGAGCCTGCGACCCGCCGGATCGACCATCCCGTCGACGAACAACAACAGATCGGCGGCTTTGAGCTGCCGCGCGACGCGTTGCAGCTCGGCACTCTCCTTACCTCCGTCGCGCAGCGAACGGCACGCCAGCGCACAGAGCGCGGCAAGACCGGCGAACCCGAGCGAGCGCCAAGCGCGACTCATCCTCCAACTCGGACCTCGAGCTCCGGGGTCAGGATCAAACCCTGCACGACTCCGGTCTTCTCGACTCGGGTCTTCGGAAAGACCAGTGCATCCTTCAGGTGGATGGGCCGCACGAACTCGACGTCGTCCATCACGATCGAGTTCTCGATCTGGCTGCCGTCGGGGAGGATGACGTTGCGTCCGACGAGGGACGGCAGCCCGTGGGTTTCGAGATATCGAAGGTTGAGCTGCAGGAGGTCGGCGGGGAACGACAGGTTCAGGTCTTCGCGCACGACTTCGGCAGCTTCGACACGCCACCCGTCGTCGATGAAGATCTGGATCGCGTCGGTGATCTCGTACTCGTCGCGCATCGCGGTCCGCGGGGTTCGTCGCACGGCGTCGAAGAACGCGATGTCGAACAGGTACAGCCCACAGCCCTTGAGGTTCGTGCGCGGGCGGCGCGGCTTCTCGATCACCCGGGAGACCCGGTCGTCGTCGTCCGTGTGCACGACGAAGTTGCGCCGGATCAATGCCGGGTCCGACTCCTGCTTGACCGCGAGCACCGCGGCGGTCTCGTCACGCCCCCCACGCCCGAGTCGGCCGACCATCTCACCGAGGTTCTCGGTCTCGAAGAAGATGTCGCCGAGAAACAGGAAGAACGGGCGATCGATGTGCCGCTCGAGCTTGCTGAGCGCGTGGGCGATCCCGAGCGTCTCGTCCTGTTCGACGTAGCGGATCGAGACTCCGAAGTCGGTACCGTCGCCGAGCGCACGGACGATCTCGTAGCCGAGGTGGCCGATCACGACGACGACCTCGCGAACCCCGAGATCGCGCATTGCCTCGATCTGGTGCACGAGCAACGGCTTGCCGCCGATCGGCAGGATCGGCTTCGGAAACTGCTCCGAAAACGGCAGCATGCGCGTGCCCTTGCCCGCGGCCAGGATGACCCCGAGAAAGTCGCGCCCGTCGCCGCCCATGCCTGACTCCTGGTGCAACGCGCTCTCCCGTCTACTCGAACTTCACGGAAGTGTTGAGGAACACGCTGATACCGTGAATCAGATCGCTGTCGCTGGCAACCACGACGTCCAACTTTCGGTCTCCGTCGACGTCGCCGAGATCCCCGGCGATGGCCCGGAACGTGCCCGGGAACCTGCGCTTGCGCGCGAACCCGCCGGTGCCGTCCCCGAACACGACGAACAGGTCGGCGCTGTGGTAGTTGGACACGAGCACGTCCTGATGGCCGTCACGATCGAAGTCGTGCGCCATCAGCACGGTCGGTCCGGTGCCGACGACGATCTCGCGCACGTCGAAGCTCAGCTGTCCTCCGGACATCCGAGCAAGGTACAGCGTCAGCTTGTTGCTGATCACCTGCTGATTGTCGACGCCGAGGTTCGACACGACGATGTCGGTCAATCCGTCCTCGTTGAAGTCGGCCGAGCGCAGATAGTTCGGATTCGGGCCCGCCGGCAGATCGAGGCCGGTCTGGAAGCCACCGGTGCCGTCGCCGAGCAGCACGCGGACCGCGGCCGCGTCGAATCTCGAGACTGCGAGGTCCTCGGCCCCGTCACGGTTGAAATCACCGGTGACGAGCCCGACGGGACCGCCATCGACCGGGATCGGGCTGCCGAGCTGCTTGAAGCTGAACCCGCCCTGGCCCGCGAGCAAGACCACTCGGTTGCCGTCGCGGTCCGCGATCGCCAGATCGTTGGTCGTGTCGCCGTTGAACCGGCCGACGACGACCTCGAACGGCCCTGGCCCGACGGAGATCGCCGGGTCGGTCGGCTTCGGGAACACTTCGAACGCGGGACCCGCGTCGAGCGTCGAGCGGTTGATCACGAACCGCAGACCGTCGCCTACGGCCACGACGACGTCGACCCGACCATCCGTGTCGAAGTCGCCCTTCGTCAAGAAGCCCGGCCGGTCACCGATCGCGATCTCCTGTCCACGCGTGAATCGACCATCGGCGCGCCCGTGCATCAGCGTCACGAGACCCGCGTCGACGTCGGACGTCATCGCATCGGCGAAGCCGTCTCCGTCGAAGTCCGCGGACACGACGAATCGCGGCGACGTGCGCCCGGTCAGATGACACTCGGCACCCGAGATGCCGGCGGTTCCGGCTCCGAGAAACCAGGACAGGTGCTGAGCGGCCGTGCCGCTGGCCACGACGTCGACGTCGCCATCCCCATCGAGGTCGCCGAGGCTCGCCATCGTCGGCATGCCCGACGTGCAGAACTGCCTCTCTGGGCCGAACCCGCCGCGACCATCGCCTTCGAGCACGGCAATCGTGTATCCAGGCCAATAGCTCGCGACGATATCCGGCTTGTCGTCACCGTTGACGTCGCCGGCCGTGACGTGGAACGGCTGGCCGACCAACGCGATCTTGGTCGGCGCGCCGAACGCCAGCCCGCCGCGACCGCGCAGGATCGACACACTGCTCTCGGTCCAGTTGCCAACGACGAGATCGATCTTGGAGTCACGATCCACATCCGTCGCAACCAGGGACAGCGGACCGACTCCACCACCATCGATGGTCGACATCGTGTAGCCGCCGTTTCCATCTCGTTTCCAGATGACGATCCGGTTCCGCTCGGTTCCGAAGTCGCACGCGCACAGCTCGGGGAACTTGTCACCGTCGAGATCGGCGATCGTGATCCTCCCGAGGTCGCTGCCGGCACCGGCGGACAGCACCCATTTGGGGGACGCACCGAAGCGTCCGGTCTGGGCATCGGTCGCGTACACATGGAGGACTTCGCCGTCCGAGAACGCGAAGCTCAGCTCGGCTCGGCCGTCGCCATCGAGGTCGCCGGCCGTGAGCCCGGAACCGTTGGTGCCGGCGATCAGCGATTGCTTGGCGACCTTCGTGAAGTTGCCGAACCCGTCGTTCCACCACACGTCGACTCGGGCCTCGATGTTGAAAAGCACCGCGATGTCGAGGTCGCCATCACCATCGAAGTCGGCGGCAGCCAGCTCACCGGGGACTTCCTGCTGCTCGGGCAAGATCGCCACGACGTCGAACTTCCCGCCGCCCCTGCCGGTCAGCAATCGGATCTGCTGTCCCTTCCCGCGCTCGTCCCCCATCGCCGTAACGACGATGTCTTCGATCCTGTCGCCGTTGAAGTCTCCGCGCGCAAACGCACGCAGGTTGTACGCCCCGGCGTCGATCTCGGAGCGCGTCAGGAATCCGACGTCGAGCACCGCCCGGGTTCCTCCTCCTCCGGACGAACCTCCACAAGCGGACAGAAGCGACAGAGCGAGCGCAGAGAATGCAATGTTGGAACGCGTGAGGGTCATCGGACGGAGTCCTCGACGGGGGCGAGTCTTCAGGGCTGCCGCGACGGCAGCGAACCAAGAAGTCTACTCCGCGCCCCTCACGTCCGCGTGAACCACCCACGAGCGGTCGGTATCCGCGATGACAACGCCGGGTTAGACCCCGACCGACGGCCTACACGGGGCACTCGTCTTGCCAGCTCCGGAACGCTCTCGGCGGTCCGAGCACGACGCTCGCAAAGACCGCCAGCCGCGGATCGATACCGCCGGGCAACTTCGCTGCCCTGGACGCGCTTGACATGAGCAACGTCATGCTCTCGAGCGCCGGCCCCCGCCCCCACAGCGAGCTGTCCGATAGCGAACCCAACGACGTCCCACCGGTTCCGGACAAGAGGGCTTCGTGCAGGTGATCGACCTCGTGCGGACCGGCATCGAGGTCGCCGAGCAGGCTGCGCGTCTCTTCGCGCTCTTCCTCGAATCCCGGCCCGGAATCCAAGACGGGTGGGACCGGCGGCGGGGCCGGACGCCGTTCGGCCGACCGCGACTCCTCGAGCATGTCGCGGATGCGCCGGGCGAGATCGTCCGCCTGGTTGCGAGGCTCCTGCACGACCGGTGTCGGCGGTTCGGACCTGGCATCCGCGGTGTCGTGAGGTGGATCGAAGCGGATCTCGGGCGACCGCTCCCGGCGCCGGCGATCCGCCTCGCGCTTCTTGCTGGCCGCGGCGCTGCCGATGCTCTGGGCGATGCCGGCGATCACGAGGATCGCGAGCAGTGGATTCCGGCGGAAGAACTCGAAGATCGCGTCGAGGATGTCCATCTCACTTCTGCTGGTCGTCCTTGGGCGCCTCGCTGGCACCGAAGCTGGCGCGCATCGCGGTGTCGGACTCGATGTTCCTGAGCCTCAGGTAGTCCATGAACCCGAGGTTGCCGGCCCTGAGCGCGTCAGCCAGAGCGATCGGGACCTCGGCCTCGGCGAGCACGACCTTCGCCCGGTTCTCGACGACGGCAGCCTTCATCTCGGTTTCGCGCGCGACCGCCATCGCCCGCCGCTCCTCGGCCTTGGCCTGGGCGATGCGCTTGTCGGCTTCGGCCTGGTCGGCCTGCAGCTTCGCGCCGATGTTGTTGCCGATGTCGACGTCTGCGATGTCGATCGACAGGATTTCGAACGCCGTCCCGGAGTCGAGACCGCTGTCGAGCACCTTCTTGCTGATCAGGTCGGGGTTCTCGAGCACGACCTTGTGGGTGTTCGAAGAGCCGATCGTCGAGACGATGCCTTCCCCGACGCGCGCGATGATCGTCTCCTCGGTCGCACCGCCGACGAGCCGGTTGATGTTCGTGCGGACCGTCACGCGCGCGCGGGCCAGCACCTGGATGCCGTCCCTGGCCATCGCCGACACGCTCTTGCCCTTGGTCGGATCGGGGCAGTCGATGACCTTCGGGTTGACGCAGGTCCTGACGGCTTCGAGCACGTCACGGCCGGCGAGGTCGATCGCGGCCGTCCGCTTGAAGTCGAGATCCAAACCCGCCCGGTCGGCCGCGATCAACGCACGCGTCACCGAGACGACGTTGCCACCTGCGAGGTAGTGCGCCTCGAGGTCGGTAGTGTTGACGTCGACCTTGGCCTGCACCGCGCTGATCTTGGCGCGAGTCACGACGGCCGCGTTGACCTTGCGAAGGCTCATGCCGATCAGCTGGAACAGCGAGATCTTGGCGTTTGCGAAGTAGCACTGCACCCACAGGTTCAGGTACTTCACGAGGATGATCGCGACCACCAGCAGGATCAGCAGCAAGATGCCAATCAGGATCGGCCCGAGCAGGCTGGTGTCGTCCCTGGATCCCTGCGGGCTGGCCGCGGACAGCCAGGCAATCGCGAAATACGTCGTCATCGAGCCTCCGAGTGTCATCGCAGTGCTTCCTTCGGATATCCGTCTTCAGTTGGAGTGTGTAGTTCCGTCCCGGCGCGCCGCGACCACGAGTTGCGAGAGCTCGAACGCGACGACGACCACGTCGGTCCCAGCGTCGATCCTTTCGCCGCGGGTGATTGCGTCGAGCCGGCGCGAACCGATCTGAACGGTGCCCGCTGGACGCAAGGGAGTCATCGCGACCCCCTCGCTTCCGACCAGGGACTCGATATCGGGCTCGCGGACCCTCGTCTCATCGGGGTCGAACGTCGGACCGGCGAGGATGATCTTCCTTCCCATCGGCGTGTTGGGCAGCAATCGTAGCGCGAACACGATCACGGCCGGCAACGAAACCGCAATCCCGAACATGAACAGGATGCCGGCCGTGAGGCCGTGCTGGAACGACAGGAAGGTCGTCACGACGAACAACAGGCCCGCAATGATCGACAGCACCCCCGCGCTCGGGAAGAAGACCTCGGCGATGACCACCAAGAGCCCGATGAAAACCATGAACACGAGCCAGATGATCGCAACGGTGCCTTTCGTCCCCGACGAGTTGTCCTCGTTTGCCGGGCCGACGATGACGCGGTTTCCTTCGACTTCGAGCACGACCAGTTCCGTGCCGCGATCGAGAAACCGCCCGTTGCTGACGACATCGACAGGGGCACCGAGAAGCTCGGCCCGGCCCGCGGGTCGCAGATCGGTCAATGCGGGCCCGCGCTCGCCGAGCAGCGAGCGGAGCGTGTGCTCACTGGTCGCTGCCTTTCTGGTCTTGCCCACGTCGTCGTCCGCCTTCAGCATCAGCTTGCTGAAGAACGGGATCTTCGGAAGGAAGCGCGAAAGCAGGAACGAGATCGCGATCACGAGGACGAGCACGATGATCAGGTCGAACAGGTTGCCGACCAGGAGATCGCGCTCCATGATGTCGTGCGGCTGCCCGAACGGTTGCAGCGACAAGAACATCGCGGCGACAATCGCTACCAGCCCGGCGAAGCCGGCGATGAAGATGCCGGGCACGAGGAACAACTCGACGAGAACGAGGCCGACCCCGAGCGCGAACAAGAGGATCTCGCTCCACTGGGCCAGCCCGACCAGCCAGCTTCCCGCGAAGAACGACACGAAGAGGACCAGCGCGAGGATCTCCAGAACACCGGTTCCCGGTACCTTGAACGCAGCGACCCCGAGCGCGATCGCGAAGATCAACAACAGGTAGCGGATGTCGACGAGAAAGCTCGCGAGCTCCTCCGACCAGTTGGGAGTCAGTCGATAGACTTTCGCACCATTCAGATCGAGCTCGCGCAGCAGGTCGTCGAGCGTCTCGGCCCTGCCGTCCGCCAGTCCGTAGATGATCGCCTCCTGCGTCGTGAGCGTCAGAGGGGGCTCGCCGACCAGCTTCTCGCTCAGGATCTCGATGTCGTCGGTCTTGAAGGTCGAGACCTGACGCCGGTCGATCAGCTTCTTGCGCAGCACGCCGTCGGACTTCTTGCGATAGCGGAGCTCGACGAGCTCGAGCCGCGGGTCGACCATCGCCTCGGCGAGGATGGGGTCCCAGCGGTTTCGCTCTTTCGCGATGTTGCGCACGCGGGCGCGGATGGCCGAGATGTACTTGGCGTAGACCTCGTCCTCGATCACGCCGCGGATCCCACCGAGGAACACCGGGGTCGCGGCCCCGATCCGCGCACCACTGGCCATGTAGATGCGATCGCAGGCGATCGCGATGATGGCGCCCGCGCTGAGCCCGTCGCGCTTGATCCAGGCCGTGACCTTGACCTGTCGCTTGCGCAGCAGCTCGAGGGTCGCCAGGAACTCGTCCATGTTGGTCTTCGCGCCGCCCGGTGTGTTGAGCTCCAACACCAGGAAGCTGGCCCCGATACTGTCGACCTCCGACAGAGCTCGGCGGATCAAGGCGACCTGGCGGAAGTCGATCTCGCCCTCGACCGGCACGACGATGACCGAGCGCTGACTCTGCCCTGCCGTCTGGGACACGGCACGCCCGGTCACGGCCAGGACGACCAGGATCACGAGGGTGAGGAAGCGGCGGATTCGCTGGGTTCGCGGCATCATTTCAAGCAGTGGTAGCAGGGCGGCGAGCATACCAGGATCGCCCAGCACAGGCGCGCTCGAACTCCGCCGCCATGGGCCCCTCGGCACCGTCACCGGCGCCTCCTAGGATTCCCGACCGGGGCTTCTCGGCGAGCGACTGCGATGCCGATAACTCCCACGATGACTCGTCCAAAGACACCTCGATCGCAAGCGACTCCGGAGGCCGAAAGCCTCGGCACCGTCGACGCGGCCGTGGTGCTGTCGAGGGCGCTGCAAGCGCTTGCACGCGCGCATCCGGGACAGAGTCACCGCGAGCAGCGGAGGGACGAGCTGCTGCTGCGTACGCTGTTCGAGTGGCTGGCCGACGCCCTGGAGCGAGCCACCAGCGTGCACCTCCATGTGACCGAAGAAGCGCTGCTGCTCGAGAACGCCCCGGTGCCGATGGACAGTGCGCTGGACGAGGTCCGGTCCACGTTGTTCGCCAGCGGGCTCCGGGAGATCCGGTTCTTTCCCGGGCTGGCCGAGAAGGAAGTCTTGCGGTTCCTCAACTTCCTCGTCTCGCTCCGAGGGTCGGCGGAGACCGCCGAGAACCTGTCACCGCAATCCCGGGTCCTCGCGGCGCGGTTCGCAGGGATCTCGCTGCGGGCCGACCTGCTCGCGAACGACTGGGACCACCCGTGCCACTCCACGCCGGTGGATCTCGACTGGGACTGGTCCCACGAGATCCTGCTCGAGGAGTATCGCAATCTCCAGCTCGAGACCGGGCTCGCGATCATCGAGGACCTCCGGCGCCAGGATACCGTCAGCTCCTACCGTCGCGCGGCGTCCCGGCTCTTGAGTCGCCTGTTCAGCCGGCTCATGAAGGAAGGCCAGGTCCACGCTGCCCTGCGCCTGCTCGAAGGGATCGACGATGACGAGAGCCTGTCGTCCGAGGACCTGAGCCTGGTCAGCGACGTGCTCGAGGAGTTCCGCGACGAGTCGTTCTTGAGACCGTTTCTGCACTCGCTCCCGACGGCCAAAGACCCGGCGATCGCGTCGTTCCTGCTGCGGCTCGGCGACGGAGTCGTGCCCATGCTGCTGCAAGAGGTCCGCCGCACGAAATCGGAGTCCATCCACCTGCTGCTCGAAGCGATGGTCGCACAGAACCCGGAGCCGTTCACCGCTGCGCTCGAAGCAGCGAGCCTGGAGACGCGAGAACTGGCCCTCAACTACCTGCTGAGCGCCGGTGACAAGATTCCGTCGGATTGCTTGCAGCGACTGAGCAACTCGGATTCGACGTGGCTGCGGGCCAAAGCGCTCCGGGTGCTGATCGAGCACCACCCCGAGTGTGTGCCGGCGCGCAGCGTGCTCGATCTCCTCGACGACGCCTCCGCAGCGGTCCGGCAGGAGGGGTTGCGATGGCTCGAACGCACGCGAGACCCGCAGTACTTCGGCGCCGTCCTGCAGTGGTTCCGTCGCAAGAACAAGTCGCTGTCGTTTTCGGAACGTAAGCAGGCGTTCGTGACGATCGCCTATCTCGGAGGGGCAGCCGCTCTCGGTTTCCTGCACGAGTGGATCGACCTTCCAGACCCCGTCGAGCTCGAAGATTTCGATCGCGACAACCGCCTCTGCGCGATCTTCGCACTCGGCAGCCTCGACCTCCCAGAGGCCCGATCGACGCTCGAAACGCTCAGCCAATCGCAAGACGGCGAGATCCAGAAGGCGGCTCGTGAGGCCCTGCGGTAGCCGACCGGCCGCAAAACCTCAATGTTTCTCCTTTGACACCGCAACGCACGCGTTCGCACAATTCCCGCTGCATCGACCCACTCGATTCGGACCTTCCTACCGGTCGCCGACTTCCGGCAGACCGCGACACCTGCGGCGCGACGCCGAGAACCAGAGCGCGATGGCCAAGAAGAACGACGACAGCATCATCATTCGCCCGTGGCCCAAGGTGGTGTTCCTCTACCCCACGCTGGTCTGTGCCCTGGTTGCGTGGATCTTCTCCTACGTGACCGTCAAGGACGGGTCCATGGGGAGCGCGGCCATGGGCGCGATCTTCCTGAGCGTGTTCTTCATGAACCTGCTCGTCTTCGCGTTCGACTTCTCTCGCATCAAGTCGATCACGCTGCTCGTCAGCCTCGTCGCGGTCATCGCCGTCTTCCTGTGGCTCAACGGGGCCTACAACATCATGGAGCCGATCCGGAACGCGATGAACAAGATCGACATCCGCATGAACACGCAGTTCTACGGCTTCGTCGCGACCTTCTTCTGCTTCATGTTCTTGCTCGTGTTCATCAACACGAGGTTCAACTACTACGAGATCAACCGCAACGAGATCCTCCACCACCACGGCTATCTCGGCGACATCCAACGCACGCCGACGACGGCCATGCGCATGCAGAAGGAGATCTACGACCTGTTGGAGTACGTGCTGCTTCGCTCGGGCCGGTTGATCTTCTACCCGTCGACGACCCGCGAGGCGCTCGTCATCGACAACGTCATCAACATCAGCGTCGTCGAGGACAAGATCAAGAATCTGCTGTCGAGCGTTTCGGTCGCGATCAACGCGGATCCGGCGCCCGAGCATCCGCCGGTGTGAGGGGGCTCCTCCCCTGCCCTTGCCCCTGCCCGAAAGGCCGCATTCTGTGCCTCGCCGCATCGTGTGTACCGGGCAGGGGCACGGCAATGGCGTTAAGCCCTGTGGAGCCGGACGCGTTCGTCTGAGTCACGAACTCACAACGGTTCGTGCGCATGAGTTGCGCAACGGGTAAACTGAAGGCGACTTAGGTAGCGCACGAGCATCATCGTGC
>Ga0210086_1001633_pt1 | contig 11317 bp, 13 predicted proteins | sample China_Galinas_PW_3_FD_184867 | JGI IMG/M metagenome (GOLD analysis project Ga0210086, IMG submission 184867) | Wetland microbial communities from San Francisco Bay, California, USA, that impact long-term carbon sequestration - China_Galinas_PWB_D2... | ecosystem: Environmental > Aquatic > Marine... | reverse complement strand
GCATAGCAATGGCCTCCGTCGCCTCGTTCGTAGTAAACATTAAGGGGCTCAGGAGATACCGTCTCGAGTACATCCTGCTGTTCGCCCTGGCCGCCTTCATGGGGGTTAAGGCCATAAGGTTCATCATCTTCTTCGTGGCCATCGCCTCGCTGGTTACGGCCTACAACCTGAGGCCGCTCGTGGAACTCCTGCGCGGCCTATCGTCTCGCAAGGCCCTGGCGCGCGTCGCGGCAGTGGTGCTGACTGCGGCGCTCGTGCTCGGGCTTGCCGGAGACCAGGCGGTGAAGGGCGAGCGTTTCACGGGGCTGCGTTCAGGCCAGCCCTACGAAGACGACCTGGGCGGCGCGGTCAGGTTCATAAAGAAATTCGGTATCAGGGGCAACGCCTTTAACGAGCACGGCCGCGGGGGGTACCTCATCTGGTGGCTCTGGCCGGACGTAAAGGTCTTCATAGACGGAAGGGGGCTTTACCTCACGGCCTTCGAGCAGTACGAGCAGGCCATGCTCGAGCCCTTGGCCCAGATGCCCTCGGGCAAGCTCGCCTACAAGGAGATACTCGACGAATACGGCGTGAACATCGCGGTGCTCTCGGGGTGCGACAAGGCCTCGGGCGTGCTCATACAGCTGAGCTATGCCCTCCTAAACGATGACGACTGGGCCGTGGCCTACGCCGACCGCGGCTCGATAGTCTTCATGCGCAGGATACCAGAGTATAACGACTTTCTCGCCAAGCACGAACTCCCACGCAAGATCGGGTACGAGAACATCCTCGCCATGGCCTCAACGGCAATGCGCTCCATGCACGGCCACGGCGTTGCGGGCGCGAAGCTCTCGATGGCAGTGGGCTTCATGGGCGTGGGCGAGAAGCGCAAGGCCCACTTCTGGATAAACGAGTACCTCAAGCTCGTGCCCAACGACGGCTGGGCCCTGGACATGAAGTACCGCATCCTGAGAATGGAAGACGGCGCGGCCCAGTAACCTTTCGGCGCTCAGCCCGCCCAGGTAAGCATCTCGTCGGTTGCCACGCGGGCCGAATCGAACTTGTTGACGTGGCTCTCCACATCGGGGTATCCCATAGAGATGCCGAGCACGAGCCTCTTTCCCTCTGGCAGGCCAAGGAACTTCCGCACCACCTCGGAGTAATCAATTACGAACGCCTGAGGCACCGTGCCCACTCCCTTCGCGTGAGCCGCAAGCATGAGCGTGGCCGCGAAGAGCCCCATATCGAATATGGACCAGTCCGGCAACGTAGAGTCCTGGTACAGATAGAGCACGTGAGGCGCGCCGTAGAAACCGAAGTTGGCCTTCTTCGACTTACCGAGCATCGAAGGGTCCGTGATGTCTATGCCCAAGTGCTTGCCGCGCGCCGCCATGGCTTCTCCTATGCGCGCCTCTATTGCCGGAGGCCAACCCCTGGGCTCGGCGATGTCCGGCGAGGGGGCCGCCCCGCCCTCGAGCTCTGCTATGAGGAGTTTGGTCAACTCGTCCTTCTTTTCCCCCGATACCACCGCCACTTCCCAGGGCTGGCAGTTCTTGTACGAGGGGCTTCGCTGCGCCGCGGCTATTATCCCGGTGATGAGCTCCCGCGATAGCGGCTCGGGCTTGAAACCCCTGATGCTCTTTCTCGTGGTTATGCAATCGATAGCGTCCATGTATGCCTCCTGTTCATTAATAATCAACAATCGTTCTATTTGGTGAAACGTTTGCCCCTAATGCCCGACGGCTATCCTCTCTATCAAAGACTCCGGAAGGCCCACGGCGGACATCCTGTCCTGGGTGGCCTTTATATCGTACTCCACGCGCACGATGCTCACCTTTCCATCGTCGAAGAGGGCGTACGCCGCCCGTGGGTCGCCGTCGCGCGGCTGGCCCACGCTTCCGACGTTCATGATATATCGGCAGCCGTCCACGAGTTCCGCCTCGTCCTTATAGGAAAACACATCGCCCGAGGGCGAGAGCTCCGCGATAAAGGGCACGTGGCTGTGTCCCACGAGGCATATCCTCTCCTTAAAGGTATCGAAGAAGCCCGCGGCCTGCTCGGCCGAGAAAAGGTAATCCCAGTCGGCGGGCTCGACCGGCGTCGAGTGCACAAGCAAAATGCCGTCCCTGCGGAGCTTCTTCGTAAGCGGCCAGCCCCGAAGCGTATCGCCGGTTTTCTGGGTTATCGACTTAGAGGTCCACTCGATGGCCGTCCGGGCGGCAGTGTTAAAGAACGAGACGTCCGTCAGGCCGATGGCGCCCCAGTCGTGGTTTCCTGCCACCGCGCCGGTCCTGCATTCGCTTGCGATGAGCGCCGTCACCTCGTCGGGGTCGGGGCCGTAGCCCACGGCGTCTCCAAGGAATACCTTGCGGCGGACCTTGCGCCCTTTGATATCGGCGAGCACGGCTTCGAGTGCGGCGAGGTTGGAATGGACGTCCGAGATCGCGGCGAGCCTCATGGGCTACTTCCTTCTGGATTTTGCTATCCGGTCGAGTATTCCGTTTATGAACGAGGCGCTCTCGCCCGAGGAGAAACGCTTGGCAATTTCGAGGGCCTCGTCTATGACTACTGCGTGGGGTACGTCGTGGGAGTAAAGGAGTTCGAATGCTGCGGCCCTGAGGATGTTGCGGTCCACCGCGGCCATGCGCTCGAGCACCCAGTGCTCGGCGGCCTCCTTGATGGCGGCGTCTATCTCGGGGAGGTGCTTAAGCGTCCCGCGCACGATGCGCGCGGCGAAGTCCACCACTTCCTTTTCTTCGTTCTTGTCCGAGAAGAAGCCCTGCACGTCGGGCTCACCGGCGGCGAACTCGTGCTCGTAGAGCATCTGCAGGGCGTACTGCCTGGCCCTTCTTCGCCGCTTCACCGGTTGGCCTCTATATCTGCTTCAGGACCTGGGCCATCTCGATGGCCGTCATGGCGGCGTCCCAGCCCTTGTTGCCCGCCTTGCTTCCGGCGCGCTCCACGGCCTGCTCTATGGTGTCGGAGGTGATAACGCCGAAGGCGATGGGCACGCCGCTGTCGAGCGAGACCTGCGCCACGCCCTTCGATACCTCGCCTGCCACGTAGTCGAAGTGCGGTGTGGCTCCCCTGATGACCGCCCCGAGGCAGATTATCGCGTTGTAGCCGCCCTTGTCCGCCATCTTCTTCGCGGTCAGCGGGATCTCGAAAGCGCCCGGCACCCGCACCACATCTATATCGTCGTCGCCCGCGCCGTGGCGCTTGAGGGCGTCCACCGCGCCGTCCAGGAGTTTTGAGGTTATGAAGTCGTTGAACCTGCTCACCACTATCCCGAACTTCAGAAGCTCGGCGTTAAGCTCTCCCTGAATCTCTCTCATTGCCTGTCCTCCATACTTAAGGCTGATTTACTGCGTGCCATAAATTTTACGCTTTTTCAATTAATTTGGCAACTTAACCCGCTCAAAGCCGCCGCCCTGATAATTACACTTTCCCCTTTGAAAATCCATGAGTATCGAATATAATTAATGATTAGTATGGAAAGTTCCGAAAAACGCAAATTCAAGCGCGTGCCGTACACCAAGACGGTCACGATAAACAACAGTCTCACGGCGCGCTGCAGCGACATAAGCGAGGGCGGCCTCTTCGTACACCTCACCCGCGCCGTAATGCCCGGCGACATGGTGAAGGTCGCCTTCCCCGACGGCCTCACGGTGATGGCAGTCGTGCAGGTGGTCTCGGCGCACGGCACTGGTCTTATGTTCACGGGGCTCAAGCCAGATCAGGCCGCGGGTATCAAGGCCATAATCGGGAAGCTCGCGACCGATACCGCCGTCCGTAAGTCCAAGCCCACGGTTCTTATGGTCGAGGACAGCGATAGCGTAAGGCGGCTTGCGAGAAGCACGCTCGAGGCCCAGGGGCTCGCCGTGCTCGAGGCCTCGGACGGCCTTGCCGCTCTGAAGGTCCTCGGCGACGAGGTGCCCGACATAATACTTCTGGACCTGCACATGGAGAAGATGGACGGCTATAAGCTGCTGCACTACGTAAAGCAGATAGACAAGCTCAAGGACATCCCGGTCGTGGTGTTCTCCTCGAAGTTCTCCGCCGAGGAGCAGGCGAAGGTGCGCGACGCAGGGGCCGACGAGTTTCTGCCCAAGATGACCACCTCGCCCATGAAGCTCGTCGCGATAATAAAGAAACACCTCGAGAGAAACCGCAAGTAGTCCGCTTCGCCGGTCTTACTTCTCCGCGTCCGCCGGTAGCTTCACCTCGATAACGCCTTCCGCGGGCCAGTCGTTCGGGTCTGCCTCGTAGAGATACTCCGGCTCGGCGCCCTCGGGCGTCTCGCGCGGCACGAATATGCGGCTCCAGTTTTCGGGATAGAACTCCGGGACAATGATTATCCCGTCCTTGTCGGTCGTGCCGAAGGGGCCGCAGCAGGTACCGCATACGCCGCCGATGCACTCTCCCTCCGAGAGACAGCCCTGAAACGTCAGGCCGTTTACGGGCTCGCCGCCCCGCGTGACCCGCATTACCAGGGGACGCTCTTTCCAGAGCTTGAGCGTGACGTCCGTTGTCTCTTCGGTCAGATGCGTGACGATGCGGCGGGGGAAGGCGCTGTTTTCGGGATGCGCGAGGGCAAATCGCGTAGGGCCCTCCGCGCCGAGCTCGAATACGTATTCGTACTCGCCGTCCGGAACTTCAACGATGCCACGCTTGTCGCTTACGCCCTCGGCCTGCTTCCACGCGCCCGCGAGCCTTCCGCAGTGGTTCGACTGCGACCAGAACATCGACGCATCCACGTGAATGCCCGCTACCGGCGCTCCGTCCTCGTCCACCATGCGCAGAAACCTCCTGCCGGGCTTTCTGAATACCACGGGCATAGTCTTGTTCTCGCCGGGTGCCACGCTCACCGGGGCGCCGCCGGGAACGCTTATCGTCACGGTGCCGGACTCGTTGTCGAGAGTGCCGGGCCATTTGATACGCTCCGCGCGTTTTTTCATATACCCCTCGGCATCGAGGTAGAGGTACACGGCCTCGAGGTCGTGGAAGCGCTCGGGCGCGAGTTTTCTCAGCCAGTCGGCGTCGCAGGGAAGAAATAGCCTGTCGCCCGCGGGCGAGAGGTCTATGACGTCCACGTAGCCCCAGGCCACCAGAAGGAGTTTGGCGTTCTTGAGCTCAACCGGCTGGGCCTGCTCGTTTACGAACCGAAACATAACGCCCGAGGGGGCCACCGCCCCGGCCGCAGCGGAATCATCGGCACGGGCGGAAGAGAACGTTAGAAGCGCGATGCCCAGGCTCAGGGCTATTATGGATATCACGCGGCGCATGCGCATTAGTAATTATACCCCGCCCAGGACTTCCTCGATAAGCTCTATGTGTTCCCGCGTGGTGCGCTCCCAGCTGAACATGGCGGCGCGCTCGAGCCCCTTTCGGGAAAGCTCCGCCCTTAACGAAGCGTCGTTGAGGACTTTCATTATGCCGTCGGCTATGCTCTTCGGACTGCCGGGGTCCACGAACACGGCGGCCTCGCCGACCACGTCGAGCGCGCGTGCCTGCTCGGACACCACAAGCGGGCAGCCGCATGTCATTGCCTCAAGCGGCGGCAGGCCGAAGCCCTCGTAAAACGACGGCCAGACGAAAAGCCGCGCCTTCATGTAAAAATCCCTCAGCTCCCCGCTCGAGACATATCCGGCGAACCTGACCCTCGCTTCGTCGAGGATGCCCCCGTCGCGGTACTCCGCGAGCTCGCGCTCATTGGCGCTGCCCACGATGACAAGGTCGTGGTCGGTTTTGTCTTTAATCAGATTGAACGCCTCGAGCAGGCCGCGTACGTTCTTGTGCCCCCGCGCGCGGCCCGAGTACAGGATGAAGTTCTCCCTCGCGCTGTCGTCCGCCGCGTGGCCCCGGTAAATCTCCTGCGCGGCAAGGGGTATGACGCGCACCTTTGCGGCGGGCACGCCGTAGTGCGAGCCGAGCAGCTCCCTGTTATGCGCGGTCGTGGTGACGATGGCCGATGAATTCCTGAGCGTGCGCCCGAGGAGGTGCTTGAAGTAAAAGTGCTGGAGCCTGTATTCGTCGGGGAATAGCAGGGGGATTATGTCGTGGACCGTCGTTATCTGCGGGTGCCGAAGAAACGTGGCCTCCATCTGGCTCATGCTGAATATGAGGCTCCGCCTGTAAAGAAACGGCAGGAGGTTCGCGTGGATGAAACGAAGTATGTGGCCCTTAAAGCCGTAGTCGTGGGAGAAGCGGGCCGAGGTCCAGTGAATGCGGATGTTTTCCGGAAACTCTATATCGCGGACGTGCTCCTCGGCATTCCGGTTAAGGAGGACGAGGCAGTCGAAACCGGGCTTAGCCCCGGAGAGCCCTTTAAGGAGGCTCAGCGCATAGACCCCGATGCCGTCGAGCTTTCTGCCCAGGTGAGTGGCATTGACGACAACCAGAGTCCTTTTCTCCAGCTCTGTGGGCATACTGAGGGATATCTTAGCACAGGGAGACCCGCGCCCCGCAGGCCGCGCGTCTCCCTAGATGCCGTGATACTACATCATGTTGTTGAGCCTGTCCTCGGTGTCCCTCATCTTCCATTTCAGGTCCTGGATGTCGGTCATCGAGAATCCGGACCTGTCCATCATCCCGGCCATGTCGTTCATCTCCGCGGCCATCTCGCTGGAGATATCGGAGAGCGTCTGGAGGTCCATGGGGGTCGGGTTTTTATCCAACAGGGACGAGAGCTTCGACATCATGGACGCCATCTGGCTCATGAGCGGCCTCACGTCCGTCATATCGCCGCCGGGCATTCCCGTATCGCCCATGCCGCTTCCGAAGTCGTCGCTGCCGAAGCCCATGCCTCCGCCCATATCGCCGCCCATGTCGGTTCCCATATCGCCCATCTGCGCGTAACTGAACGCCGCAATAAGACACACAACAATCGCACCTATGAATATCGCTTTCCTCATAAGCCTGGATCCAGCCTTTCCGTATGAGTTTTTCAGAGTCGGTTTAAGCCATCAGCAAGAGCTGTGGCACTTGCACGTAAGGGCCTTTTTCTTCGTGACCTTTACTATTACCATGCCTGCACCTCCATGATTTGTGGTATCGATTCCCATTCTACCACCATTTCAGGGATTAGGGAAGCCGTTTTGGGCGGGCGCGGCGGCGATGTAATATAACGGATTTCGGCTCCAGGGCGGAGTCCTCTCGGTCTTCTTTAATAATGATATATAGATAAATCAGACACGGGGACAGCGGCCCGGGTAACTTCACATACTTTTCATGATTTCTTCAATTGATATTCAAATTTAAGAGTTAATCTAAGAGCATCAAAGAATTTCAGGAGGAAGTAAAGATGAAAAAGGTATTAGTAGTAATCGCGGCAGTTGCGCTTCTCGGAGTTGGCTCAATCGCGTCCGCCAACATGTTTGGCTGGGGCGGAGGTTACGGCTACGGCGGTCACATGATGGGTTACGGCTACGGCCCGATGATGGGTTACGGTTATGGTCCCATGATGGGCTACGGCTACGGCACCACGGACAGCAAGACCCTTGACAAGACGGCCGACCTGAGGCGCCAGATCAACGACAAGCAGTTCGAGTACTCCGAGGCGGTCAGGACCGGCGACGAAAAGACCGCTGAAACTCTCGCCAAAGAGTTGAGCGAGCTTACCGCAAAGCTCGGCGAGACGGCCCCCACGGGGAACTACGCGGCAAACGGCGGTTACGGCCCCGGCTCATTCTGCTGGTAATCCGCAGAGAAAAAAGGGGGGCGCCCTGCGCCCCCCTCAGTCCTGCCCACTCTCTTTAATCCATCCGGTTTATCGATTCCCACTCTACCACCGTTTCCGGGATTAGGGAAGATGCGGGGGGGGGAGGGGTGATAGTTACACCTACTACTTGTGAAATTCGAGAATCTTGGGGAGTGTGGATTTGCAAGTGAAAACTGTAAAATGATTGCCTCAGCTGGGCACAATTAAAATGGACCTATACGTTCAATTACTTCTCCGGTTTCCGCATCGATAAATACGCAAATATCTCCGCCCATTATTATGTGCTTTGGATTTTCGGGAACAGGCTCAAAATATATATACCAATACGTCCGCCCCTCCAATTTCTTTCTGGCTTCAGCATGAACGGTAGGATCGTAGAGACAGTCGTTGACGGGAGTATTAAGTTTTTTGGCTTCAATAGTACTATTCTCAGTCTTAATATCAAGCTGTTCCAAGTATTCAACTGCTATCTTTATAGCATCGTTCTCGGTTATCTCTCGACCATTTCCAGTTGCACTGAGAGGAATAACCATTTGCAATATCAAAATAAACAATGCCGAGAAGTGAAGTGTTGTTCTCATATTGTTGGTTCCATAAACAGTGGGTTTGTTCTTGCTCCTGATTTCGGATCAAGCGTCCAAATAATACCATATCCTTTCTTGTACTTTTGCTCATAATATTTAATCGCGCCACTTGGTGTCCCTAAATATCCTGAGCTAAGTCAAAGTAGGGTGGGCTGTGCCCACCATCTTATTACTCTCCACCCATATCCTCCGGGAAGCCGTTTACCGAAGCGCCCCAATGCTCCGGATAAATACCGGCCCTTATGTAGTCAAAGTAGGGTGGGCTGTGCCCACCATCTTATTACTCTCCACCCATATCCTCCGGGAAGCCGTTTACCGAAGCGCCCCAATGCTCCGGATAAATACCGGCCCTTATGTAGCTATGAAACGTTGAATGTTCCCAATCCTTCGGTGCCCCGACCAACCCGTGCTTTACAGGATTATAATGAATATAATCGCAATGAATCCTGAAGTCCCCATCGTCTCTAATCCGGTGCTCCCAGAACCGCCGCTGCCATATGGATGATTCCCTTCGGCGAAGACGTGATGCGCTTGGCCTGACGATATCCAGCTGGCCTTTCATCTTCTTTGTGAACTCTTTTTTTATTAGCCCCCATCTCAAGGAGAAATCATTGTCGCTCTCCGGAAGCTCCCAGATGCAATGCAGATGATCCGGCAAGAGAACCCACGCTTTTACCTCGAACGGATATGATTTGCGGACACTTGCCATTACCGCTTTCAATGCCGCCCGTGATTCGTCCAAACACAGAAACGGCTGCCTTTGATAAGTGACCACCGTAAAGAAATATGCGCTTCCATCTCTGGCTCTTCGATAATCGGGCATGGGCTATAATGGTGGGCACAGCCCACCCTACAAGATTACCATTTGAATTCTTCACCTATTGCCAATTCCTGCCTATTCTCACCTTCAGGAAGTAGTCTGCATTGTATATTACCGTTCACAAACAACACTCCCCCCTCATTTCTTAACGGGCGGTTTGGGCGTCTCCTTCACGACGGGTGGACTGGGCTCTTTACGGATCGCGGGCGGGTGGGACTCCTTCTTTACTGCGGGCAGGTGCTCGGGCTTACGGATGGCGGGTACGCTCTTGTCTTCCTTCTTGCTCATAGTGGCCCCCTCTACGGATCGTTATAGAAGTATATCGAGCAGCCGGTCGAGCTCGTCGAGGCTGTAGTACTCTATCTCTATCTTGCCGCGCTTTCCGGCGTGCTTTATCTTCACCTTGGTGCCGAGCGCGCGGATGAGCTTTTCCTCGAGGTCGCGCACGTGCGGGTCCTGCTTCTTCTTCGTCTTGTGCTTCGCCTGCTTCGGTGCCTCTTTCTTCCCAAGCACCTCGGCGAGCCTCACGCTCATGCCCTCTTTAATTATCCTCTCGGCAAGCGCCACCTGCTGTGCCCTGTCGGGAATCACGAGAAGCGCGCGGGCGTGGCCCATGCTCAGCTCGCCGTCGTCTATGAGGGCCTTTATCTCATCGGGTAACTTGAGGAGCCTCATGTAGTTGGTAACCGTGACGCGCTCCTTGCCGACCTTCTTGGCGAGCGTTTCCTGGGTATAGTTATGTTCTTTGATAAGCCTTTGGAAGGCCTCGGCCGTCTCGATGGGGCCGAGGTTCTCGCGCTGGATGTTCTCGATGAGGGCGACCTCGAGCGAGTCGCCGGAGGTGGTCTTCCGCACTATGGCGGGTATCTTCTTTAGCCCGGCGAGCTTCGCCGCGCGGTACCTGCGCTCTCCGGCGATAAGGGCGTAGGCGCCCTCTTTCGTGCGGGAGACCAGCACGGGCTGTAGCACGCCCTTCTCCTTAATCGATGCGGCGAGGTCCTTCAGTGGGCCTTCGTTAAAAACCTTGCGGGGCTGCTCCTTGCCCGGCGAGATGGACTTGATGTCGAGCTCGACTATCTCCGAGCCGCCCTTGCCCGTCGGGATGAGCGCGTCCAGACCTTTGCCGAGCGCCGACTTCATTATCGTTTAGACCTCCGCCTCTTCTGACTCCCGCCTTGCGCCGTTTATGAACTCCCGGGCGAGGGCGAGGTAGCTCTGCGCGCCGCGAGAGCGCGCGTCGTATAAAAGCACCGGCTTGCCGTGGCTCGGTGCCTCGGCGAGCGTTACGTTCCTCGGTATGACGGTATTATATACTCTGTCGCCGAAATGTTTCCTTATCTCCTCTGCCACCTGGTGCGAGAGCGTATTGCGCGCGTCGTACATCGTAAGCAGTATGCCCTCGATATCGAGCGTGGGGTTGTAAGAGCCCCGCACGAGCTTCAGGGTGCGCGTGAGTTTCCCGAGGCCTTCCAACGCGTAATACTCGCACTGCATGGGCACGAACACCGAGTCCGCCGCGACAAGCGCGTTGAGCGTAAGCAGGCCGAGCGAGGGCGGGCAGTCTATGAAGACGTAGCGGAAAGCGTCGCGAATTCCCCTCAGTTTTTCCTGAAGCACGCGCTCGCGGTTCGGGGCGTCAACGAGTTCTATCTCGAGGCCCAGCAGGTCGTCGGAGCTGGAGATGATGTAGAGGTTGTCCACGCTGCTTTCGCGAATGGCCTCGCCGGTGCGGAGCCTTCCGGTCATGAGCCCGTAGAGGCCGCCCGTCTCCTCCACGCCCACGCCGCTTGTGGTGTTTCCCTGCGGGTCGGTGTCTATGATGAGAATCTTTTCGCCCGAGAGGGCGAGCGAGGCCGCGAGGTTGATGGCGGTGGTGGTCTTTCCGACCCCGCCTTTCTGGTTGGCTATTGCGATGACTTTACCCATATCGGATCAGGGCTCGCGCCCGGCGCTTAGATATCTATGTTTCTGGCCTCAAGGGCGTGCTTTACGATGAAGGCCTTTCTCGGCTCCACCTGGTCGCCCATGAGCACGGTGAATATCTCGTCGCAGCGAATGGCGTCCTCCACCGTCACCTGAAGCATGGTGCGGCGGTCGGGGTCCATGGTGGTCTCCCAGAGCTGATTGGGGTTCATCTCGCCCAGGCCCTTATAGCGCTGGATGTTCAGGCCCTTCTTCGCAGTGGCCAGCACGAAACCAAGAAGCGAGCCGGTG
>Ga0210086_1001629_pt1 | contig 11330 bp, 11 predicted proteins | sample China_Galinas_PW_3_FD_184867 | JGI IMG/M metagenome (GOLD analysis project Ga0210086, IMG submission 184867) | Wetland microbial communities from San Francisco Bay, California, USA, that impact long-term carbon sequestration - China_Galinas_PWB_D2... | ecosystem: Environmental > Aquatic > Marine... | reverse complement strand
GCGCCGTCGGGAAACCTCTCGGGTAGCAACGCGCCGGCGGTCACGACGACGCGCGGCCCTTCGGGATCGATGAGACGCGCCGTATCGCGCGCGTCCCACGCGTGGTCGATGCGCTCGGCGTCGATTCCGGTCTCGGCGAGCGCCGCACAGATGCTGACCAAGGGTTCCGTGAAGTGCGAAACGACGAGGACTCCGGCGTTGTCCGCCGCCTCGGTCGCGACCTCACGGACGATCGCAGCCTGCTTCGTCTCCTTGGTCAACCACACTCGATCCGGGAGAGTGACGAAGCGCTTGTTCTTCTTGAATGGCCACATGGTGACCCTCTGATCGGTCGTTCGAGGGCCCGGGCTGAACCGCTCGCCGGTTACCGAAGCAGGTAGCCGCCGTCGCAGACCAGCACCTGGCCGGTGACCATGTCCGGGCCGGTGATCAGGGCGAGCACCGCGCCGGCCACGTCCTCGGGTGTGCACACGCGGCCGAGCGGAGTCGCTTGCTCGAAGCGTTGTTTGAGGTCGTCGTAGCGATCGCCGACGCCGCGGCGAACCCAGCGGCCGTCGATCAACCCGGGGGCTACGGCGTTGACGCGGACCTTGGGCGCGAGCGCGCGTGCGAGCGACATGGTCATGTTGTTGAGCGCGGCCTTCGATGCCGCGTAGGGAATCGAGCTGCCGTTGGCCGCGATGCCAGCGATGCTCGAGATGTTGACGACTTCGCCGCCGTGGCGCTCGAGATCGCTCCTGGCCGCCCGGACGCACTGGAACGGACCGCGCACGTTGACCGCGAAGATCCGGTCCCAGGTCTCCTCGTCGACGGCGTCGAGCTGATCGTGGGCGATGAACTTGGTCGTCGCCGCGTTGTTGATCAAGACGTCGAGGCGACCGAGGACCTCGACCGTTCGAGCCACGGCGTCACGGCACTGCGCGTCGACCGCCGCGTCGCTGTGGACCGCTTCGGCTGCGACGCCGAGCTGGCGAATATCCGCGACCGTCGCCTCGGCCTCGTCCTGCGAGCGCGAGTAGGTGACCACGACGCCGCACCCACGCGCCGCGAGCGCGAGCGCCGTCGCGCGCCCGACGCCGGTGCCGCCGCCCGTGATCAGCGCGCCCTTGCCAGCGAGCTCCATGTCAGTCCTCTGGTCTACGTCTTGCCCCTACCGCGTTCTTCGCTGAGAGCATACCGGAACACCCTTCCCGAGGTCCAAAGCGTCTCTACGGACTCCGGCCCTCGAGCACGGCTTCGCACTCGGCGTTCTGCAGCGCGCTGAGCTTCTCGACCAGATCGTCGCACAGTCGCCGAACGGTGTCGTCCGGCAACGTGCCTTCGATCTTGATCCGCACGTCTCTCCCGTTGTCGACGTAGCGGACGGTCGCGGCTCCGATGTCGACACGAGCAACCACCGGATACTCGAACTCTTCGTCGGGCGTGCGCTCGGCCACGCTCGGCGAGAACAGCTGCTCGTAGATCGCGAGATCGAAGTTTCTCCCGGCCTTCTCGAGCGCCTTCTTGTCATCGAGCTCGACGTCGAACGCTTCCGAGAGTCCGCCGAGCTCCGCGTCGACGTCGACGGTCATGTCGATTTCGGGGTGCCGGGCGGAGAACGCCGCGCACGACATTCGAAACAGCAGCAGGTCCTCGCCGTCGATCCGGTGCACGGCCCACTGCTGCCACGGCCGTTCGGTCAACCGCTGCCACACACCGGTCTCGAGACACAGCTCGTAGTCGTCCAAGTTGTCGAAGTGCATCCCGTCCGCGTTCTCGATGACGCCGCGCTGCACGAGGATCTTCGAGCCGCCGTCGATCGGCGTCGCCGTGTGCATGTGGATCCATCCCGGGCAGTCCCCGCTCGTCGCCAGCGCTTCGATCGCGAAGCTGTCGAGGTCGAGCACGTGCACTGGCGTCGAGCCCGGTGTGCGCAGCTCGGGATAGCCGAGGCTGCCGATCACGCAGATCCGATCGCCGATCCGCGTCGCGCTGTGGAAGTCGGTCGGCGGAAACACGTCCTCGGGGTAGCCGAAGATCTGGACCCGATCCTCGAGATCGCGAACGATGACGTCGTTGTAGATGTAGAAGTCGGGGTCGTAGTGGTCTTCGTGCTCGCCGGCGATGTGCACGACGCGCCCGTCGGGCAGCTCGGTCGTGGAGCAGCCGAAGCGATCGAAGCACCACCCCGGCCCGACCTCGCCGGCCGGACGCCCCCCGAATCGCTCGTTGGCCTGATACGCGCTCTCGCCGGTGCGCACGAGCCATTCCCAGACCGGCATGTCCATGCGCTCGGGGTTCGCGTTGCCGCGCCGCGGGTGGCGCTGCTCGGCGAACTGTTCGGGCGTGATCATGGTGGGGGACTATACCCCGGGATCACGCGGCTTTGCGCGAGACGCGGCCCAAGACACACGCAGCGTCGAGACGGTGCATTCGGATCATTTCGATCGTGACGTGGGTGAACCCCGCGTCCCGCAGAGCCTCGGCGATCTTCTCGGCCCCGAGCTCGGCGTCGGCGTTGGTGGCTCCTTTGTGGCGCGGCTGATGGGTGATCGCGATCCGCGCACCCGTCGCCATGCAAGACCGAAGGCGCCGGAGCACGGCGACCGCATCGGGCCAGAAGTGGAAGACGTTGACCGCGTAGACCTTGTCGAACTCCAACCCCTCGTCCTCGAGCTCCGCGACCTCGCCCTGCCGGAGTACGACCCGCCCGGATGCGATCGCACCGGCGTTGCGGCGCCCGGCCATCGCGACCATCGCCGCCGAGTGGTCGATGCCGAACACGCAGCCGTCGCCGACGAGCTGGGCCGCGGCCGCGATCGCGACCCCGGGCCCGAAGCCGACCTCGAGCACGCGGTCCCCGGCCTCGATCTGCAACAGCCGCACCGTTTCGAGGTTGCGCTGCACGTTCGAGCCACGCCGCGCCATGATCCACCCGGCCAAACGGCCGAGCAGCCCGGACGGCCGGCGAAACTGGGCGACGATCTTCCGCCGCAGCCAGCTGCCGCTGCTGGCCGGATCGCGAACGCCCGTGGTTCCTTCCGCCGCTGTCATGTCTTTGCCTCCCATCATACCTTCCTCCGGATTCAGGCCTGCCTCTGCCGTTCCAAAGCCTCACCGACCTCGCGCAACGTCTGCACCGCCTGCCGCAGCCGACTGACCTTCAACCCCCGCATCGCGTTCTCGAACACGTCCCGCTCGCGCCTGCGCATCGCCCCGAACAGCCGCTTGCCCTTGCCCGTGATCGCGACCAGCTTGGACCGCCGGTGCCCGGGGTTGTCCTCCAACCGCGCGAGCCCGAGCTCGACCAGCTCGTTGACCAGCACCTGGATGTGCTGCCGCGACACGTGCCGGCGCCGGGCGATCGCCGGCACCGACGTCGGCCCGTTGCGGTCGAGGAACTCGAGCACGGCCCGCATCGCGATCGTGACCGGCCGCCCGGAGTGAATCTCCTCGCCGATCCGCGTGCACTGGTGGAACAGCAGGCGGACTTCGTTCAGCAGGGTTTCGAGCTCGGTGTCCATGACGACCTCCGTGTGGTTGTCGCACTACGGCATCACGACAACTCTATTGTCAAACATGACAAGATACTTGTCAGAGTGCTCCTCGACCCTCTTCGTCACCCCTCAGTCGCACAGCCGCCGCGGGTCGACGGCTCGGGCTCCAGCCTTGCGCCGGCGATTGCGAAGCTAGAAACTGCGCCCCAAAGATCCGAGAAGAACGAGAGACCATGACGGAAGACGATCTATCCGCCGTCCGCGAGCACCTCGACGGAGCAACCCGAGCCCTCGAGCGCGGCGACCCCGCATCGGCGTCGAAGGAGTTGGTGCAGGCCCTCCGACTCTCCTTCGCGATCGTCCGCCACCTCCAAGCGACCGACCCCGACCGCTACCTCCCGGTCTGGGGAGAGATCGCCAACGAGCTCGCCAAGCTGCCCCCGTCACTCGTGCGCGAGGCAATGAGGATCGTCGAAGGGCAGAGTTGACGAGATCCTGGGCCGCTGCCGGACCGCCGAAGCCCGCGGATGCTGGCACCCGGCCGCCCCGCCGCGTAGACTGCCCAGCCCGCAAGCGCCCGTAGCTCAGTAGGATAGAGCATCGGTTTCCTAAACCGGAGGTCAGGGGTTCGAATCCCTTCGGGCGTACCACTGTCTGCTGATGACACGAGGTGTCTACGTCGGCCCCCTGCCCCGACTTGCGCCGGTTTCCCTTCGCCGAGTCTGCGTGCCCCTTGGGGTCGCGCGATGACTCGCGATGCCCCGAAAGGGCGTCAGCTCCTGTAAGCTGGCCTGTAAGCTCTGGCGCTTCGACCTTCGGTTTCTGGTCGCCAGCCAGCTCGGGAAGTCGACCCAACGCGGCACTCATCTCCTCGAGCTCGACGTGTCCATAGCGGTCCATCGTGAGCTCGATCGTGCTGTGACGAGCGAGCGTCTTCGCCACGTTCGGGTGCACGCCGCTGCGCGCGAGGTTCGTGCAGAAGAAGTGCCGCAGGGCGTGGAAGTCGACGTAGCGTCCGGCAACATCCTTGTAGGGGATGCCTGCTGCCTTGAGGTCCTTTCGCAGCATGATCGCGGCTCGTTCCCACCAGGTCCCCGGCCAGCAGCGCTCGCTCTTCCTCCTGCCGCGCAGCCACTCGTTCAGCATGGATGCCAAGTCCTTCCGCAGCGGTAGGACGTCCGTGCGCCGGTGCTTCGAGTAGCTGGCGTCCACCGTGACGGTCGCCGGCGTGGCCTCGAAGTCGAAGCTCGAGGGCGACAGGCTCACGAGCTCGTTCCTGCGCAGCCCGGTGTTCGCCGCCGTCAGGTAGAGCAGCGCCCGATCCGCACCACTCAGGCCGCGAAACGGCTCACCCTTCCGCGTTGCTGCGATCAGCTTCCCGAATTCCTCGTTCGTCAACGCGCGGCGCTCGTGCCGTTTGTCGGTGTTGACGTTCACTCCCGACAGATGCGCGAGCGGGTCCTCGGCGATCCGGCGGTCCTGCCACAGCCACCGGGAGAACGACTTGATCGTCGTCAGGTAGAAGTTGCTCGTTCTCGCGCTCATCTTCTTTGGCCCGCGATGGTCTGCCAGCCACTGCTGCACGCGCGAACCCGAAAGGTCGCCGACGCACCGGAAGCCGCAGCCCTCAATCACCCGGCGGACCCGACTGATCTTCATCTTCACGTAGCCTTCGGTGTTGTCCCTGGCCTTGAGATGCTTCTCGAAGTCGTCGACATGCTCGCTGAGCGGCCTTCCGCGATGCGCTTCGAACCGGTCGGACAAGCCGGCCTGCTGTCGCGCCGCGTCCCGCTGCAGCTTGGCTTCGAGCTGTTTCGTCGACTCCTTGTCTGCGAAGCCGCGCACCCGTCTGAGCACGCCATCGCCGTCGCGATACTCGACGTAGTAGCGCTTCGACGTCCTCGTCTTTCGCTTTCCAGTCTTGGGATCAACTTTCGTGTAGCGTTGCTTGAAGATCGACATCGCTCGTCACCTCGCTCTCGATTCCACCACGAACGCCCCGGAGGTACAACTCCCTAGCGCGGATCACCGGTGCCTTGCATCGCCTCCCATCGCTCCCGGGTGGGGCAGCCCGCTTCGCACCACTGCGCGATCTCTTCGCGGCGCCACTTCACCGAACGACCGATGCGGATCGGAGCCGGCAGCCGTGCGGTTGCGTCGAGCCGCCGGACGTTGCGCACCGACATGTCGAGTAGCCGCGCCACCTCTTCCGCGGACACGAGGATCTGGTCATCCGTGGTGTGGTCGCTCACCATCCCGGCCTCCCCCAGCGCTCGGCGTCGTCGAGGAAGGAACCCACCATCGCCCGGTTCGGCCCCCGATCAGCTTGATCGCGCCAGTTCATGCTCATTCTCTGGGCTTCTTTCACCCACATATTGATTTTGAAACGCGAGTACATGCCAACGCCCCATTCGCCAACGCGATGCGTCGCCTCGCCTCTTGCCCCCCTTGGGGCAGTGGGGCGACGTTCCTTGATGAGGACCGGACCCTGCCCCGTCCTCGTCCCTGATCTCGGATCCCTCAATCCTCATCCTGATCCTCACTAACACCATCACCATCCCCCTGATCCTCTTCCTGCTTCGGTTCTCCGCCTCTGGCCTCGTGTCCGCCGCCCGCGTCGCCCGTCGCCGGCCGACCGGTTCCACACGCTTCGCAGCCCAGGAGGACCGCCCAGTTCACCCTCCCCTCGATGACGCTCGCTGCGTCGATGATCCTGATCTTCTGACGCCAGCCGTCGTCCTGACCGCTCTTGTTCCGTCCCGCCGTGACCTCGGTCTCCTTCTCCTTCTCCTTCAGCTTCTTCTCGATGGCCTTCGCCTTGGTCTTACTCACCGCGACCAAGAGCACCTTGTCCATCGCCGGATGCTCTGCCAGCCGTCTGAGGCACCGGGCCTCGTAGGCCGCGCTGTTTGTCACGGACACCTGGATCGGGATGCGGATTCCGCCCGGCAGACAGGCGAGTCCGTCTGACTGGGCACGGTTTGTCTCGCCGGGGTTCGTGAACGTGACGCCCGCGATGCCGGCCTCCACGGACCGGAACGTCCGCACCAGCAGGACCTCGTGCATCGTCTTCGACTTGAAGCTGGCCATCGGGATCCCTCGCTCCCTCGCGAGAGCCGTGCCCTTCTTGGTCGGTTCGAAAAACTCCAACTTGGTCGCCTTGCCGGCTACCTCGATCAATCCGTGCTTGCTCACCAGGTTCCGTGCCCGCCATTCCCGGTTGCGGTCCATCCGAAGCGCCTCGGCCCGTTCCTCGCACGTTTCGTCCGGATGCCGCAGGATGCGCTCGAAGACTTGGCGCGCGTCGTCACGTGCGCGGCTCGTTCGTTCCGGCTGGTCCGCCGCCCGCGGTGGTGGTGGGGATCCCTGGTCAGCGTCGCGCGGCGGCTCCTCGACGTGCCGGCCGACGACGAACCTGCGCAGCTTGTTGAGGCTCTGCGCGATCCTGGCGTTGATGTCCTGACGCGAGATCGGCATGGTCACGCTCCCGGCGAGGGAATCAGGAGCCGGAACGGGAAGGGGAGCCGGTCGCCTGCGTGCCGCGCGATGCAGTGCCCCGCGGATAGCTTCTGGAGCTCCTCGGCCTGTGTCGGATCGAGCCCGAGGAGGCGCGCTACATGGAACAACTCGGGGTTCGAGGTGTTGAACGCGAGCTTCAGGCGCAGCGCGGTGAGCACGGCCGGGCTGACCGCCGAGACGACCTGCTCCCCGACCAGGAACCCGATCCGCAGGGCGCGAGCGCGGGAGAACAACAACTCGACGTCCGGGATGCCGAACTCATGGCTCTGCCGCCTGATGAGCGACCGCATCTCGTCAAGGACCACGAGCACGGTCTTCTGGTTGAACGGGTCGTCGCTGTGGAGGCGCTTGTAGTACAACCAGTAGAGACGCAGCGAGGTCAACAAATCCGCGAGCATCTTGTCCACGCGCAGGTCCTGGATGACCAGGTTGCCCTGCTCGATCTCCTCAATGACCGGGAAGCCCTCCTGCACCGCGAACGTGTCCTCGCCCGCAAGGTCAAGGACAGTCTGCACGCGGTCGCTGACCCGTTCCCAGTACCCTTCGGCCGAGGACCGCGGGCGCGGCTTCTCCTTCCGCAATTCGTCGCGAAGATCTGGCAACGTGAGGATCGCTCCCTTGGCCGCGAACTCGTTCACCAGCCTCGTGACCAGTCGAATCAGATAGCCCTGGCTGGCCTGCTGGAGCGCGAGGTCCAGGGTCAGCCGCGCAACGACGACGTGGGCCCACAGAATGGCGGACATGCCCGGTGGGGGGCGGAACAGGCTGATCCGGTCTTCATCCGCCGGAATCGCAAGTGCGCCGGGACTCGAGCCCAAGAGCTCGAACGCGTCGCCCCGCACGTCCGGCCACAGCACGCCAATCCCCGACGCGTGCGCCTGCCGGACCACGTGCCGGATCGCGGTGGTCTTGCCGCTCTTGGGGCTTCCCGCGAACAGGATGCCGGTCTCCGGCTCGTCGTACCGGAACGTCCCGATCCCCGGCTCGGCCTGCCCGATCTCCAACCCGGCCGACCCCAACTGGTCCGGCCTCGGGTGAGGATGGAACGGATCGTCCGGGTCCAACTTGCGCTCGATGCACTTCCGGATGAGGAGGCGCCGGTAGAAGTCCGCACGAGCCGGGAACATCCGGATCCGGTTGCGGTAGTCCCCGACCCGGGGCTCGTACGGCTCGAGGACTTTGATGAGCCGGTCGAGCGAGAGCCCGTTCCAGTGGCTGCCCCAGCGCCCGGTCATTTCTTCTTGTCCGGCAACAGGCCGTAGGTGCGGGCGACCGTGCCGATCCACGAGCCAACCCACCTCCCGACCGCGCCGAGGCACTTCTTCGCCACCACGCCGGGCACGGACCGCGATGAGTAGACCCTGTCATCGATCTCCACCGCGTGCCTGCCGCAGACTGCCTGGCCGTTGTCCGCCGTGAACATGCACCCGGGCGTCGAGCAGCACCACCGCCCGCAGACCGAGCACCGCGCGGCGATCTCGGCCCCGCCGGTGCCCAGGAAGTGCCCGCTGTCGCACGAGCCCGTCGCGTAGAACTCGATCGAGCACGGTCCGTCGGGGGTGTCGATCTCGATCCGGTCCTTCGCGTAGCACTCGCCCGTCGCGCTCGCCGGTCCGCCGTAGATCCGAATCACGGACTCGCGCATGGCCGGTGCGTAGCTGCGGATCAGCTGCTCGAGTTCGTCTCTGCTCATCGGTCGCGTCATCACGCCCTCCTTGCCATGCCGGGCCTCGATCAGGGCCCGTTGACGTCATCACCAGGAACGGCCAACGGATCGCAGAACGGGTCCGCCAACGGATCCCCGATACCCGCCTCCGCCAGTGGGTCCGCAAGCGGACTGTCCACTTCGCCGGCCGGCAGGACGTCGCCGACAACGGCAGGCCACAGGTCACCGTCGGCCAGCGGCGTTTCCGCTCCTGGGACCGGCATGAGCGCACTGACCATCGCGTTCTCCACGCCGTTACCGAGTGGATCGCACACGAAGGCCACCGGATCGCCACCGGGCGCGACAAACGCGATCTGCAGCGGATCGCCGGCCCCGGCCCCATCGAGCCCGGTCGTCGGCATGACGAGGTGCCAGTCAGTGGGGGACGCGCCACCCTCGGGCGTCGTCTGCTCACTGTCGCCGATCGCGCGAGCGTGCGACCCTAGGTCCTGCGCTTGCGTCACGGTCAGGCCCTCCCCGGCAGCGACCTGTTGATCGAACGCGGCCTCCCAGTGCTCGAGCAGGCGGACCGTGGCCGCTTCTTCACGATCGGCGCGCGCCTGTGCCGCGGCCGCGTGATCGACCTGCTGCTCGTACTGCGCGATCACGCGGCTCGTTGGCGCGATCGCATCACGTGCTGGCCTCTGTGGCGAGACCTCGTGGGCCGTCGGCGCGCGCAGGCGTTCGTGCAGAGGTGGGTGTCGCTCGCCTCGATGCACGACGGTCTCGTGCCGCTCGCCCTGCCGCTTGATCGCCGCCTCGGAGCCGTACGGACTCTCCGCGGTGCCGGACGGGTTCGTTGCGCGATACCGCGGATGGCGCGCCATCCCCTTGCCGCCGCCGCCCTTCGTGCCGACGCCCGCGACGTACCGGCACGTCCCGGGCACACAGCCGTTGCGTTCAGCCCCGCGCGTGCAGGGGGTGCGCACGAGCTTCTGGCGGCGGCGGCAGTAGAACCACTCGTCGAACGTCTGCGTCTGCCGCTGTGCCGTGTCGCTCATGCACACCTCCCGCGCGGGCCTGCTCAGGACCGGTCCTTGACGATGCCGGTCGCGAGCGACCGGAAGTGGGCGAAGAGCGACGCCGCGTCCTTGATGAAGCGGTACCGCACGTCGCCGTCGATGACCGAGGCCACGCCGCGCAGGACATCCTCGGCAACATCGTCGGGACTCCCCCCGATGCCGACGACGTCGATGACCACGCCGCTTCGCTTGAGCTCGGCGGCAACCTCACGGGGATCGCCGCCATGCCCGTCGGTCAGGAGGAGGATCCGCCGCCCGGTGGTGCGCGGCGCGCCGGCAACCACCATGGCGCACGTATCGAGTCCGGCCGCGAGGCGCGTGCCGTCTCGCGGGCACACACCGGCCACGCTCCGAGCCCATGCCCCCGTGGCGTCTGCGACAGACGTCGACTCCATGACCACGCGGGCCACGGAATCGAACACCACGCCCGCGACCATATCACCCGACCGCAGCTCGGCCTTGGCGTCGATGAATGCCTGGCCCGCCCGCTTGGCCGCAACGATGCGCGACGGCTGGTAGTCACGGCTCGCCATGCTCCCCGAGCGGTCGAGGCACAGCACCGTAAGCTCGGTGTCATGCCCACGGCCGCTGAGCAGCTCATTGAAACGTGAGAAGAGGCCCATCAGACGGTCTCCTTCCGGCGGTCCACGGCCAGGTCAATGGTCGCGGTTTTGCCGGTGTGCGTGTCCTCGGCGACGACGTTGACCACGCCGCTCTTGTCGTACGCGTACGTGACCTTCACGCGTCGCTCGATCGGACCGTGCGGATCCAGGTCAAGAGCGAGCTCCCCGATAAGGTGGCACTGCTCCGGCGACGCGTCCTGCTGACCCTGGACAACCTCGACCAGTGCGCTGCGCTGGCCTGGTTCCAGGAGGCTGAAGATGTCGGACTCCTTGGCCGGTAGCGGCGCGTTCTTGGGCACGATTACCGAGCAGCGCTTGCATCCCAGGAGCCCATCGACCGAGAGGCATCCCAGCGGATGGGGCGCGACATCGTTCAGCGAGATGGCCGGCGGGAGGATTGCCACGCCGTGCGCCGTCGGCGTGGCTCCCTGCTCGACGAGTGCCCGCGCCGCCTCGATCGCGGCTCCACGCGCGACTGCATGGTCCGGGTCCACGTCTGCACGCGGCGGCTTGCCGGACGCATCGTTCAGGAGGCGCGCGACCAGGGGCGTCCGGGACGCGCCCCCCACGAGCACGACATCGACCTCGCCCCAGGAGAGGCTGGCCGCGTCCAGGACCGACTCGCACACCTGGATCGTCGGCGCGACGATCGGCGCGATCAGGGCCTCGTACTCGTCGCGTGTGATCCGCACGGCCAGCACCCGGCCGTCCAGGCTGCCCGTGATCGTGGTTTCCTTCCGGACCGACAACGAGCGTTTCGCGCGTTCGCAGGTGATGCGCAGGTCCTGCATGAACAGCGGGTGGTCGGTCCGCGTGGGCCGGAAGCCGAACTGGTCCTCGAACTCGCGTACGCAACGATCCTCGAGCGCGGCGAGCAGGTCGCAGCCGCCGCACTGTGGAATGCCGTCTGATGCAAGCACGTGGAGATCGCCAGCCTGATGCGCGATGGCGGTCGCGTCGAAGGTCCCAGCCCCGAGATCGTACA